>OLSH01000027.1_pt1 | contig 156140 bp, 138 predicted proteins | sample 1643221 | NCBI WGS metagenome assembly OLSH01 (sample SAMEA3136681, study PRJEB25190) | human gut metagenome | biome: human gut; feature: human-associated habitat; material: faeces | place: Austria | collected 2013 | reverse complement strand
ATCAATACAAAAATAACGGATATAATATGGTGCTGGATGTGGAGAGCGGATCAGTTCATGTAGTGGACGATCTGAGCTATGAAGTTATTGGACTCTACACTAGCCACTCATTGGAAGAGATCAAAAAGGAGCTTTCCGGCTATAAGGACGCAGAGATCGAGGAAGTTTATGAAGAGATCAAAGGTCTGGAAAGCCAGGGAGTGCTGTTCACAGAGGATGAATACGAGGATTACATAACAGAATTTAAAGAACGCCCTACTGTGGTAAAAGCACTCTGTCTGCACATTGCCCATGACTGCAATCTGGCATGTAAATACTGTTTTGCAGAGGAAGGAGAGTACCACGGAGACCGCTCCATGATGAGTTTTGAAGTGGGAAAACAGGCATTGGATTTTTTGGTGGAGAACTCAGGAAACCGCAGGAATCTGGAAGTAGATTTCTTCGGCGGGGAGCCTCTGATGAATTTTGAGGTTGTAAAACAGCTGGTGGCTTACGGAAGATCACTGGAAGAGGAGCACAACAAGAAATTCCGATTTACTCTGACCACCAACGGTGTCCTTTTGGACGACGAGGTCATGGAATTTGCCAACCGAGAGATGGCCAACGTGGTACTGAGCATCGACGGAAGAAAAGAAGTCCATGATACCATGCGCCCTACAAGAAACGGCAAGGGAAGTTATGATTTAATCATTGATAAGTTCAAGAAATTTGCTAAGCTGCGCGCAGGAAAAAGCTATTATGTGAGGGGTACCTTTACCCACGATAACCTGGACTTTTCTAAGGATGTGCTGCACCTGGCGGACGAGGGATTTGATCAGATTTCCGTGGAGCCTGTTGTCGGCCCGGAGGAAGAGAGATATACGATCAAAGAGGCAGATCTGCCCAAAATCATGGAGGAATACGACCTGCTGGCAAAAGAGATCATCAAAAGAGAGAAGGAAGGCAGAGGATTTACATTCTTCCACTTTATGATCGATCTGACCGGAGGGCCTTGCGTGGCAAAACGCCTTTCAGGATGCGGTTCAGGTACAGAGTACCTGGCAGTGACCCCTTGGGGCGACTTATATCCATGCCATCAGTTCGTGGGAGAGGATGACTTTGCCGTGGGAACTGTATATGACGGAGTCACCCGCCAGGATATTGTCTCCGAATTCAAGAAGACAAGCGTTTACTCCAAAGAAGACTGCAGGGATTGTTTCGCTAGATTTTACTGCAGCGGAGGTTGCAGCGCCAATTCCCATAAGCTCAACGGAACGATCAACGGGACCTACGAAGTGGGCTGCAAATTGGAGAGAAAGCGTGTGGAATGTGCGCTGATGGTGAAAGCTGCATTGGCAGACCAGAGTGAAGAAGAATAAAGGAGCAGAACTTATGAAGACAAACAATAGTAAGAAAGGAAGATACGCCGCCGGGCTGATCCTGCTTGTCGCTTTGTGTGTGTTTGGAATATTTATCACCACAAAAGGACTCGGGAAACATAAGATAGGCCGAGCACAGAACATTGAGCTGGGGCTTGACCTGGCCGGAGGAGTCAGCATCACCTATGAGGTAGACGGCAAAAATGTATCGGATAAAAATATCGACGATACTGTGTATAAACTTCAGAAGCGTGTGGAGGGCTACAGCACCGAATCTGAGGTTTACCGTCAGGGAAAAAACCGGATCAATATTGAGATCCCTGGAGTAACAGACGCAAATAAGATTCTGGACGAACTGGGACAGCCGGGAACTTTGGCATTTATGGTACAGGACGGCAAGTCTATGAAGACGGTGCTGACCGGAAATAATGTAAAATCAGCAAAAGCGCAGACTACTGAGGGAGATAACGGGGCAAAGGATTATGTGGTAGCCCTGGAGTTCGACAAAAAAGGGACCAAAGCATTTGCAGATGCCACTAAGAAAAATGTTGGAAAACCTATTTATATCATCTACGATAACCAGATCATCAGCGCGCCTAACGTACAGAGCGTGATCACAAAAGGGGAGTGCAGCATTACAGGGATGGAGAGCTATGAGGCTGCAGATAATCTTGCTTCATCCATCAGGATTGGTTCCCTTCCGGTAAAATTAAAGGAGCTGCGTTCCAACGTGGTTTCCGCTAAGCTGGGCGTGGATGCCATCCAGACCAGCGTAAAGGCCGGAGCTATCGGATTTGCATTGGTGTGTGTGTTGATGATCGGACTGTATTTCCTTCCGGGTGTGATCGCATGCCTGGCACTGGCCATCTATGTATTGATGACACTGCTTGCCCTGAACGGATTCAATGTGACACTGACCCTTCCTGGCCTGGCCGGTATCATCCTGGGTATTGGTATGGCCGTGGATGCCAACGTTATTATCTATTCCAGGATCAAGGAAGAAGTGGCTCTGGGCAAAAATGTAGGGACAGCCATTAAATCAGGATTCCACAAGGCTGCATCTGCCATCATCGACGGAAATGTCACTACTCTGATCGCCGTGGCAGTCCTTTGGTTTAAGGGAACCGGAACAGTCAAGGGATTCGCCCAGACTTTGGGGATGAGTGTTCTTATTTCCATGTTTACAGCACTTGTTATCAGCCGGTTCTTAGTCACCGCTGCATATAAATTCGGATTTAGAAGCCCTAAGCTGTATGGAAAGGCCAGAACTCTCAAAGAAAGGGACTTCATCGGTGCAGGAAAAAAATGTATGGCTGCTTCATTGATTGTGATCATTGCCGGACTTGCATTCCTTCCGATCAACAGTTCCAGGATGGGAACCCCTCTGAACTTTGATCTGGAATTTTCAGGGGGAACCTCTTCCACCATCACATTTGATAAAGATGTGAAAGTAAATGACAGCCTTGAAAAGAAGGTTGTATCCGCCTATGAAAAAGTCAGCAAATCTACCTCTGTCCAAGGACAGAAAGTAAAAGCCAACAACCAGATGGTCATCAAATCTGTGGAGTTGAACTTAAGCCAGAGAAAACAGATTGAAAAGACCATGAAAAAAGACTTTAAGGCCAAGTCTGTGACAACGGAAAATATCAGTTCCACCATCAGCAACGAGATGCAGAGAGATGCGATCGTGTCTGTGGTCATTGCAAGTATCTTTATGCTGATCTACATTGCCATCCGGTTTAAGGATGTGAAATTCGGAGCCAGTGCTATCATAGCGCTGTTGAATGATGTATTGATCGTATTTGCGGCGTACTCCATCGGCAGGCTTTCGGTGGGAGGCACCTTCATTGCCTGTATGCTGACGATCATTGGTTATTCCATCAACTCCACCATCGTTATTTTCGACCGTATACGGGAGAATATGCAGGAGGCGGACCAGTCACAGCTTAAGAGTATTGTCAATAAGAGTATCATCCAGACACTGACAAGATCCATCAATACGTCACTGACGACATTTATCATGGTATTTGTACTGTTCCTCATGGGTGTATCATCGATCCGCCAGTTCGCCCTGACCCTGATGGTCGGCGTTGTGTGCGGGGCATTTTCTTCTGTGTGCATCACAGGACCGCTCTGGTACTTCATGAAAACAGGATTTAAAAAACAGCCTCAGGCGGTTATAGAAGATAAGACTGCCGGACAGGACGGTCAGCAGGATGCGGCTGCTAAGCCGAAAAAGAAAAAGAAGAAAAAGAAAAAAGGAATTCGATAGGGAAGTTGAAAACTGCAGTCAGACATAAGGTTTGATTGCAGTTTTCTTTCATCACGGAAAGGGAAGTAAAAGTCACTTATGGAAAAATGGTTTATCAGCAAAAAGAAAGCAGATTTTGATCAGATCGGGAAGAAATTTGGCATCGATCCGGTGGTCGCCAGGCTGATCCGAAACCGGGATATCACAGATGAGGAAGAAATACGCCGTTATCTCTCAGGGACTCTTTCAGATATATCAGATCCGGCGGCCATGAAGGGAGTCAAAGAGGCATGCATACTGCTTCAGGAAGCCCTTAGATCAGGAACGAAGATAAGGATCATCTCCGATTACGATGTGGACGGAGTGATTTCAAATTATATATTGTGGAGAAGTCTGAAAAATCTCGGAGGAACTGTGGATTACACAATCCCCGACCGGATCCAGGACGGATACGGGATGAATACAGACATGGTGCTTCAAGCAAAAAAAGATGGCATCGGGCTGATCATCACCTGTGACAACGGGATCGCCGCATTTGAACCTGTGGCGGAGGCAAAAAAGCTCGGTATGAATGTTATTGTGACAGATCATCACGAGGTTCCGTATCAGATGGAGGACGGCCGGAAGCAGGAAATACTGCCGCCGGCAGATGCGGTAGTGGATCCAAAGCAGAAGGGGTGTGAGTATCCTTACAAGCAGCTGTGCGGAGCCGGAGTGGCATTCCAGCTCATGAGTGCACTTTACCGGGCAGAAGGCAGGGAGGAGAAAGAACTGGAGCCTCTGCTCTGTTTTCTGGCCATAGCAACTGTCTGCGATGTAGTAGATCTCACGAAAGAGAACCGTATATTTGTCAGAGAAGGATTAAAGCGGATCGGATTTACAGAAAATATTGGGCTTCAGGCACTGTTAAAAGCACATAAGCTGGAAGATTCAGAAGTTAATTCTTATCATCTGGGATTTGTTATCGGTCCGTGCATTAATGCCAGCGGGCGCCTGGAGTCGGCAGAAAAGGTGTTGAAGCTGTTTCTTGAAACAGTTCCAGATGAGGCGTTGGAGACAGCCCAGGAGTTAAAGGAACTCAATGACCAGAGAAAAGGAATGACCAATGACGGGGTCAGGGATGCCTTAGAACAGATCAGCCGGAATGGATATGATAGGGATAAGATACTGGTCATTTATCTGCCTGACTGCCATGAGAGCATCGCGGGCATCATTGCAGGCAGAGTGAAGGATAAACTGCATAAGCCGGTGTTTGTGCTGACCAAAGGCAGAGAAGGGATCAAGGGCTCTGGACGGTCCATTGAGACGTATCATATGTTTGAAGCCATGAACGAGGTGAAGGATGTATTTACCAGATTCGGAGGCCATGCCATGGCTGCTGGATGCTCTCTTCTTGATGAGTCTAAAGTGGATGAATTCCGGTTACGGATCAATGAATGCTGCACACTTGGGCAGGAGGACTTTATAAAAAAGGTGACCATTGATGTGGATATGCCCGTTGATTATATCACCATGGGGCTGGTGCGCCAGATGGCTGTGCTGGAGCCGTTCGGCAAGGAAAACAAAAGGCCTCTGTTTGCACACAGAAAACTTTTCATTGAAAGAATCCAGGTATTCGGCGATAATAGAAATGTAATCCGGCTGTCACTTCAGAGTGACAGGGGAACAAGAATGACCGGAATGATCTTTGAAGAGGAAGAGTCATTCCGCCAGAAGATGGGAGAGGGAAAGCAGTACATCACTTGTACCTATTATCCGGACATTAACGTATACAGGGGAAATGAGAGCCTGCAGATACGGATACAGCATTACTTTTTTACATAGGGAGGACAGTTATGAGCCAGATTAAGTTAGTAACCATGGATTTAGACGGAACTCTGCTGAATGACAAGAAGCAGATTTCTGAACACACAAGGAAAGTGCTTTCTGAGGCAGCGAGGAGAGGTGTTCACATTGTACCGGCCACAGGACGGATCTTTAAAGCCATTCCTGATTTTATCAGGGATATTGAAGGAATCCGCTATGCCATCTGCTGCAATGGGGCAACCATTTATGATGCCTGGGAAGATAAGATCATATATAAGAACCATATACCGAAGGAGACTGTGCTCACTTTGATCCGTGCTCTTGCCCGGTGTAACTGCACCAGGGATATTTACAGGAACGGGCAGGGTTATATGGAAGAGAAATTTTATAATCATCTGGAGGCCTTTGATATCAAAGGCCAGCAGAAGGATTTGATCTTGAGGACAAGGCAAAAGATCGATGATCTGGAGGCCTATGTGGAGGAAAACAGCGACGGAATAGAAAAGGTCAGTGCATTTTTCGGTGACTTGGAGGAGCGGAAACGTGTCATGAAGGAACTGGACGGCCTGGGTATCGCCAGTGTTTCAAGTGCGCTTTTTAACAACATTGAGATCACCCAGATAGGATGTGACAAGGGCGACGGGATCACCCAGCTTGCCAAGTATCTCTCCATACCGATGGAAGAGACGATGGCCTGCGGTGACGCTGCCAACGATACCTATATGATCAAAGCCGCAGGCTTTGGAGTTGTAATGGAAAATGGAATGGACGAACTGAAAGAGATGGCAGATTTTGTGACAAAGTCCAACGAGGAAGACGGAGTTGCCTGTGCCATTGAACAGTTTGTGCTGAACTAGAGGAGAGCAGAACATTATGCGTTTTTTGCATATGGCTGACCTGCATATCGGCAAGTCGGTGAACGGAATGAATTTAATAGAAGATCAGAGATATGTACTGACGCAGGTATTGGACCTGCTGAAAAAGGAGCCCGTTAACGGGCTCCTTTTGGCAGGCGATATTTACGACAGGAGCATACCTCCCGCGGAGGCGGTCACATTGTTTGACTGGTTCCTGACGGAAGTTTCAGAGCTCTTGGTGCCTGTATTTGTTGTGGCAGGGAACCACGATTCAGGCGAGCGTCTGGAGTTTGGACAGAAGCTTTTCTGCCGGCAGAAGGTGTATGTGGAGGGAATTCTTAAAGAAGAGTTTCCGGCCATTGAAATGGAAGACGAGTACGGGACCGTGATCCTTCATCTGCTTCCGTATTTTAAGCCGGCGCAGGCAAAGGCCCTGTACCCAGATGATGAGATCCGAACATATGAGGAGGCCATGCGCGCTGTTTTAATGAGGCATCCAGTTGACCGGACAGCGAGGAATGTGCTGGTTACTCACCAATTTGTCACGGGGACAGAGCCAGTGAGACAGTCCGATTCAGAGCTCTCACTGAGTGTGGGCGGAGCGGACCAGGTATCTTATTCCCTGTTCGAGGATTATGATTATGTGGCATTGGGGCATATCCACGGCCCCCAGAGAGCGGGGAGGGACTCGGTCCGCTACAGCGGTTCTATTCTAAAGTACTCATTTTCTGAAGAATTCCATAAAAAATCTGTGACACTCATCGAGCTAGAGCAAAAAGGAGGGGTCAATGTAACGACTTATCCGCTGACTCCTTTGCATGATATGCGTCGCATCAAAGGAAAGCTTGAGAATCTCTTGGATCCGGAAGTTACTGGGGCGGCTGACTGTGAGGATTATATCAGTGCAGTGCTCACTGATGAGGAAGAACTGGCGGATCCTATGGAAAAGCTCCGTGCATCTTATCCCAACATCATGGAGCTTAATTTAGAAAAGAGACAGAGATCCGGCGGGAACGGCATATCGGCTGACGTCCGGGAGAAAACTCCTTTGGAACTGGGGGAAGCCTTTCTTTTGCTGACCAGCGGGGAGGCAGAAGAAAAGAGGATGGATTTTCTGAAACAGCTTTTGGAGGAAGGAGGTTCAGACAGATGAGACCATTGTTCCTTGAAATATGCGGCTGGGGTCCGTATCCAGAGAAAAACAAGATAGACTTTTCAAGGCTTCATGGAGGCCTCTTTCTGGTCACAGGGCCTACCGGCTCCGGCAAAACTACCATTTTTGACGCATTGACCTATGCTCTCTACGGGGAGGTCAGTGGAAGTGTCCGGACGAAGGAAAGTCTGAGGAGCGACTTTGCCTCACAGAAGGAGGACACCTATGTGATCCTTGAGTTCTCCCACAGAAATAAAAAATACCGTGTGGAGAGGCATCCCAAATATATGAGGGCCAAAAAAAGAGGCTCCGGCATGACAGTCAAGAAGGAAGATGCAGTCCTGACACTGCCGGACGGAACGGTTAAGGCAGGTACAGCGAATGTCAATGAGGAATTATCCCGCCTTCTTTTGATCAACTATGATCAATTCCGCCAAATTTCCATGCTGGCCCAGGGAGAATTCCAAAAACTCCTGGTAGCCAGGTCCAGCGAACGGGTGGAGGTATTCCGCTCTATTTTTCATACTCAGATATACAAAAAGATCCAGGCACTGGCTGGAGAAAAGTCCAGGGTCCTGCTGGGTGAGATCCGTGAACTGACCAGCAAAATGGAAGAGGCGGCAGAGCTTTCAGAGGAAGAAGAGGAATACCGGGAGGCAAGAGAAAAAAAGGATTTTAAAGCCGTGGCTGCATATCTGGAGGAAGAACTCAGAGAAAAGAAAAGGCTTGCAAAGAGGGCGGAGGAAAAGAGCAGACAGCAGAGAGATGAGTATGACTCAAAAAAACAGATCTTTGAACAGGCGGAGAAGATACAACAGGAGCTGGGAGAATTGACAGTTCAGATTAGCAGCCTGGAAAGGGAACTGTCGGAACTTACTGAAAAACAGCGAAAGATCAAACAACAAAAAGAGGAGACGGAAAGTCTCAAAGCCTGTATGGATCAGAAAAAGGAACGGCTTGGTGTCTTAAAAGAGCTGCGGGGCCGTCTGGAACAGTTTTGGCAGCTGAAAGCATCATATGAAGCACTGAGGGACCAGGAATCCGGGCAGATCAAAAGAGTGGAGGCGGCACGGCTGCAGAGATGGCTCCGTGCACAGGAAGAGATAAGACGTTTCGGGGAAGAATATGAAAATATTGCCAGACAGTTTGAACAGGCTGAGGGCCAGTACCGGAAAGCAGAGGAACACCGAAGGAAGGAACAGGAGGCCTATATGGATGTGCAGTCTGCATTTTATGCGGGAAGCATCGGCATTTTGGCAAAAGAACTGAAAGAAGGGCATCCCTGTCCCGTGTGCGGTTCTGTCTCTCACCCAGATCCCGCTCAAATTCCTTTGGAAGTTCCTGACAGGCAGCAGGTGGAGGCCCAGAAGGAACTGGCGGAAAAAGCCGAAGAGAACCTTCACGGCTGGTATAAAAAGATGCTGGAGCTGAAGGAAAAGAAACACACGGCAAAAGCAGACTGGGAAAAAAGGCAGCGGGAACTGGGCAATGAGCCGGAATGCAGAGCGGTTACACAGACTGAGGTTATTTCTATGGAAAGGCTTTCTCTTGATGAGGAGGAAGAAAAGCTTGCCGAGATCAGGCAAAACACAGTGAAGACAGAAGGACAGCTGAAAGCTTTCCAGACAGAACTGCAAATGTCAGACAGTGCAGAAAATATTCAAGAAGAGTATGACCGCCTGGAGGAAGAACTCCAGGAGTATGAAAGCAGGAAGGAGCGGCAGGACGCCGAGAGTATCGCGCTTGAGACAGCTCTTTCCAAGGCATGCACGCTGCTCGGTGAGCGTAGGATGTCCTTTGAGCAGAAGAAGAGGCAGAAGTCTGGCCTGGATCTGCAAAAGATAGAGAAAGACGAACTGAGAGACATGGAGGAAAGGATAAAAAGGTCAGAGGATGAGAGGGAGAGGCTTGCCGTGATCCTTCACCAAAGACAGCAGGCGCTCAAGTCACTGAAAGAGAAACAGAAAAAGAAAGAAATGCTGGAGGAAAGATACGGCATTGTAGGTGACGTGGATCGGCTGCTAAAAGGGGATAACGGACTTCGCCTGACCTTTGAACAGTTTGTACTGATCACATACTTCCAAGATATTTTAAAGGCAGCAAACATAAGATTTTTAAAAATGACCGGGGGACGGTATGAGATGTTTCGCAGTGAGACCGTCACGGATGCTAGGAAAAAGGATAACTTAGAAATAGAGGTAATGGACTATTACACAGGAAGGCGAAGGTCTGTGAAGACACTTTCCGGCGGAGAATCCTTTAAGGCGGCCCTCTGCCTGGCTCTGGGGCTTTCGGATATTATAAAGAACAGTGCCGGCGGTATTGAGATCGAGGTGCTTTTTGTGGATGAGGGATTTGGTTCCCTGGACAGTGAATCCCTGGAACAGGCAGTGTCAGCACTTCAGGAACTTTCCGGAGCCAGCCGGATGATCGGGATCATCTCCCATGTTCCTGAACTTTCTGAGAGGATTGAACAAAAAATTGTTGTCCGGAGGAAAAATATAGGGAGTATCATTGAGAATTTGTGAGAAAAGGATTATAATGAACCTTGGGGGATGGAGAATAAATGAGTGAGCTAAGGAGTGAATACAGAATGAACAAGCACATGAAATCCATCTGCTCTGCTGTACTCTGCGGCTGCCTTGTAGTGGGCAGCAATTCTTTTGCATATGGTGCAGAAGCAACGACAGCAGCAAAGACAACAGAACAGAGCTCAGCAACAGAGCAGACAACGACCGCCGAGAGCACAACAACAGCTGCCGGGACAGAAGCCACAACTACGGCACAGCAACAGCAGGAGACTACGGCGCAGCAGCAGACGACTACCCATAAGGACAAGAAGACGGAGCAGAAGAAAAAAACGGCCAAGACTTCTAAGAAAAAAGCAAAAAAGATCAAACAGAAGAACAAGGTCAAAAAGCTCAAAAAGGACAAAAAGCTTAAGGAAGAAAAAGTTGTCTCTAATATTATCCCGAAGGTCTACAATGACACACGCCTCAGTATGAAGGATAAGAAGGAGACCATCGCAGGATTTATCTATTTTAACCAGGGAGATGCGGCATGGAACCAAAATGGCTACTGTATTAGAAGCAGCGGCTGCGGACCGACTGCTATGGCAGTCTGCATCAGTTCGCTGACGAAGAAATGGGTGACTCCGCTGGATACGACCATCTGGGCATATGAGCATGGCTACTACAGCAATGCAGGTTCCGTTCATGAAGTGGTGCCGGCATTGGCAAAGAACTATCAGCTTGGATGCAACGGTCTGGGAACTGACTATAAAAAGATCCGGGATGCGCTGAAAAAGAAGCATCCGGTGGTAGGACTCATGGGTCCTGGATATTTTACCAAGGGCGGACATTTTATCGCACTGGTCGCTATTGATGACAAAGATCAGGTGACAGTGGCAGACGTGGGGAGCAGACAGCGCAGTACATACAAGTACCGTTTGAAAGATGTGATTGAACAGTCTAAGGCTGCATCTGCAGGAGGACCATTCTGGGAGATCTACAAACCAGGAAAGGCAGAGAAAGCCACACTGAAGGCGAAAAAAGCCAAGGCACAGGCGAAAGAGACTAAGGAACAGCTTCAGAAGAAGCACCGTTACAATGATCTGAAAGCAGTGCTCTCTCAGGGACAGAGTGTTATTGTGCCGCTGAAACAGGGAGCCATCGTCTCCAAAGAAAGCTTTGTGACGCTGTTGGACATTGACGCCGGGGATCAGGTATCGGTGGAGATCAAGGAAGAGGAGTCCAGGGAATATCCATTAAAGACTATCGTGGATGAACTTCAGACGAAAGCCATCGGCCAGACCTTCTGGGAGATGACACATCCAATGGAAAAAAGCCAGGGACCTACCCTCTCTGATTTCCTAAAGCAGTAAGAAATATAATGCAGCCCGAATCTCCAAAAGAACGGATTTTCGGGCTGTATTTTTGGCTTTGGAAATTTTTTTAAAGAAATTTAATAAAACTTGTTGACATTTTTCGCATTATTTTATATACTAGTTTTTGTCGCGAGACAAGGGATCATAGCTCAGCTGGGAGAGCATCTGCCTTACAAGCAGAGGGTCATAGGTTCGAGCCCTATTGGTCCCATTCTTTATGCGATACGCATAAAGATATGGCGATGTAGCTCAGTTGGCTAGAGCATACGGTTCATACCCGTAGTGTCAGCAGTTCGAATCTGCTCATCGCTATGAAAAGACATGTTATGGTTATATAACATGTCTTTTTTTCTGTGCAAAATTTTTTTGGATCTTGTATTAAATTATGAGTTTTTCTCCATTGTCTCCAGTCGGCTCTGGAAAGGCCTCCTTCCGACAATGAAGAAAAAACTATCGTAGGTGGCGCGTTTTGTCTTGCAACAGCCATCTCCAGCAGACATTACGTCCATTTTCACCAGTTCGGAGGCCTTGCATTCGAAGGGACGTTAGTTTTTCTTCTTGAAGTAAAGACTCGTAGGCGGTGCGCATTGCGCAGTGAGGCATTCTAAAAGTCGAACGGAAATCATGTAGAAAAAGGATCAAATATCTTCTGGAGGAGCTGACCGACGAGACAGAAAAAAACTCATATCCACAGGGCGCACCGTATTTTATATCCTTCGGATGGACGAGCTTTGCACGATAAGGTATAATAAAAAAAATGGTTTACGTTATAATATATACAGAATTATTTGAAAGCGAGGTATGGGATATGAGAGTGGGAATGGGATATGATGTGCATAAATTGGTAGAAGGGCGTCCTTTGATCTTAGGAGGCGTGCATGTCCCATACGAGAAAGGGCTTCTGGGACACTCTGACGCAGATGTGCTATTGCATGCCATCAGTGATGCTCTGCTCGGAGCCGTGGCACTTGGAGACATCGGAAAGCATTTCCCGGACACGGATCCAAAGTACAAGGGTGCTGACAGTATCGGGCTGTTAAAGGAAGTCAGGAGACTGGTGGAGAAAGAGTGTTATCTCATTGAAAACGTAGACGCCACTGTCATTGCGCAGAGGCCTAAGCTGGCGCCTTATATTGAGGAGATGGCAGAGAATATCGCAGAAGCTCTGGGTATCGGAAGGAAGCAGGTGAATGTAAAGGCGACCACAGAAGAACATCTGGGATTTACCGGCGAGGGACTCGGCATCAGTGCCAATGCGGTGTGTATGCTGACACCGGTTGACAATTTTATCTATGAAGATGTTTTGAGGCCGGGAGGGCAGACAGGGTGCCAGGGATGCCCAGGCTGTCAGAAAGGGGAATAGATGGAGCTTGTTTATGATGACAAAAGCCACAGGGAACTGATATGTCAGATGTATCAGGACATTTTCCATGACCCCCAGGCGTTTGCAGATTACTATTTTGATGTGGTTTATCCCAAAAACAAGGTGCTCCTGGCATGGGACGGAGATTCTCTTGTGGGTATGGTCCATCTGAATCCTTACCGGATGAAGATTTCAGACCGGGAGTTTAACGCACATTACATTGTGGCGGTTGCCACAAAACAGGAAGTGCGCAGAAAAGGTGTTATGAGGAAGATGCTTTATAAGACACTCAATGATATGGCAGAGAATGGGGAACCGTTCACATATTTGATGCCTGCGGACAGGGCTTATTACGAACCGTTTGATTTTGTGTTTGTTTCAGACTGGACGGAGACAGAGATTACCGGAGAGGAAGGGAAATACCCCGGAGAGTTGGAATTCTTCCGGGAGGAGGATACCAAAGCGGTTCTTGAGTTCTTAAATCAGCAGATGCAGTCATATGATATTTATACGGTTATGGATGCGGCATATTTACGTCAGGCAGTCGCGGAAGCAAAGAGCCAGGACGGACGTCTGATGGTATGGAAGGAACAGAAAAAGGTCTGCGGTCTGTTTGCGTACGGCAGAGAGGAAGATGCCGTCTATGTACGGCTGGGTTTTGCCGAAGAGGAAGAGCGGTTTCTTGAAATGTTAAGGGCTGCCTTTCCCGAACAGAAGATCCAAGTATCTGCAGGATGCCTGAGACATGGCAGAAAGGTACCGAAGATCATGTTCCGTATCACCTGTCTGGAAGCTCTGTGCCGCTGCCTAAAGGGCAGAAGAGACCAGGAATTTGTATTGACAGTCAGAGATCCGGTCATCGAAAAAAATAACGGCACTTTTTTATTTTCCACTTCAAAGGAAGGGACCAAGATCAGAAGGACAGAGAAGAAGGCCGAGGGAGAGCTGTCAATCGGTGAATTTTCAAAAGCGGTATTCGGATACGAAGGAGAAGAAATCCTGAAAGCGTATCCGTGTTTACAGGAACTGGTACCAATGGACGCTGTATATATCACTGAGGAGGTATGACTATGAAGTTAATGTTTATCGGTGCAGACCATGAAGTAACGGGTAGCTGCCATTATGTGGAGGCATGTGAGAAACGGTTTCTGGTTGACTACGGGATGGAACAGGGAAAAAATGTATATGAGAATGCAGAACTTCCTGTCAATCCGGCGGATCTTGATTTTGTGCTGCTGACCCATGCACATATTGACCACTCAGGACTGCTTCCTCTGCTTTATGCCAACGGTTTCAGAGGGAATATCATTACCACAAAAGCCACCAAAGATCTCTGTGATATCATGCTGCGTGACAGTGCCCACATCCAGGAGTTTGAGGCCGAATGGAAAAACCGGAAGGCAAGAAGGTCCGGAAAACCGGAAGAACCGCCGCTCTATACGATGGATGACGCAGTGGGCGTCATGGAACAGTTTCTGGGCTGCCAGTACAATGAAAAGCTTGAGGTGAGCCGGGGTATCAGCGTCCGGTTTACGGATATCGGCCACCTGCTCGGATCATCCAGCATTGAGGTATGGCTGACAGAATCAGGGGTACAGAAAAAACTCGTTTTTTCAGGAGACATCGGAAATAATAATCAGCCGCTGATCAAGGATCCTCACTATACGGAAAGTGCAGATTATGTTGTGATGGAATCCACATACGGAGACCGTTACCACGGGAAGCACCCGGATTATGTGGGAGAGCTGGCAGATCTGATACAGAAGACCTTTGACAGAGGCGGCAATGTGGTCATCCCTTCGTTTGCGGTAGGAAGGACCCAGGAACTTCTCTATTATATCCGTCAGATCAAGGAGGAGCACAGGGTAAAGAATCACGGAGATTTTCCTGTGTATGTGGACAGTCCCCTGGCAGTGGAAGCCACCAATGTGTTCCAGGAAAATATCCACGACACATTTGATGAGGATGCCATGGCACTGATCAACCAGGGCATTAATCCTCTGACCTTTTCAAACTTAAAACTATCCATCACAAGTATTGATTCCAAGGCTATTAACTTTGACGAAGACCGGAAAGTGATCATCTCAGCTTCCGGAATGTGTGAGGCAGGACGGATCCGTCACCATTTAAAGCATAATCTATGGAAGCCTGAAAATACAATTGTATTTGTGGGCTATCAGGCTTATGGGACATTAGGGCGCGCTCTGGTTGAAGGGGCAAGTGAAGTCCGTCTATTCGGAGAGACGATCAAAGTCGAAGCCGACGTGGTGCGCCTGGAAGGTATGAGCGGCCATGCGGACAAACAAGGGCTTTCCGTCTGGGCATCGGCATTTAAAGAAAAGCCGGAGAAATATTTTATCGTCCACGGAGAGGATGAGACCTGTGATATTTTTGCGGAATATCTGGAGCATGAGTATGGGATGAAAGCAGAAGCTCCATACAGCGGAGATACTTTTGACTTGGAGACAGGAGAATGGCTCCTTCGTGTCGCACCGAAGAAGGTGCCAGAGGCCAGAAAAGGGACCAAGAGGGCTAACGCTGTGTATGCCAGGCTTTTGGCGGCAGGTGAGCGCCTGCTGTCTGTGATTCGAAGGAGTGAGGGCGGGGCCAATAAAGACCTGGCCAAATTTGCGGATCAGATCAATGCGCTCTGCGACAAGTGGGAACGCTGACAAGAAGACAAGAACACCGAGTGGGCTACAAGGAGGAAAGAAATGAAAGTTTTAAAATCCGACGAGATGATGTGCGACCATTGTGTGGACCGGATCAAAATCGGTCTGATGGACGCAGGGATTGAGGCGGAAGTAGAACTGAACGAAAAAAGCATTATTCTGCCTGAGGATGATGACGCTTTGATAGAAAAGGCAAAAGAAGTTTTAGGCGATCTGGGGTATTTTGCACAGGAGATGTAAGATACCCCGGACGATCCGGGAACCGTCCATGGACACGTGCATTTTTTAGTCAATCGTGGTACAATCGTAAAGTACGAAAATTGGAAGTAAACAGGAGAGAACATGAAGGAAGAAAGACGGAGTGAATCCTCCGCCGTGAGGATCAATAAGTATTTAAGCCAGGCAGGCCTTTGTTCCAGAAGGCAGGCTGATTTTTATATAGAACAGGGAAAAGTGACAGTGGATGGAATACTGGCTGAGCCGGGGACTAAGGTCATGGAAGAACAGGAAGTCTGCTTTGAGGGAAAACCGGTACATATGGACCGCCAGGTTGTATATCTGGCCTATCATAAGCCCAAAGGTATTGTGTGTACATCCAGCAAAGAGGAAAAAAACAATATTATCGATGCTGTCGGTTACCCAGTAAGGATTTATCCTGTGGGCCGTTTGGACAAGGACTCCCAGGGACTGATCCTTTTGACTAATGACGGTGACGCGGCCAATGAGATCATGAAGGCCCGGAATTATCACGAAAAAGAATATGAGGTGACCGTCAACAAACGGATTACCAACGAGTTTATACAGGGGATGAGAAACGGGGTGCCTCTTGCGGATCTCAACACGGTCACGAGAAAATGCAGTGTGAAAAAAGAAGGACCGGACAGCTTCCGTATTATCCTGACCCAGGGTTTAAACCGCCAGATCCGCCGAATGTGTGAATATTTTGGCTACAGGGTTACCAAACTAAGAAGAGTCCGGGTTATGAATATCAGGCTTGGTGGTTTAAAAGAAGGATCCTTCCGGAAGCTTACGCCGGAGGAAATAAAAAAGTTAAAAGAGGAACTGACCTGTGAAAGATAAGTTTGACCGAATGAAAGAACTGATCCAGATCCTGAGTGAGGCGTCGAAAGCCTACTATCAGGAAAATAAAGAGATCATGAGTAATTTTGAATATGACAAGCTCTACGATGAGCTTTTGGAGCTGGAGAAAGAAACAGATACGGTGCTGGCGGACAGTCCCTCTGTCCATGTAGGATATGAGCTTTTGACGTCCCTGGAAAAGGAGGCCCACACATCTCCAATGCTTTCCCTGGATAAGACAAAGGAAGTGGGAGAACTGGCAGAATGGCTGGGAGATCAAAAGGGGCTGCTTTCGTGGAAGCTGGATGGGCTTACAATCGTTCTCACCTACCAGGATGGAGTCCTGTCAAAGGCCGTTACCCGGGGAAACGGGGAAGTCGGCGAGGTGGTGACCAACAATGCCAGGGTATTTGTGAATCTGCCGAAAAAGATTGCCTACAAAGGAAATCTGGTGATACGCGGTGAGGCAGTGATCCACTATTCTGACTTTAAAAGAATGAATGAAGAATTGGAAGATCTGGACAGTAGATATAAGAATCCAAGGAATCTATGCAGCGGTTCTGTAAGACAGCTGAATAATGAGGTGACAGCTAAGCGGAATGTCCGTTTTTATGGTTTTTCCGTAGCTGATGTTCCAGATGTGGATTTCCATAATTCTGTGGAAGAAAAGTTTATCTGGGCAAAGGGCCTTGGTTTTGACATGGTGGATTATGTGACTGTCACATCGGATACAGTGGCTTCTGAGGTAGAGTCTTTCTCTAAGAAGATCGAGAGCAATGACCAGCCGTCAGACGGACTTGTGCTGATCTATGATGATATTGCTTACGGCAGAAGCCTGGGAACCACTGCTAAATTTCCAAGGGATTCCATTGCCTTTAAATGGGCCGACGAAATCGCGGAGACCACATTGGAGGAGATCGAATGGAGTCCTTCCAGAACAGGGCTTATCAATCCGGTGGCCATCTTTGATCCTGTGGAACTGGAGGGTTCCACGGTCAGCCGTGCCAGCCTCCACAATATCAGTGTCATGGAGGAATTGGAACTGGGAGTCGGAGACCAGATTTCAGTCTACAAGGCTAATATGATCATCCCACAGCTGGCCCAAAACCATACCAGAAGCGGCAACGCCGCTATCCCCGATACCTGTCCTGCGTGCGGCGGGAAGACAGAGATTGAGGAAGAGAACGGCATCCGGACACTAGTCTGTCCCAATCAATTCTGTAGTGCCAAAAAGATCAAGCTTTTTTCGCATTTTGTGTCGAGAGACGCGATGAACGTGGACGGGTTGTCTGAAGCTTCTTTGCACAAGCTGATGGAAAAGGGGCTTTTAACAGAGCTTTATGATTTGTACACACTGAAAGAACACAAAGAAGAGATCGTGGAGATGGAAGGATTCGGAGAGAAGTCATTTTCCAACCTTGTGGATGCCATAGAACAGTCCAAGAAAGCCACTCTTCCCAAGTTTCTTTATGGGCTTGGGATTGCCAACGTGGGTCTTTCCAACGCAAAACTTATCTGCAGGCATTTTGGGGATGACCTGGATGCCATCCGGACTGCGCAGGCGGAAGATTTTACGGTGATCGACGGCATCGGACCGATCATCGGTGAGTCCGTGAGCCAGTATTTCCTTCTGGAAAATAACAGACAGACTGTGGACGGCCTGCTTGAGTATGTGGAGATCCAGAAGCAGGAGGAGCCGGACACGGAGAAAAAATTGGAAGGTAAGACCTTTGTGATCACCGGGTCCCTGAATCATTATGAAAACCGGAAGCAGCTGCAGGAGCAGATCGAAGCACTCGGAGGAAAAGCCACAGGTTCTGTGACAAAAAAGACGGACTATCTGATCAACAATGACAGGAATTCTTCGTCATCAAAAAATAAAAAGGCCAGGGAGCTGGAAATACCGATTTTAACGGAAGAGGAATTTATGGACATGATAAAATAAGGAAGATATAGGATGAAACGAAGAATTATTTCATGGATGCTGGCAGCAGTGATGATCGTCACGTCCGCGGCAGCAGCGTTTATGGGAAATGAAAAACAGGCAGAAGCTGCATCTGCATTTAAAGTGCATTTCATTGAGGTTGGCACCGGAGACGGTGCCATGCTTCAGTATGGCTCAGGAAAGAGTGCAAAATACGCATTGATCGATGCAGGACCTCAAACTACACAGCTTCTGGGCGGCAAAACGGTCAATGTAGGCCAGAGAGTACATAACTATTTAAAAAAGTATAAGATCCGAAGGCTGGAATTTGTTATCATGACACATCCTCACAAGGACCATATCGGAGGATTTATTTCCATACTGAAAGATCGGTCAATCTCTGTAGGAACAGTGTATGCCACACAGCAGCCAGTTTATAATCATTATTCGGGAGATGATGATTTTTATAGTACAAAAACGTACCATACTGTCAATCAACTGATTAAAAAGCGGGAGATACCGGTGGTCGTCCCACGGATGAAGTCCTCAATTTATCTAGGCAAAGCAAAGCTGACATTTTATTCACCTGGACGGGGCAATTTTAAGTATGGACGAGAAGTTGATTATAATTCCCGGCAGATTAACAAATTTTCACTGGTGTGCAGAATTACTTACGGAAGGAATTCGTTTCTTATGGCAGGGGATACCCAGCAGGAAACTGAATACAACATGATAAATAAGAAACTGAATCTCAAATCCCAGGTGCTGAAGGTTCCACATCACGGATATGAGGATGTACGTAACAAGGATGCAAAAGGCAGATTTTCGTCCAACCATAAAAAGTTTTTTGACAAGGTGAAGCCTGCAATATCAATTATAAGCAATGGGTATAGAAATAAAGACAAAGTGCCCTCTGGTCTGATTACTAGGGAACTTTCCAAGTCTAATATTTATACTACAGGCGATAACGGTAATATTATCGTGGCTTCCAACGGAAGTAAGTTGAGTGTCAGTACTTCAAGAAATAAAAATGAGCCTGCCAAAGCCAGTACCTATATTTCATCTAAAAAGTCTTCTCTTCTTCTGAAAAAGATGTCGGTGAAGTCCAATGGAAAGAAAAAGCTGGATATCGTTTCCGTTGATTCTAAAGATATATATAATGTCAAAGAAAAAAAGCCGCTGAAAATCTCAATCAAGGCAAAACCGCAGTCTTTTACGAGAATTAAGAGTATTCAGTATAAACTGGTGAAAAAGGGAAAGAGCAGTACCAGGTACCGCTGGAAGACCGGTAGGACTGTCAAGGTAAAGAAAGGATTTAAAGGCAGCCTTTATATCAAGTACAATACAATCTCCGGAAGTACAATGGTTAAAACAAAGGGATTTGTGATAAAAAAGAAGAAATAAGAGTAAAGGAGCGTGTAATTATGCCGATAAGAATTGATACGGACCTGCCGGCAAGGGCTATCCTGGAAGAAGAGAATGTGTTTGTAATGGATATAGACCGAGCAGTGACACAGGATATCCGGCCTCTGAGGATAGCAATCTTAAATCTGATGCCAAATAAACTGGATACAGAGCTGCATCTGCTCAGGAGTCTTTCTAATACTCCATTGCAGATCGATATTACTTTTTTAAAGACGGCATCCTATGAACCAACGCATGTACCGGAATCCCACATGGAAAAATTTTATGTATATTTTGATGATGTGAGAGATAAAAAATTTGACGGGATGATCATAACGGGGGCTCCTGTGGAACTGAAAGAATTTGAGGATGTTGATTATTGGGAAGAAGTTGCGGAGATCATGGAGTGGACGAAAAAGAATGTTACGTCCACCTTACATATCTGCTGGGCCGCTCAGGCAGGATTGTATTATCATTATGGAGTGAAAAAAAATGTGCTGGATCAAAAGATCTCGGGTGTATACCGCCATCATCCCCTTCATAAAAAAACTCTGCTGGTGAGAGGATTTGATGACTACTTTTTTGTTCCCCATTCCAGAAACACTGGTGTGGACGGAGAGGCAATCAGACAGTGTAAAGAATTAACTGTAGTGGCTGAATCAGAGGAAACCGGACCATATCTGATCTTAAACGAGGACGGAAGCCAGATCTTTGTCACAGGGCATCCTGAATATGATGTGATGTCGCTGCACCAGGAGTATGTAAGGGATATCAATCGGGGACTTAATCCTGAGATTCCAAAGAATTATTATCTGGATGACGATCCGAAAAAAGGACCGGTGAAATCTTGGAGATGCCATGCCAATGCTATGTATTATAATTGGCTGAATTATTACGTTTATCAGGCGACCCCTTACGATTTGTAGAAATACCTTTTCATGAGGTTTTTCTATGGGATTCGCGGACATATATGGGATGTGATGAAATTAGTGAAGACAGATATAACTTTAAAAAGCTATATCTGTCTTTTTTCTTTAACTCTATATTGTTAATTGATTTCTATATATTCTATGATATCTGGTACTTCACATTGAAGAAGCTTACACAATTGGTCAATTGTATTTGTCGTGATACCTTTCCCGTGTTTTATGGCATAATAGGTCGAACGCGAAAACCCGCGTTTTAAGAGTTTATAAGAACTTATATTTTTTTCTTTCATGGTACGAAATAATGGGTTATAGCTGATCATGAATATACCTCTTAGATTGTGAATAGTCTTATTATTCTTTTTCATCTTTATATTCAAGAATGTCAGAGACAGGGCACTCTAATAATCTACAAAGCTGGTCAATTGTGTTTGTACTAATGCTGTTTCCCTGTTGTATTGAATAATAAGTTGATTTGGAAAAGTCTTTTTAAATAAAGCATAGGAGGAAATTTGTTTTTTTGACATTGTTTTGAAGAGAGGTTTATAGTTGATCATATAAAGTTCCTTTTTTTTATTCTATAAAACAAATGTAAAATTATACTCGTATATTGAATTTGTATGAAAATCCGAGTGCAATGTTGTATATATAGGTTGGCTTTTGAATAATAACCTTGATATAAAATCAAAAGAAGGGATTTGTCATATGTGTGATTTTATTAATTTGTTGTCGAGAATGAATCTAAAAGAGAAAGAAAAAACAGAGATTTGAGGAGGCCGCCAAAGAGATATCTGGAAAAACAGTAAAAATAGACAACATCAATCTAAGTGAAGAGCAGTGGCAAGCCGTAGATAGTGCTTTACGCGCAAGTAGTCAACTATGGTCTTTTATGGATCGGATCACAAATAAAAAGTTTGCCTCAATGAGAAGGTATATTAAAAAGGAAGAAAACAATGAAAAAATATAAATAGATTATTGTTGTAACAATAATTATAATTGGTTTTATCTATTATAGTGTGAGGGGCAGTGAGATAACGGGTTCTACAGCATGTTTTTCAGATGAGATTAACAAGATACAATAAAGAGGAAAAATAATATTTGGAGTTTTTGAATACTAAGGATAAAGTCATATGTACAAAACAAGTATGACAAAGTAAAAGGTGGAGGAAAAGAGATACTCTATGGTATTATGTATAGGAAAAACGCTTTTCTATGGCTTGAAGAAAAGGAGATAGAATAAAGACGAAAGCAGATACATTATTATGATAATTTCATTAGAGCCTCAAAGATGAAATTTGGATCTGCCGTTGACAGATTCAAGATCTTTGTGATAACATAACGATAAGGAATTCCTGAATTAAAACAAAATATGATTGTCGTATAGAGATTTGAATATGACAGAAGATTATGGCTCAGCCATAATTTTCTGTCATTTTTTTGTTCTATAGGAAAGATCTTTGAACCTCTCTATGGAACAAAAAAGCCCTGCGGGCACTATGCACACAAAATGGGTAAAGAAATCATTTGACGTCGTCAAATCACTTCGTTTACAGAAAGGTTGTCAGGATGAAAGAGATAAGAATATTATGCGTCTATGATGGATACATCACAGAAGAGGTTATGAGTAAAATGAAAGAATTGGAGGAGTTCGGTGCTCATATTACCATGGTCAGTGATGATGAAATGAAAGACGTGGGAGATGTAACCAATCGAATGTTGTTGCTGGAACAAAAAGGGTTAGAGGCGGCTCCAACCTGCAAAACTCTGCTGGAGAATTGTCCTGATAAGGAGATTCTTGTTGTTCATTGTACCTCGATCAACAAAGAGGTCTTGGAGGCTTGTCCAAAACTGAAAGCAGCAGTTGTGCTTCGCGGAGGCATTGAAAATGTGGATATCAATGAGCTTACAAAGCGTAAAATTCCGCTGATCAATACATCCTGGAGAAGTGCGGATGCCGTTTCTGATGCAGCTGTAGGCATGATGATAGCCGAAAATAAGAACATAGCAAGGAGCCATCACTATATGAAAGAAGGGAGATGGGTAAAATCATATGTGAATCAAAAATACATCCATAATATGAACAAATGTACGGTTGGGCTGATAGGCTATGGTGCGATCGGATCCAGGGTGGCGAAAAAACTAAAAGGATTTGATAGTGACATCTTGGTCTATGATCCTTTTGTCAGCAGGGAGATGATAGAAAAAGACGGTGTGAAAGTGGTGGATCTAGACCAGTTGTTAGAAGCGTCCGATTTTGTATCAATGCATCTGAGGTTATCAGACCAAACAAAAAAAATCATGGGAAAACGAGAATTTGCCAAGATGAAGAAAACGGCCTATTTTATCAATACAGCCCGGGCCGGGCTTGTGGATACCAGTGCACTTGTGGAAGTTTTAAAAGATCGTGAGATCGGGGGTGCAGCCATTGATGTATTTGATCAAGAACCGCTTCCCACAGATCATCCATATTTAGAGCTTGAAAATATAACACTGACCTCGCACCTTGCCGGAACGGCCAGTGACACTCCGGTTGTAAGCGTAGAAATTGGTGTTGAGAAGCTGAAAGACTTCCTTACAGGGATGACAGAGGAAAATGATAGATAAAAAGAAAAGGAGAAAAATATTGAAAGATAATTTATTAGAATTCAAAGCCACAGTGATGTCAGCCATTACAACTGGTGTATCCTACATGCTTCCTTTTGTTGTAGCGGGAGGCATATTGGTAGCGATCTCTTTTGCAATTGGGGGATACGATGTGGGGACGGCAGTAGGGCCTTGTAAAACCTTCGCTTCCACAATTTATTATCTGGGCCAGATCGGCCTGGGTACACTTATGGTCCCTGTTCTGGGTGCCTTTGTGGCATATTCCATCGCTGATAAACCAGGGATCTGTGTGGGGATGTATGCTGGATGGATAGCAACGGATCCATGGAATATCGGCTATGCCTCAGGGTTTTTAGGGGCACTGGTGGGTGGTATTATCGCCGGATGTTTAGTGGAGGGCCTGAAGAAAATGCCTCTGCCCAGATCACTAAAATCATTGCTGCCCACTCTGATCATCCCATTGCTTGGATGCGGAATGATTGGCCTGCTGATGCACTATGTGCTGGGAGGACCGCTGGGAGCTTTAACCACTGCATTGACCCATTTTCTCGACGGTCTTGGGACAGGCAATATTATCATCTTAGGGCTTGTACAGGGTGCCATGATCGCTTTTGATATGGGAGGACCGTGTAATAAAGTAGCCTATGCATTTTCGCTGGCCTGTATGGAGACAGGAAATTATCTTCCCATCGCGGCAGTTTTTGTAGCTGCTATGGCCCCTCCCATGGCAATGGCCGTTGCGATGCTCGTGAAGAAAAATTATTTTACAAAAGAAGACAGAAGCTCTATACCGGGATGTATTGCCGGATGCCTGTGTATGATCACTGAATTTGCGATCCCCCATGCGGCGAAAGATGTGAGACGTATTCTTTGTTTTTGCGTGGGGTCAGCCATTGGATCAGCCATGTCTTTTGCGCTTGGCGTGACAATGAGGGCGCCTCATGGAGGGTTATTTGTCCTATTTGCGGTGAATAAACCGATTGTATTTGTGATCTGTCTTGGAACGGCGGTTTTAATCTCAGCGGCACTGGTTATTTTTATCGGCCATCCGGTGGAACAGGAGCCATAGAGGGAAAACTCATGATGATATAAAAAATCCTGAAATTATTTTAAATAAATGATATGATATAGAAAAGGCTATGAGAGAGGGAGTTATATGTTTGATGATGGTAAATTTCATGTAATACCAGCGGTACGCAGCCTGAGATATTTTACAGAGGCTTTGAGTACAGAAGAAGAGTGGGTTTTGACGAGCAACTGCGCCCATATAGGAAATCTGCAAAGTTTGTCTCAGAAATGTCATGATGCTAATAAAAAAATCATAGTCAACCATGAGATCGTCGGCGGATTGGGGACCGATAAGACTGCGTTTGAGTTCCTAAAGAAAATGTACCGTGTAGACTGTGTAATGGGATTCCAGAACATCCGGCTGGGAATGATCAAAAATGAAGGCATGAAGACCATCCAGCGAATCACTCTTTCGGATTCTTTTGCCTTGGAACAGGCTTCAAAAAGTTTACAGCTTTCAAGAGCGGATGCCATTGAGCTGCGCCCGGCATATTACGCAGCAGAATTTCTGGATTATTTCAAGCAGATCAAAGACTGCTGCTACATAGCAGGAGGGTTTATTGACAGTAAAGAGATGGTAGATACTATGTATCGGGCTGGTTTCAATGGAATTACAACAAGCAATACAAAGCTATGGAACTATCAAATGAATTGAACGGTGGAAAGGATATGTTATGGGCGAAGATGAGGAAAAAGAAGTCAGCGGTCAAACAGATAAGAATTATATCTCATTGGGAGTCAGCCTTGGTTTATGTTTTGGAGTAGCCTTAGGAAGCATATTTCATAATCTGGCCATGGGAATCAGTTTGGGTCTGTGTATAGGTGTAGCTGTAGGTATGAGCATGGACAAAAAGAAGAATGACAGGGATGAGGAGTCGAAGAAATAGAATATTTATCAGTGTAAAGATATTGGGGCAGGTACAGTTTTTTAAACTGTATCTGCCCTTTGCCGTGCGATTTTGGACCGCCGCCCTTATTCTTTGTCCGGAGTAAATATGATCGATATATAACGCTCAGGTCTACTTACATCTTTTTAAAGATCTGATAGATCTTTGAATAATTTTTCTTGTCTGCATCGCTCTGCTTCACACCAGTATATTCCTCCCAGTCACTGTCGCTTCTGGAAAGGACGTTATAGGTACGGGGTTTGCCGTCGGAGGAATCGGAAGCTGACAAGGTTTCGCGTCTTACAGCTACATATCCGGCAGTGTAAGTGCCTCTGGCTGAGTTGTATCGGATGACTTTTACCTTGTCACCGGGGCTCTTTGTGGTGATATCCTCAGTTGTCCAGTATAGGTAATAGCTGCTTCCTTTTCCCTGAAAAGACCAGGAGTTGACGCCTGCCTGGCCTGCGTTGAATCCCGCCTGGCCCAGGGCATTCAACAGGTTTTCATAAGCTTTTCCGGTTCCGGAAGAGGAATCGATGTTCTTATTCATATAACCTTTGATCAGCTTGGCGATTTCAGGGTTATTATCTATTACATAGGAAAGAGCTTCATTCATGTTAAAATCGTAGTCTTTATCGTGTTTCCTGCAGATGATGACAATGCTTGCGTCGGAGCCGCGGCTTACGTCATAGGCCCCGCCCTGGCGGCATTTGTACTCTGATTTACTGGCCAGAGACTTCAGATATGCAGTGTCATACTTCCCGGAGCCTTCCAGTTCATAGATCTCATCGGCGGTGAGATCTCTCAAAAGTCCTGCTTTGTTGACCAGGCAGGCTTTCTTCTGGGCGCTGGTGATGTAGCCAATCAGGGAAGGAATCAAAAGAGCCAGAAGGATGGCCAGGATTAAAAGGACCACGATCAGCTCCACCAAAGTGAATCCCTCTTTGTTCCGTATAGATTTTACCATTTCTTATGCAGCCCCCTTTCCCCATTATTTCTTTAAGTATAGCATATCTTTAAAAAAACAGGTATAGGAAAACACCAGGATCTCTTAAAAAGACAGAATTCTGGATCATCATCGATAGTATGGAACTTGCTTTTACTTGAAAAGAAATCAAATTGTATATGAAATATGGATATGATATGATAAAAGAAAAAGAGGTGAAGACATGACAGAGAGACAGACAAAGATACTGGAGATGGTCAATGAGCAGAAAAAAATAGAGGTCAACCAGCTGTCCGAAACTCTCGGCGTATCGCAGGTGACGATCCGAAAGGATCTGGATGCGCTGGAGGAAAAGGGGCTGTTAAAAAGGGAACATGGATATGCGGTGATCTGCAATACAGATGATATCAGCAACCGCATGGCGGTCCGATATGATATCAAGGTGAACATTGCGGCAAAGGCGGCAGAGCTTGTCTCAGACGGGGAGACTGTTATGATCGAGTCGGGGTCCAGCTGTGCTCTGCTGGCAGAGTATCTTGCGGGAAAGAAAAAGGATGTCACCATCATTACCAACTCGGCGTTTATCGCAAGGCATATCAGAGAGTCCGCCGCAGGAAAAACTGTCCTGCTGGGAGGCGATTATCAGAAAGAATCCGAGGTCATGGTTGGCCCTCTTGTAAGAAAATGTGCCAGAGAGTTTTATGTAGACAAGTTTTTTATGGGAACAGACGGATTTATTCCCCAGGCGGGATTCACATGCGGGGATATGATGCGGGCAGAGGCCATGAAAAACATGGCGGAGTCGGCCAAGCATTCTATCATTTTGACGGATTCCAGCAAGTTTGCACAGCAGGGCGTCGTACTCCAATGCAGGCTGGATGAGATCAACATGGTGGTCACAGACACAGGGATTCCTGAGGATGCAAGGAAAATTCTTGAACAAAACAGGGTTGCAGTGGAGATGGCAAAATAAAGAAAGACCTCAGGGGCCTCCTTATATATGGAGGTCCCTCAGATCTTGACGGAAAGTTTTGCTGCCTCAAAGACTCCAGCGTATTTTGTGAGATCTTCAGGGTGCAGGGCTTTTACATCCTTCATTTCATAATTCATATGTAACTGTTCATATTTTTTCTCACCGAACTGATGGAATGGGAGAAGGTTTACCTGGCTGATGCCGGTTTCATGTAAAAGAGCACAAAATGCATGTGCATCTTCAATGGAATCATTGACGCCGGGGATGACAGGGATCCGGGCAATGACTTCTTTTCCGTGCTCTGCAGCCCATTTCATATTTTCTAAAATCTGTTCATTTGGAACACCGGTATAGAGCCGGTGTTTTTTGCTGTCATGATGCTTCATGTCGAACAGAAGCAGGTCAGCATATTCTGTCACAGACACAAACACTTCATGGGATGCATACCCCGTTGTCTCCAGGGCCGTATGCAGTCCTTTCTTTTTACACTCTGACAGAAGCAGCGCAGCGAATTCCGGCTGGGCCAGGACTTCTCCGCCAGACAGCGTCACACCGCCGCCGGATTCCTCGTAAAAGTCGATATCCTTCATGACCTCTTTCAGGACTTCATCAACTGACATTTTTTCTCCGGTATACTTTAAGGCATTTCCTGGACACTGTCTGGTACAAGAAAGACACCCTTCGCAGCTTTCGTGGCGGAAGTGGAAGCTGCCGTCATCTGAAAAACGGATACTTTCTGTGGGACATGACCGCTGACAGAGGCCGCAGTGCAGACATTTGCCGGGATCCCATAGGATCTGTGTGTGAAAGGACTGGGATTCGGGATTGGAACACCAGCGGCAGCGCAGCGGGCATCCCTTTAAAAATACTACGGTCCGGATGCCGGGGCCATCATGGATACTGAATTTTTGGATATTAAAGATATTTGCTTTCAACTGAAACCCTCCTTCTTCAGAAACAAAGCGGAATAACAACTGGTTTATTCCTATAACAGAACCTTAACATAAGAATGAATAAAAGTAAATATAAGTTTTAACAAAATATATATTAGTTTCAAATGTAATAAAAATATTGACAAAACGAAATTGGGAGCGTATATTAAAGGTACAGAGAAGAAAATGAAAAAAGCGAGCATAGAATCAAGGAACCATATCAGGGAGGTATCATTATGGCAGAGAATCATTTCGGAAAGCTTACAAAACGCATGGATGAATTCAGGGAGGATTTATTAGAGGCAAAACCGTATGTATGCGCGGAACGTGCTGTCTATACGACACAGAGTTACAAAGAGCACGCGGACCAGCCAGTCATCTTAAAAAGGGCATACATGCTTCAGAATATATTAGAGCATATGACCATCTTCATCGAACCGCAGACATTGATCGCCGGAAACCAGGCATCCGCCAACCGGTCTGCCCCGATCTTTCCGGAATATGCCATGGATTGGGTCGTTGATGAACTTGACAAGTTCGAGAAACGGGACGGAGACGTATTCTATATCACAGAAGACACAAAGGAGACATTGAGAGAACTGGCTCCGTACTGGGAACACAATACGACAAAAGACAAAGGACTTGCGGCCATGCCCGCCTCCAGCAAGATTTTTTACGATCTGGGGATCATCAAGGCGGAGGGAAATATCACCTCAGGGGATGCACATCTGGCTGTCCAGTATGAAAAGATCATGAAGTGCGGTCTGAAGGATTATGAAGAACGGACAAAAGCTGCAATGGAGAAGCTGGACTTGACAGAGATGGAAAACCTGAAAAAGTATTATTTCCACCAGGCGATCCTGATCGTCATCGGCGCCGTGAAGGATTTTGCCGGCCGCTATGCAAAGCTGGCACTTGAGATGGCAGAAAAAGCAGAGCCGAAACGGGCACAGGAACTGAAGGAGATGGCCGGTATTCTTTCAAAGGTTCCTTATGGACCAGCAGAGACTATGAGAGAAGCGGTACAGAGCATGTGGCTGGTACATCTGGTGCTCCAGATTGAATCCAACGGACATTCCCTGTCTTACGGAAGAATGGACCAGTATCTGTATCCTTACTATAAAAAAGACGTGGAGAGAGGTATTGAGACAGAAGATAGCGCATGTGAGCTGTTGACCAATCTCTGGCTGAAAACTTATACCATCAATAAGATCCGCAGCTGGTCACACACACAGTTCAGCGCAGGAAGCCCGCTGTACCAGAATGTGACCATCGGAGGACAGACGCCAGACAAGAAAGACGCAGTCAATCCTCTTTCCTATCTGATCCTTAGAAGCGTGGCCCAGACCCACCTTCCGCAGCCGAACCTTACGGTCCGCTACCACGCCGGGCTTGATGATGATTTTATGAAAGAGTGTATTGAAGTTGTCCGCCTGGGATTCGGCATGCCGGCATTTAACAATGATGAGATTATCATTCCTTCCTTTATTGAAAAAGGGGTGAAGGAAGAAGATGCCTATAATTACAGCGCCATCGGTTGTGTAGAGACAGCAGTTCCTGGAAAATGGGGATACCGCTGTACCGGAATGAGCTTTTTAAACTTTCCGAAATCTCTGCTGATCGCCATGAACGACGGAACAGATCCGGAATCCGGCGTAAAGGTTACAGAAGGGGCGGGACATTTCCTTGATATGGAAACATATGAAGATATCGAAAAGGCATGGGATAAAATCATACGTGACTTTACAAGACACAGTGTGATCATTGAAACCTGCTGTGACATGGTCCTTGAGGAGACGGTACCGGATGTGCTTTGTTCTTCATTAGTGGATGACTGTATTGCAAGAGGAAAGACCCTGAAAGAAGGCGGCGCAGTCTATGATTTCATCAGCGGACTCCAGGTGGGGATCGCCAACATGGCGGATTCACTTGCTGCCATCAAGAAATGTGTCTTTGAAGACCAGAGTATCTCAAAACAGGAGCTGTGGGACGCTCTTCAGAATGACTTTGAAGGACCGGAGGGAGAGAGAATCCAGAATATCCTTCTTTCCGCTCCAAAATACGGAAATGATGATGACTATGTAGACTCTCTGATTCGGAGTGCCTATGACGTCTATATTGACGAGATCAAAAAATACCACAATACAAGATACAAAAGAGGCCCCATCGGAGGAACTTATTACGCAGGAACTTCTTCTATCTCAGCCAATGTGGGCCAGGGAATGGGAACGCTGGCTACGCCGGATGGAAGAAAGGCGCATACTCCTCTTTCAGAAGGGTGTTCTCCGAGCCATGCCATGGACCAGAACGGCCCTACCGCGGTGTTTAAGACGGTTGCCAAACTTCCGACCAAAGATATCACAGGCGGGGTTCTGCTGAACCAGAAGGTAACACCGCAGATCCTTTCAAAGGAAGAGGACAGAATAAAGCTGATCTACATCATTCGTACATTCTTCAACAGGCTTCACGGATACCATGTCCAGTACAATGTGGTTTCCAGGGAGACCCTCCGGGATGCCCAGGCACATCCTGAAAAGCATAGAGACCTGATCGTCCGTGTGGCAGGTTACTCTGCATTCTTTAATGTGTTATCCAAACAGACCCAGGATGATATTATTGAGAGAACTGAGCAGGTACTGTAAAAACTGGATATAGAAGAAACCTTGATAGAATTTAGAAAGGATCTAACCATGGAATTTTTATTTGATACAGCAAATATAGAAGAAATTAAAGAATACAGTCATTTTTACCCGATCACTGGTGTCACCAGCAACCCGTCCATCTTGAAAAAGGAAGGGAAGATTGATTTTTTCAGGCATTTCAGAGAGATCAGGGAATTGATAGGGGAAGACAAGACGCTGCATATCCAGGTCACGGCAAAGGATGCCGAGACCATGGCAGCAGAGGGAAGAGCTATAAGGGAAAAGATTGATGATAAGGTCTTTATCAAGATTCCTACAACAGAAGAAGGGCTGAAAGCCATGCGTATGTTAAAAGCAGAAGGGGCAGGCATCACGGCTACAGCAATTTATACCAAGATCCAGGGCTATCTGGCCATGGAGGCCGGAGCTGATTTTATCGCACCGTATTTTAACCGGATGGAGAACATGGACATTGACTCCAAAAACACAATCTCCTGTTTTGCGAAACAGATTGAGCGCTATGGATACAAAACGAAGATATTGGCCGCAAGCTTTAAAAACATCGCTCAGGTCAATGCGGCGTTTGAAGCCGGCGCCCAGGCGGCTACTGTACAGCCGGGACTTCTCCACGATGCCCTTGGAATGGCAGCCATCGGAAAGGCTGTTGATGATTTTGACACTGACTGGAGAGCAGCCTTCGGAGATTTGGATATTACTCAATTATAGATGTTTCATGCAGAAAAAGGACAGTACACTTTAAGTGGCTGTCCTTTTTCTATAGGAATATTTATATATCAAAATCTACAGATTTAAAGTTGCTGTAATACCTGCCTTTTACCGCAGTGAACTTAAGGACACAATAGTCAGGGTCTGCAACTCCACTAATAAGTGCGCCACATTTATGACAATTTCATAATTTGTTTATTCATTTATGGCGCAGTAGCCAAGTGGTAAGGAGGCTTCCGAGGCTTTTTATTTTTTTCAAAAAAAGAAAAAAATAAGGTGGCAGCCGGTGCGGCCTGTTATTTATACGTGCTTTAGAATGTTTATGCAATCAATGCATCTACCACAGCTATCTTCTTTTCACTGTCAGTATGGAAGTATGTCCGGAGCACTACTTCGTAATGATCTCCAAGAATTTCATCCACTTCTTCCACCTCACCCATATTTTTTGTAAGCCGAATCATGTTTGTCGCAAATGTGTACCTGAGTGAATGCAAATTATATTGGGGAAGACCAGCACGTTTGCAGATTTTCTTCAAAGGGGAATAACTAAGTAAGTCTTTCTTTGCATTAATCGTTGCGGTGATATCCTCCGTAGTAACATTTGAAAAGGTCTTTTTACCGTATCCTGTAGGTGTTTTGTATATGTTCGCTCTAACCGATCTAGACTGGTCTGCCTATAGTTACCAGTCTCCTCAGACAGTTTTTTATAAAACAAGTATTTTTCTGCATAGGAATTGATTTTTATATTTGTAGTTATTGTATCTTCAACGGCTACCTTTGCTTTCCAGTAATCCAGAAGCTTTTTGCTTCACTCTTGGCAGGCGCATTAAACTCTTTGGGTGGCAGCCCTTTTTTCACATAACGGGATGCCCAGCATCTTCCAGGAACCAGTTCCTTTGCCTTTTTGTTATGATACGGATTTACCAGAACAACTGTAATATTGCCTGCCCAACAGGAAATTTGCAAATGCCTTCCAGTATTGACCAGTCGGTTCCATACCCACTATAACCTTGTTAAAATCTTCATTCTTACAGATTTCGTAAATCCTTGTTAAGATTGCATTGAAACCATTTCTGTTATTTTCAAATTTAAGAGCCTTGTTATGCTCGATACCGCGGCAGTCTATAAATCTTGCCCACTGGTTATGCTCTGCAATATCAACTGGGACAATTAAAGTTTTAAATTTGATTGCTTCAAGTTTTTCGTTGGAATGGTTTCTCTTTTTCATTTGTGAAAAATCTCCTTTGTTTTGATGTATTTAAAAGTCGCCAAACTTTCTTACATCATACAGGGAGATTTTTTTAAATGTCAAATTTCATGTTCTATAGGAATGTTTAGAAATAGTTGGGACCAGTAACAATCCTGGTATTGCTTATAGTTTCAGTGCATCTGTTCGGAAACCAGTTTCTGACTAATTCCTTTTTACACAGAAAAAGCCGCCTGGCCAATGAGACAGCTTTTTCAAATGATATGAAGTTATAAACAGTTCACCTTCCGCATAGAAAAATGCAGCAGCACCGAAAACCGAGGCTGGCTTTGGTATGCTACATTTTCCGTCTGCCTAGAATTTTGACAATATCAATCTTAACATGAGGCGTTTTACGGTACAATCGCAGAAATGTGCCAGTTTAGGACGGTAGAAGGATAATATCAGGACTTTGCTGACCAAGTGCCGGTCTTTATGAAGATACAGATTGTGAATAAGAAATCAATCATGTATAATTTAGACAGAAAAAACTTATATGAAAAGAAGGTATTATATCATGATAAAATTATTAATTGTCGATGATGATGCGAAGCTTTTAAAAATGTTGAAAAGCTACTTTGAGATTAAAAAATATTTGGTTGAAACAGCTGAAAATGGGTCAGAGGCGCTAAAATTGATTGAAGAATCCCCAGATATTATTTTGTTAGATATAGATATGCCACAAATTGACGGCATTGAAGTATGCAGAAGGATTCGGGACAAGTTATCCTGTCCGATTCTTTTTTTGACAGCAAAGGTGGATGAGCAGGACCGTGTGAATGGACTTTTATCAGGCGGAGATGACTATATATTAAAACCGTTTAGTCTGAAGGAACTGGATGCCAGAATCATAGCACATTTAAAGCGGGAAGAAAGGCATAAAGCGAAAACGACCTACAAGTTTCAAGGGGAAATGTCAATTGATTATACATCTAAGAAAGCCCAAATCGGGGAGAACGATCTGGACCTGACAAAGCTGGAATTTAAAATTATTGAGTTTTTATCTATGAATGCCGGACAGGTCTTTGATAAAGAGCGGATATATGAGAAAGTCTGTGGCTACGATGCGGAGGGAGGCAGCCGGGTAATTACAGAACTTATACGGAGAATCCGAAATAAAATTCAGGAACAGACGGAAACAAAGTATATAGAAACGGTCTGGGGGATGGGATATAAATGGATAAATTAAGAAATCTGCCTTTAAAGAAAACGATTATTATATACATGCTGATTTTTCTATGTGTGGGTTTCCTACTCTCTGCATTTTTAATTCAGAGTGCCAGTTATACACAGCAGGAAATAATATGGAAATATGTGAATGAAATTGAATATATGGAACAGATGCAGACTGAGAATCAGATATACGAATTGCCGATACCAATAGTAAAAGCTGATAAAATGACTGGGGCAGACCGGCGGACCTATGAAATCTGCGATTTTATAGAAACGTATACTGGCCTGCTCCTTTCTGTATTAGGAAGTTGTCTTGCTGTTATTTTATTTTACCGCAACAAATTAAAGCCCCCGATTGAAGAGCTTTATAAAGCTGCTGATATGGTCAGCAAAGAGGAACTGGAGTTTCATGTAACATATGAGAATAAAGATGAACTGGGGCAGTTATGCAAAGAGTTTGAACGGATGCGGGGACAGCTGGAAGAAAATAATCGGATGATGTGGAGGATGATGGAAGAAGAAAAAGCTTTAAGGGCGGCAATTGCCCATGATATTCGTTCTCCCCTTTCTATCTTAAAGGGCTATCAGGAAATGCTTTTGGAATTTGTTCCGGAAGAAACACTGGATAAAGAGCAGCTGCTTTCCATGTTAGAAGAAGGCATGGGGCAGATTGAACGGATGAATGTGTTTATTGAAACTATGCGCCGGATGAACAGCCTGGAGGAAAGAAAAATTAGAGCCGAGGATATCCCTCTTTATTCCTTTGCTGATGAGATAGAGAATGAAATCAATATCCTCAGTAAAGAGACCGGGAAAAAATATGAATTCAAGACGGACTTTAAGGGAACAATTTTTGCCGGAGATAAAGACTTGATTTTGGAAGTCATGGAAAATATGTTTTCCAATGCGTTGCGTTATGCAAAAGATAAAGTAGTGGTTTCAGTGACGCAGACAGATATAGAACTTGCAATCACCATATTGGATGACGGGCAGGGATTTTGGGTAAGCCCGGAAAAAGTTACAAAGGTATTTTACCATTCCGGTTCCCAGGAGGGGTTTGGACTTGGGCTATATATCTCTAAGTTATACTGCGAAAAGCATAAAGGAAAACTGGTGTTGGGAAACCAACAAAATGGCGGTGCAATTGTAAAGGCAGTTTTCAGACCAATCGAATAATAAAAAGTCGGACAATCCGGATGTGTGGGATTGCCCGGCTTTTTTTAATAATTTTTTTTTGATTGTCTATTAGTTGTGAATTGGCTGGTATCCTATTCTTAACAAAAGGAAAGGTGGTTAAATTTATGAAAGCAATTATCAAACGAGAGCTGAAGAATTTTTTGAAGAACCCTATATTCTGGGCAGGGCTTATCATAATGCTAGTTGGTATTTATCAAATCTTGCAGCCCTATCTCAAGCTTCACTATTTTGAATCTGACCAGGAATTCCAGAGGCTTCAAGTGAAGAGCCAGGATGATGCAGATGTTATGTATGGCTACATTCCTCTGACAGAGGAAGAACAGAAAGAAAAAGCATATGAACAGATACGGCTGACATTGGTGGAAGAAATGATGGTGCCAAAGGAAAAAGCAGATAAGGCAATCGAGAAAATCCGGGATATGACGACAGAGGAGGCCTGCAATTATCTGGAACGTGAACACAGGTATTATAATGCAAAGTATGATCTGGACAATAAGTATTATGAGCAAATGAGTGTCAAAGGAGTGAATACTTATATAAAAGACAATTTGCAGGCTCATAGTTATTCTTATTACTTTTCAAGAAAATTCGCTGATTTTGCCGGGCTTTTTATGGCTTTTTTTGCAACGATTGTGCTGGCATTTCTTTTCCTTAAAGATACAAGAAAAGATATGTATGAGCTGCTTCACACGAAACCACTGTCTGCACGGCAATATATCTTAGGAAAAGTCGGAGGCGGATATGCCGCCCTTTTCATTGCCCTGGCAGTGCTGACCGTATTTTTCGCAGTAGTGTGCACGGTACACGGCTACAGCGAAGGCTTTTCTGTGAACCCGTTAGATCTTGTCGTGGCTGCGGTGCTTTATATTATGCCTAACATGCTGATGATTGTCTGTGTCTATGCAATCATAGCACTAATTTTTAAGAATCCTCTGCCGGCAGTGCCATTGCTGTTCCTGTACATTATTGGCTATTCCAATATGGGTGCTACAGGTTCAAATGGACAATATGGCTATATAGGAAGACTATTATCTATTACGGTGCGTTTTCCGGGCAAATTTTTTGAGACGGATATGCCGCCGATGGTGGTACTTAACCAGACTTTTTTGATTCTGGCATCCATCATTATCATTGTTGTGGCAATCCGTGTATGGAACAGGAGGCGGGTATATTGAATAAAGAGATGAAGATTTGTGTCCCCATCTACAAGTTGATCTATTCCTTGGCATTTATAGTGTTATTAAGTGTGGTAAGAGGCGTGGGGTACGTAGATGAAATTGGAGTTGCCATGCAGTCAGCAATCGCGTTATTAGCAATTGTCTTTTGTGCAGATACTTATTTAACAGAGATACAGAGCCATCGGGGTGAGGTATTCCACTTGTATGATACGAAACATAAAAGTACAGTTATTTTTCGCCGGATTATGATACAGGATATTTATTTATTCGGAATCTCACTGCTTGGCTACGGCTGTTTCTATTTACAAAAGCCAACCATTCTGAGTGGAACTTCACAAATCTCACTGTTTGCAATGTTTGCACTGGCAATTGCAGGAACGATTCTGTTCTGGAGCGTCGTCTCTATGACAATCTGTAATTTGTGGAGAAATATGTGGGCAGGAATTGGTACAACGTTGGGGTTATGGATTGTGTTAAGCTCACAGTTTGGACATCAGATATTTGGAGATTGGAATGTATTCTCCTATACTTACAGGGTAACCGAAGAGGCCGGCAATATGTGGTGGCTCTGCGGTGAGGCAGTCAGTATCATGATTACATTCATTTTGGTTCTTTTTGTTCCAGTGATATTAAAGAAAAGAGGGTAAAAGGATGGGTATAAAGATAAAAGATTTAACAGTAACTTTTAAAAATGGCGTCACAGCAATTAATCATGCAGATTTAGAAATTCCAGGTGGTGTTTTTGGACTTTTAGGGGAAAATGGAGCCGGGAAAACAACACTCATGCGTGTACTTACGACTGTTTTAAAACCTACCAGCGGCTCCGTAACCTTGGACGGTATATTGTACAGTGACTGTAATTATGAAAAGATTCAAAAAAAGATAGGTTATCTTCCACAGGAACTTGAACTTTATCCGAATCTGACTGTTCAGGAATGTCTGGAGTATATGGGTGAATTGGCTGGAATTGAGGATAAAGAGTGTAAACGCCGTATTCAGTTTTATCTGGAGAAAACAAGTCTGACAGAACACCGTAAAAAGAAAATCCGTCAGCTTTCCGGCGGTATGAAGCGCCGCGTAGGACTGATTCAGGCGCTCTTAAACGAACCAGAGTTCCTGATTGTTGATGAACCAACGACAGGATTAGACCCAGAGGAACGAATCCGTATCCGGAATCTGTTGGTGGACTTTTCTGAAAAACGTACTATTTTATTTTCAACTCATGTAGTGGAGGATTTGGCGGCGACCTGCAGCCAGCTTGCTGTAATGAAAAAGGGAAATTTCCTATACTCCGGTTCCGTGCAGGAGTTAGTCAGTGAAGCACAAGGACATATCTGGGTTTGTAAGGCGGCGGATGAGATGCAGGCAAGAGAATTGGAGAAGAAGTACAATGTATCATCGAAGCAATATGTGGATGGAGGTTTACAGCTAAAAGTGCTCAGTAAGACAAAGCCGGATATAAATTGTGTTTCAGTGACAGCAACATTGGAGGATGCCTATATTTATCTGACAAATAGATAAACGGATAATCCCAGGTTGGCAGACACTTGAGAGTCCCTCCCCGACCGTTATATCCTATAGAGTGAACTCACAGAGCTGAGAATAAATGCAGGCTGGTGTTAATAATGCATAAAATTGTCATTGTCGAGGACGATGTAACCGTCCGCAATGAACTCCATACATTTCTATGTCAGAATGGGTACCAGGTCATCGCTCCCGAACGGTTTGATGGCCTGGTTTTGTATTTTGAACAAAACCCGCCGGATCTCATCCTGCTGAATGTACAGTTGGGTGAGTTTGATGGCTTTGAAATCTGTAAAAGGCTCCGGGGGAAACATGCGTATTCGCGGGGGCCTGGAACTTTCTAAAAAGGAACAGCAAATCCTTTATTATCTGTTCATGAATTATGGGCGGATCGTCAGCAGGGACGAGCTTATTGAATATCTGTGGTAGAACCTACGTGCTGCTATATGCATTATGGATAAAACGTACTCTTGCGCCTTCTCCATGGTATATTTGGTCTCTGGTCTTCATGGTTAACTCTCTTTTGTTCGATAATAAAACTCCCTGTAAGTATAGCTGTACGCATTCAGCCTTGGGTCACCCAGCAGTCTCAGTATCACCTCTCCTTCAGAAGTATTAGGTATATAATGAAAATGTTCAAAGGCAGTGTCCAGCATGAACAGGCTCTTTTTATAGCCGCCGGTGCTGGTCAGAAGCCGAAAAGCCGTTTCCATATCCCGCCCGGACATGACTGCCCGGATTTCAGGGTGACCATGATAAGGAAAGCCCTTAAGATAATGTTTCAGAAAAGCATTTAATCGCACTTCGGTCTTATATTCCCATTTTGAAATCCCACTTTCAGTGTTATACAGTGCCTACACATAATGCGGCGCCATCAGGATTCCCATGCTTCTGGAACTTTTTATCTTTCTGTTTACCGGTCCCAGCTCCTTAATTTCTCTGGAGGAATAAAAAAGGGGAAGGCTCCGCATATCTATGGAACCGGATCAGCTTTTTTGCCTTTCGTTCTGTGACCAGTTTTTCTGCATAAGAGACACTGGGAATCAGCCTGTTTAGCTGGTCAGCCGGAAATTCCCCTCAAATGCCTGTCATCTCCAGCAGCCGGAATTTTGCAGTGTCCGGATGAATCAAATAAGCATCACCTCAGTCCAATCTCTACCCATGCAAGCCTATACTTGGGTAAAATCCAAACAGCCACAGCCACAGGCGCTGGAACCCTTTTGTGGCAACCTATCTTGGGTATAAGCGCAGGGTCAAGGAAAAGTTTAGATGATGTCCTGCCTGCCAAGTCATTGCCAAAACAACTTCTATATAGCTGATTGGCTTTAGGGGGGCAGCTCATTTAAAAAATACTGGCTTTAACATGGCTTTCGTAACAGGGAAGCCTTCTTTATCGATGTAGGAAATAAAACTTGTACTTGCCCTATCGATCATAACACGCCAAAAAGCTATGTACAAGAACGTAGCTTTTGGCTTTTTTGTACGTAGAAACATTTGCTCCAAGCCAGCCTAAAAATTTGACAGCATTCAATCATGCCAAGGTTGAATTGCTTAGGCAGCTATTTACCTAAAACATCCTTTATAATAAAGACATACCAACAATACAATCTTTTGAAAGAAAGGAGAGAGGCATTATGAAACAGCAAGTACAAAAGTTCGGACGTTTTTTGAGCGGCATGGTGCTGCCGAACATCAGCGCACTGATCGCGTGGGGATTTTTTACCGCAATCTTTTTACAGGGAGGATGGTTTCCAAATGAAAAGATGGCAACGGTCATCAGCCCTATGCTCAACTATCTGATTCCGGTCCTGATGGGCTACACCGGAGGAAAAATGGTCTATGGCACCAGAGGAGCGGTGGTCGGAGCGGTTGCCACCTTCGGAATTATCATCGGAGGGTCTATCCCCATGTTCCTCGGGGCAATGATCGCAGGTCCCTTAGGCGGCTGGCTGGTCAAGAAACTTGACGTCCTATTAAAAGACAAGATCCCCACTGGATTTGAAATGCTCTATGATAACTTTTCAGCAGGAATCTTAGGAATGCTGTTGGTCATGCTCTGTTTCTGGATCATGGGTCCACTGGTTGAGGGAGCCAGCAATGCCCTTGGAAACGGAGTAAAAGCCATCGTGAATGCAGGAATGCTTCCTCTGGCATCCATCATCATTGAACCGGCAAAGATTTTATTCTTAAACAATGCCATCCAATATGGAGTCCTGACACCTTTGGGACTGGCAGATGCGGCCACAGCGGGAAAATCAATCTACTTCCTTTTGGAAGGAAACTTAGGGCCTGGGCTTGGCGTATTGCTGGCATGCTGGTTCTTTGGAAAAGGAGAAGCCAAGAGTTCCGCACCTGGGGCTATCATCATCCAGTTCTTCGGAGGTATCCATGAACTGTATTTCCCTTATGTACTTATGAAACCGGCCTTGATCCTGGCTGTGATCCTGGGAGGCAGCGCGGGGATTCTCACTAACTCTCTGCTTGGAAGCGGCCTTGTGGCGGCAGCTACACCGGGAAGTATCTTTGCTTATATGGCCATGGCACCCAAGGGCGGTGCACTGCCCGTGCTGGCTGGAATTGCGGCGGCTACGGCAGTATCCTTCATCGTGGCTTCCATTATTTATAAGAGATCCAAAGATGATGAGGATGAGGGCAGCTTCCAGAGTTTTGATCCGCTGAATCTTTCTCTGGATTGCGGAGTGAAAAAGATCGTGTTTGCCTGTGACGCGGGAATGGGATCCAGTGCCATGGCGGCAGCAACACTGACGAACAAATTGAACAAGGCAGGAATCAACATTAAGGTAGCCCATACTTCTGTGGACGAGATTCCGGAAGACGCGGAAATCATTCTGACCCACACAAGCCTTGCGGAAAGGGCCAAATCTTATAACAGCACGGCGCGGATCATTGCGGTATCCAATTTTGTGGAGGCGCCGGAATATGATCAGCTGGTGGAAGAACTGAAAAAGCAGCAGTAAATTGATGAGGGAGGGAATCGTATGCGTGTGAAAATGGCTTCTCTTTATGGGAAGAAGGATATCCGGATCCGGGAAACCGAACTGCCGGAGATCGGGGAGGATGAGATACTGATAAAGGTCATGTCCAATGGGATCTGCTTTTCTACTTATAAGGCAGCGATGAAAGGGGAAGAGCACCTGAGGGTACCAGAGAACGTGCACGAGACTCCGGTGGTGACCGGCCATGAAATGGCCGGCATCATTGAGAAAGTGGGGGAGAAATGGAAAGGCAGATATGAGCCGGGAACTTCCTGTTTTTTGCAGGCGGGGATCCGTTATAAGGGAAGCGAGGATGCTCCGGGTTATTCTTTTGAGTTTTTCGGGGGAAATGCGACTTATACGATCATTCCGGGCGGCTATATTGAATCTGGCTGTCTTCTCGCCTATGAAGACGATTATTTTGCCTTTGCTTCCATGGGGGAACCTGTATCCTGCATCATCAGCGCTTTCCATACGTGCATTCATGATTATATGGAGGATATGTTTGTCTACGACAACATCCACGGCACAAAAGAAGGCGGCAGTATGCTTCTGATGGCAGCCTGCGGGCCGATGGGGATCGGAGCCATCGACTATGCGGTCCACGGACCGTCAAGACCCAAGAAGCTGGTGGTGACAGAGATCAACGAGGAACGGCTTAAAAGGGCAGAAAAGCTGATCAGTCCCAGGGAAGCCTCAGACTACGGCGTGGAGCTTGTGTATGTAAATCCGTCGGAGATGGAAGACGAAGAACAGGAGCTTCGGGCATTGTCCGGGGAAACAGGATATGATGACATCATGATCTTTGCGGCAGTGGAAAGCCTGGTGGAGCTGGGCAGCAGCCTTCTGGCGGTCAACGGCTGCCTGAACTTTTTCGCAGGTCCGACCAATGAACAGTTTAAAGCGAAAGTCAATTTTTATGACATTCATTATAAAAGGACTCATTATGTGGGCAACAGTGGAGGAAATTTGGATGACATCCGGGAAATGTTTGATTTGTCCAGAGAGGGAATGCTCACACCGGAGTATATGATCACCCATGTGACGGGACTTTCTGAGGTACCAGACATTATTTTAAACCTGCCGGATATTCCGGGAGGCAAGAAGCTGGTTTATCCCCACGTGGATCTGCCGCTGATGGCACTCACAGATTTTGAAAAATATGCAGATGAAGACCCGGTTTACCGGAAAATAGCGGATATTTTAAAAGAAAACCATGGGGTGTGGTGCAAAGAGGCGGAGAAAGTCCTGTTTGCCGGAAAATGGATCAATGAATGAACATATTTCCAGTGAACAGTATCAAAAATTCAGGTAAAATGGAGGTAACAACATGTTAGTGAACTTACAGAACATATTAAAAGAGGCAGAAGAAGGCGGGTATGCCATCCCCTGTTTTAATGTCCCCAACTTTGAGATGGCAAGGGCGGCCATGGATGCAGCCAGTGAGCTCTCAGTGCCGGTGATCATCGGGCATGTCCAGGTGCATGACAGCCTGATCCCCATTGAAAATATAGGCCCTCAGACTGTAGAGTATGCAAAAAGAGTGACAGCTCCGGTTTGTGTACATCTGGACCATGGCATTGATTTAAGCTTTGTAATGAGGGGAATCCGGTGCGGTTATTCCAGCATTATGTATGACTGCAGTGACCTGCCGTTTGAGGAAAATGTAAAGAGGATCCGGGAGTTTACCAAGGCTGCCCACGAGATGGGTCTGTCTGTGGAGGCGGAGCTGGGGACAATGAGCAGCACGGCGGAAGATTCCCACGGAGGACCGAGGCTTTTAGGCAGAGAGGAGATCAAGAAGACCTTCACTGACCCGGACATGGCGGCAGAATTTGCACTGCGCACCGGGGTGGATGCGCTGGCTGTCTGCTTCGGCACGGTGCATGGAATCTATGCGGAGGAGCCCATGCTGGATATTGACCGGGTACGGGAGATCCGTCAGAAGATGCCTGAGAGCACCAGACTGGTCATGCATGGGGGATCTGGAGTGGATCAGGCGCAGGTACAGGAGGCCATCAGAGCAGGTATCACAAAGATCAATTATCATTCTTACTGGTCGAAAGCCGCTTCCAGACATGTATATGAGAAACTAAAGGAGAGCGGTGGAGATATGTTTTATCATGAGGTACAGGAGGAAGCGTACCGTAAGTTAAAAGAAGATGCAAAAGAGGTGCTTTTGAGATTCAGAGGTGAGAGAGATGGAGCAGAAGTTCTTTTCTCTTCGGCAGATCAATCTGTTCCGCATTTTACTAGATGAGGAAGAATTTCTGCCGATGGAGCAGGCAGCAGAGAAACTGAAAATCAGCACTAGAACTCTATTTCGTGAGATACGCGGCGTCAATCAGGAGCTTTTTGGTCTGGGAGTTCAGCTGGAGACGAAAACAGGAAAGGGAATCCGGCTTTCAGGTGATAAAGAAGCATTGGCCAGATACCTTATGGAAGTCTCAGACAGGGATTCTTCGCTTTTTTATTACACGAAGGAACAGCGCCGGGCTTTGTTAACGATTGAGTTTCTAAAGAGAAAAAATATAGAAAAACTAGGCTACTACGCATACAAGCTGATGGTGTCTGAGGCTACGGTCAGCAATGACATCCAGGCAATCAGACCGTGGTTTCAAGAGCACCGGCTCTCCCTGGAGAAAAAAGCCGGTCTTGGTATCACTGTGACAGGTGAGGAGGAGAGCTTTAGAAACGCCATCATTGATTTTTTAAACGAAAAGCTCATGAAGTCAGATGTGGGGCAGTTCCAGGGAAGTGAAGGAGAATTCCAGGCTATAGAATATTTCCGCAGTCTGGGAAGAAACAGCAATCTGGATCTCTTAAATGAGGAGATCCTGGAAAAGGTCATTTCTATTCTCAAGCAGTGTGAGGATGAATTTTTAAGCAAGATCACGAGACATTCCTATATAGGATTGGTTATCCACCTGGTCATTGCCATCGAACGGCTTTTGTCAGGAAAGACCATCACCATGGAGGAGGATCTGCTCTTAAGGCTTAAAAAAGATGCATATTATCAGAAAGCCAGACAGCTGACGGAATATTTTGAGAGAGAATTTCATATAAAGATGCCGGAATCAGAGGTGGCTTATGTCTTCATGCATTTAAAAGGAGCCAGGATGAAATATGCTGTGGAGAAGCAGGATGAGCTGACCAAAATGCTGGATGAATATGACTGCATGATCGTGGCGGATGACTTGATCACTGCTTTTGGACAGCTCATGGGGGACGATTTCAGACAGGACAAGGTGCTGTATCAAGGTCTCGCGACTCATTTAAGGTCCACGCTCCACAGGCTCAATTACCATATGAGACTGGAAAATCCTCTGTTGGAGCAGATCAAAACAGACTTCAGGGATATTTTTGTCGTCTGTAAACATGTCTGTCAGGTAATGGAGACGAAGTATCATCTGGAAGTCAATGAGGATGAGATCGCATATTTATCCTTTCATTTCGGCGCAGCCATAGAGCGGAAAAAAGCCCAGATTAAACAGTCTGTTGTTTTAAACGTGGCCGTGGTATGTGCCAGCGGGATTGGGATCTCCAGCTTTTTGTCCTCCAGTATAAAAAACCGGTTTGCAGGAACAGTGAAAGTATTTCCGCTGTCTGTGGAGCAGGTGGCAGCAAAGGAGGTGCAGGGGCTTGACATCATCGTATCCACGCTGAAGCTTCCGGACCAGGAGATCCCGGTTATTGAAGTGGGGGCTCTGCTTTCAGAGGAGGACTTTGGAAGGATGCAGGTATACTTTGAACTGCTCAAGGAACAAAAGATTCAAAATAAGATACCAGACAGGGGAACCGTCAGGAGAACAACCTCACCGCAGCTGCTTGATGACCTACAGATTGTTACGGCGGATGCCTCCGTGGGAAAAGCCGGGGCAGTAACCAGGCTTCTTAACTACACCGACATGGATGAGATCCAGAAAAAAGCCTGTCTTGACGCTGTGCTCCTTCGGGAGAAGGATGGACAGGTGGCGTTAAAAGACTGGAACTTTCTGATTTTTCACTGTAACATTCCTGGCAATAGAAAGCCGGTGCTGTTGTTTTTTACACTGGACCACGGACATGGTACCCATCCGGATTTTAAGGGTTTTGACAAAGGTGTCCTGATGATCGTGGACAAAAAAGAGGACAAGGAGATCAGGGACACACTGGCAGTTATTTCAGAAGGGTTTGTCAATGATGAGAAAATACTTCAGTACCTGGAGAACAATAATATCACAGCACTCAGACGGCAGATCAAAGATTATTTAAATCGCGTGGCTGGGGAAGAGGGAAATGAGGGATTGTAATGACAGATAGAGACAAGGAAGAAAGACCTGTACTGATGAAGGAAAATATTGTTTTGAACTGCAAGGCGGCCACCCCGGAAGAAGCGATCATCAATGCGGGCAGTCTTTTGCTGAAAAGCGGATACATCAAAAGCGGTTATATAAAAGGGATGCTTTCTAGAGATCAGAACTTTTCTGTTTATCTGGGCAATATGCTTGCCATCGCTCACGGTGAGAAGAAGGCCAGGGATCAGATTTTAAGGACTGGGATCTCCGTTTTGATCTATCCGGAGGGTATTGACTGGCATGGGAATCAGGTCAAGGTTGTTATGGGGCTTGCGGCCATAGGAGATGAGCATATGGAAATCCTAATGCATTGTGCCAACATTTTCAGTGACAGAAAGCAGGTAGAACGGCTGGTGCGGTGCCGGGATAAAGAGAAAGTCTATCAAATGTTTAACAGCTTATAATAATGAAAAAAGGTGGGCAGCCAGAGCATATTGGCTGCCCATTTTTGTATCTGGATAAGCGGAGGCAAAACTGATTTTGTACTGGAGAAGTGAAACCGGCAGGTGAAAATTTGACAATATTTATAAATGGTTTGATTGAATTTTAGGCTTTGATATGATACCATCTTGCTGTAATGATGATCAATGTTTACAGAAAGGATGCCCATGATTAGACTAATTGCAACTGATATTGACGGAACCTTGGTGGAAGAAGCGGCTATGAATCTGAATCCGGAATATTTTGACGTGATCCGGGAGTTCAGGAAGCGGGGAGTACTCTTTGTAGCGGCCAGCGGACGTCAGAGAAAGAGTATTGAGCGTTTTTTTGAACCGATCAAAGATGATATTATCTTTTTATCCGAAAATGGTTCCTGTATCACATCTAAGGAATATAAGCATGTGGATGTGATGGATCCGTTTATAGTGAAAAGTATTATGGAAGATGCCATGGAGATCCCGGGATGTACCTGTGCCCTCAATGACGGGGAGACCAGCTATTTTGATTCGGAGATGCTCTACCGCCATATGAAGGACGACTACGGCTATAACGCAGTGATGGTGGATGACTTATTTAAGGTAGAGGCAGGCGTGTGTAAGGTGTCTGTATTCCACAACCAAAACGCAGAGGAAGCAGTCGGAAAAGAGTTTTACGACAGATGGGGCGGCAGGATCTACGTTGCAAGCGCAGGAGAAAAATGGGTAGACTGTATGAACCTTGGAGTGAATAAAGGAAGCTCCCTGAAACGTTTTCAGGAGCATTACAACATCTCGGCAGATGAGACTCTGGCTTTTGGTGACAATATCAATGATATTGAGATGCTCAAACGGGCGGCCCACAGCTTTGCGGTAGCCAATGCCAGGGACGAAGTGAAGGAAGCTGCGAATTTTGTGACAGATTCCAATAAAGAAGACGGTGTATTGAAGGTGTTAAAAGCAGTACTGAAGGGGGATTTATGTTAAAAGCGGTTATTTTTGATATGGATGGTGTGATTGTAGATTCAGAACCTGGGTATTATACAGCTCTGCTGAGATTGCTGGATGAATTTGACGAATACGTAGACGAGGAGTACAATGCCCGCTACTTCGGAACAACGATGGAGAAACTTTTTACCGACACCATTGAATATCTGAATCTGGATACAACAGTTGATTATTGTAACCGGCGATTCTTTGAGATTTATGAAGAGGTGATCCAGGAAGACGGATTTACGCCGATTAAAGGAGCCATAGAACTGATCCGTGAGATCCATGAGGCGGGGATCCCGCTGGCGGTGGCATCCTCTTCTCCTATGGATCATATTATCAGGATCACAGAAGATTTAGGTGTGTCTGACTATTTTCATGCATTAGTGACAGGGGAGGACTGTGAAAATTCAAAACCTGATCCGGAGATATTTCTCACAGCGGCTGAGAAGCTGGGTGTGGATCCGAAAAACTGTGCGGTCGTGGAAGATTCCGTCAACGGTGTGCTCGCAGGCAGCAGGGCGGGCATGAAAGTACTCGGCTTCAGTAATCCGGAATATGGAAAACCGGCCCATGAGCCGGCCCAAAAGGTTGTGCATTCCTTGGAGGAAGCAGACTTGGGAACGTTGCAGAGTTTATTTAACTAAAAGATGATATGGAGAAGAAGAGTGGAAACAGTTATTTTTGACATGGACGGGGTTATTGTCAACACGGAGCCTGGGTTTTATATTGTAGCTAACAAGTTTCTTGCACGGTATGACAAAAGCATCACAAAAGATTATTTTGAGCAGTTTTTCGGCGGAGCCTCAGAATATATGTGGAAAACCACCACAGAGATGCTGGGACTTGACATTCCTGTGGAGGAGTGTGTCAAGGGTGCTGATGAGATCCGGGAACAGAGGATCCGTGAGGAAGGTTATGAGGCCATTGATGGGTCTTTGGATCTGATCCGGAAAATCCACCAGGAAGGGATTCCTCTGGCAGTGGCCTCTTCTTCTGCAAGAAAGGAAATTGAACAGGTTGTGGACTACTTCGGAATCCGCCAATGCTTTCAGGTGCTGGTCAGCGGAAAGGACTGCAGACATCCTAAACCGGCTCCAGACGTGTTTTTAAAAGCGGCAGTGCTGCTTGGAGCAAAGCCGGAACAATGTCTGGTTATTGAGGACTCAAATAACGGAGTTACGGCTGCAAAACGTGCGGGTATGAATGTGATTGGATTCCGCAATCTGAAAGTTGCCAATCAGGAATTAAAATCGGCGGACCATATCGTCACCTCCATGAAAGATATTACTCTGGAATTGTGTAAAAGCTTTTAATCAGAAGGCTATAGAATAAAAAATCTCTCCAGTTTTTTGCTGGGGAGATTTATTTGTTACAAAACTGTGACAATTTATTGAAAATATATTAAATTCATGTTATCTTTATAAACGGAGAAGAAATTACTGAGCATATACGTAAAAGGGAAACTAGAGAATGCAAAAAGAAAGAGGTTGTTTATGAAAGCGGGCATCAAAAAGTGGATCAGTTATCTGCTGACAGCGGTACTTGTTGTATCAACAATGATTGCAACGGGAAGTATTGAGAAAAAGCAGGTCCAGGCGGCTGAGAAATTTCAGATTCATTTTATTGACGTAGGGGCCGGAGATGGCGCATTGCTCCAATATGGGGAAGGAAGCAGTGCTAAGTATGCATTGATCGATGCGGGACCAAAGAAGTATACTAGGACAAACGGAACCATAGTAGATACAAGCAAACGGTTATATAGTTATCTAAAAGATCATGATGTTAGAAAACTAGAATTTGTACTATTGACGCATCCCCATCAGGATCATATTGGTGGCTTGGTAGAAGTTTTAAAGGATGAATCTATTGAAGTAGAGAAGATATACGGAAACAGCCTTTCATTAATCTATCAGTCAAGTGGGAATGAAGACCCAGATGATATTGAAGATACAGAGTTCAGCAGTGAAACTTACCAGGAAGTGAAAGAAGAAATCCAAAAAAGAGTAGATGAAGGAAAGACAGAATATGAGGTGCCAACAGCAGGCTCATCTGTATATTTAGGAGGAGCAAGAATCACATTTTACGGTCCTTTGAACATGGATTTTATTTATGGAAGAAAAGTTGATCTGAATATACGCCAGGAAAATAAGTATTCCATTGTATGCAAAATCTCTTATGGAAAGAATTCTTTTCTTATGACAGGAGACGCTCAGAAAGAAACCATTCAGCAAATCGTTTCAAAAGGATATGATTTGTCTGCACAAGTTCTGAAGGTTCCACATCATGGAATGCAGGACGTTCTGGAGCAGGACAAAGTAGGAAATTATACTTCTGATCATAAATATTTAATTGACAAAGTGAATGCGTCTATTTCTGTTGTCAGCAATGGATATGATAATAAGAATAAATCACCTAAAGCAAAAACTTTAAAAGACCTAGAGAGCAGTGATGTTTATCTGACCAGCAACAGAGGAACGATTGTTGTAACTTCTGATGGAATGAACTTATCCGTCAATACAGAAAAAGGAAACAATGTTCCTAGTTATGAAGGTGATTATAATCCTTCCAAAAAGGCTTCCCCTACTATGAAAAGCGTCAGCGTTTCGTCCAATGGCAAAAATAAGCTGGTGCCTACAACATACAGTGCAGCCAACAGCTATAAGTTATACGAAAAGAAAAATATAACGGTCAAGTTTTCTGGAGTGCCGCAGCCGTTTACAAAAGTGAAAAGTGTACAATACAAGTTTGTGAGGAAGGGACAGGACAACCGAACGGTTCCCTACCGGACGGGCAGCTCTGTGGCAGTAAAGAACGGTTCTGTGGGCAGGATTTATGTGAAGTATAATACATGGCTTGGCTCCACGGTCATCAAGCTTCCAGGATTTACGGTGGATACTTCCGCGCCGTCCAGTGCAAAGATCAAGGGCAGCAAGTCAGGCATCAAGACCTACAAGACTTCAGCCAAGAACCGTTACAATAAAAAATATAAAAAATCTATTAAGCTTACCTTTTCCGCTTCTTATGGTACCAGCGGAAAGTCGAAGGTTCAGTATAAAATTGTGCCCAAGGGAAAGAAGAACTCAAAATATAAATGGAAGACGGGAAACAGTGTGACTTACAAGACAAAGAAAAAGTGGGTTCGTGTCTATGTGAAATTTACTGACAAATCCGGCAATACCACCACAAGAAAAACCAATGGATTTTATATAAAAAAATAATAGACAAATGAAAAAAGATAGTAGATAATAGGTTAGGAAGAGTGAATGTCGTCAGTGTAAGCTGACGGCATTTTAAATATGGCAGATTTTAAAGGAGAAGTGATATGAGAAAAAGAAATGTGACAGTCCTGCTGCTTTTAATGGCACTTACCGTATCTTTGCTGGCCGGGTGCGGCGGGAAGGAAGAAGAGAAAACAAAGGACGGATATGCAAAGAAACTATATGTCTATAATTGGACCGAATATATCCCCCAGAGTGTCATGGATGGATTTGAGAAGGAATACGGGATTAAAGTGGTAGAATCCACCTTTACATCCAACGAAGAGATGCTGGCTAAGCTGACGGCAGGAGGCACCGGTCAGTACGATATGACCATTGCCAGTAATTACGTGATCGATGCCATGAAAGAACAGGATCTGATCGAACCGATTCAGAAAGATGAGATCGAGAATGTAAAATACCTGGACAAGAGCGCCTTAAACCAGCCGTTTGACAAGAACAATGAATATACGATCCCTTATATGACATCGTTTACCGTTCTGTGCGGAAATAAAAAGAAATTAAAAGAGCTTAACGTAGATATCAAGAGTTTTAATGATCTCACCAATCCGAAGCTTAAGAATAATATCGTGCTGGTGGATGATATCAGGGAGATTGCTGCAATGGCTCTGAAGGTTAAGGGTTACAGCTCCAGCACTACAAACAAAAATGAGATCATGAGTACCCTGCCATGGCTTAAGAAACTTGCCAAGAATGTCAAGGTCTATGATGCGGATGCGCCCAAGAGCGTGTTGATCTCCAATGATGTTGCAGTGGGGCTTGTGTATAGCATGGATGCGGCCATGGCCATAGAAGAAAATAAGGATCTGGATGTGATTTATACAAAAGAGGCTGCCCAGAAGTGTCTGGACAATTTTGTTATCATCAAGGGAGCCAAGCATGCAAAAGAGGCCAGATTGTTCATCAATTACGTTTTGAGGCCGGAAAACTATAAAAAAGTATTGGATGAATACTACGGTGTGTGCATCAATACCGGGACAAAGAAGCTGTTGGATGATCATTATCTGAAAAATCCCGGGGCAAATGTCGATCAGAAAGAGTTAAAAAGGGCAGAATATATTGACGATGTAAAGGATGCGGCAAGCGTCTATGATGATCTGTATACGAAATTAAAGACAGAGTGATTGGGGGAGGAATTAGTATGAAAGCGATGAAACGTTTGGATATTATCATACGTCCGGAGAAGCTGGAAAAGTTAAAAGAGATCCTGGAGAGGAAAGATTATTCGGGTATGACTGTATTTACAGCCATGGGCTGCGGATACCAGGAAGGATTTATTCCTGAATTTGAGGAAATGAATTTTGAGATTAATCTTCTGCCAAAAGTGGTAGTGATGGTCGTCGTGTGGGAAGAGGACGTAGAAGATCTGCTGGGAGCCATCCATGAAGAATTGGCAACCGGGCAGGTAGGAGACGGAAGAGTCTTTATTTCCCCTGTGGATGATGTGATGCGTATCCGTACAGGAGAACGGGGCGCAGAGACTTTGTAGAAGGGTGGTGGAAACTTCGTTGAAAAATGTCATTGTACGTTTAAGAGATATAGAAAAAATATACGGAGGAAAATCTGTCATTGACCATCTGAATCTGGATGTGGCCCAGGGAGAGTTTTTAACTCTTCTGGGCCCGTCAGGCTGTGGTAAAACAACCACACTCCGGATGATCGGAGGATTTGAGGAGACAGATGGGGGACAGATTTTTTTAGAAGATGAAGATGTGGCGGGCAGGGCTCCTAATCACCGGAATGTCAATACTGTATTTCAGAGTTATGCACTGTTTCCCCACATGAATGTTTTTGACAATGTGGCATTCGGACTTGTGGAAAAAAAGGTTCCCAAAGCCGAGATCAAAAAAAGAGTCGACGAAATGATAGAACTTGTACAGCTTCAGGGAATGGAAAAACGGATGCCGTCTCAGATGTCCGGAGGACAGAAGCAAAGGGTTGCCATTGCAAGGGCTTTAGTGAACCGGCCAAAGGTGCTGCTTTTGGATGAGCCTCTGGGAGCTTTGGATTTAAAACTCAGAAAACAGATGCAGTATGAATTAAAGGAACTGCAAAAGAAGCTGCAGATCACATTTATCTATGTGACCCACGATCAGGAGGAGGCGCTGACTATGAGCGACCGGATCGCGGTCATGAATGGGGGAAGGATCGAACAGCTAGGCACTCCTGTGGAGATCTATGATCATCCCAAGACCAAATTTGTAGCGGACTTTATTGGAGAGTCCAATATATTTGAAGCCTATATTGAAGAGAAAAAGGGACATAGGATCTCTCTTGTGATGGAGTCAGGCAAAGTGGAGCTTGACGCCCCGGAATTTGATTACGATGAGATGGTCTATGTGTGTGTACGGCCTGAGAATATGAAAGTATCCATGGAACCGGTGGACGGGTTTACGATTCGGGGAACGGTAATGGAGCATATCTTTGTTGGATCTATCATAAAAACCATCATAGAGCTGCCAAACAGCCAGCTGATCAAGATGACAAATCCTCCAGAGGATGAGATTATCCCGGTGGGCACCAACGTATATCTTCATTGGCTTCCTGGAAAGGCTGTGGTCATGCACACACGGGAAGACCGGGTCTATGAAATTATAGAGGGGGCCGGGAATGAAAATGAAAAAGAAGAGCAATAAGATTCCGTTTCTGGCAACGGTATCACCTACGATCCTCTGGCTGGTGCTGTTTTTAGTGCTGCCACTTTTATATATCGTGGGCATCAGCTTTATGAAAAAGGGACTTTACGGAGGTGTTATCAATACCTTTGACCTGACAGCCTATAAGACAATGTTCCAGTCTAAATATATAAAGATCCTCATGGATTCTCTTTGGCTGTCTTTAAAGACTACGGCACTTTGTCTGCTGTTTGGTTATCCGTTTGCCTATATTATTTCCAACACAAAGAAGAAATGGAAACCCTTCTGTGTTTTGCTGATTATGCTTCCGTTTTGGATCAACTCCCTGATCCGTACCTATGGATGGAACAGCATCTTAAGAGAAGAAGGGATTTTAAACACACTTTTGCTGCATCTGGGCATCATACACCAGCCACTACAAATGCTTTATACGGACGGAGCAGTGCTTCTTGGGATGGTATATGCGTTGATCCCGTTTACGGTGCTGCCACTTTATTCTTCCATTGAAAAGCTGGATCACTCTCTTTTGGAAGCGGCCAGTGATCTGGGAGCTTCCAAAGCACATGTATTTCGTAAGATTATACTTCCGCTCACCATGCCTGGAATTTTTGCCGCATCGGTTCAGACGTTTATACCGTCTCTGGGTTATTTCTTCATCACTGATATGATGGGAGGAGCTACAACGATGAACATCGGCAATGTCATAAAAAATCAGTTTTTGACTGCCAGGAACTGGCCTCTTGGGGCAGCGCTTGCCATCGCACTGATTGTGGTGACCATAGTGATCATGAAGCTGTACTCAAGGGTTGGAAGTATCGAAGATATGGTATAGAAGGAGGTTGTGATGAAAAAGAAAAAGTCTGGATTAAGGCCCTTGGCGCTCTGCTATGCGTGTCTATTCTATCTGTTTTTATATCTGCCGATTGCAGTTGTCGTCGCATTTTCCTTTAACCAGTCTGAGCTTAATGTGACCTTCCAGGGATTTACCCTGGAGTGGTACGGGAGGATGTTTGAAAATGTGCAGCTGATGCAGTCGTTTTTTAACACTTTGATCGTGGCAGCTTTGAGTACTTTGTTGTCTGTGATTCTGGGGACCCTCTGTGCTGTGGGCATGTACCGGTATAAGTTTAAAGGCAGAGAGACAGTCAGCAATCTTCTGTATATCCCCATCGTCATCCCTGAGATTGTGCTGGGAATTGCGGTGCTGGCCTTTTTTACCATGGTAAAAGTGCAGATGAGCATGGTGACCCTGATCATTTCCCATGTGACATTTTCTATGCCCTTTGTAGTCATCACCGTGCGCTCAAGGCTTGCGGGATTTGACCCTTCAGTGGAGGAGGCAGCCAGAGATCTTGGGGCCAATGACTGGAGGATTTTTAAGAGGGTCACACTGCCTATGATCCTGCCGGGTGTTTTGTCCGGAGCTATGCTTGCGCTGACCATGTCCCTGGATGATGTGGTCGTGAGCTTTTTTACAACCGGCCCGGACAGCATGACGCTGCCGATCAGAATTCTCGGAATGGTAAGAAAAGGAGTATCACCTGATGTAAATGCGCTCTCTACATTGATGATTCTCGGAACTGTGGTTCTGATGCTGGCTGCCACATTTTTTGAGATGAGAATGGAAAAGAAGGAAGAAGCTTGACATAACGCACCAAATGACGTACTATTTTGTTGAGAACAATTATCAATTTGGAGCGAAAGATGAAATTAACAGATACAAATTCAGGTACACAATATCTGGTGGAAGAAATCCAACTGGAACTGGCGACAAAACGCCGTCTGGAATCTCTCGGCATGACAGAGGGATCAAAGATTTATGTCATGCGCAAAAAGCGTAACGGAGCTGTGATCATCAAAATCCGGGGGACACGGTTTGCCCTCGGAAGGGAGATCGTCAGTGGGATCCAGGTCAGGGAACGTGCAGAAAAGAGGGATTTAACATGAGCGCAGAGGAATTGCAGGTCGGATTTGTAGGGAATCCAAACTGCGGTAAGACAACGTTGTTTAATGCCTACACAGGAGCCAAACTGAAAGTGGCAAATTGGCCCGGTGTCACCGTGGAAAAAAAGGAAGGCGCATTAAAATACCACAACCATATGTATCGACTGGTAGACCTTCCGGGTATCTACAGCCTGACATCCTATACAATGGAAGAAAAGCTGTCCCGAGAATATATTCTCCAGGATGACGTGGATGTCATAGTCGATGTGGCAGATGCGTCAGCTCTGGAGAGAAACTTATATTTAACATTATGCCTGATCGAGCTTGGCAAGCCAGTGATTCTGGCGCTGAATATGATGGATATTGTAAAGGAGCGCGGGATGGAGCTGGATCTTCACCGTCTTCCGGAGGTGCTCGGCATACCTGTAGTCCCAGTCTCTGCCAGGAAAAAGACAGGCCTTGAGGTGCTCATGCATGCGGTGGCCCATCACAAGGTAGAGGGTAATGACCGCCAGGTCTTCGATTACTCTGATCAGATTGAGGAGAAGATTACACAGATCCGGCTCCGTTTAAAAGAACACTATCCAGAAATGGAGAACAGCCGGTGGTATGCCATAAAACTTCTGGAGCAGGACGACGAGGTAACCCAGAAGTACGGCAGCCTTGTGGAAGGGATCGTGGACCGGTCCTATGAGAATGATATTATCAATGAGAAATATCATTTCATTGAACGGGTTATGGATGAAGTACTGGTCAATAAGGAGAAAAAGGCGGCATTTACTGACAAGATCGATGAAGTTTTAACGCATCCCATTTTGGGAATTCCAATCTTCCTCGGTATTATGGCGGTCGTATTTTTCTTAACCTTCACTGTTGGTGACTTTCTAAAAGGATATGTGGAAATGGCCATCGATTATGTGAGCGGCTATGTAATGGGGGGACTTCAGGGGATAGGCGCCAGCCCCTGGGTGATTTCACTTATCAAGGATGGAGTCTTCGCAGGTGTGGGAGGCGTACTGTCTTTTGTACCGAATATCTTTATTCTGTTTTTGAGCCTGGGTCTTTTGGAGGACAGCGGCTATATGTCCAGGGTGGCATTTGTCATGGACAGTGTCATGGACAAGCTTGGGCTCTCTGGCAGGGCATTTATACCGATGCTGCTTGGCTTTGGATGCAGCGTACCGGCAGTGATGGCTTCCAGGGCATTGGAGGATGAGCGGGACCGGAAAAGGACCATCATGCTGATCCCGTTTATGTCATGCAGTGCCAAGCTTCCTATATATCTCGTGTTTTCCCAGCTTTTTTTCGGAAAAGCCGCCATGGCTGTGGCTTATTCCATGTATATTCTGGGATTAGTGCTTGGGATTTTTGTGGCATTTATTCACAGCAAGCTTCTGAAGGGAAAGGTGAAACAGCCGCTGCTGATCGAACTTCCGGAGTACAAGACTCCCAATAAAAGAACAATAGCCATCTATGTATGGAGCAAGCTGAAAGACTTTCTCTCCAAGGCAGGGACCACCATTTGCGCCGCATCTATTGTCATGTGGGTGCTGCTTAACTTGAACCATACCGGCTTAGTCAGCGATATGAGCCAGAGCTTTGGTGCGTCGTTTGGAAGGTTCTTGGTTCCGGCGTTGGCTCCGGCGGGACTTGGACTGTGGCAGATTGCAGTCATGCTCATCTCCGGACTGGCAGCAAAAGAAGTGGTAGCTTCAAGCTTTATGGTCCTGTTTCAGGTATCTTCTTCGTCTGACGCCAATATCCTGCATATGCTGTCTGGAATGGGATTTACTTCGCTGAATGCCTACTGCCTGCTGGTATTCTGTCTTTTGTATACTCCGTGCCTGGCTACGGTGATGACCATAAGAAAGGAGACAGGATCCACGAGGTGGACACTTGGACTGGTGGCTTTTCAGATGATCTTTGCATGGGCTGTGGCCGTGGTGGTTTACCAGGTGGGCAGTCTATTTATGATTACATAGTGCATATATCAAATGAATTTCCTTTTCAATGGCAGAGGATTGTATTAAAATAGATACATACAAGGAAACCAGCCACGATGGGAGGTATGCCATGAGAAAGGAATTTACATTTCACACGTTTGACGGGACAGGCCTTTATATGGTGCAGGATGTGACGGCTTTGCCGAAAGCGGCAGTGGTCATTGTCCACGGACTGTGTGAGCATTTAGGAAGATATGAGTATCTGACAGAACGCCTCAACGAACAGAACCTGATGGTTTACCGGTTTGACCACAGGGGACACGGAAAGTCTGAGGGCAGACGGGTCTATTATGATCATTTTGAGACCATAAGTGATGATGTGAATGCAGTGATGGACAGAGTCAAGAATCATAATCAGGGCCTTCCAGTGTTTGTGATCGGACACAGCATGGGAGGTTATGCGGCTGCCTGCTTCGGTGCCAGATATCCCGGAAAGGCAGACGGTATTATTTTGTCCGGAGCGCTGACCAGATATCATACAAAGTGTGCCGGGGAGCTTCCTCTGGACATGCCGGCAGATACTTATGTACCCAATGCGCTGGGAGACGGGGTATGCAGCGATCCAGCTGTGGTGGAGGCATACAACAAGGACCCTCTGGTGGAAAAAGAGATCTCTGTGGCGCTGTTGAACAGTATTTACGATGGTGTGGAGTGGCTGAAGAAGAACAGTTTCAGTTTTATTGATCCGGTGTTAATCCTTCACGGTGCCAATGACGGTCTGGTGAGTGAACAGGATTCAAGGGAGATGTTTGGGGATATTCGTTCCGGGGATAAAACACTCAAGATATACGCAAAGCTTTTTCATGAGATATATAATGAAGTAGAAAAAGATGAAGTGATAGATGACACAATTTTGTGGATCGAAAAACATCTTAGCTGATGGAACACAGAGGATCTCCTGTTTTACACAGGGGATTCTTTTTTTACATTCCAAATCGATTCTTTTCCGATCTTTTAATGACTCTTAACCTTTTTCTGGCAGATAGAAGCTGTGAATACTTCTACAATATAAGAGGCTTCAAAAGCTTTACAGAAATTAGGTGAGAGATAAAGGAGATGGAATGATGTTAAGAGAAATGAAACGGGCGGCAGCCTGCGCCATGTCAGCGGTGCTCCTGGCGGCAGGTGTTCTGGCCCCGGTAAAAGCCGCATCATGGACAGCACCCCAGGAGACGGAATGGCAGGAGATCTCCAGAGACCGTGTGAAGGTCCGATTTGCAGTGGGAAGCGATCTGCACATCGGCAGAAATGATGACGCATCGGAGAAGCTGAAAAATGCCTTTGACGCATTTTACAGTGTAGACAGCCAGCTGGACGCGGCTGTGTTTGTGGGGGATATAACAAACAACGGAGCAGAGGGAGAATACAATAAGCTGGTGGATATTCTCAATGAGAAGCTTAAGGACAGCACGAAGCTGGGACTGATGATGGGGAACCACGAATTCAATACAGCTTCCGGGGCAGTGGAGCGCTATAAAGCAGCGGCAGGGAAGTTGAAGCAGGGAATCAATAAACAGGATACGAATAATAATATCACTGTGGGGGACGGATATCATATCATCACCATGAGTGCCAAAAACTATGGTGGAGATTATTCTGATAACTATGAATGGCTGAAGCAGCAGCTGGAAGAGGCAGCGGCAGAAGATCCAGAGAAGCCGATTTTTCTGGCACAGCACCATGGATTTAAGGACACGGCCTATGTAACCAATGAGTGGTATGGAAGTTTTGGAAAGATTCAGGAACTTCTGAAACAATATCCTCAGGTTATCGACTTTTCCGGACATTCTCATGCGACACTAAATGATCCGCGGTCTATCAATCAGGACCTTGGTTTTACTGCGATTCAGGATAGTACAATCGGGGCTTATTTTGAAAATGAGTCAGGAAAGATGGAAGGCACCAGGCCGTCGGACAGTGAAAATGCTTCCCAGGCACTGATGGTAGAAGTTGATGATAAGAACCAGGTGACGATCCGCAGGATGGATCTGACTGCAGGAAAATATATCGGAACTCCATGGAGTTTGAATGTGCCTGACATGGTAAAGAACCGGGTATTTCCCTATACTACAGAGAAAAGAACCACGGAAAGTGCAGTGCCTTCTTTCCCGCAGGGGGCAAAAGCAACGGCATCAAATGTCAAAGAGTCTTCTGTTGATCTTACCTTTACTCAGGGACAAAACGAAGACAAAAATGACGACGGTTGGATTCATTCTTACCGGATCAAGGCAATGAATAAAACTACTGGTAAAACGGATGTGAATAAACTGACTTTTTCCGATTACTACGCCCCTCCTATGAAGCAGAAACTGACCAAGACTTTGACTGGACTGTCAGATGATACGGATTATAGGATCGAGATTACAGCTGTCAATCCGTTCCAGAAGGAGAGCACACAGAAACTTACAGTGGACATCAAGACTGCGGCTATGCTCACGGATGATGAATTAAAGAAAGAAGCGCCAAAAGCAGATCTTTTGGACGTTGATTTTAAGACTGGTACCGCAGATGACCAGTCTGATGCAAAACATACAACGATTACAAAGGGCAGCCCTGTTATTGTAGGGAATACTGTCCTCGGCAGAAAGACCGCAAAATTTGACGGCAGTTCGGCATTTGCTTACAATTTTACGTCTGATGAATATACAAAGATGCAGAAAGGCTACACAATGGAGTGTATGATGAAACTGGACAGCAAAGGAAATCCATTTTCTGACCAGGAAAGCGCGGGGGCAGGCTTTGAACTGAATTCTGACGGAAAGACTTTGGAATTTTGGTCCAGACACGGCGGCAGCTACAAAAAACCCACGGCCCAGATCGATAAGTCCAAGTGGGTTCATGCTGTGGCGGCCTATGACGGTTCTGTCCTAAAGCTTTACATAAACGGGAGACTAAAGGATACAGTCACAGCTGATTTAGAGTGGACAATACCCGCAGATGGAGCCAAGTATTTTTTTGTGGGTGCAGATACAAATAAGACCGGTGAGATCCAAAACCCTGTTAAAGGGGAGATCGCATCCGCTAGGATCTACAGCAGGGCACTGTCCATCGGTGAGATCACCAAACTCTATTGGGGAGAGACAGACACGGAGATCTCGATTCCGAAAGATGCTTCTTTTACGGCGGCCCGGAGGAGTTCCTATACTGTTCCGAAAGCAGCAGCACAAATTATTTCCACAGGGGATACAAATGTCAAAGTGACGGAAGAAGTGAAGGATTCCAAAGGAAATACAGTTACACTTAGTGGCAGAAAATTCACAGCTGTGGATGACACTTACACGATTACGTACAGAGCAAACAATGTACCGCTGACAAAACAAGTGAAGGTCTATGAGCCTGCGGCGCCGTCTGCTGTCGGAAAAAAGGTCTTGGATGAGAAGGAAGGTTTCCGCATATCCATTAAGAACAAAACAGCAGATTCCAAGGTTTCTTACAAGAGCAGCAACGCTTCCGTGGCTTCTGTGAGCTCTTACGGATATGTGACGGGAAAGAAAGCAGGAACTGCAGTGATCACCTCTACAGTAGTCCAGAATCAAAAAACATACATATTAAAGACAACGGTATCAGTTGTGAAAAAGCCTTATATGACCTCTAAGAAGGTAATTTATGCCTCTAAGGGATATAGGGCAGCAATAGGAAACAAAGGAAAAGGAGCTAAGGTCTCTTATAAAAGTTCCAATAAAAAGACGGCCTCAGTGAGTTCGTCTGGATATGTGAAAGGAAAGAAAGCAGGAACTGCTTATATCACAGCTAGTGTGATGCAGAACGGAAAGACCTATACTTTAAAAACAAAGGTAACGGTCAAAGCTTATATTAAAATAACCAAAGCGTATAAGAAGGTGAAAAAAGGCCGCAGTGTAACATTCAAGGCAAAGGCTTACGGCACCGGGAAATCTGTGAAATGGTCAGTTTCCAACAAGCGTGCTTCCATTTCCAAGAAGGGAAAATTTAAGGCCAGGAAAAGGGGAAAGGTTTATGTGGTCATGAAATCCGGAAACATTACAAAGAAGTATCTTGTAAAGATAAAATAAGACGAAAACAGCTGTAAAGCAAAAGCCGGAGACTGCCCTGGAAGGTCCAATTCCAGGGCAGTCATTTTTGTTGAAAACGTGTGTTCGGGTATGGTATAATGACAGAAGTGTAAAAGGAGAGATAAGAATGAAGCCAAGAGTGATCTTTCATATTGATGTTAATTCTGCGTATCTGAGCTGGGAGGCTGTTTATGGAATGCAGGAGCGGGGGGATGAGGTGGACCTGAGGCAAGTGCCGGCCATAGTGGGAGGGGATGAGTCCAAGCGCCATGGGATCGTGCTGGCTGCCTCCATACCAGCGAAGAAAAAGGGAATCCGAACGGCGGAGACCATCAGAGAGGCGTTAAACAAATGTCCGGATCTCATCATACGGCCGCCATGTCATCAGCTCTATGAGCGGTACTCCAGGGCTTTTTTAAATGAGGCCCTGACATTTTCCCCGGTCCTTGAAAAGTTCAGCATAGACGAGGCATTTCTGGACATGACGGAGACTGTAGGGAGATACGAGAGCCCTTATCAAGCGGCTTGTACGCTGAAAGACCGGATTTATGAGAAGTTTGGGTTTACCGTGAATATCGGGGTAGCGCCGAATAAGCTGCTGGCCAAGATGGCATCAGATTTTGAAAAGCCAAACAAGGTCCATACTTTATTTCCTGAAGAGGTCCCGGAAAAGATGTGGCCGCTTCCTGTGGAGCATCTGTTTTTTGTAGGCCCCGCTACAAAAAAGAAGCTGCACAATCTGGGTATACGGACCATTGGGGAACTGGCCCATATGGATCCAGAACTTCTAAAGTCTCATATTGGCAACAAGCACGGAATCCTGATCTATGAGTATGCCAACGGCATTGACAGGGATCCTGTGGAGGCAGAGCATGCCGATACGAAGGGGTACGGCAACAGCACCACCCTTCCGTCAGACATCACTTCCTTTGAGGCGGCAGATCCAATCCTGCTGTCTCTGTCAGAGTCCGTGGCATCCAGACTTAGGGCAGATCATGTGAAGACTTCCTGCATCACAGTGGAGATCAAGGACTGCTATTTCCGCAGAAGTTCTCACCAGAAAAAACTTCCCGCCCCCACGGATATCACAAATGAGATTGTACAGACGGCAAAGGAACTGTACCGGGAAAGTTTCCGTGGAATTCCTGTCCGGCTGATTGGGGTCCGTGCCTCAGACATCACAAAAGAGGAATTTTCCCAGATGGATCTGTTTGGAAACCAGAAAAAGGAGAAGCTTCGAAAGCTGGACCAATCTATTGACGCTATCCGTGACAAATACGGAATGGACGCGGTAAAACGTGCCAGACTGCTAGAGGGGGAGACGAACCAGAGAGCTGGAAGCGCCGGAAGAGAGCAGAAACTTGGAGATGGAAAATATATTATATAGTGCGGAGTAGAGACAGATGTCTGCTGGCTGAGGACGCTGGATCCACGGCTTTGTTTATGTAAATATTACAAAAGTATTAAAAATAGTACTTGCTTCTTGCGAGAAACCTTGTTATACTTCGAATTGTGGAGAAAAATGCGCATAGAATCGGAGGGAAACAGGATAATGAAGATTCTGAACATGAAACGCATCGTATGTGCAGTAATGTGCTGTGTTATGTTGGGCATGCTTTTACAGGTGACAAATGTATCGGCAGCAGAGGGTGACAAGAAAGAACTTGACGTTGTTTATTATAATCAGGCAGATTATCCAGGAAAGAAGATCGGAAAAAGCACCATCAAAGCAGCGGGATGCGGGCCAACCTGCATTGCAGTCTGTTACAGTTCACTGACTGGAAAGAAAGTCAGTGTGCCGAAGATGTGCAAGATCGCATATAAAAAAGGCTGGTACATTAATGGACAAGGATGTGTCCATGAAGTGATCCCGGGACTTGCAAAGGAATACGGATTAAACTGCAAAGGCCTGGGTACCGATTATAAAGCCATTACAAGAGCTCTGAAGAACGGCCATCCGGTAGTAGCCTTGGTGGGACCTGGAGACTTTACACAGTACGGCCATTTTATCGTAGTGACGAGAATGGTCGGAAAAGATAAGGTCAAGGTTGCCGATGTGGGAAGCCGTGCAAGGACTGCTGAGACATGGTCATTAAAGAAGATCGTAAGCCAGGGGAAAGAAGGCGCAGACGCTGGAGGACCTTTCTGGGAGATCAGCTATACCAAACCGGAAGAAAAACAGCAGGAAAAAGGAATTGACCACGGCCTGCTGAAGGTGGGTAACACTGTTGATCTGAAAAAACATATAGAAAATTAGAATCATCATAGCAGATGCTGTTTAGAAATACGGCATCTGCTTTTTTCTTCAGATGGACGAAGTACGAATGATAATGTTATACTAATTGTTGTAACTTTCACATAAGATGACAAGAAAAGGAGGACATAATATGTGGACGAGAGCTGAATTAAAAAGCAGAGGAAAAGAGTCGATCAAGAGGAATTACTGGATTGTGGTACTGGTAGCCCTGGTTGCGGGGATCATCAACGGCCAGCTGACCGGGAATGCATCCTACAGAGGTATGAAGAATGAAATAGAGAACGCGGGATGGAACGGGGGAACCATGGATCTTTTGACCAGCCCACAGTTCCTGGTGATCCTGACGGCGTTGCTGGGGATACTTGTGGTTTTCTTTGTGGGATTTACACTGATTAAGATATTTGTCGGGAATCCCCTGTTGGTGGGCTGCAACCGTTTTTTTGTGGAAAACAGTGACAGAAAGGCTAGGTTCGGTCTCCTTGGCATGGCATTTCAGGGAGGAAATTATTCAAACATCGTGCTGACCATGTTTCTAAGAAATTTATTTGTATGGCTGTGGACCCTGCTGCTGATCATACCGGGCATCGTAAAGTCCTATTCGTATTCGATGATCCCGTATATCTTGGCAGAGAATCCTTCCATCTCAAGGGAGAGGGCATTTGAGATCAGCAGGAAGATGATGGACGGACAGAAGTTTGACGCTTTTGAGCTGGATCTTTCCTTCATTGGATGGATCATCCTTTCTACTCTTACATGCGGAATTCTAGACATTTTTTATGTGGTGCCATACAGACAGACGACGTGGGCAGAACTATACAAGGTCAACCGAGAAATGGCTCTGCAAAACGGTATCGCATCACCAGAAGAACTGCGGGGATTCCCTTTTTATCAATAGTTACTAAAGAAAGATAAAAGAAATTGAGAAAAACATGTCGATTTAGAGAAAATAAATAGTTTTTGTGATAAAATTGAAAATATATTGTTAAAAACGTATAAAAATAATTAACAAACAAAATGTTTTGTGGTACAATTAGTCCAACGACATACATTGTTACAACATACTATTTTAGGAGGTATAGACATGTCAACAAAATGGGTTTATCAATTTAACGAGGGAAATGCAGAGATGAGAAACCTCTTGGGCGGCAAAGGAGCCAACCTGGCAGAGATGACAGGACTTGGACTTCCGATTCCTCAGGGGTTTACGGTGACCACAGAAGCATGTACCAATTACTATGACTGCGGTGAAAACATCAGTGATGAGGTACAGGGACAAATTTTCGATGCTATGAAGGCATTGGAAAATATCCAAGGAAAGGAATTCGGAGACTTAGAAGACCCATTGTTGGTTTCCGTACGTTCCGGAGCCAGAGTATCTATGCCTGGTATGATGGATACAATCTTAAACTTAGGTTTAAATGACGTAGCTGTAGAAGGATTTGCAAAGAAGACCGGCAACCCACGGTTTGCTTATGATTCCTACCGCAGATTTATCCAGATGTTCGCAGATGTTGTAAAAGAAGTGGACAAAGCTAAATTTGAAGCTGTCCTTGACGAGATGAAGGAGGCCAAGGGAGCGAAATTTGATACAGATCTGACAGCAGATGATTTAAAAGAAGTCATTGTGCGTTATAAAGAGATATATAAAAACGAGTTAGGGGAAGATTTCCCTCAGGAGCCGAAAGAGCAGTTGTTAGAAGCGATTAAGGCTGTATTCCGTTCTTGGGATAATCCTCGTGCTATCTATTATAGAAGAATGAACGATATCCCTGGTGACTGGGGTACTGCGGTCAATGTACAGACCATGGTATTCGGAAACATGGGAGATACATCAGGAACCGGTGTTGCATTTACAAGAAACCCATCCACCGGTGAGAAACAGATTTACGGTGAATACCTGATCAATGCACAGGGTGAGGACGTGGTAGCAGGTGTGCGTACTCCGCAGCCGATCACCAGACTGAAAGAGGACCTGCCTGAGTGTTATGAACAGTTTATGCAGATTGCCAAGACTCTTGAGGACCATTACCGCGACATGCAGGATATGGAGTTTACCATTCAGGAAGGAAAACTGTATTTCTTACAGACGAGAAATGGTAAGAGAACTGCACCGGCAGCCCTCCGCATCGCCTGTGAGCTTGTAGACGAGGGAATGATCACAAAAGAAGAAGCGGTTTCAAGGATTGAAGCCAAAGCATTAGATCAGTTATTACATCCGCGCTTTGATCCGGAAGCGATCAAAGCTGCCGTTCCGATTGGGGAAGCACTTCCAGCATCTCCTGGAGCTGCTACCGGCAAGGTTTACTTTACTGCTGAGACTGCAAAGCTTCACCACGAGGCAGGAGAAAAAGTTATCCTTGTCCGCTTGGAGACTTCACCGGAAGATATCGAAGGTATGCATGCGGCTGAAGGTATCCTGACAGCACGGGGAGGTATGACATCCCATGCGGCAGTTGTTGCCCGTGGTATGGGTACTGCATGTGTTGCCGGATGCGGGGATATCCAGTTAGACGAAGAAAAAGGATTGTTCGTTCTGGGCGGAAAGACTGTCCGGGAGGGAGATTATATTTCGATTGATGGATCTACCGGTAAGGTTTACTATGGTGAGATCCGCACGATCCCAGCTACCATCAGCGGTAACTTTGACCGTATCATGACATGGGCAGATGAGATCAGGACATTGAAAGTCCGTACCAATGCAGATACACCGGCAGACGCACTGAACGCTGTGAAGTTCGGAGCAGAAGGAATCGGACTCTGCCGTACAGAGCATATGTTCTTTGACGCAGAGAGAATTCCGAAGATTCGCCGTATGATCTTAGCAAGAACCAAGGAAGCAAGAGAGATCGCTCTGAATCAGTTGATCCCTTATCAGAAGAAGGACTTCAAAGAGCTCTATGAGGTTATGGAAGGAAAACCGGTCACCATCCGTTTCTTAGATCCGCCTCTGCATGAGTTCCTTCCGACTACTCTGGAAGAGATCTCAGCTCTGGCAAAGGATATGAACGTGACCGTGGAAGAGATCAACATGACCCGTGCATCTCTGCATGAGTTCAACCCGATGATGGGACACCGCGGATGCCGTTTGGCAGTCACATATCCGGAGATCGCCAAGATGCAGACAAGAGCTGTCATGGAAGCTGCCATCGAAGTGAAACAAGAAAAAGGATTTGATATTGTTCCTGAGATCATGATCCCTCTTGTAGGAGAAAAGAAAGAGTTAGCGTTTGTCAAGAATGTTGTTGTTGAGACAGCAGAGAAGGTGAAAGCATATTATGAGTCTGACATTGATTACCACATCGGTACGATGATCGAGATCCCTAGAGCCGCTCTTCTGGCCAATGAAATTGCCGAGGAAGCAGAATTCTTCTCCTTCGGAACTAATGACTTGACACAGATGACCTTTGGATTCTCCCGTGATGATGCCGGTAAGTTCCTGGAGTCATACTATGACAACAAGATCTATGAATCAGATCCATTTGCCAAATTGGATCAGGATGGTGTCGGCCAGTTGATCGCTATGGCAGCAGAAAAGGGAAGATCAACCCGTCCGGATATCAAACTTGGTATCTGTGGAGAGCATGGAGGAGATCCTGCATCCGTTGAATTCTGTCACAAGGTTGGATTAAATTATGTATCCTGCAGCCCATACCGTGTGCCGATCGCAAGGCTTGCAGCAGCACAGGCAGCGCTGAATGATAAAAAATAAGATGTATAATGTATAGTAGAAAAGATCCTGAGCATATTGCTCAGGATCTTTTTTGCCTGCCATCATATCTGTTTTTTCTCCATTGTGGACATCCTTCTTTCGTACATCGTTTTTTCCAGCCGACAGTGATGCACAGTGAAGCCAGGAGCAGAAGGCAGATCATGCCAAATAGAACGGCACGGTAGCTGTCCGTCAGATCGTAGATAAACCCATAACCGGGAACTAACACAATGGAGGCAATGGGTGCGCCCATTGATATCTTGGCAAATATCTTTTCATAGTCTGACTGACCGTAAAACTTCAGTGTAAGGATCGGGGCTAAAACCATGATACCAGAGCTTACCAGCCCGTGAAGGAAAGTGGAAACAGCAAATACGACAAAGCTCCTCTGGCTTAAGAGAAATCCGGACACTGCAGTGATGCCGATGCCGATCATTCCGTAGCAGGTTTTGAGACTGCCGATCTTATCGCTGATGATCCCGATGGCAACGGAGCCGATGGCACTGCCGATGGAGGCATATGCCAGAGCCGATCCGGTTTTCCTAACACTGTAACCCAACAGGGAACCATAGGTAGGAATATGCTGGGTAAAGACACCGATCCCGGTGATAGCGATCATAAAAAGCAGCAGCAAATAAAAAGAGGCAGAATGCAGCGCAGTTTTTTCTGGAATCTCCAGCTGGTCCTTTTGGGTGAAGTTGGAGTTTTTTCCTGCTGTTTCAGTATCCGCGCCAAACGGAAGAAGATGTTTTTCTTCCGGCCGGTTTTTAAGAAGAATAAAAGCGGTGAAAAGTACCACGGCAAAGGTAATTCCACCTATGAAAAAATAACCTGTTCTCCAGCCAAACTGTGTGATGATATTTGAAGTCACCGGCTGAAGTACTGCACCGAACAGGCCTACAAAGGCCATCTGGATGCCGAGCATAGTGCCTGCATTTTTTGAAAACCATCGATTGATCAGGATAGGTCCCAGCAGATTTACTAAAATGGTGGCGCCCATGGCATGGGGAATGGCCAGCAGGTACCATCCGTAAACTTTGTTCATGAACCCAAAACCGGCGAATGAGAGAGCCTGCAGGACAGCTCCTGCCACAGCCATGATTCGGATATCATATTTGTTGATCAGACGGCCTGCGTAGGGGAGCCAAAACACCATGACAATGGAGGTGATACTTAAATAGATGGAAAGACTTCCAATTCCAACACCAATCTCCTGGGAAACCGGAGACAAGAAGAGGCCGGAAGTCATATTGATACCTCCGCCTGCAAATCCCCTTATAAGGATGACAGCCGCTAGGATAAACCATGCATAATGTAATTTTACTTTTTTCATGTTTCCCCCGTCTTTTTAATGATTAGTATCCTCGGTAGGAATGTGTTTTATTCATGACATTTTCTACATGATTTCCGTTCGGCTCTTAGAATGCCTCACTCCAATCATGTAGAAAATGGACGTAATGTCTGCTGGAGAAGGGCTTCTGTCAAAAAGGAGCCACTTTTCGAAAGTTATTCACCACTATTGAAGGAGCGCATTCCAAAAGCGCGACGGAAATAGTGGTGAATAACTCATGACATGTTCCATATGATTCCCGTTCGGCTCTTAGAATGCCTTACTCCAATCATATAGAACATGGATGTAATATCTGCTGAATAAAGATGGCGACTAAATAGAAGGTGTTTTCTACGATAGTTGTTTATTGAGAATAATTCCTTTTTAGAAATCTTGAGAATGCACGCTTCGTCTGATACACTATAGATAGTTAGCGATTGCTAACCTACAGTGAATAAATCATGGAGAACTCTTTTGCCCTGTGTTTCGCAGGGCAGAGGGGACCCGACAGAAAGGATACAGTATGGATTATTTAGAGATTGAAAAGGTCATAGGAAGGGAAATTATTGATTCCAGGGGAAATCCTACAGTGGAAGCAGAAGTTCTTTTAGCCGGCGGGACAATCGGACGGGGCACAGCACCCAGCGGAGCTTCAACTGGAGAATTTGAGGCGTTGGAATTAAGAGACGGAGATAAGGAGCGTTTTGGAGGAAAAGGTGTGTCCAAGGCAGTTCATAATATTAATACGATCATTAACGATACTTTAAAAGGGATGGATGCATCCGATACTTACGCGGTGGACAGAGCGATGATCAGCGTAGACGGAACAAAGGATAAATCAAAGCTTGGGGCCAATGCGATCCTTGCGGTTTCGATTGCATGCGCAAAGGCGGCATCGGCAGCCCTGGATCTGCCATTATACCGTTTTCTGGGCGGTGTTAATGCCAACCGTCTTCCGGTGCCGATGATGAACATTTTAAACGGAGGTGCCCATGCGGCCAACACCGTCGATGTACAGGAGTTTATGATCATGCCTGTGGGAGCAGAAAATTTCAGGGAAGCACTCCGGTGGTGTACGGAAGTATTCCACGCCTTGGCAGCTTTGCTGAAATCCAAAGGGCTGGCAACCTCCGTGGGTGATGAAGGCGGGTTTGCGCCTGACCTTGCAAGTGATGAGGAAGCCATCGAATATATTTTGGAAGCTGTTCAGGCAGCGGGATATGAGCCGGGCAGTGATTTTGTTCTGGCTATGGATGCTGCTTCCAGCGAGTGGAAAGGCGCGAACAAAGGTGAATATATTCTTCCTAAGAGTGGCAAGAAATTTACCTCAGAAGAACTGGTGGACCACTGGAAATCACTTTGTGAGAAATATCCGATCAGCTCCATTGAGGATGGATTGGATGAGGAAGACTGGGACGGCTGGAAATACATGACCCAGGAGCTTGGAGAGAAAATCCAGCTGGTGGGAGATGACTTATTTGTAACGAATACGGAACGCCTTGGAAAAGGTATCAAGATGGGATGCGGAAATTCTATCTTGATCAAGCTGAACCAGATCGGTTCTGTGTCGGAGACATTGGAAGCTATTAAGATGGCCCATAAAGCGGGTTACACAGCGGTCACATCCCACCGTTCAGGGGAGACAGAAGACACGACCATCGCAGATCTCGCTGTTGCACTTAATACCGGACAGATCAAAACCGGTGCACCGAGCAGAAGTGAGAGGGTGGCAAAATATAATCAGCTTCTGAGGATTGAAGAGGAACTGGGGGAAAGTGCCGTATACCCGGGAGCCGGAACATTTTAGACTTCAAATGGTAAAATTCTGAGTTTATCAAATCATAAAAAACAGAGAGAGATACATATTTTGCTGTATCTCTCTCTGTTTTTTTCATAAAATTTATCGTTTCGGAGATTCTATGGAGTGAGAACAGTATTTTGAGTATAAACGATAATAATTCTTATTGTTATTATTGATATTGACCTGAAAACTGGAATCGTATATACTGCAGATAGTTAGTCAATACTAACCAATAAGGGAATTGAAAATAAAGGAGGACAACAGCATGTCATTAATAGGGAAAGAAGTTACAGATTTTAAAGTACAGTCTTACCAGGGAAATGAATTCAAAGAGGTCACAAAAGAAGATATCATGGGACAATGGTCCGTATTCTTTTTTTATCCGGCAGATTTTACCTTTGTCTGCCCTACGGAATTAGAAGATTTAGCAAATAAATATGAAGATTTTAAAAAAGCAGGCTGTGAGATTTATTCAGTGTCATGTGACACACATTTTGTGCACAAAGCATGGCATGATGCATCAAAGACAATAAAGAAAATCCAGTATCCGATGCTGGCAGATCCAACTGGTGTATTAGCCAGGGACTTTGATGTTATGATTGAGGAAAATGGACTTGCGGAGAGAGGAAGCTTCATCGTCAACCCGGAAGGAAAAATTGTTGCCTATGAAGTAATCGCCGGCAATGTAGGAAGAAATGCGGAAGAATTATTCAGAAGAGTACAGGCATCCCAGTTTGTGGCAGAACACGGTGACGAAGTTTGCCCTGCAAAATGGCAGCCTGGGGCGGAGACATTAAAGCCAAGCCTTGATCTTGTTGGATTGATCTAATTAAATATAAATGGAAGGTGATACGTTGAAAGAACTTGATATGAACAAACTCTATGACGGCATCATTATAGGCGGAGGCCCAGCGGGGCTGTCCGCCGCCATTTATCTCGCCAGGGCTAAATACCGTGTGCTGGTCATAGAAAAAGAAAAGATGGGCGGACAGATCACGATTACTTCGGAGGTGGTTAACTATCCGGGGGTGCCTGAGACCGACGGCACCAGACTTACAGAGAACATGAGAAAACAAGCGGAATTTTTCGGAGCGGAATTTATGATGGCAGAAGTCAGCGAAATCCATCCGGACGGGGACATCAAAGAAGTGGTCACAGAAAAAGGCACCTTCGAGACCCTGGGGATCGTGCTGGCCACTGGTGCAAGTCCCAGAAAGATCGGTTTTGAGGGAGAGACAAAATTTCAGGGACGGGGAGTGGCTTACTGTGCCACCTGCGACGGTGAATTTTTTACGGGCCTTGACGTGTTTGTTCTGGGTGGAGGCTTCGCAGCTGCGGAGGAATCCATGTTCCTTACGAAGTATGCCAGAAAAGTTACAGTCATCGTCAGGGAGGAGGATTTTACCTGTGCTGCCTCCATTGCGGACCAGGTACGAAACCATCCCGGGATTGAAGTGCATTACCAGACAGAAATTGTGGAGGCCGGAGGGGAGAGCACACTCCAATATGCAGTCTTTAAAAACAATGAAACCGGCGAGACCTGGAAGTATGAACCTCCGGAAGGAAAAAGTTTTGGTATTTTCGTGTTTGCGGGATACGCACCGGCCACAGCACTTTTTAAAGATTTCCTTGAGCTGAGCGAAGACGGATACCTGGTGACGGACATCAACCAGAAGACAAGCGCAGACGGTTTTTACGGTGCTGGTGACATCTGTGTAAAAAATCTGAGACAGGTTGTCACAGCAGTATCTGACGGGGCAGTGGCCGCAACCTCACTGGAAAAATATCTTTCCGGCATGTATGAAGCGCTGAGGCTTCCGGAGCGAGAGATCCCGGCACCAAAAAGGGAGAAACCTGTGGATGTGCCTGCAGATGAGACCAAGGATCAGAGCGGTTTCCTGACAGAAGAGATGAAGCGGCAGCTGAAACCGGTCTTTGAAAAGATGGAAAAGAATGTGATCCTGAAGTTCTATACGGATGACAGTGCGATCTCCAGGGAAGTGCAAGGTTTTGCCTCAGAGATGGAGGGACTGTCCCCTCATATCCGCTGTGAGTTGGAACAGGACGATCCGGAAGGTATGGAATACCCGGCGATCCAGATCTGTGACGGTGACGGGAATTATCTTGGCACCTCATTCCACGGAGTTCCCGGAGGGCATGAATTTAATTCCTTTATCATAGCGATCTATAATGCCGCCGGTCCTGGACAGGCAATTGACCGGGACCTGCTTGGCAGGATCAAAAAGATCGACAGGAACATTAAGATCCAGACAGTAGTATCCTTATCCTGTACCATGTGTCCGGAACTGGTCATGGCTGTGCAGAGAATTGCTCTGGAGAATCCCCGGATAGAGGCTGATATCTATGATATGGCCCATTATCCTGAGCTGAAAGACAAATACCAGATCATGAGTGTGCCGTGTATGATCGTAGATGAAAAGGACGTGTATTTCGGAAAGAAAAGTGTGGAAGAGATTCTCGGTCTTTTAGAGAAATAAAATGAGAAAGAGATTTTTATCTAAAAATGATAAGAGTCTCTTTTTTTCATTAGGATTCCCATGAAGCCTGTTTCGTGGTAGAAGGTAGGAAAAACACTTCAACATATATCGGAAGAAAGTTAAATATGATTGATATCTATCCGAATATGACTTATAATTAACGGAAAGAATAATCTTTATTTATGATTGGAGTTGAAGATTGATGAAAACTTGCAAAGAAATGGCAGAAGTGTGGAACGTTACAGAACGTACAGTAACAACATTCTGTAAATCGGGAAAGATACCTGGCGCCATAAAGGATGGAAGAATATGGAAGATTCCTGATGATGCCAAAAAGCCTGTTGATGGTCGAGTTTCATCTGGGAAATACATTAAGCAAGCTGTAGCCAAAGAAAAAAAACCACTTCCTATTGGCATTTCAGATTATGTACGTGCGCAGTCTGAATACTACTATGTTGATAAGACTTTGCTGATTAAAGAATTCTTGGATCAGAAACCGTTGGTGTCACTATTTACCAGACCAAGACGATTTGGAAAGACCTTGAATATGGATATGCTTAGAGCTTTCTTTGAAATTTCGGACGACGATACGAGTAAATATTTTAAGGATAAAGCTATCTGGAATTGCGGCGAAGCATACAGGTCACATCAAGGAAAATATCCAGTCGTGTTTTTGACATTTAAAGATGTGAAGTTTGATTCTTGGGATATGACATTTGCAAAAATCAGTGAATTACTGCAAGAAGAGTTTGGCAGACATATGGAATTATGCGAAAGTGATAAACTGGAAACCTATGAATTGGATTACTTTAAAAAAATTCTAGGGGGTCAGGCAAATGAAGTAGAACTCTCTTCATCACTGCAAAAACTTTCGAAGATGCTCAATGAGCATTATGGCAAGGCTCCAATTATAATTATTGATGAATATGATACTCCTATCCAGGAGGGATATTCGAAGAATTTTTATGATGAGATTATTGGCTTTATGAGAAATTTCTTCTCAGGAGCATTTAAGGATAACAAGAATCTTTCTTATGGGTTTCTTACCGGAATCCTTCGAATTGCCCAGGAAAGTATTTTCAGTGGATTAAATAATTTAACGGTGAATTCTGTAATGGATGAAGAATATGATAATTTCTTTGGGTTTACTGATTCAGAAGTACATGAGATGCTGGATTACTACAGAGTTTTAGACAAAGAAATGGAATTGAAAGATTGGTATGATGGTTATCTCTTTGGAAATGAGGAAATATATAATCCATGGTCAGTTATCAATTATATTTCAAAAGGGTGTATTCCCCAGGCATATTGGGTGAATACCGGAAAAAATGAAATCCTTGAGGATGTTTTGAAGGTAGCTACAGATGATATTACTGAAAGGCTATATGCTCTTTTGCAGGGAGAGAGAGTCATTGCAAGAATTGATCAGAATGTGGTTTATAGATCTCTTTCTGAGGATCCTGCAAATATTTATAGTCTGTTATTAGTAGCGGGTTATTTGAAGGTACCAAAGAAAGAACTGCAGGCCGATGGTTCCTACCTATGTGAGGTGTCTATTCCAAACCGAGAGATTGCGGCAGTCTATAAAAGTGAAATACTGTCTCATCTGTTGCAGATTGGAGCAATCACAAGGACTACTGCAAACAAGATAGCAGAAAGTCTTTATGTAAATGATCTTAAGAAATTGCAAACAGCAATCGCCGAGTATATGAATAAAACTATCAGCTTTTACGATGCCGGAGCAGAAGGATTTTATCATGGATTAGTTCTTGGGTTAATTGCTTTGATGGATAATCAATATAAGATAAAATCTAACAGAGAGTCTGGAGATGGAAGATATGATATCATCCTGATACCACGGGAGAAAAAGTATCCAGAAATTATCATGGAACTAAAGTGGAAGAAGGGGCTGGCAGCAGATGAACTTGAAACATTGGCGGAAGAAGCTTTAATTCAGATTGATAATAAGAGATATGATTTCGAAATGAGGGAAGATGGTATTGAAAATATTCTTAAACTGGGGATTGCTTTTTCTGGAAAAGAGATAAAGATTAAGACCGAGTAATTTGAAGGAGAACCAGCTTGATGAAGTTTGAAAGCGCTTGTAAAGATACAGGCGCTTTTATAATGGAAAAAAAGAGACTCTTATCTTTTTCTCCATTATTGATAAATATTGTCATCGTATCTCATTGACAGAAGGGATCAAGCGGGTTTAAAATATAACGCGGAAGGATTTTACGGGTGGTATGACAGAATTCATAAGGATTATATGAAAAAACCTGTAAAAGAGCAGAATAGAAGAAATGGGCCGATTTACCAAACGGTATGTTCCGGAGATGGTTTCCCACGACATACCCTTGGAAAAAGCAGTGGAATATATGAAAGTGCTCGAAGATTTTCAGTATGCGGGATGGAGTGCGGTTCTGGGGCTTTAAAAGCCCCAAAAAATATAACCATGAGTTAGACTGGACTAACTAAATAGGAGGATGATAAGTATGAAAGAATTCAAGAACATTATGACTTCACTGCCGGAGGAAAAGGAACCGGGGCTGATGACCTTTGCCGGGAACCATCGCTTTCTCACCTATATGGGATGTATCCTGTCCGGGATCAGTGCGGTGTTTTCTCTGGTACCGTTCCTTTATATATGGATGGTCATACGTGATATGGTAAATGCACTGCCGAAAATGGCGGACAGCACCGTGCTTGTGCACTACGGCTGGATGGCTGTGGCATTTTCACTGCTCAGTATGCTGATTTACTTTGGGGCATTGATGTGTACACATCTCTCGGCTTTCAGGACCGCCAGAAATTTAAAGACAGCGGCCCTGCATCACTTGGGCAGGCTTCCCATAGGATACTTTAAGACCAAAGGAAGCGGAAAGATCAGAAGGGTGATCGATGACGGAGCAGGACAGACAGAGACATTTCTGGCCCACCAGCTTCCGGATCTTTCAGGAGCTCTAGTGACTCCCGTGGCTGTCCTCGTTCTGCTGTTTACTTTCGACTGGCGGTTTGGGTTGATTAGCCTGATCCCCATGGTCATCGGAGTTCTGTTTTTGGGAAAGATGATGGGGCCTGGAATGAAAGACTGTATGACACAGTATCAGGCGGCTCTGGGTGATATGAATAACGAGGCTGTGGAGTATGTGCGGGGGATCCCGGTGGTCAAGACATTCCAGCAGAGTGTGTTTTCCTTTAAGAGCTTTCATGATTCGATTATGAGGTATAAAAAATGGGCAGTGAACTACACACTTTCCATGAGGATTCCCATGTGTAGTTATACAGTGAGCATCAATGCGGTCTTTCTGTTTCTGATCCCGGCAGGGTTTCTGCTGCTCGGCAATCTGGCAGCGGGAAGGACATACACAGACTGCCTGCTGGATTTAACGTTTTACCTGTTTTTTACGCCTATCGGTGTCAGTATGATGAACAAGATCATGTGGACCAGTGAAAATACCATGATGGCAAAGGATGCCCTTGGGAGAATTCTTGAAATATTAAGAGAAGAACCCCTGGAGGAACCGGAAAAGCCCGAGTCTCCTGCCAGCTACCGCATCATATTCGAACATGTGACATTTTCTTATAAGGATGGAAATAAGGAAGCCTTAAAAGACCTATCGTTTGTCATTCCGGAAGGGGGCGTGACAGCCCTGGTGGGAAAATCAGGCGGGGGAAAGACCACCGCTGCGAGCCTGATTCCAAGATTTTATGATGTGGATGAGGGAAGCATCCAGATCGGAGGTGTAGACGTCAGAAACATGAAGACAGAAGAGCTGATGCGCCAGGTGGCATTTGTTTTCCAGGACAGCCATCTGTTTAAAGACAGTTTGTTAAATAATATCAAGGCGGCAAGGCCGGACGCGTCCGCACAGGAGGTAGAGGAAGCTATAAAGCTTGCCCAGTGTCAGGATATCATTGACAAAATGCCGCAAGGACTTGAGACAGTAGTCGGGACAAAGGGAGTCTATCTGTCCGGCGGTGAGGCACAGAGGATTGCGCTGGCAAGAGCCGCGTTAAAAGACGCTCCCGTGATTCTGCTGGATGAGGCTACTGCATTTGCGGACCCGGATAATGAATACCGGATCCAGAAAGCGTTTCAGGAGATCACAAAGGGCAAGACCGTGCTGATGATCGCCCACAGGCTTTCCACGATTAGGAAAGCAGACCAGATCATTGTCTTGGAAGAAGGGCAGGCACTGGAACAGGGAACCCATCAAAGCCTTATGGAACAGGACGGCATTTACGCAGGAATGTGGAAGGAATATCAGACAGCTGCGGAATGGAAAGTAGAAAAGGAGGCAGTGTAATGAGAGAATGGCTGCAAAAGAAATTTGCTCTTACAGAGCAGGGTGGAAAAGACCTGGCAAAAGCGGTCGGAGTCTGCACTTTGACTAATATCGGCCTTATGTTTCCTGTTGGAATTGTATATCTATTTTTAAGCCAGCTGTTTGCACCGTATTTTGGTGTTCAAATAAAATCCTACGGACTTGGAATTTATATAGTCATGGGGCTGCTGATGTTGGTATTGATTTATTTTCTGGAGTACCTGCAGTACAACGCGACTTTTTTAGCTTCCTACACAGAAAGCGCCAATATGAGAATCTCACTGGCAGAGCAGCTGAGGAAGCTTCCGCTTTCATTTTTCGGGAAGCGTGATCTCTCGGATCTGACAACAACAATCATGGCGGATAGTGCTTTCATGGAACAGGCATTTTCTCATTTTATACCGGAACTGTTTGGAGCCGTGATCTCTACAATTTTAGTAGCCGGGGGTATGCTGTCGGTCAACTGGAAGATGGCGGCTGCACTCTTCTGGCCTGTTCCTGTTGCGTTTCTGCTGACTTTGGGCACCAGGCCTTTCATCAACCGCAGGGAACGCAGGCAGAAAAAGAAAAGACTGGCAGTTTCCGATGGGATCCAGGAGTGCATTGAAAACATCCAGGACTTGAGGGCTAACAATCAGAGCAGAGAGTATCTGAATGGATTGGATGAGAAGATCATAGAGGTGGAGAAATCCACCATCGCTATGGAATGGATCAACGGGGTGTTTGTGACAGCATCACAGATGGTGCTGAAAATAGGGATCGCCACCACTGTTCTGTGCGGTATCGGTCTGGTGATACAGGGAAAGATTGATTTCTTCCTGCTGCTGATGTTTCTGATCGCCGCCACAAGAGTGTATGATCCGTTAAACAGTGCCCTGACCAATCTCTCAGCCGTATACAGTACGCTCCTTGTGGTGGAACGGATGAAGAAGGTACGGGAAGAGCCTGTACAGGAGGGAGAAACCTACATGGAACCGGAAGGCTATGACATCTGCTTTGAAAATGTGGGGTTCTCCTACAGCGGTGAAGAGGCAGTGCTTAATGATGTGAGTTTCACTGCAAAGCAGGGAGAAGTGACGGCTCTTGTAGGCCCTTCCGGAGGTGGAAAAAGCACTGCGGCTAAGCTGGCCGCAAGATTTTATGATATAACCAGGGGAAAGATCACTCTTGGCGGAGTGGATATCAGCAAGATCGATCCGGAAGAACTATTAAAGAATTATTCAATTGTATTCCAGGATGTTGTGCTGTTTAACAATACAGTGATGGAGAACATCAGGATCGGAAGAAAAAAAGCCACTGATGAAGAAGTGATGGCAGCGGCCAGGGCTGCCCAGTGCGAAGATTTTATTAAAAAGCTGCCGGACGGATACCAGACAGTCATCGGAGAAAACGGCGCATCCCTCTCAGGCGGAGAAAGGCAGCGTATTTCTATCGCCAGGGCACTGCTGAAAGATGCTCCTGTGGTATTACTGGATGAAGCTACTGCATCTCTGGATGTGGAAAATGAATCCAAAGTCCAGAAAGCGATCTCTATTCTGGTAAAAGGGAAGACTGTGCTTTTAATAGCACACAGGATGAGAACGGTTGCGGGAGCTGATAAGATCATTGTTTTAAAGGAAGGAAATGTGGCGGAACAGGGAACGCCGGAAGAACTGATAAAAAGAGAGGGAGGAATTTACAGACACATGACAGAACTTCAGTCAGAAAGCCAGAAATTTGTACTGAACGTATAAAGTGATACCAGGGCCGGCGCAAGCTGGCCTTTTCGCCCTCCATATGTTAAGATAAACAAAAAGTGTGACGGGGGGATGTAAGAATGAAAGAACAAATAAAGAGCCGTTATCTTGTCCTTCTTTTTTGTTTGTCTCTCGTCATAGTTATAGGAGCTTTCTTTTACAGTAAAAAGGCTTTTGTGACTGATAATATCAGAATCAATCAGGAGGGAGAGATCGAAACCCTGTCAAAAGGCTGGTATTATATAGAAGCTGGGAAGAAAATACAGATACCAGGACTTCCCGCATCCATAGAAGACAACGGCAGGAAAAGCCTGACCATATACCGGGATATGACAGGAACAGTTCCGGAGGATGCTGTGCTCTGTATGGAAAATCACCACCAGATGGTTGAAATATTTGTTGGAAAACAAAAGGTATACTCTTACGGGAAAAGAAATAAAGGGCCGATAGGGTGGATGCTGGGAAATATATGGAATGTGACAGATCTGCCGGAGGTTCTGCATGGAAAAACATTGGCTGTTAAGATCACCGCTCCGTATACCCCGGGAAAATGGAAGCTTCCACAAGTCATTCTGAGAATCATAACACAGTGACGCAGATGATCAGGGATGACTGTCTGGATATCGTTTTGTTTTCGGTGCTATCTACTGTGCTTGGCCTGTTTTTCCTTCTTGTGTTTTTTTTATTGCGTTGGAAGAAGCTGGATTTTAATAAGTTGGATTTTTTGTTTCTCGGTATCTTTATCCTGATTTCTACCCTATGGATCCTGACAGATTCAAAGATCCCTCAGTTTTTGACAGAACAGTTTGCCCCGGTGTATATTCTATCGTTTTTGTTGTTTACTTTGCTGCCGGTGCCATTTTTGTTTTTCCTCCGCCAGATCTGCCGCCATGGAAGGGGACTGCTGGACTTCTTGAGCCTTTTGTTTATTCTCCAGGCAATTTTTTGTGCGGTTTTCTATATGGCTGGCATCGTTGACCCGGTCAAGATCCTGCCAGTCACGCATATCCTGATGGCGGCGGCTACGGTGTTGAGCATTTTTTTGTGTCTGAGGGAGCAGATCCGCTACCGCAACAGAGACACCATTTTTGTTCTGGCGGGTATTACCGCGTTGGCTGTGGGAGGCATGGTCTCTCTGCTGGCATTCCGTCCTCAGGACAGCGGGGATAATTCACTGTTCTTCCGCTGCGGGCTGATCGTGTTTTATGTTTTTCTCTGCTATGGCAGCCTGAAAAGGGGCGTGGGACTGCTCAAGACTAGTACGGAGGCGGAGGCCTACAGAATATTGGCGTATAAGGACACTATGACAGGACTTGGCAACCGTGCAGCATTTGACCGGGATGCGGAAGCCCTGCAGCTAAAGGGCGGACTGGGAGTGTTTGCTGTGGCGGTGTTTGACATTAACAATCTGAAGCACACCAATGATACTTACGGACATACGGCAGGGGACCGCCTCATCAAAGATTCCGCCTGTTTTATAAAAAAAGCTTTCTCAGAATTGGGAGAATGTTACCGCATCGGAGGAGACGAGTTTGTTGTCATTATGGAAGGGATTACGGAAGAGCGGATCCTGAAGGCATTTGCCGATCTGGAAGAAAGTACCCAGAGATCAAGTGAAGGGACTGCAGAAGGGCTTCACGTGGCCGGAGGGTATGCGTTGGGAAGCAGTGACAAGTCAGCTTTCGTATATAAGCTGTTCCGGGAAGCAGATGCCAAAATGTACGGAACAAAAGAGAGGACAAAGCGTTAAGTCAGATAAAAAGGAGGCGCCGGCTAGGCACCTCCTTTATTTTACGTGTTTTTTTATAGCATCGAAGCTTTCTTTGCTGATGACATGTTCGATCCTGCAGGCATCTGCTGACGCAATATCTTTATCAACGCCAAGTGTTATGAGCCAGGATGAGAGAAGTTTGTGGCGCTCATAGATCATCTCCGCGATCTCTTTGCCGGACTCCGTAAGATAGATATATCCTTCTGGGGAAACCGTGATATGTTCATTCTGGCGCAGCTTTTTCATCGCTACGCTGACACTGGATTTCTTGAATCCAAGCTCTGTCGCAATATCCACGGAACGGACTACAGGTCGTGATTGACTCAGGACTAATATAGTTTCTAAATAATTTTCAGCAGATTCATTTGCATGCATGAATTTACCTCATTTCTAATCTTTATTTTATTATTTAAACATGAAAAAGTATAACATATTTTTTTAATGACATCAAATTGAGAGTTAATGATAAAAAGTATCAATTGGAAATATTGACTACTAACTGATGTTAGAATATACTAATTAGTGAATAGAACGGAAATGATAATCAATACCAATAAAGAAAGAAGGAGAAATGATGCCTTTAACTATGATGAGTGAAGGGGAAGCAAATGTCATCTGTAAAGTCGGCGGTAAGGAAGAGACCAGAAGATTTCTGGAGAATCTCGGATTTGTAGTGGGCGGGATCGTGACTGTCGTATCTGTCATTGGCGGAAACGTTATTGTGAATGTGAAAGATTCCAGAGTGGCGATCGGAAAAGACATGGCGAATAAGATTATGGTGAACTAAAAAGGAGAGACGATGAAGACGTTAAAAGAAGTTGCATGCGGAAATACTGTGAAAGTGAAAAAGCTGAATGGAGAAGGTCCAGTTAAGCGCCGTATCATGGACATGGGAATTACAAAAGGCGTAGATGTTTTCGTGAGGAAGGTTGCACCGCTGGGTGATCCTATAGAGATCACAGTGCGCGGATATGAATTATCTGTGAGAAAAGTGGATGCGGGAATGATCGTAGTTGAGTAAAAGTTATTCTATTTTACTTATTGGTTAGTCTGAACTAATATAGATGAGTTCAAGCAAACAAGCATATATGAAAAGAAATGAGGTAAATGCAAAATGTCAATTAGAATTGCGTTAGCTGGTAATCCGAACAGCGGAAAAACAACGCTGTTTAACACTTTGACGGGATCAAACCAGTTTGTGGGTAACTGGCCTGGTGTTACAGTAGAAAAGAAGGAAGGTAAGCTGAAAGGATACAAGGATGTCACGATCATGGACCTTCCGGGTATCTATTCCCTTTCTCCGTACACTTTAGAAGAAGTGGTTGCCAGAAATTATTTGATCGAGGAACGCCCGGATGCCATTTTAAACATCGTAGACGGAACCAACATCGAGCGGAATCTTTACTTATCGACTCAGCTCATGGAACTTGGAATCCCAGTGATCATGGCGGTCAATATGATAGACGTCCTCCAGAAAAGTGGGGACCAGATCCATATCAAGCAGCTCAGTGAAAAGCTTGGATGTGAAGTCGTAGAGATCTCTGCGCTAAAGGGTACCGGAATCAAAAAGGCGGCAGAAAAAGCGGTAGCACTTGCCAATAACAAAAAGGCGGCTCCTCCGGTACATACATTTGACTCCAGAGTGGAAGAAGTGCTGGATGCGGTGGAACTGAAGCTGGGCAGCGAGATTCCGGCAGAGCAGAAACGTTTCTTTGCCATTAAGATGCTGGAAAAGGACGACAAGATCCAGGAACAGATGAAGGTGGTTCCGGATGTGAGTGCCGAGATCAGGAAAATTGAAGATATCATGGATGACGATACAGAAAGTATCATCACCAATGAGCGTTATACATACATTTCTTCTATTATCGAGAAATGCTTCACAAGAAACAGAAAAGACAGTATGACCACATCTGACAAGATCGACCGTATTGTCACAAATCGGTTCCTTGCACTGCCGATCTTTGCGGTTGTTATGTTTGTTGTATACTACGTTTCCGTTACGACCATCGGAACATGGGCCACAGATTGGGCAAATGACGGAGTGTTCGGTGACGGTTGGAAGCTTTTCGGACTCAGCGTGCCAGGAATCCCTTCTGTGATTGAAGCCGGACTGAATGCTGTCGGATGCGCCGGATGGCTTCAGGGATTGATCCTTGACGGTATTGTTGCCGGTGTAGGTGCAGTCTTGGGATTTGTTCCTCAGATGTTAGTACTGTTTATTTTCCTTGCGTTCCTTGAGTCCTGCGGATACATGGCCAGGGTAGCGTTTATCATGGACCGTATTTTCCGTAAATTCGGTCTTTCCGGAAAATCCTTTATCCCGATGCTGATCGGAAGCGGATGTGGTGTGCCGGGTATCATGGCGTCCCGTACCATTGAAAATGACCGTGACCGTAAGATGACGATCATGACAACAACATTTGTTCCGTGTGGTGCGAAACTTCCAATCATTGCATTGATCGCAGGTGCACTGTTTAACGGTGCATGGTGGGTGGCCCCGAGTGCTTACTTCGTAGGTATCGCAGCGATTATCTGTTCCGGAATCATCTTAAAGAAAACAAAAATGTTTGCAGGAGAACCTGCTCCGTTCGTAATGGAACTTCCGGCATACCACATGCCGACTGTGTCTAATGTATTGAGAAGCATGTGGGAGCGTGGATGGTCCTTCATTAAAAAAGCGGGAACGATCATCCTTCTCTCCACCATCTTTGTATGGTTTACAACCTACTTTGGATGGATTGACGGACAGTTCAGAATGCTCACAGATATGGAACTTGACCACAGTATTCTCGCTGCTATCGGAAACGGAGTTTCCTGGATCTTTGCGCCGCTTGGCTGGGGCAACTGGAAGTCAGCGGTAGCTGCGATCACAGGACTGGTGGCAAAAGAAAATGTAGTAGGTACCTTTGGTATCCTGTTTGGCTTTGCGGAAGTTGCAGAGGACGGTGCCGAAATCTGGGGGACTCTCGCAGGAAGCATGACCACTGCGGCAGCATATTCTTTCCTTGTATTCAACCTGCTGTGCGCACCTTGTTTTGCGGCTATGGGAGCGATCAAGAGAGAGATGAACAATGCAAAATGGTTCTGGTTTGCGGTTGGATATCAGACAGCTCTTGCATATGTAGTTTCACTTTGTGTATACCAGATCGGAACACTGATCACCACAGGAGATTTTGGAATCGGTACAGTGGTAGCCTTTGTACTGGTCATCGGATTTATCTATCTCTTAGTGAGGCCGTATAAAGAAAGCAAGACGTTAAATGTAGACATAAAAGGAGTGACCGGGGCAAAATAAAACCGGCAGACATGGGCCTGCACCGAATGTGCAGGCCTAGACTTTAAAGGAGGTTCAACATGGGAACTTTAATCGTGGGTTTGATAGTTCTTGGCATCGTAGGACTGGTTGTCAGAAGCATGGTGCGGGATAAGAAAAAGGGAAAGTCAATTCAATGCGGAAGCAACTGTAAAAACTGCGGAGGGCATTGCGGACACTAGGGAATCTGTAAGTCTAATTCAGGCCCTTTATTTTGATATGACAAAATTCCAGAACTTTTGTTCCAGAGGCGGGTAATAATCCTTTTTCTTTCTAACGATATAAAAAGTATTTTCCCAGGAAGGTTCCGTCAATGGAATTGCCTTGATTCCTTGTCTGTGTATGGACGGAAGTTCTGGCATAACGGCTATGCCGAAGCCGTAGGCAGCTAATTCTACCATGACCCGGTCTTCTGCGATCTCATAGGCAATGTGAGGCTGACAGCCAATGGATTCAAAAAGCTTTGACACATCCGTACGGATTCCGCATTCTTTTGCAAAGATGATCTGGGGATACGGCAGGGTTTCTTTGAGCGTGACCTTATCTTTATTTTCCAGAGGATGGCCGTCAGGGACTATGACGACCATCTGCTGGGTCTGGATAGGGTAAAACTCCAGGGAAGACTCTGGCTTTACTTTGGCACAGAATCCGATATCACAGTTTTCTTTTTTGAGATCTTCAATAATTTCCTGGGACAGTCCTGTGGTCAGCTGGAAATCACCAGACATCCCGGACAGCTGCTGTTTAAATTCAGACATATATTTTGGGACAATGGAGACAGCCATAGAGTCTGCGCTGGAAAGTCTCAGCAGACCGCCGCCTTTCTGGATCATGTGGAAGTTGTGCAGGCTCTGCTGTGCAGTATCAAGAATTCTCTTTGCATCTTGTTCAAAGATTTTTCCATACCGGCTTACCGTTATGTTTCTTCCTCGCTTTTCAAAAAGAGGAACTCCCAGTTCGGATTCCAGAGAAGAGATGGCGTGGCTCAGTCCAGGCTGGGAGATGGACAGCTGCTCTGCGGCCCTGCCGTAATGTTGCTCCCTCACAAGGACTAAGAAGTACCTTAAATATTCAAGATTCATGGAAAACTCCTTTCCTGGCTGTATCAAGAAGTATCAAGAATGATAAATGAAATCAATTCTGATTATGAATTAATTCATTCAGATCATGTTATAGATTTAATGGATTGATGCTTCTATAATACAGCATATAGGAAAGAAGGAGAAGTAAAATGAATCAAAAACTAAGAATTCCCGGTGAGCTGGGATTACTTTTTACAATTATATTTAATAGTCTGGCAGTTGCCCTGATGACAAAAAGTGATATGGGGATCGCATCTATATCCTCTGTGCCTTATGTGTTCAGCGTTGCCTTTCCGGTACTGTCTTTTGGAACCTGGAATTATCTGTTTCAGACACTTCTGGTTATCTCACTGATGATCCTGAGCAGAAAAATCCAATGGGAATATGGTTTTTCCTTTGCCGTGGGGATCGCCTTCGGCAGAATGATTGACTTACACAGCGGATGGCTCGTTATGCTTCCGGATTCCATGTTTATGAGAAGCCTGTATTTTATCACCGGATTTTTTGTGATGTGTATTGGAATCTGTACTGCAAACAACAGTCTGATGCCGATTATCCCCACGGATACATTTCCGAGGGATTTGACCAGGCTACTGAAAAAATCATACAACCGGATCAAAACAACATTTGATCTCACCTGCCTTACAACAACACTGATGATATCTTCATTTATTCTGCACAGACTGGCAGGCATCGGAGCAGGAACTGTTTTGTGTGCCCTGTTTGCAGGAAAAACCATTACAGTTATGCAGAAATGGTTTGACCGGCACATCAAGTTTTACCGTTTCTCTTACAGAGCGAGAAAGAGGATGATGAGACCTATATTTTGCTTTTACAGAGCATTGAGATAAGAAATAGATCGAGAGTTTTCCCAACCGGATTCCTCATGCAAATGGCTGGAAGGCGCTTAAAATGGCGGGTTGAAGGCGATGATAGACGAAAAACTCAAAAGTTTAAGGAGGTTGGGAAAAAACGAAGGAAATGTTGATTTTATCAGGAAAACTGGCTATAATAAAAAGAAAGAATGGCGGAAAGACGTTGGATTAACAGTAACAAGAGTTGTATTGAAATACTACAGTCTTGAGTGGATCTCTGTTTTTTTCTGTAGGATAAACATTAACAAGAGTTGTAAAAATTCGTTATCCTAATTAATTTCAATATATCAAAACGAACAATAAAGACTATTCAACTTTATCTAAATTATATAATTATTATTATGTAGGGACAGGGACCATTTCTGTCCCTGATTTTGTGTTGTATTAAACTGTTATACTCATGTAAAATTCCTCTGATTCCTTCATCTTCATATCTCAAGAAACTAACTTACAAAAGTTTTCACCAATTTGGAGGAGTGCGTTTGAACCACGCCGGGGACATTGGTGAAAACTCATAGGTTTTATGTTATGATAAAAAGGTATAACACAAAGGAGGATTTATGAGATTTGGATACGATATTCCGGATTCTTTTTGGAGCTTATTCCGCTCTGTGAACCGGGATCTTTACATAGAGGCACTGTTGAAGATCAGTGAAGAATATGAATACAACAACTACTTTTTGAGCAGGGAAGTCTGTATCCAGGTCCTGAGTGACTGGAACGCGGACAAGCGTATCTGGCTTGAGAGAGAAGAATTTGAGTCAGAGCTGGATGTGCTGGAGACTCCGCCCAACCGGATTTTAAACTGGCTCATAAAGACCGGATGGCTGAAGAAGCTGGACGATTTTGCCACGCTCACATCCAACATCGTGATCCCGGACTATGCGGCTGTTTTTCTGGAGGCTTTTGAACAGCTGGTGAATCCACAGATGGAGGACACCGAGATTTATATCCAGAACGTGTATGCCACCTTATTTTCTTTTCAAAATGATAAAAGGATCAACCTGGGCATGCTGAAAACCGCCCTGATCAATACGAAAAAACTCAACAAAGCACTTCAGGATCTGCTCCATAACATGGATAAGTTTTTTGGACGCCTGTTAAAACAGCAGTTTTACGGGGATGTCCTGTCAGAACATTTGGAAGGATACGTGGAGGAGATTGTCAAGAAAAAGTATCATATGCTGAAAACCAATGACAATTTCTATCTGTATAAAATGGATATCAAGAGATGTCTGCAGCAGATGAGGGAGGACGTAGTTTGGATCGAAAAGGTCCGTGCCAAAGCCAGGGCAGAGGGCCGGGATGAAAAGGAAGATGTGCTGGAAACCCTGGATGCCATAGAGCGCGGTTTTGACGATATAGAGCACAGGATCGCAAATATGGACAAAGAACATTCCAAGTATGTGCGGGCTACGGTGACGAGACTGAACTACATGCTCAGCGGCGAGGCGGATATGAAAGGATTGGTCGTGAGCCTGTTAAAGCATTTGGAAACAGACAGGGCAAAAGAAGAGAGGCTTACAAAGGTGGCGGAAAAAATGAATCTTTCCCGGCTTGAAGTCCTCTCAGAAAAGTCTCTGTACAGAAGGAAAAAAAGAAAAGATTTTATCAGCAGGCTGGAACCGGATGAGGACATGCCGGAGCTTACCAGAGAAGAAGTATTAAAGCTGAATAAGATCCATACCAGATACAGTAAAAAGGAGATTGAAGAATTCCTGGAGAGCCATATGAAGGATGGATATATGGAAATGAAGGATGTGGAGATCAGCGATAATGAGGCTTTTGAAAAGCTGATCCTGGCCTACGACTACTGTACCAGAAAGAACAGCCGCTATCAGGTAGTGGAGAGAGAAGAAACGATGCTGGAAAATGGGAAATACCGTTATCCGGATCTGTTATTTGTGAGGAGAAAGGCATGATCGAATATTACGAACGGTTAAGCGATGAGGAAAAAGACGATATCAAGCGCATCATCCAGCTCTTGTTCCGTCAGACCTTCATGCTGGAACGGAAATACGAAAAGAGGAGCGGCAGATTTACGTTTCAGAAGGATTTCAGGATATTGAATCAGCACCTGGAATTTCTAAGAGAATATTTTGCCATAGCAGGGTTAGAGTTGCACGAGAGCAGTCATATGGGGATTTTCTATATCCAGGGGGAGACAGTGCTGGGGGAAAAGCTTCCGAAGCTGGCCACCATTTATCTGCTGATCCTTAAGCTTATTTATGATGAGCAGATGGAGGCGGCATCCACAAGCAGCTACGTGTACACATCTCTGGGGGAGATCAACGAAAAGATCGGAGATTTTCATCTGCTGAAAAACCTTTCATCCGCTACAGAGATGAGAAAGACCATCTCCCTGCTGAAACGGTATCAGATCATAGAACCTATGGATGTGCTGGAAGACCTCAACGAGGAGAGCCGGATGGTCGTATATCCATGCATCAATGCGGTCTTGCTGGGTGATGACGTGCAGAAGCTGATTGAGACATTTACAGAGGAGGACGAACGTGGAGAAGACGAAGGAGAACAAGCAGGCATTCAAAGCACTATCGAAGATCTGTCTGAATAACTGGCATTATATTGAGAAAAAGGTGCTTTCCTTCAGCGAGGGCATCAACTTCTTTACGGGACATTCCGGAAGCGGAAAATCCACTGTCATTGATGCCCTGCAGATCGTCCTCTATGCCAATACAGACGGAAGGGGATTTTTCAACAAGGCGGCGGCTGATGACTCAGACAGGAGTCTGATCGAATACCTGAGAGGCATGATCTCTGTAGGTGACAACAATGAGGTCAAATATATAAGAAACAAAAATTTTTCTACAACCATTGTACTGGAGCTTGAACAGACGGTCACCCGGGAAAAGGAATGTGTCGGTGTTGTTTTTGACGTGGAGACAGCCACCAATGAAATCTCCAGGCTGTTTTTCTGGCACAAGGGAGGGATCCCTGAACACCACTACCGGAATGAGGGCCGTGCCATGGCCACCAGTGAGGTGAGAGAATATATCCAGACCAACTTTGCCAGAGAGGAGTTTTATTTCGGCACAAGCAATGAGCGGTTTAGGAGACAGCTCTACGATATTTATCTCGGCGGCCTGGATGCAGATAAATTTCCAAGGCTTTTTAAGCGGGCCATCCCGTTTAAAATGAACATCAAGCTGGAGGACTTTGTGCGGGAATATATCTGCATGGAACAGGATATCCAGATCGAGGATATGCAGGAAAGCGTCCTCCAGTACGGAAGAATGCGGAAAAAGATCGAGGACACTCTAAAGGAGATCACAAGCCTGAAAGAGATCAGAGACGGCTATGGCCATTTCGTGGAGGCCGGGAAAGACGTGGGAGTCTGCCAGTACCGTCTTGAAAAGCTCATGATGCTCCAGTTGAAAGAGCAGATCAAGGATCTGAGGGAAAAGATGGAGAAGGCAGAGGGAGATAAACAGCAGCAGGAGGAGAGCAGGAAAAAGCTGTCTGACGAGCTGTCCGTTCTTGCCGCAGAATATGACGATCTGGTAAAACAGATCGCGAACAGTGGTTTTGAGAATCTCAAAACAGAGCTTACAGGTGTAAACGAACTGCTGGAACAGCTCACAAGGAATAAGGCGGCATGGCAGCAGACATGCGCCCAGCTGGAGCAGTGGAAGGACCTGGATGTGACACCAAACCAGACGATCTGGGATATCGAAAGCTTTTGTAAGGGAAATATAAGTCTTGGGGAGTTTCGGAGACTCCGTCACAGCTTAAAGACGATCCGGGAAGAAGTGGAGAATGACCGGCAGGAGGCCTCCTCAGAACTGAGGAGGATCAAAAAGCGGGAAAAGGAGATCACAACAGAACTTGCCGAGCTGAAAAAAGGAAACAAGGCTTATCCGAGAGAGCTGGAAGATGCCAGGTATGAGCTCCAGACTCGTTTAAGCACCAGGTTTGGCAAGGCTGTAAAGGTTCATATCCTTGCGGACCTTTTGGATATGAAATCAGAGACATGGCATAAAGCGGTGGAAGGATATCTGGGCTCTAATAAGCTGTCTATGGTTGTGGAGCCGGCCTATGCAAAAGCAGCCATGGAAGTTTACAGGGAGATGGACGGAAATAAGTTTTTCCGGGCCTCTGTGTTAGATACAGAACGGGTTCAAAAAGAGAAACCTGTTGTTGCAGTCCAGGCGCTGGCTGAGGAAGTTATCGCAAAGGAGCCTTATGTCCGTGCTTTTGTGGACCTGCTTCTGGGCAGGGTCATCAAGTGCCATACCATCGATGAACTCAGGCAGCAGAGGACAGGGGTGACACCGGACTGCCTGCTCTATAAGAATTTCCAGTTAAAAAGGCTGAATCCAGCAGACTATACCAAGCGGTCCTATATCGGTGAGAGCAGTATGAAGCAAAGGATCAAGGATCTTAATCAGGAGTTAAAACAGCTGGAGGCCAGGAAACAGCCGTTTGCGGATATGGTGTCGAAGTCAGAAGAGATACTGGGACTGGAAGCTCTGGGGCGTTCTGAGGAAGAGTACATAGAGCAGCAGGAAGCTTTGGCTGTGATGAAGGAAAAAACAGAGCAGAAAAAGCATCTGGAAGCCAAAATGCTGAAGATGAAAGAGGAATCCATCGACGCATTGGAGGAACGGCAGCGGGAAAATAAAGAACTTCAGGCAAAGAAACAGGAATTGTTGAGCGAAGTGACAAAGGCTGTCTGGAACCGGGAAAGACAGATTGAAGACTGGCAGAGGCTTCACCTTTCCACAAATAGTGAGCTTACGGAACGGGAGCGGAGCTTCCAATTCAATGAAGAACTGGAACAGGCATTTGAGGACTACATGAAAGACCGGAGCGCTTCTAACTACGAGAATCTGAAAAATGGGACCATCCGAAAGATCAGACAGGCAGAAGAGAAAAAAGAGGAAGTGTACAGAGAACTGGTAGAACTGCGGTCCGCTTATTTAAGAGAATATCCCAACCGGACATTTTCACCGGCGATCGAGTACAATGAGCCGTATGAGAAACTTCTGTCCACATTGGAATGTGACCACCTTTCCGACTATCAGGAAAGAGCCAGGGAGCAGGCCAGATCAGCGGCGGAACATTTCAAGGATGATTTTATCTCCAAGATCAGATACGCTATACTGGAGGCTTATCAGAGAAGGGACGAGTTGAACCGCATTATAAGCAGACTGGACTTTGGAAAGGATAAATATCAGTTCCGTATCACAAAAAACAAGGGACCGGATGGAATTTATTATCCGATGTTTATGGATGAATCCCTGAAGATTGATCCTTCTACGCTGGACGCATCTATGGACCATCAGATGAATCTGTTTTCCATGGAACATGAGAGCCGGTACGGGGAGGTCATGAGCGACCTGATCGATATCTTTATACCGCCGGAGAATGCATCACCGGAGGAGCTTGATGAGGCCAAACGGAACATGGAAAAATATGCAGATTACAGGACTTACCTTTCATTTGATATGGAACAGATTGTAGAGGGAGAAGAAAAACTCACCATTGGACTCAGCAGAATGATCAAGAAAAACTCAGGGGGTGAGGGGCAGAATCCTCTCTATGTTGCACTGCTGGCAAGCTTTGCCCAGGCCTACCGGATCAATCTGTCTCCTAAGATCAGAAGAAGCCCTACCATACGGCTTGTGGTCCTGGATGAGGCATTCTCAAAGATGGATGCAGAGAAGGTGGCAAGCTGTATAGAGCTGATACGGGGACTTGGATTCCAGGCCATCATAAGCGCCACCAATGACAAGATCCAGAACTATCTGGAGAATGTAGACAAGACCTTTGTCTACGCCAATCCAAACAAAAAGAGCATATCAATCCAGGAATTTGAAAAACGGGAGTTTGACAGTCTTTTGGAGGAAGCGGAGAATGAAGAGGGAACTGCTTAACATTATCATAGAAAAAACAGAACGGTCATCTTTGGACTGGAAGGAAGGAGCGCAGGGAAACCGCTCCTTCCTGGTCCATCAGGAACTGTATGACCAGGTGGGAAAGACAGAGTTTATAACACAGGCAAAGGAGCTTGAAAAACAGGGATTGATCACCATTCAATGGGAGAGCGTAGGAAATGATATCCGTAAAATCTGCTATGCTCTCCGGGATCTTCCACGTATGTATGAACAGTTGGGAATTCCTCCTAAGTCACAAGTCATAGAAGAACAAAGACGAGCGGTGGAAGAATTCTCAGCATCTGTTGAAGGACTGTGGATCAAACAGTATCTGGATCGGTGCCTGACACGTCTGGAAAAAGGAAATGTTCCCTCCGAATTTTCAAAAAGGGATCTGTTGTTTCAATGTCTTAAAGAGATGGACCGGTTAAAGGAGCCATTATATAAAAGAGTGTTCAGTAAATACTGTCTGGGAGACTCTAAGGATTTTGAAAATGAGTTCCAGAGCACTGTGCTCTCCATTGCCAGAAAATTTCACCCGGGGATAGAAGAGGGAATGAATGATACCCAGATCTTGTCCCAGCTTTTGATCGAGGAATATTCTCAGGAACTGGCATTAAAGGGGCCTCTGTGGATCAGAGTGGACGGGAAGAAGATAAATCTCGGGGAATTCCGGTTTGGTGCGGTTCTGAATTCGCTGACGCTGACTCACGCAATGCCGGAAAAGGGAGAAAACATCAAAAGAGTCCTGACCATAGAGAATAAGGCAAATTATATGGCCATGCCGTATGATGAAGAGACGTTGATCATATACAGTCATGGATTCTTTACTCCGAAGGAGAGGCAATTCCTGATCAATCTGCGTGACATGCTGCCAAAAGGGACTCAATATTTTCATTCCGGCGACCTGGATTACGGCGGCATCCGGATTTATTCGTATATCAAACAGAAAATATTTCCCGGAGTAGAACCCTGTCATATGGACACAGAAACCTATTGGAAATATGAAACATATGCAGTTTGTATGGAGCCAGGGATATTAAAAAAACTGAAATGTATGGATATGGCTGAAATACCTGAATTGACTGGACTCAGAGACCTGTTGGCCAGAGAAGGCAAAGCACTGGAACAGGAGAGCTTTTTACTAATACCAAAAGAAGATGTGGATATTAGTAAAAAACACTGTCACTGATTTAGTCCTGGGTTCCGAAGATGAGACTGTGCAGATTGACATCTTTTAATTCCCTTTCCAGGGATTCCTGTACCATGGTGAGGCCTTTTTTTATGTGGCATGGGTCTTCACAGACAGAAGCCCTGGTGCATTCATAACCTTCTTGAAAGCAGGCATTGATGCAGAAGTCACTTCCGAGGCCGTGGATCAGGTCATAGAGGCTTACATCGTGCAGGTCGGCTGTCAGCCGGCAGCCCCCCTCTGCCCCTCTCATAATGATGATCCATCCGGCTTTCTCTAACTTTTTAATAATGCGGTATGCAAACTGCTTCGGTGTGGCTTCCAGACTGCATATCTCTTCTATGGAACGTTTTTCTCCGTCACTTAAAGCCCTTAAAATCCGCAGGGCATAATCGGTTTCTCTTGAAATCAGCATACGGCTCTCCCTCCTTATCTTAGTGAAAATATACCAAACTAAAAAATACCTGTCAATGGAACCGGGCAAATTCTTTCAGAGAAAAAATCCAAGTCTGCAGAAAATTCTGCAGGCCTGGATTTTTTTAAATGGGTTTTTACTGTTTCATAGATTCTATCAGGCCGTCTGCCAGCGTATCCATATCATCTCCATTATCTTCTGTCATGGAGGACATAAGGGTTACCTGCTCATCCAGCACATCCATCTCTCTCATGTCATCGATAAATTCTCTCATAAGGGAACCGGACTTGCAGGCCCAGGAGCCGTTTTCAATGACGGCAAAGGTCCGCTTCTGAAGGTTTAACGCCTTCATATCCATCAGATAATTATGCATCAGAGGATAGATGCCCAGGTTGTAGGTGACTGAAGCCAAAACAATATGGCTTAACCGGAAGGTCTCAGAGATTAGCTGGGATACATGGGTGTTGGAAACGTCATACATCACAACATTGGTCATGCCCTTTTCACAAAGCCTGGCCGCCAGATTCTGGGCGGCGGCCTCCGTGTTGCCGTACATGGAAGCATAGACGATCATCACACCCTGTTCCTCCGGCTCATAGCGGCTCCATTTATCATACTTTTCCAGGAAATATCCCAGGTCACTCCGCCACACCGGTCCGTGTAACGGGCAGATCATTTTAATATCGATGGTTCCGGCCTTCTTCAGCAGAGACTGCACATGAGGGCCATACTTTCCTACGATATTTGTATAGTATCTTCTGGCATCATCAATCCAGTCCCGGTCAAAATTTACTTCATCGTTAAACAGTTTTCCGTCCAGGGCGCCGAAGGATCCGAAAGCATCGGCGGCGAACAGGATGCCATCCGTGATATCAAAACTTACCATAGCTTCCGGCCAATGGACCATCGGGGCGGATACGAAGGTCACTTCGTGTTTTCCGAAGGACTGCACATCGCCTTCCGTTACCTCGATCATGTGGCCATCCACGTCAAATCCAAACTGGCGCATAAGCATAAATGCTTTTTCTGTACTGATGATCTGCACCTCCGGGTGGCGCAGCAGCACTTCCTCAATGGAAGCGCCGTGGTCCGGCTCCATATGATTGATGACCATGTAGTCGAGAGGCCTTCCGCCAAGAACATATTCTATGTTTTCCAGGAACTGACGGCCAATGGACCAGTCTACGGTATCAAACAAAACGGTCTTTTCATCCAGCAGCAGGTAGGAGTTGTAAGAAACTCCTCTGGGAATGGGATGGATATTTTCAAACAGGGCCAGGCGGTGGTCATTGCCGCCAACCCAATATAAATCTTCGGTTACTTTTCTAACACAATGCATGGATCATACCTCCTTTTGATCTGTAATCCAACCTTGGGATATTTATACTTCAATAAACATGTCTTTTGATTCACCGCAGTCCGGACAGATCCACTCTTCTGGCAGCTTTTCAAACAGAGTGCCCGGCTCGATCTCACCCTCCGGATCTCCATTGGCCGGATCATATTCATATCCGCATCCATTACAGACATATCGTTTCCAGGTAGGTACGGTCTTTTTAGGCTTAGCGCGTTTCATCTTCTTCATAGGAGGAGCCGGCTGTTTCGGTTCCCCGTTATCCAGGGCCTGTGTCAGTAGCGGAAGGATTTCTTCCACATCTCCTACGATGCCGTAATCTGCATTTTTAAAGATCGGAGCATTGGCGTTGGTATTGATGGCCACAATCGTAGTGGCATCTTTGATACCTTTCAAATGCTGGCCGGCTCCGGAGATACCGCAGGCGATGTACAGGTTTCCGTTAAATTTCTGACCTGACATTCCAACGTAGCGGTTGATCGGCACATACTTTAAGGTCTCCGCCACCGGACGGGAAGAACCAATAGCAGCCCCGGCCTGCACAGCCAGATCTTCGATGAGTTTCATATTTTCTTTGGGTCCGATGCCCTTTCCAGCACTGACCACGCGGTCCGCCTTGGAGATTGGAGTGTCTAGGTCAATTCCGACTGTAAAGTCATATCCATCTTTTTTTAAGGCTTCTACCACAGTCTCAACCCGTTCCTGGGAGGAGCCGTCTTTTAAGATCATTTTCTTGCGGGCGCCTGTCAAAGGATCTTTCTTCCGTGTGGTCTGTGTCTTCGGCATCTTTCCGATGATGTGGGAAGCGATGACAACTCTCTGGATCTCATTGGTGCCCTCATAGATCGTACAGATTTTTGCATCCCTGTACGCTCGTTCCACATCCATTCCTTTCAGATAGCCAGTGCCTCCAAAGATCTGGAGAGCATCATTTACGACTTCCAGGCAAATGTCTGAGGTGTACTGTTTTGCCATGGCAGATTCCAGACCATATGGCTCATGATTCTCTTTTAAGTCTGCAGCGCTGTATACGAGCAGGCGGGCAGTTCTTAATTTGGTAGCCATGTCAGCAAGTTTAAAGGCGATGGCCTGCTGTTGGCAGATGGGACGCCCAAACTGCTCTCTTTCTTTGGAGTATTCCAGTGCGTTTTCATAGGCTCCCTGGGCAATGCCAAGCGCCTGGGCAGCGATACCGATACGGCCTCCGTCCAGTGTGGCCATGGCGATCTTAAAGCCTTCCCCTTCTTTGCCCAGAAGATTCTCTTTTGGTACTTTTACATCGTTAAAGATCAGCTCAGCGGTGGAAGAGGAACGGATGCCCATCTTGTCGTAGTGATCCCCGAACGTAAAGCCTTCCCAGCCCTTTTCAACGATAAAGGCGCTGATGCCGTGGGTTCCGATATCCGGGGTAGTGACCGCAAAGACTACATAGGTGTCGGCTTTGTCGGCATTGGTGATGAAGATCTTGCCGCCGTTTAGTATGTAGTGGTCCCCCTCCAGAACTGCTGTGGTCTCAGTTCCTCCGGCATCACTTCCGGCATTAGGTTCTGTAAGGCCGAATGCGCCTAGTTTTTCTCCTGACGCAAGCGGTACCAGATATTTTTGTTTTTGTTCTTCTGTTCCAAAAGCAAAGATCGGATAGCTTCCAAGGGAAACATGGGCGGATAAAATGACACCTGTTCCGCCGTCCACTCTGGAAAGTTCTTCTACGGCAATGGCATAACTGAGCACATCAGCCCCGGCCCCGCCGTATTCTTTTGGATATGGCAGTCCCATCATTCCCATCTTTGCAAACTTTTCAATGGCCTCTGTTGGGAATTCATTTTCCTTGTCTAAGAGGAAGGTGAGAGGTTTCACTTCGGTTTCTGCAAATTCCCTGACTTTTGCGCGCAGGGCTTCATGAGCTTCGGTTGTTTGAAATAACATATTAAGCCTCCTTTGATTCGGTACCCTCTGGGACACACCCTGGTCTCATGCCTTTTGGGCAGGTGTGTTTCATACGATAAGGTACTTAAAATACTATGATAGAAACGTTGAAAATATAAACTTGATTGATTAAGTAAAGTATATGTTGCTTCCAGTATATACCTATGATTTGTGGAAGTAAATAGCTTTGAGATAAACTTGATTAAGTTTGTATAGTATCACAAAAAAAGAGGAGAAATACTGTTAGTATTCACGAGGGTTTTTCTCCATTATCTCCAGTTAACTTTGGAAAGGTGTCCTTCCGATCATGGAGAAAAACAGTTGGAGGTGGCGCCTTTTTGGTTGGAAGCTTTCCTGGGACGACAGAATTAGGTGAGGAGAGTAATGAGTGATCTTGTATTTTAAAAGTGAATATGATCCGCAATGGTGATTTCCCAACCTGAAAATTTGAAAAGACCCGGGGAATCCCCAAACTAAGCCAATGAATGGGTTTTTGGCATTAAAATTAAAAAAAATGAAATCGGTTGGGAAAAAAGAGAGCAAACATTGATTTTATCAGGAAAACTGACTATAATAAAAAAGAAGAATGGCTTAAAAGCGTTGGATAAACATTAACAAGAGTTGTATTGAAATGTTATTTTAATTGATTCTGGCTTTTATAAATTTAAAGATAAACATTAACAAGAGTTGTATTGAAATGCGCAAGTGGGTGGTAAATATGGGATATGAAATCAGATAAACATTAACAAGAGTTGTATTGAAATGATCCACAATCTGCTACTGTGATTTTTCCATCCTGATAAACATTAACAAGAGGTGTATTGAAATCAGTATCGACTAAAATAAGACGTTATGATTCATTTCGATAAACATTAATAAGAGTTATAATTATAATTCAGAAATCTGGCATTGCCGGATTTTTTGTTTTTACAATAAAAAGAGTTATTCAAACATACAGGATACATATGGTTTCCACAAAAAAACTCTTTCACTCTTTCTTATTTCTATGTTACAGTATAAATTAGTGTTTTCTGTCCGGAAACGGTGAAAAGTGTCGGACGGTGAATGATTTTATCAAATGACGATGGAGGAGATTGAATTGGTAACAATAGCAAATTATCTGAGGCCGGAAAGTCTTGAGGAAGCCTATGAGCTTAACCAGAAGAAGGCAAACCGGGTTCTTGGGGGGATGATGTGGCTTAGGCTCTGTTCACCGCGCATACAAAATGCCATTGACTTGTCCGGACTTGATTTAGACTATATAAAAGAAACAGAAGAAGCATTTGAGATCGGAGCAATGTGTTCCTTGAGAAGCCTGGAGACGCATCAGGGACTGGAAGCCTGTTTTGACGGAGCAGTCAGGGAGAGTCTGCGCCATATCGTAGGTGTACAGTTCAGAAATCAGGCTACAGTTGGAGGCAGTATATACGGCCGGTTTGGATTTTCTGACGTGTTGACCTGTCTGCTGGCCCTGGATACGGAAGTAGTCCTGGTCCATGCAGGGAAAATAACACTTGCTGAGTTTGTAAGCAGGAAAAGGGACCGTGATATCCTGGAAAAGATCATCATTAAAAAGGATCAGAGAAGGCTTGTTTATTTATCCCAGAGGGCAACCAAAACTGATTTTCCAATGGTGGCCTGCGCTGTTTCCAAAAAAGAAGACACGTGGTATATTTCCATCGGAGCCAGACCGGCCAGGGCTGAACTGGCTGTCATCAGCGGGGAGCCTGTATCGGCAGAAGCTTTAGCGGGACAGGCAGTTTCAGAAATGAAGTTCGGAAGCAATATGAGGGGCAGCAGCGAGTACCGACAGGCGGTGGCAGAGGTGCTCGTGAAGCGTGCAGCAAAGATGATTTTGGAGGAAGCATAAGGGATGGAAGTTAAATTTCAGTTAAATGGAAAACAGCAGACTGCTGTCATTGAGCCGGACTGCATGCTGCTGGATTTATTGAGAGAATTGGGATGCTACAGCGTAAAGAGAGGCTGTGATACTACTAACTGCGGGCTGTGTACTGTTTTGGTAGACGGAAAGCCGTCTCTGTCCTGTGCCATGCCGGCAGCCAGGGCAGAGGGAAAAGAGATCACAACATTGGAAGGGATTCAGGAAGAAGCAGCGGACTTCGGAAGTTTTCTAGCAAAGGAAGGCGCGGAACAGTGCGGATATTGTTCTCCGGGATTCATTATGAACGTGATCGCAATGACCAGAGAGCTTGAAGATCCAAGCATGGATGAGATCAAAGAGTACCTGTCAGGCAATCTGTGCCGTTGTTCCGGTTATGAGGGGCAGATGCGCGCCATTCAGAACTATATGAAAGAAAAAGGAGGACAGTCATTATGAGATCAGTCAATACCTCTGTCCCAAAAGTAGATTCTATGGCATTGGTGACCGGAAAGCCGGTCTATACAGATGACCTGGCGCCGAAAGACTGCCTGATCGTAAAGGTTTTAAGAAGTCCGCATGCCCACGCGGTCATTAAGAAGATTGACACCGAAAGAGCCATGAAAGTGCCGGGAATCGAATGTATCCTGACCCATGAGGACTGTCCGGACAAACGGTTCACTATGGCAGGACAGACATATCCGGAGCCGAGTCCTTATGACCGCCGGATCTTAGATGACCGGGTGCGTTTTGTGGGGGATGCGGTGGCTGTCATTGCAGGTGTATCCGAAAAAGCAGTGGAAAAGGCTATGAAGCTTATAAAAACAGAGTATGAGATACTTGAGCCGGTCCTGGATTTCAGAAAGGCCAAGGATCAAAAGATCCTGGTGCATCCGGAAGAGAACTGGAAGGCTTTATGCGAGGTCGGAGCGGATAACAAAAGGAACCTCTGTGCCAGCCATGAAACGGTAGAGGGTGATATTGACCAGGTGCTGAATGGATGTAAGTATTATGTGGAAGAAACCTATCATACGAAAGCCAACCAGCAGGCGATGATGGAAAATTTCTGCACGTTTACCCATATGGACACTTACGGAAGACTGAATGTGGTATCCTCCACCCAGGTCACCTTCCATGTGAGAAGGATCCTGGCCCATGCCCTGGATATTCCAAAGTCCAGGATCCGTGTGGTAAAGCCAAGGATCGGGGGAGGCTTTGGGGCAAAGCAGACTGTGGTGACGGAAGTATATCCGGCACTTGTAACCTTAAAAACAGGCAAGCCTGCCAAGATTGTCTATACAAGAGAAGAGTCCTTTATCGCATCCAGCCCCCGGCATGAGATGGAGATCAAAGTGCGGATCGGCGCAGACGAAGACGGGATCATCAAGGGGATCGATGTCTACACACTGTCCAATACCGGGGCATACGGGGAGCATGGGCCCACGACTGTGGGGCTTTCCGGCCATAAGTCGATCCCGCTGTACGGAAAGGCCGAGGCATTCCGTTTTGCATATGACGTTGTATACACCAATGTGATGTCAGCCGGGGCCTACCGGGGATACGGGGCCACCCAGGGGATCTTTGCCGTGGAGTCCGCAGTCAATGAACTGGCCCACAAGATGGGAATGGATCCGGTTAAGTTGAGGGAACTGAACATTGTGAGAGAAGGCCAGATCATGCCTGCTTATTATGGTGAGACCGCCACAAGCTGCACACTGGACCAATGTGTAAAGCGTGTGAAGGAAATGATCTCATGGGATGAGAAATATCCGAGAAAAGACATGGGAAACGGGAAAGTCAGAGGTGTCGGACTGGCGCTTGCCATGCAGGGGTCCGGGATTTCCAATGTGGATACGGCAGCAGTTTCAATAAAGGTAAACGATGACGGATTTTACAGTTTGATCATCGGCGCATCTGATATGGGAACCGGGTGCGATACGATCCTGGCCCAGATGGCCGCTGACTGTCTAGACTGTGATATGGAACAGATCATTGTCCATGGGGTGGATACTGATGTCTCTCCGTATGACAGTGGATCCTATGCGTCCAGCACGACCTATGTTACGGGAATGGCTGTGGTTAAGACATGCGGAGTCTTAAGAGAAAAGATTCTGAAAAAAGGTGCCCAGTATCTGGAATGTCCGTTGGAAGAGGTGGATTTTGACGGGAAAAGGGTTTTCCACCTGGAAAGTGGAAAGGAAATATCTTTAAAAGATATTGGAAACCAGGTCATGTGCGGCAATGAGGAGGCACTGCAGGCCAGCGAGTCCCACTCTTCACCTACATCACCTCCGCCGTTTATGGCAGGTGCAGCGGAAGTAGAAGTGGACATGGAGACAGGAGCCGTAGAACTTATTGATTTTGCAGCTGTAGTGGACTGCGGAACGGTGATCAATCCAAGCCTTGCGAGGGTTCAGACAGAGGGCGGCCTGGCGCAGGGAATCGGAATGGCCTTATATGAAGAAATCCTTTACAATGAAAAAGGAAAGACATCGGCCAATTCTTTTATGCAGTATAAAATTCCTACAAGACTGGACACCGGAAATATCCGGGTAGAATTCCAGAGCAGTTATGAGCCGTCAGGGCCTTTTGGAGCCAAATCGATTGGGGAGATTGTGATTAATACTCCAAATCCGGCCATCGCAGAGGCAGTGTATAACGCCACAGGAGTAAGGGTGAGAGAACTTCCGATCACAGCAGAAAAGATTTATATGGGAATGAAAAAAAGATAGAAACCTAAAAAACTTTGTTCCGAAAAGAAGAGTCTATGAAAGAATTTTATAGAACTCTTCTTTTTTTCTTTCTGGTTTTTAAAGAAATAAGGCTACAGCGCAGTATACAAGCAAAAGAGCCATAATGATATTAACAAGCTTCATGTGTTTGGAGAAAAATTTACAAAACGCCGCTCCGAACAATGCCCATACAAAAGAACCAGAAGCACCGATTAGAGACAATATGGCAGTGAAGCCTATTAAAGCTGCGGTTGAATGATAAACAGGTAAAATATAGAGCGACATTGCCGTAATCGCATAGATGTAAATTTTAGGATTTACAAATTGTAATATCATACCTGAAAGAAAACTAGCCTCTTTTCTACCATCCGCACTTAATTCAGAAGAACTATTCCAAACTTTCCATGCAAGGTACAGCATGTAAGCAGCCCCTAATATCTGCATAACGATTTTTACTTTAGGGAGAACTGAGTAAAGGGTTGCACTAAAGGCCGTACAAACAGACATTACAACTGCAAATCCGGCTAATATACCGAGATTAAAACGTATGCTTCGGCAAAACCCTAGCCGGATTGCATTACTCATGGAAAGCAGATTATTTGCTCCCGGTGTATAGGCAGTGATAAAACAATAAATTAGAAAATCAAATAAATGGAACATATATAACCTCTTTCTGCTAAAGTGATGAAAATGTAGTGGCCTCATTGTTCTGACCTGGTTCCTCTTGGCTTTACAAAACAAGATCAAAATCGTATAATAATACAAAACGAATATTATATTGTACTTGTATGATATAATAATACATTTTGTGCGTTATAATGTCAATGGGAAGGAGAGATTTATTTTGGATTCAATGAATATGATCGTTGCAAAAAATATAAAAAGGCTGCGGGAAGAAAATAAATTAAGTATGGAGGAGCTCGCAAAGTTGAGCACTGTCAGCAAAAGTATGCTTGCCCAAATTGAACGCGGTGATGGCAACCCAACCATATCTACTTTATGGAAAATTTCAAATGGAATGAAAGTGCCGTTTGATGCTTTGACTGTCCGTCCAAAAAGTCCGTATGAGATTGTAAAAACATCAGAGATTCAGCCAATACTCGAAGCTAATGGAAAAGTTAAAAACTATTCACTTTTCCCAGATGATGAAAACCGAAGATTTGCAGTATATTATCTGGAATTAGATGAGAGCAGTTATTGGGAATCTCAACCCCACTTAAAGGGAACCACAGAATTTATTACAATCTTTACAGGTGAAATTGAGATCTATGCTGACGGTCAGAGATTTATAGTTAAAAAAGGCGAGAGTATACGTTTTAAGGCCGATGCCATTCATTCGTACAAAAATATTGGAAAAGAAACGGCCAAGTTACACATGATATTATTTAATCCTTAAGTCTCAAACAGTGCTTTGCCAATGGCATCCGATGTCTGATGCATAACTAGATTTGTCTTCTGAGTGTGTAACAATGTCACGAATAGTACATAAAAATCGTGCCAAACTATTTCGATACTCCTGAAAAAGACTGGTTGTTGCACCTTTTCCCATTAAATTTTTGATTCGTTCTACCCATTCTAACCGAATGGTTGACAAGAACGAGTAGAATGAGTAGAATGTGGGTAGAATAAATTTTGGAGGTGGTCAAATGATTTTTCAAGAAAGCGAATCAGTCGAGCTGAAAGTAATCGTTGTTGAGGACATAAAAAAAGAGATTATTGCTTTTGCAAACTGTGAGGGAGGAAAACTATATATCGGCGTTCAGGATGACGGAACGGTATCAGGACTGGATAATCCAGACGAAACTGCCTTGCAGATCAGCAATATGGTTCGGGATGCAATCAAGCCGGACTTAACAATGTTCCTGCACTATGAAACATTAGTGATAGACGGAAAGAAAATTGTTGCGGTTGATATTCTGCAGGGAACAGAACGACCATATTATATTGCCAAAAAAGGATTGCGTCCTGAAGGTGTTTACGTTCGTCAGGGGTATTCTTCTGTTCCGGCTACAAATACAGTAATTCGGCATATGATAAAGGAAACAGATGGTGATCACTTTGAGGAAATGCGGTCTTTGGAACAGAATTTAACTTTTGAAAGTGCAAAAAAAATATTTGCAGAACGGAATGTGAAGTTTGGCCCGGCACAGATGAAAACACTTGGAATCGTAACGCAGGATGGTGTTTATACAAACTTGGGATTATTACTTTCTGACCAGTGTGTGCATACCATTAAAGCTGCGGTTTTTCAAGGTACAAAACAAAATGAGTTTAAGGATCGGAAAGAATTTTCTGGCTCTCTGTTTCAACAGATGGATGAAGTTTATGATTTTATTGATTTCCGCAATCAGACACATTCAACTTTTGATAAGCTGTATCGTATTGACAGACGGGATTATCCTGAAACGGCAGTCAGGGAGGCTCTTTTGAACCTTTTGGTACATCGTGAATATTCATTCAGTGCCAGCACTTTCATCAGTATTTATACAGACAGAATTGAATTTACCTCTATTGGAGGTCTAGTAAACGGTGTGTCCTTAAAGGATATAACAATGGGTATTTCCGTTTGCAGGAACACTAAACTGGCAAATGTATTTTACCGATTGGAACTAATAGAAGCCTATGGAACCGGAATCATAAAAATCATGGATGCGTATGAAGGAACCGGGATTACACCGCAGATTGAAACATCCGACAATGCGTTTAAGATTATTCTCCCTAACCTGAATGCAAGTCCAGAACCTGCAAAACCAGAGCAGGTTAATTTAGAGAAAGACACACCAGAAGGAAAAGTGATTGTTCTGACAAAGGAACGAGGCTTTGTCACAAGAAAAGAAGTTGAGATACTTCTTGGTATCGGCCAATCATCATGCGGACGACTGTTAAAGAAAATGACAGAAAACGGTCAGATTGTTCAGGAGGGCAAGGGTAAAAACACCCATTACTGTCTCCCTAAATAATGTAAAAATGAATGTAAGATTTTAGTTAATAGCCATCCGCTCACGTGAAGCGTAGAAGGAGTTCCTGAAGTCGTCTTGTTTTGCAAGTCGATATTTGCTGCTTTAAATTAAAACGATATAAATGACCATGCTTGAGGATCTGTACTCTTGCATGGTCATTTTTGTCGTATAGAAGTCTTTTTTCAAGGAGAATAGCTAAACAGAAGATACTATTCCACGATAGTTTTCTTCCATTGTTTCCACTCGACTTTGGAAAGGTCTTTTTCCAACAACGGAGAAAGACTCTCTTACTTATAAAAACTTTTGTTTACTTTTGTTCGGTTATGTATTGCACTATCATGTTACCTGTGGTAATATATAGCTATAAACACAAGGAAACAAAAATAAACGCAGGTAAACGAAATGGAGGGCTCAGAGATGAAGATCACAGCAGAACAGTTGGCAAATATGGTGGATCACACGAATTTAAAGGCGTTTGCAGACAATGGGATGTTTGAAAAGCTTTGCGGTGAGGCAAAACAGTATCAGTTTAAGATGGTAGCCATCAATCCGGCTCAGATAAAACGGTGTAAAGAATTGCTCCAGGGAAGCCCGGTGCATGTGGGGGCGGCGATCGGTTTTCCTTTAGGGCAGACAACACTGGAGTGCAAAGTCTTTGAGACAGAGGATGCCATTTCAAAAGGGGCAGATGAGATCGACTATGTAATCAACGTGGCGGAAGTAAAAAACAGGAATTATGAGTACATAAAAGAAGAGATGGAGCAGATCACAGAGGTGTGCCGGAGGGCAGGTGTCACCAGCAAAGTGATCTTTGAGAATTGTTATCTAACCGATGAGGAAAAGAAAAAAGTGGCGGAGATCGCAAAAGAAGTAAAGCCTGATTTTATCAAGACATCCACAGGTTTTGGGACCGGCGGGGCAACGGTAGAGGATGTAAGACTTATGAAGTCTGTGGTAGGAGATGCAGTGAAGGTAAAAGCTGCCGGAGGCATCCGGGACTTAGAAACTGCACTTGCTATGGTGGAGGCCGGAGCAGAAAGGCTTGGAACCAGCGCAGGTGTTGAAATCGTCAAAGAAATGCAGAGTCAAGGGAGGTAGCACAATGAAAGAAGTCAAGGTTTGTCTGATCGGATCAGGAAGGGCCGGCATGGTCCACGCACACAATTATACGGGAAGTGTTCCAAACGCAAGGATCATCGCAGTCTGTGATCCTATGGAGGAGACCGCAAAAAGTGCGGCAAAAGAACTGGGGATTGAACTGTATTATACAGATTACAGAGAAGTCCTGAAAAATGAAGAGATCAATGCTGTCTATATTGTGACTCCCACAAAGTACCATAAAGAGATTGCCGTTGCAGCAGCAGCTGCCCAAAAGCATATTTTCTGTGAAAAACCGATGGCAATGAACGAGGAAGAGTGCGATGAGATGATCAAAGCAGCCGAGGAACATCAGGTCAAGCTTCAGATCGGATTTATGAGGCGTTTCGACGAGAGCTTCCAGGAGGCGAAGGCTATGATCGCAGAAGGAGAGATCGGAGATATCGTTTTGGTCAAGTCCCATTCCAGAGGACCCAGCAAGCCCAAAGAATGGATGTATGATATCAAAAAGAGCAACGGTCCTTTAGCAGAGGTCAGCAGCCACGACATTGACACGGTCCGCTGGTTTGCGGAGAGTGAACTGAAAAGTGTATATGCCATCGGCGGGAATTTCAGAAATAAGGAGATAAAGGAGCAATACCCTGACTTCTATGACAACGTGATCATGACAGGTGAGTTTGAGAACGGAATCCATGCCTGTGTGGAAGGGGCTCAATATGTCCAGTATGGCTATGATGCCCGAGTGGAGATCCTTGGAACAAAGGGAGTCATCTGTCTTGGAGATATCCACGAAAAGAAGATTCTCACCTGTACACCAAACCATGAGCTGAAACGCCCGACGACCCGGAGTTGGAAGTTCTTATTTAAAGATGCCTACTTAGCAGAAGACAGGAGCTTTATCCGTTCTATTTTAGATGATACAGAGGTGGAATGCAGCGGCCTGGACGGAAAAATGGCCGTGAGGATCGTAAAAGCAGGTAACGAATCCATCGTAGAGAAAAAGATTGTGACATTATAAAGGGAGAGACTGACAGGAGGACCGTATGTTTGCAGAGGAACGAAAAGAAGAGATTATGAGACTTTTAAAGGAAAATAAGAGAGTGAGCAGTGCCGAGCTGTCCAGCCTCTTTGAAGTGAGCGGAACGACGGTCCGCACGTACCTGATGGAACTGGAAAAGGCCGGGAGGCTTACGAGAACCCACGGCGGGGCACTGTTAAATGAAGATATTTTAAATGTGGAAGAATCCATTGCCACAAGAAAGCAAAAATGTCTCAGGGAAAAACAAAAGGCGGCCCAGAAAGCCAGAACGATGATATCCGACGGAGATACGATTCTGCTTGACAGCGGGACCACCATGTTAGAGCTTGCAAAGCTGTTAAAGGATGCAAAGAAATTGACGGTTGTGACCAATGACCTGCCTGTTGCTATGGAACTCCAGAAGATAGAGGGAGTTTACTTGATCCTGATCGGCGGGCATGTGCGGACTGCCTTTGAGAGCACTGTGGGCAGCATGGGGATGAAGTTTCTCGAAAACATATCGGTTGAGAAAGCATTTATGTCGTCGGATGGGGTTTCTTTGTCCAAGGGTGCGACCACTCCAAACATAGACCAGGCAGAGATCAAAAAGGAAATGATGGCGGCGTCCGACCACAGTTATCTGGTCTGCGATACGTCCAAAATAGGAAAACGGACCATCTGTACTTATGCAAAGATTGAAGCCTTTGACGGATTTATCCTGGATGAACCCCTTCCCAATGAATTAAAGGAGGCGTTTGAAAGCCTCGGCACTGTCATTTATTAAAACATTGAAGAAATCGTTCATGGTCTAAGGATGCCCCCTTCTTTTCCACCACTGCAGCAGAGATAAGATTGGCTGTTTGGACCGCTTCTGGAAGAGAGCAGCCAAGTTTTCTAAGTGCGATAACAGCTCCTATGTGGGCGTCACCGGCTCCGGTGGCGTCCACTTGTTTTGCATTTCGGGACGGCAGAAAGCGGCCGTTTTCATGCTCCAGGCAGTAGGCACCCTTTTCTCCTAGCGTAATGACCACATCCTGTTTGGTTTTTGCAAAGATTGCCCGGGCGGCATGGTCTGTGTCTGCTGCGCCTGTGAGTGTTTGCGCCTCTGTTTCACTTAGATGTACGACAGGATGCAGAGCAAAAATGCGGTCCATCAGCTCCTTTGGCTGCTTTTCAATCCGTGGACCCGGAGCGTAATAGATCTGAATACCGGGATTCTGTTCTAAAAATTCAACGATATGTTCCCCAGTCTTTTCTTCAATCTCCAGGCCGCACACATAGGCCGTGTCAAACTGTGAGACATCGATCAGGTTAAACCATTCTTTTTGAAACAGATATTCAGCTCCGTGAAAGGAGGCGAAGGACCGTTCTCCTGAGGCATCCACAAAACAGTAACAACAGCCGTTTGGGGAGTCAGGGACCGGAAGGGCCGGCGTAATCCCACGCTTCTTCCATTCCTCCCTGATAAAATCGCCGTAAATCCCGGTGCCGGCCGGGGAGAACAACAAATGCGGTATCTGGAAATGCCGGATGATATCGGATACGTTAAAGGCACAGCCTCCGATACACAGCCGCTGATCTATGATATGCACATCTTCATCGGACCTGGGCAGTCTTTCCACATCTATGATCACATCGGCCACAGAAGAGCCGATAATTAAAACTTTCTTTTCTGGGTTCATATTTTTTCCTCCATGTCTTATGATATAATAAAACATAAAAAAATCAAACAGGATAGAGGAGAATCGAAAAAATGAAAAAAAAGATTTTAACCGTTGTTCCAATGAGTGATACATATAAAGAAAAACTAGAAAAGATTGCAAAGGACTGTGATATTACCTATTCCTCCTATGAGGATGTGAACAGAGAAATGGTCCAGGAGGCCAATATCATCATTGGAAATGTTCCCGCATGGATGATCGGCATGTCTGGCCGCCTGGAGCTTCTGCAGCTGAATTCCTCCGGGACAGACGCTTACATGGGAGTGAATATTTTAAACAGAAAGACTATCCTGACCAGTGCCACCGGGGCATACGGAAAAGCTGTGGGTGAGCATATGTTCGCCATGCTTTTGTCCATACAGAAAAAACTGCATGTGTACCGGGATAACCAAAACCGATGCGACTGGTCCGATGAAGGCCAGGTTCTTTCACTGACCGGAAATACGGTGCTGATCGCGGGACTTGGAAATATTGGACTGTCCTTTGCCAGAATGATGAAAGCATTTGATTCCCGTATCATCGGGATCAAACGGAGAATAGGGGAGTGCCCGGAAGGGGTCGATGAGCTGCATACGATGGAGGAACTGGATGAATTGCTGCCCAAGGCGGATGTGGTCCTGTCAATTCTTCCAAACACACCGGCGACAAGGAATGTTTTCGGAAGGCAGCAGTTTAAGAAGATGAAAAAGTCAGCTATATTTATGAACGCTGGACGGGGAAATGCCGTAAATACGGAGGATTTGTGCAATGCTCTGATCGCAGGGGATATTTATGCAGCGGGACTTGAGGTGACCGATCCTGAGCCGCTTCCTCAGGAACACCGCCTGTGGAATATTAAAAATGCGGTAATTACACCCCATGTCTCAGGAGATTTCCATCTGCCGCAGACCCTGGACTTTATTGCGGATATTGCAGTAGAAAATGTCAGAAGGTATCTGAATGGAGAGGAACTGTGTAATGTGGTAGATTTTCAGACAGGATATTGTAAATAATCATTGTAGTTCACTGGGAAATAATATATAATAATAGTAATTGTTACTAATTATATATTTTTTAAGGGGGAAACCAATGAGCAGACATTTACCAGTAGATGTAAGAGTACCAATCGACTGTGACAATCCATCTATTATGAGACAGGAAGGAAAGTGCATTCAATGCGGCCAGTGCAGGAATATTTGTAAAGATTACATATCTGTGCTGGGAACGTATTCACTTTCCCAGACCGGAGACCGGGCAGTCTGTATCAACTGCGGACAGTGTGCCAATGTCTGTCCAGTGGAGAGCATCACAGAGACCTATGAATATCAGGAGATCAAGGAGGCTGTCAAGGATCCGGAGAAGATCGTGGTCGTCAGTACATCGCCTTCTGTCCGGGCAGCTCTGGGCGAAGAATTCGGCATGGAGGATGGTGCTTTTATCCAGGGGAAAATGGTGGCACTTCTGCGCGCACTGGGGGCTGACTATGTGCTGGATACCAATTTCAGTGCAGACTTGACCATTATGGAAGAAGCAAGCGAACTGATTGAGAGGATTACAGAGGGAACAAAGCCGCTGCCTCAGTTCACCAGCTGCTGTCCTGCCTGGGTAAAGTTTGCCGAGATATATTATCCAGAGCTTATAGACCATATTTCTACGGCCAAAAGTCCCATTGGTATGCAGGGTCCTACAATCAAGACATATTTCGCCAAAATGATGGGGATCGATCCAGAGAAGATCGTAAATGTAGCACTGACCCCGTGTACTGCAAAGAAATTTGAGATCCGCAGGGAAGAGATGAAGGACGCAGGAGGATACCTTGGAAAACAGGACATGAGGGATATGGACCATGTGATCACTACAAGAGAGGCTGCCCTGTGGGCCAAAGAAGAAGCTATTGATTTTCTGAGCCTCGAAGATTCAGATTTTGATAAATTCATGGGAGAAGGCTCCGGTGCAGGTGTGATTTTCGGAAACTCAGGGGGAGTCATGGAAGCTGCACTGAGGACTGCATATGAGTTCATCACAAAGAAAAAATCACCGGAATTGCTCTATGATCTGAAGTCTGTCCGGGGAATGGAAGGTGTCAAGGAGGCAAGTCTTGATATTGACGGGCTCACTGTCAATGTGGCAGTCGTATACGGTACAGCCAATGTAAGAAAGATGATCGAGAAGGTAAAGGCATCGGATAAACAGTATCATTTTATTGAAGTGATGACCTGTCCGGGAGGCTGCATCGGCGGCGGAGGACAGCCGAAGGATAAAGAATTCAAAGGTGAAATCATACAGGAAAAAAGAATCGAAAGCTTATATAATAGAGACAGCGGCATGAAGATAAGGGCCAGCCATGAGAACGAACAGATCAAAAAATTGTATGAAGAATTTTACGGAGAGCCGCTCAGTGAACTGGCGGAAAAGATGCTTCATACGATGTATCACGACAGGAGTGAGGAACTTGGAGAATCAAAAAAACTGAAGTCTGCCGAAGAAACCGTGGCTGAAAAAACTTATGTGTGCAGTGTATGCGGATATGTGCACCGGGGAGAGGAAGCTCCCGGGGAATGTCCGGTCTGTCATGTGGGGGCTGATAAGTTTCTTTTGCAGGAGAATGAAAAGACATGGGCGGCAGAACATGAGGTCGGGGCTGCCAAAGGTGCGCCTGACGATATCATAGCTGATTTGCGCGCAAACTTTGAAGGAGAATGCAGGGAAGCAGGGATGTATTTCGCTATGGCTAGAAATGCCCACAGGGAAGGTTATCCAGAGATCGGACGATATTACGAAAAGGCAGCCAGGGAAGAGGCAGATCATGCAGCTAAGTTTGCCGAACTTTTAGGAGAAGTTGTTTCTGATTCTACAGAAACCAACTTGAAAATGCGTGTGGATGCGGAGTATGGAGCTGCGGAAGGAAAAACGGAGCTTGCCGCACGTGCCAAAGCAGAAGGGCTTGATGCCATTCATGATACAGTCCACGAAATGGCGAGGGATGAAGCCAGACATGGGAAAGCTTTTGAAGGATATTTAGATAGGTATTTTAGTTTATAAGATACGGGGTGCCCTTTTGGGTATGTTAATTCAATATAGTACAAAGAAAGTGCATTGGTGGGATCCGATGCACTTTTTTGTACTACATAGAACATGTCCACATTGCCCCTGGTCATCATGTTATATTTTTTATAGAGATCATGATCTAAGAAAGAGGAACTGAAGTTTGACGTATATTATCATTGGCTTTATAAAGGTGAAAAACCAGGAGGTAAGGGGTATGAATATTTGGGAAAACACAGTATTGACAGATCTAGGAAAGGCATTACAGGCTAAGCTTTTAGAGGGTGAGTCATTAAAGATCAGAAGGGTGGCTACAGGTTCAAAAAAAGTACCAGTAGTTGATCTGAGGCAGCAGACAAGTGTCACTGAGGGAGGATATGATATTACACTTCAGCCAGCCAGAACAGAAGGAGACACTGCAATTCTTCCAGTTTTGCTGGAAAATAGGGGATTGAAAGAAAGTTATGAATTATGGCAGGTAGGATTTTATGCAGCAGATCCAAAGGAAGGGGAGATCCTGTTTTGTATTGCACAGGCATCACAATCTAAAAACATCCCTTCGGAAGCGGAAAGTCCTGGTTTTTCTATTACGTGGGATTTTTATTTTAATACATCGAATACTGTACCATTTGAAGTGAAACTAGAATCAGCGGGGTTGGTAAATATAGAATCGTATGAGATTCATACAAAAGCAATCAGCGATGTGAACGACAGAGTTGACCATTTAAATGTGGATTTAGGAAATATAAATAAAAAGATAGATTCAATAAATGATGGCGGTGTCTTTGCAGGAGATGCAAATACACTGAAAAACAATGGTGTATTTGTCTATAGGACGTTTACTGGATGCACTAATTGTGAGCCTAACAGTGTACTCATTTCTGCATTTACAGCTAATGGAGACGTAGGTATGCAAATTCAGGCTGACTCAGGCTATAATTTTAAAACTCGAAGATCCTGGTATGGAAATTGGTCACCCTGGAAATAGGAATTTAATTAACTACCAGTATACTATTACATAAATGAATTCTTACAGGGTATATCATTATAAATCCAGAAAATATCAAGACTAATAAATAATGAAAATTAACTATGCTTACTAGCCTTTGTCTTTTTTTACTACTTTTTCAACAGAATATGTAATTTCCATTTCTTGACACAGTTTGTATATTAGAATACAATATCCAAGAGACCTATTTATGAAAGATGGAGGATACATATGAAAACCTTACAAAAAATCAGCAGAGTGCTGTCCAGTAAAACATCTGTTTTTGTTATTTTAGTAGCAATTGCAGCATTTTTTGTCCCGGATATTTTCTCATGGGTTCAGGGAAATAATCAGAGTCTTGTTCTGGGAGTTATCATGTTTACGATGGGGTTGACACTGACAACAGAGGACTTCAAAGTGTTGGCAAAACGCCCGTTGGACATTTTTATCGGAGCAGCAGCACAGTACCTGATCATGCCATTCCTGGCTTATGGAATCTCAACAATCCTGCGGTTACCAAATGAAATTGCCATTGGACTGATCCTTGTAGGATGCTGTCCGGGAGGGGTTTCATCCAACATTATGTCATATTTATGCCATGGGGATGTTCCGTTCTCCGTTGGTATGACCACGGCATCTACACTTTTATCACCGGTTATGACTCCTATGATGGTGCTCTTTTTAGCGGGTGCGAGAATAGAGGTCAATGCGGCTTCGATGTTCATGTCCATTGTAAAATCTGTGCTGCTTCCGGTCTTACTCGGGTTTATCCTGAATACCTTATTTGGAAAAAAGAAAGCATTTAAAGAAGCGCAGCTGGTGATGCCTGGGATTTCGGTGATCGGCCTTGCTCTTATTGTCGGAGGTGTTATCGCGCTTCAGGGAGCAAACTTCTTTAAATCTGGCGCTGTGATCTTTGTGGCAGTACTGCTTCACAACGGTCTAGGATATGCACTTGGTTATGCAGTCGGTAAATTGACTGGAATGAACACGGCAAAGAAACGTACAATCTCTATTGAGGTTGGCATGCAGAATGCAGGTCTTGCAACGAATCTTGCAACAGCTCACTTTGCGGCAGCACCTCAGGCGGCTATGGCTAGCGCTGTTTCCTGTGTATGGCATTCAATCTCAGGAACGATACTGGCCGGAATTTATCTTCAGAGAGATCAGAAACAAGAAGAGAAGATAGAACAAAAAGCTGCGGCAGAAGCAGAATCATAACATAATAAATTATTTGAGCTTGTTCAGAAGTTTTATGACAGAGAGATTGGACAAGCTCTTTTTCTATTCCGTTCGTAATACAGACAAGTGTGGAAAGAAATCATTTGACGCCTGTGATATCAGGTTCTATAATAATAAGGATACTAATAATGAGAAAACTCACGATAAGAAGGGAATTCATCATGGAACATTCTTTTCATTATATGCTGATGGTCAACCAGTCCATTTTTCATAAAAAGCTGTTTGACTATCTCAAGCCCTCAGACCTTACCTTGGGACAGCCGAAAGTACTGGACTATCTAAAAGACTTTGACGGTATGACACAAAAGGACATTGCAAAAGCATGTCAGATAGAACCTACGTCCGCAGCTAAAGTACTTCAAGGGATGGAAGAAAAGGGAATGATTGAGCGCAGGATGCTCAATGGCAACCGAAGATCACTGCATGTTTTTCTCACGGAAAAGGGGAGAAAACTTCAGAAGGAGGTAGAAGATGCGTTTCAGGCGCTGGAGAGGGAGGCGTTCCGGGGAATGGAAAGAGAAGAGATCAGCCGTTTTATGGAATCCTTTTTTACAATATATGAAAATCTTCAGCGTATGGGTGGGCAAAAAGATAAGTAGAGAACGGGGGACATTGGTATATGGAGAAATGTAAGAGGTACAGTTTATTTTTGATCGGATTATTTATCAGTTCTTTTGGAGTCAGCCTGATCACAAAGGCAGATCTGGGAACATCACCAATCTCATCCATACCATACGTGATGAGTCTTGGATACAGATTTACTTTGGGGCAGTTTACCATTGTATTCAGCCTGTTTTTGATCATGCTGCAGATGATTATACTGAAAAAAAGGTTTAAAAAAGAGGACCTTCTTCAGATACCGGTATCGGTATTGTTTGGATATTTCATTGACTTTACAATGCTGTTGATCCAGAACTTCCACCCAGAAGCTTATATAGTAAAACTTGCGGCGCTGCTGGCCGGATGCCTGGTGCTTGGTTTTGGCGTGTATATAGAAGTGCTGGCCAATGTGGTTATGCTGCCCGGAGAATCCTTTGTCAGAGCAGTCTCGTCCACATGGAACACAGACTTTGGGATGACCAAGGTCTGCTTTGACGCGGCTATGACTGTTTTTGCCGGGGCGATGTCATTTGTTCTATTCCACAATCTGCATGGAGTCAGGGAAGGTACAATCGTGGCAGCGCTGGCCGTTGGGATCATTGCGAAATTCTTTGGCAGAATCTTGGATTTTGTTGAACCGAAGCTATTTAATGTATAAGTTTTTCTCCATTGTTTCCAGTCGGCTCTGGAAAGGCCTCCTTCCAACAATGGAGAAAAACTATCGTAGGACGGCGCCTGTTGTTCTTTTGAATTGCACTAATCAGAAGGCATATAAAACGTAGGTTGATGTGAGTCAAAACCAGCCCTTTTTCTTACAGAAGCCCTTCTCCAGCAAATATTACGTCCATTTTCACCAGTTCTCCGGCTTGCTGTCTCAGGGACGTAAGATTTTCTAACTTTCAGCAAAGCCTCTCCGGCGGCCCGTTCGGAACTCGCTGACGCTCAGACAGCCTCACTGCGCAATGCGCACCGCCTACGAGTCTTTACTTCAAGAAGAAAAACTAACGTCCCTTCGAATGCAAGGCCTCCGAACTGGTGAAAATGGACGTAATGTCTGCTGGAGATGGCTGTTGCAAGACAAAAGGCGCCACCTACGATAGTTATTTACCACTATTGGAGGAGCGCATTTCAAAAGCGCGACGGAAATAGTGGTAAGTAACTCATAATTTCGCCTCCTCTATAATGGGGGAAATACTGTCCCGGTCTACAAAATCTGCGACAGCCCCATAAGTATCGAGGATTCCGTTGTCCTCCTCCGTCCGTTCTTCCGGCTTTTTCTTCAAGAGCATTTTTTTCATCATCCACATCATGAGCCGATGCTTTGGCTTCAGAAGATCATAATTCATTCTGCCCCGCAGATGGTAGAAGGAGATCAGCTGCTTTAATTCCGCTGAGAAAACAGAATCTAATGAGGATAAAATATGTTCTACATTTTTGGGATCCTTTGGATCGGCAACGCCGCATGTGAAGACAAAGACTTTTTTGTCCCGTATCAATTCCGGATGCTTGGAGATCAGTGAGATACCGCTGACACCTCCGGCATAGAGACCGCCTCCGTAGATCAGCAGATCATATGGCTTAAGGACTGATGCGTCCAGGTTTTTGTTTTCATATAAGTCAGCGGAAAGAGATTCAGCGATCCACTGGGCGTATTCTTTTGTTGATCCATAGACAGAAGAGTATATTACGGCAGTTTTTTTCATAGGTCACATTCCTCCATATTGTTTATCATGGTATTCAGAGTTTCAAGTGCAGTGTGAAGCTGGGACTCAGATATATCCTTAAATAATTGATCCAAAAACTGAGTTTCCTTAGAGGCATAAGCCAGCTGCAGTTCTTTGAACTTTTCGGTAAGGTGGATCCGGCTTTTTCTCCGGTCAGAAGTGTCAGATTCTATTTTTACATAGCCTTTCTGCTGGAGTTTAAGGGCAATCTGTTTTACATTTTGATGGGAGCTGCCCATTAGAGACGATAGTTCATTAAAAGTGGGGGCCTCTTCAAATGTAGACAGGGCAGCCAGAAGGAACCATTGTTTTGTGGTAATTTCTTCATAAAAGCGGTCACCGATGGACTGCAGTTTATTGTTAACAGCAAATAAAGTTCCAAACAACAGATGTCTGCTATCATAATTTTTAAGTTTCATAGATACTTGCACCTCCTATATGTAATATATTACATAATTATGATTTCGTCAACAGCAGTCCTTGTGAAAATAGAGCTCTTTGTATTTACAGTTGCACAATTTGTCAAATCGTCTTACAATAAAGTCAAGAATGAGGAAAGGCAGGATACACGATGCCCAAAAAAATAACAATGGCTGATGTGGCCGAGATGGCGGGAGTAACAAAAAGTACAGTTTCCCGTTTTTTTAATGGGGGATATGTCAAAAAGTCTACGAGGGATAAGATTCAAAAGGTGATCGAGCAGTACAATTATGTACCGAACACATTTGCGAGGCTGAAAGCCAAAGAGAGCAGTGTGATCGGCGTGGTCGTCCCTACTTTGAATTCAAAGGTTACAAGCCGTGTCATCACAAGCATTGACCGTTATCTGAGAGAGAGAGGATACACCACATTGATCAAGAATTCTGATCATGATATCGATCTGGAACTTCAAAATATCCAGAAGCTGATACATTTGAATGTGGACGGAATCCTGATCAGTTCGATCGCCATGACCAAGGACCATAAGAAGATTTTTGAGGAGACTCAGGTTCCCGTGGTAGTACTGGCCCAGGATTATGAGGAAGGGATCTCCATCGTTGACGATGACTATAACGCTGGAAAATATGTCGGTGAATATATTGGAAAGACCGGCCATAAGAAAGTGGGATATATCGGCGTCTACGAAACCGATGTGGCAGTAGGACTGCACAGGAAAGAGGGGGTTCTTAACGGTTTAAAATCCTATGGAATTGTGGAACCGGTTCTGGCGAAAAGCGATTACAGCTTTATCGGAGGACAGAAGTGCACAAGGGAGATCCTTGAGGAAGAAAAGGTGGATGCCATTATCTGTGCCACGGACCGTCTGGCATTCGGAGCCTACAAAGTTCTGCAGGAGAAGGGCTTAAGGATACCGGAGGATGTATCGGTTGTGGGGTTCGGCGGATATGATGAGAGCAGTCTGCTGACTCCGGAGCTCACGACCTTAAAGTTTGATTCCTATGGTATGGGATACCTGGGAGCGGAGACGATTCTTAAGATGTTAAAAGGGGAACCGGTTTCCAAGAAACAGATCGTAGAATATGAATTCATACAGGGGAACAGCGTAAAACTTGAGGATTTAAAGGATTATAACAAGGGATAACTCCCGTTTTTGTGTAAGGCTCCTAAAAAGGGGCCTTTTATTTTGTGCAACTTTTTGTGGAACCGATACCGCAAAGGTGTTGACGAACAGAGAAAAAAGTCCTATAATTCAATTATGGAACCGATACCGGAAATTTAAGAAGGAGGATAAGGAAAACTATGGATTATGCAAAGATTGCAAGCCAGGTCATCGCCAATGTGGGCGGTAAAGAAAATATCAAATCTGTGGCACACTGTGCGACCAGGCTTCGTTTTCAGCTGAAGAATAATGATTTGAGGAATGAGGATGCCATCAGTGACCTAGAGGGGGTTAAGGGAGTGTTTTTGACACAGTCCCAGTTCCAGATCATCTTTGGTTCCGGACTAGTGAATTTGGTCTGCGATGAAGTACAGAAACAGATTGGGGATGTACCTTCTACAGTCGGCGAAGAGGAAAAAGAAGAGAAACAGGGATCAGTGATACAGCGTTTTGTAAAGATGCTGAGTGATATTTTCGTTCCGATCATCCCGGCCATTGTAGCAGGCGGTCTGTTGATGGGGCTTAACAACATTTTAACAGCAGGATTGTTTGACGGAAGATCAATCATTGAATTATATCCACAGTGGAAGGGACTTACAGATGCAGTCAATACATTTGCAAATGCACCGTTTACGTTCCTGCCGGTGCTGATCGGATTCAGTGCCACTAAGAAGTTTGGCGGCAATCCGTTCTTAGGTGCGGCGATGGGTATGATCATGGTTCATCCGGACCTTTTAAATGCTTATCAGATCGGGATTGGACAGGCGCCGGTATGGGATATCTTTGGATTCCACATCCAGGCCATCGGCTACCAGGGAACGGTACTCCCTGTATTAGCAGTCTCCTGGATCCTGGCACAGATTGAAAAAAGACTTCATAAAGTGACGCCTACCTGGCTTGACAATCTTACAACACCATTGTTATCTATCATTGTTACGGCATTTTTGACCTTCATCTGCGTAGGACCGGTATTAAGAGAAGCAGGAAACTTATTGGCAGACGGTATCACATGGGTATACAACACACTTGGGGCAGCCGGCGGCGGGCTTTTCGGATTGGTCTATGCGCCGATCACTATGACTGGTCTTCATCACAGCTTTATCGCCATTGAAACACAGCTGCTGGCAGCTAAGGCAGTCACCGGCGGAAGCTTTATCTTTACAACAGCAAGTATGAACAACGTGGCACAGGGAGCCGCAGTTTTGGCAGTTTTGTTCCTCACAAAAGACCAGAAAATGAAATCTATCTGTTCTGCATCAGGCGTCTCAGCATTGCTGGGAATTACAGAACCAGCCATGTTCGGTGTGACACTGAAATTAAAATATCCTTTCTATGCGGCCATCATCGGGTCTGCTGTGGGAAGTGCATATGCGGCGGCAACAAAAACACTGGCACAGGCACTTGGGGCAGCGGGGCTTCCTGGATTTATCTCCATGAACCCGGATCACTTCCTTCACTTTGGTATCGGATTGGTCCTTTCTATGGCAGTATCAGCAGGGCTTACCGTGGTCTTCTGGAAGAAATACAATCTTGGAGGTACACCAGATACTGTAAAACCGGCACCGCAAGTAGAGCAAAAACCAGAAGCTATTGAGACAAAACAGCCAGAAGTGAAAGAAACCGTGCTTTATTCTCCGATGAAGGGGGAGGTGCTTCCGATCACAGAGTCAGAGGATCCGGCCTTTGCTTCCAAAGCCATGGGAGACGGAATCGCCGTGAATCCTTCTGAGGGGACCGTATATGCTCCATGTGACGGCACAGTTACGATGATATTTCCGACAAAGCACGCAGTTGCCATACAGGCCGAGACTGGAAACAGCTTTCTGATCCATGCGGGTATTGATACGGTGAAAATGGAAGGGGAAGGCTTCGAGACCTTCGTGGAAGCCGGAACAAAGCTAAAACAGGGAGACAAGATCCTTACATTTGATATGGACCTGGTGAAAGAAAAAGGCTATAGTACCCAGACTATGATGATGTTAGCGGAGGGCGACGGCCAGGTGGAAGTCATCTCAAAGACAGATGCAGATACAAACACACAGGTAATGATTGTTAGATAAGAGGGAAATCATGTTTAAGAAGTATAATAAAGTATTGAAAGAAGACTATGAAAAGTGGTATGCTGAACATGAAAACGACAGAGAAGCAGTAGCAAAAGATCCGATGAGGCTTAAGTTTCATCTGATGCCGAAAACGGGATGGCTCAACGATCCCAACGGACTGTGCCAGTTTTGCGGGACTTACCATATCTACTATCAGTACACCCCGTTTGAACCTACTGGAGAACTAAAGCTTTGGGGACATTATACGACGAAAGATTTTGTTTCCTTTGTAGATGAAGGACCGGTCCTGTTCCCGGATTCGGAGTTTGACGCCCACGGCGTCTACTCCGGTTCCGCCTTTGTAAAAGGGGACACCATTCATTACTTCTACACCGGGAATCTAAAGTATTTTGACAGGGATGATTATGATTACATCAATTCAGGAAGAGGCAGCAACACTATTCATGTAACCAGCAAGGACGGGTATCAGTTTTCTAAAAAGGAACTTTTGATGACAACCGATGACTATCCCCAAGATATGAGCTGCCACGTGCGTGATCCCAAGATCATTCAGAAGGGTGACGATTATTATATGGTTCAGGGAGCCAGGGATAAAAACAGCCAGGGGCTGATTCTTATGTTCCACTCCAAGGACCTAACCCATTGGGAGTACTTTGACAGGATCGTTCCGAAGGAGCCATTTGGTTACATGTGGGAATGTCCTGACCTGTTTGAACTGGACGGACAGATGATGCTGGTTACCTGCCCTCAGGGGGTAGAGGCGGAAGGGATCAACTATCAGAATGTCCATCAGTGTACAGCCATAAGGATCAAATATGATTTTGAAAACAAGTCATATGAGATCAGCGGGAATGATGAATTCCAGCAGTTGGACAGGGGATTTGATTTCTATGCGCCGCAGACGTTTGAGGACGAACAGGGCAGAAGGATCCTGATCGGATGGATGGGAATTCCGGATGCCCAGTATACCAACCCTACCACGGAGCGGGGATGGCAGCATGCACTGACGATTCCAAGAGAACTGCATATGAAGAATGGAAGGCTCATTCAGCAGCCAATCCGTGAGATTGAGCAGCTGAGAAAGGGCGAATTGGTTTGTTCATTCTCTGATAAAGGCAGGATGGAAAGTAATCTGAAGCTCTATGAGGCTGAATTCCATTTTACTGAATGCACCGATGCGGTTCTGACATTAAAGAAGGGTGTTACCTTATCCTACAGAGACGGACTGCTGACACTTGATCTGGGTGACTGCGGAGCCGGAAGGACAACCAGAAGCGTTAGGATCGGGGAACTGAGAGACTTAAGGATTTTTGCGGATACGACTTCTCTAGAGATTTTTGTAAACGGCGGTGAGGAAGTTTTCACCACCAGAGTATACAGCAGCCAGGGTGAGCTGAGCATAGATGGTGACTGTGCAGGAACCATGAAGATCTACTGCCTGCGGCCTTTAGAGATAGGAGAAAAAGAATGAGCAGAAAATTATGCGGAATCGGGGAAGCACTGATTGACTTTATACCCGAAGTCAAAGGACAGAGATTAAAGGATGTGCCGTCATTTACCAGAGTGGCTGGAGGGGCTCCTGCCAATGTCGTGGGAGCGGTGACCAAACTTGGGATTCCATCCAAGTTTTTGACCAAGCTGGGAGATGATCCGTTCGGCGATTACATTGTTGAGGTGCTTGATCAGGCAGGGATTGACACCAGCCAGATTAAAAGAGATAAAGAAGCGGAGACAGCACTGGCTTTTGTTTCTCTTGCATCAGACGGAAACAGGGATTTTAAGTTTTACCGTAAGAACAGCGCGGATCTGCGTTATAGTGTGTACGATATTGAACAGGATGTTCTGGATGACTGCGGAATGATCCATTTCTGCAGTGTTGACCTAGTAAAATCCCCAATGAAAGAGGCACATAAAAAATTGATTGATATGGCCAACGGAAAAGATGTGCTCGTCTCATTTGATCCGAACCTCCGGTTTTCCCTGTGGGATGACTTGCAGGAATTAAAGGAGACGGTCAATGAATTTCTGCCGTTTGCAGATATCATTAAGATTTCAGATGAAGAGCTAGAGTTCATCACAGGACATACGGACATAAAAGAAGCGGTCTCTGACCTGCTGAACGGAAGAACCAAGTATGTTATTTATACAAAAGGAAAAGACGGCGCAGAGATTTATACTAAAAATGGAATGACAGAAGCACCGGGATATACGATTGAAGTGAGAGATACTACCGGGGCTGGTGATTCTTTTATCGGAGCATTTTTATACCAGCTTCTGAGAGATGATGTCACGGACTTGGAAGCTGTGGATTTTGATACATTAAGGAGTTACTTGGATTTTGCAAATGCATATGCAGCCTACACGACCACGAAAGAGGGAGCATTGGCGGCTATGGCTACGGCAGAAGAACTGGAAGCGTTCAGAAACAGCCTATAAGAATATAAGTTAGAATCAAAATAAAAAGCCATTTAAGACTGCTGGGTGCAGGATTAAATGGCCTTTTTATTTTTAGGGCTTGTAAAGAAGCTGAGAAAGTAATAAAAGAATTTAATATAAATTACCTCTTGACACATTATACTATGCAATGTATAGTATAATGCATAAGGAGGCGATAGATTGAATGCACAGTTAAAAAAAGGCTTTTTAGAGTTTTGTATTTTAGCAGCACTCTGTAAGGACGATTCTTATGGATACCAGATCATTAAAGATGTATCGGGATGTATTAAGATCTCAGAATCTACACTATATCCTATCCTGAAACGGCTGGAAAACAACGAATATCTGGATACTTACACGGTGGAGCATAACAGCAGGCTGAGAAAGTATTATAGGATCACAGAAAAGGGAAGAGACCATACAAGAGAATTTTTAGATGAGTGGGAGCAGATTACAGGTATATATAAGTTTGTGAAAGGAGCGGTGGAGAATGAGTAAAGGAGAGTTTTTACAGAGCCTAGAGCGGCTTTTAAAAAGTCTTAGCAAAAGTGAGAGGGAAAAATCTCTTTCTTATTACAGCGAGATCATCGATGATTATATGGAGGACGGCTATTCAGAGGAAGACGCAGTGGAACAAGTCGGCAATCCGGGAGTGATCGCACAGGAGATCTTAGAGGAACAGGAAGGCAAGGAGGGGAGACAATTGTCCGGCGGAATGAAAGGGTTGATCGCTGTACTGCTGGTCCTTGGGTTTCCACTTTGGGGATCTCTAATGCTGGCAGGAGTATGTCTGTTATTGGCAGCGGCCTTGATGGTAGTGTCGGTATATATTGTTATTTGGTGCATCCCGGTGTGTACAGGCGCATGCTCTGTGTCAAGTCTGGTGCTTTCGGTGGTCAGTATGGGAGGCGCAGCCATTATTGTATTTCAGAACCCAGCGGCAGGAGTCATACAGCTTGGAGTCGGAATGGTATCCGCAGGCATCTTTGTTTTGTTTGGACTGCTGACCTGGGTTTTAGGAAAGATTTTTGTGGGAGTTACTGCCAGGTTCAGCCGATGGCTGGTATTATTATCAGGAAAAGAGGTGAGAAAGCATGAGTATCAGCAGTTTTAAGAAAAAGTGTATGTTGTTGGGAGCGGCCTTTTTGATTGTTGGAATGATCCTGGTCGGCGCTGGCTGGGGAATGGCAGATTTTCAGCGGGAAAACCTGAAAGAACAAGGACAGCCAAAATGGTACCAGACGATTCATGTGGGAGAGCACAGTACATGGGTAGGGATCAAATTAAAGAAAGGGGTCTACATGCTCACATTCGGAGGAAGCGAGCCAGACTGATTTGTAATATATCTAACATAGTTTTGTTACAAAAATCTCCTTTGATTTTGATATAATAATCAAATAGACAAGTCAACAGGAGGAATGGTTATGAAGAAAAGATGGAAACAGCTGATAGGAATTCTGCTCTCTGCTGTGATAGCGGCAGGCAGTTTTGGGATTCCGGTTTCAGCAAAAGACAGGACAGATTTAGCAGATCTGCTGGATGTAACTGGGAAGAAGATTTTCAAAAAGGAAAAGAAGGTCTCAGGAAAAAACCAGGCCGAGATCCATGTTAAGAGATACCGCAGTTTATCCGAGATCCCGGATAAGGATGGATATGCATATAATTCATCATGGCAGGGAAAGACAGTGAAAATATATGCAGAACAGGCAGGAGTCTTAATGATCGCAGGAGAATCTGATGACGATGGCGAAGTATTTGGAACCTTGTATGATGCCTCCGGAAAAGAGGTCAGGGAATACCAGAAGGAAGGCGCTTTGATAAAGTCCGTTCCTGCCGGAACCGTATACTCACTGAAACTTCCTAATAAATGTAAGAGTTTTACTGTGGAAGCGATCTTGACAATAGATCATGTCAAAACCATGAAGTCAGATGATTTATATTTACAGACGGGTAGTGGAAGCTATTTCTATCATGAATTTACAGTGAAAAAAAGGGCTATGGTAATACAGCCTTCTCTTCCTCTGAGTGGTCAGGGATTATCGTATAATATACAAAAGAAGACAAAATCCGGATGGAAGAAACTTTCAAAGGTTAAAACAGCTGCAGCTTCCAATGAAGAAGTCTTAGTTCAATCCATTTATGGACTTTCTAAGGGCAGCTATAGAGTTGTTGTAAAGATAAAGTCAGGTGAACCGTATATGGTCGGTTATTCTACAACGTCGATTCCGAAAAAGTACAGGACGAGAAAGTCCAAAGCGAAGAAGATTACGCTGGATTCCCAGATGATCGATTTATACACAGATACAGAGCAAGCTTCCCGGTGGTACCGCGTGAACAGAAAGACTGCGAAGAAGAAACGCCATATTGAGACAGCTGTTTTTATGAATTCCGGCAAGGTAAAGATTACAATCTACAAAAAAGGCAGGAAAAAGCCGCTTAAGACCTATAAGCTGTCAGGACAAAAGGAAAAGAAATACCTCCTGAAAAACGGGGCAGGTACCTACTACATTAAAATATCCAAGATCGGAAAGAATACAAATGGTGTCTATTCTATAGGTTATGAATAAATTCAAAAGGAGACGACTATTGTGGAATTTCAATATGAAGAACATCGGATCTTCGCTGAAGATGAAAAGGGAAAGACGATAGCAGAAATTACATTTCCTGAAGTTTCAAAAGATACAGCTTTGATTGACCATACATTTGTGGACAATTCTCTCAGAGGACAGGGAGTTGCCGGAAAGCTTGTGGAAGCGGCGGCAGAACAGCTCGGCGAAAAGGGGATAAAAGTAATTCCAACTTGTTCTTATGCAGTCAGCTGGTTTCAAAAGCACCCGGAATATCAAAATCTTCTGAAAACAAAATAATACAAAGAGTGGCAAGCAAACTTAAAGTCTGCTTGTCATTTCTCCATTTCTGGTTTAAGATCATTTCAGAAGGAGATTGACGTCATGAATGCAAAAAAGATATTTGACCAGATAGAAAAGGAACAGCAGGAAGAAAAAGAACGGCAGACCAGGATAGAAGGCGAGTCTTTTAGTATTCTGTTCACGCTGGCAGTAGGCCTGTTGATCGTGATCTGGAATATCGCTCACGGAATACCCACAGGGGATATCTTTGCAATGTTTTGGACAACTGCATTTGGCTGTGCGGCCTACGGTTATTTAAAAGACAGAAGGAGAAAGTCTCAGTTATGCATCGCCGCAGTATCTCTGGCCTTGATCATTTATAATTTGATCCGGTATTTTGCGGGCATCTAAGACAGGAAGGAGGTAAGGTGTATGGGAATTTGGATGAAAAAGCACTGACAGCAGGGCTTTTACTTATATGAATTTTATCTTGTTTTAAGGCCCTGGATGTCTGACTGGAACGGTGAAAAATCAGCAGATCAGGAGGGCAGAGATGTCATATTTTAATTATCATTCAAAGAAAATTTATTATACAGAGACGGGAAAAGGAATACCGGTTTTACTTCTGCACGGAAATACGGCTTCGTCCAAGATGTTTGAGCCGCTGCTTCCGCTTTATACGGAACATTTCAAAGTAATCCGGATGGATTTTCTCGGAAACGGAAGGTCAGAACGGATTGACCGGTTCCCAGCAGATGTATGGATCCAGGAGGGAAAGCAGATCATTGCGTTGCTGAGACATCTGAACTATGAAAAGGTTCATTTGGTTGGAACCAGCGGCGGGGCGTGGGCTGCAGTCAATGCAGCCCTGGATTGTCCGGAGCTGATCGGAAAGGTTATTGCGGACAGCTTTGACGGAAGGACACTTCACTTGGGTTTTGCTGAAAATCTCAGAAAGGAACGCGCGGAGGCGAAGCAGAATGAGGAGGCAGCACAGTTCTATGAATGGTGCCAGGGAGAGGACTGGGAAATGGTCGTTGATCTGGATACAGAATGTCTGCTTCGGTGCGCCGGTGAAAACCGGCCTTTGTTTCACAAGCCATTAAGCTCTTTGGCGGTTCCCATAATGTTCATGGGAAGCAGAGAAGATGAGATGGTGAGGGAAGACCTTGAAGAGGAATATGAGCAGATGGCAGAGCAGATCAAACAAGCCCGGATCATTTTGTTTGACAAAGGGGGCCATCCCGCCATTGCGTCCAATGCTGTTCAGGCGGCAGAGCAGATTCGCAGATTTTTTTTGGAGATATAATTCAGCTTTATAAAATACACATATGAATAAAAAAGACATGAGATTCTGTGAAATATACAGGGGCTCATGTCTCTTTTTATATTTAAAATACCTTGTGATTGGACAGTTAAATTATGGCAGTACAAATTGTATTGACTTTTGTACAAAACTGTTATATCATAAGGATGAACAAAGTAACAGTATATGTTCAAATGAACAAAAGGGAGTGATGACATGGATATGCAGAGAAGAACCATGACACTGATTAGCAAGTTATATTATGAGGAAAACATGACCCAGCAGCAGATCGCAAAGCAGACAGGGTTGTCCAGAATGAAGGTCTCCAGGATTCTTCAGAAAGCCAAAGAGGAAGAGGTTGTAAGGATTATCATAGATTACTCCGGCGTCTATCCGGAGCTTGAACAGGATGTCAAGAAAAAGTATGAATTAAAGGATGTGGTGGTCATAGACACATCCATCGGGAATTCTTCAAAAGAACAGGTAGCGTCCGCGGCAGCTTACTATCTGGAGAGACATCTGGAAGGCGGGGTGACAGTCGCTGTGGGATGGGGCTCTACCATGAGGCTGATCCCGGATTATGTCCAGAAAATGAATCATCCGGATCTATTGTTTTCCCCTATCATCGGAGGACACGGACAGAGCGAACTGGATATGCACGCGACAACCATTGCATCGACTCTGGCGAAAAAAGCCGGAGGCAGATCATTGTCACTGATCGCTCCCGCTCTTGTGAACAGCAAAGAAGAAAAAGAGTTTTTAATCAACGACGAGCAGGTAAAGAAGGTGATTGAAAAGACATCCCAGGCAGAATATGCAGTGTTCAGTCTCGGTAATCCATTGGCCAAGGACAGCAGTATCAGCAAATCCGGCTACATATCTGAACAGGACCTTAAGCAGCTGGGAAAAGAAGACGCGATCTGTGATGTGGTCTCTGTTGTATTCTTGGACAAGGACAGTGAAATCTGCTGTGAGAATATCACAGAACGCTGTATCGGTATTACTGAGAAACAGCTGAAACAGATACCAAATAAGATCTGTGTCGTCGAGAGTGAAGAAAAATATGCCTCTGTAAAGTCAGCTTTGGAGGCAGGGTACATTGATATTCTGATCACAGACCAGAATACTGCACAGTACCTGAGTAAATGATTTTTAGGACTGGTATCCAGTTTTAAAAATAAAGAAGAAAAGAGAAAGGAGGTAGAAGGATGAAGGAATATCATATTTTGATCGCCTGCGGAAGCGGTATTGCCACCAGCACAGTGATTGCCAACCGGGTCAAGAACTTGTGCGAGGACAATGGATTCGCTGTTAAAGTACAGCAGGTAAAGATCGTGGAGGTTGAAAAAATGGCTCCTGAATATGACTTGATCGTTGCCAGCACAAGAGTTCCGGATACGGTAACCACACCGTCAGTGTTTGCAATCAATTATCTGACAGGAATCAAACCGGAAGCAGTGGATGAGCAGATTTTGGATGTCTTGAAGAAGCTCAAAGAATAAGGCAAATGTATGGAGGTATGGTATGGAATATGTAACTATGGCGGAAGGTCTTGAGTTTTCCAGAGTCGTTCTTGGCTTCTGGAGGCTCCTGGACTGGAACCTTTCCACGGATGAGCTGATCCGTTATATGGAGGAATGTCTGGATCTGGGGATCACAACCATGGATCACGCGGATATTTACGGAGACTACACAGTGGAAGAAAAGTTCGGGGAGGCCATCAAAAAGAGACCGGATCTGAGAGAGAAGATGCAGATCATATCAAAATGTGGCATTGTCTACAAATCAGAGACTGCACGTGTCAAGTATTATAACTACGGCACTGAGTACATTATCGGACAGGTTGAGAAGTCACTGAAATATATGGGGACCGATCACCTGGATACATTGCTTCTGCACCGGCCGAGCCCGTTTATGGATCCGGAGGAGATTAGCAGAGCATTTGAAATATTGTTAAAAGAGGGAAAAGTGAGAACCTTTGGGGTTTCCAACTTTCTGCCTGACGAGTTCCGCCTGTTGAAATCTTATCTCACAGTGCCTTTGATCACAAACCAGATCGAACTTTCCCCACTCCGAATGGAAAATATGGAAAATGGAGTGATGAACCTGTGCATGGAGGAGAGGATCCATCCGATGCTCTGGTCACCGCTTGCGGGAGGAAGAATCTTTACAGGAGAAGGAGAGGAAGAGGTAAGGCTTCGTAAGGTGCTGGAAATCATCCGGGAGGAGATCGGTGCAGAGGATATAGACGAAGTTGCTTTTGCATGGCTGTTCTCGCATCCGGCGAAGCCAATCCCGATCACAGGATCAGGGGAGATCGGCTTGGCCGAAAGACCGGTTAAAGCGTTGAAATACAAGCTTACGCCAGAACAGTGGTTCATGGTCTGGACCGCAGTCAAGGGCCACAAGGTACCATAAACGATTGAAAGGTACAACGGGAGGAATTGTATGGAAATATTGAATTTTATATTAGGATTAGGTTCCACGGTCATGCTGCCCATCATTATCTTCGTATTCGGGCTGATCATGAGGGCAGGATTCTCAAAATCATTTAAATCCGGAGTAACGATCGGAATCGGATTTACCGGGATTAATCTGGTCATCACACTTCTGACAGACCAGCTGGGACCGGTGGCCCAGGCTATGACCCAACGGCTGGGGCTGGATTTACAGGTCATTGATATCGGATGGCCCGCCATGTCATCTATTTCCTGGGCCTGGGCGGCTGCAGGATTGATGATACCAATTGGACTTGTCATCAACTTTGCCATGCTGACCCTGAAACTTACAAAGACGATGAACGTGGATATTTGGAACTATTGGCAGTTTGCATTTGTCGGGTATGCAGTGACGACGGTGAGTGGAAGCCTTCCCATGGGAATTGTAGCAGCCAGCGCACTTTCCATTCTTGCATTGATACTGGCAGATTACACCCAGCCGTATGTGGAGAAGTTTTTCGGAATGCCGGGCATCTCTTTTCCGCATTTGACAGCACTGGGATTTCTGCCGCTGGTGGTGCCTCTAAACTGGCTGATCGATAAGATTCCGGGCCTGAATAAGCTGAATGCGAACCCGGAGACCATCCGGAAACGTTTTGGTATCTTTGGAGAGCCAATGTCCATGGGACTGATCATCGGTCTTGCGCTTGGCCTCCTAGGGGGACAGAAAATTGATGCGATCTTACAGCTTGCAATCACGATGGCGGCGGTCATGTATCTGATGCCGAAAATGGTTGCAATCCTGATGGAAGGGCTGATCCCCATTTCAGAAGCGGCCAGGGAGTTTATGGCAAAGCACTTTGGGGACAGGGAGATCTTCATCGGACTGGATGCCGCAGTGTCACTGGGAGAGCCGTCTGTTATCGCTGTGGGACTTTTGTTAGTGCCGATCACCATATTTTTGGCGATCATCCTGCCTGGAAATAAGCTGCTGCCATTTGCGGATCTGGCGGTCATCCCGTTCATCGTGTGCCTGATCACTGCCATGTCTAAGGGAAATGTTATCCGGGCGCTGATCGTGGGAACTGTGGTTATGGCCTGTGTGCTGCTCATGGCTACCAACCTTGCACCTATTGAAACCCAGATGGCACTGACCGCAGGAATCAAAATGCCGGCAGGAGCTTCCCAGATCGGAAATCTGGACCGGGCAAACTTGATATCGTGGCTGTTCGTCAAGATATTCTCACTATTTGGCTAAACACACACATTTTATAATAAAAGGAGAAAAAGATTATGGAAATGACAAAACAAGAATTATTGAGCAAAGTAGACCACTCTCTGTTAAAGCCGCAGCTGACAAGAGAAGAGATCATGGAAGGGCTTTTGTTTGCAAAAGACAATCATTGTGCGTCTGTGTGCATCAACCCATGCAATCTGGACATGGCGAGAGAAGTGCTGGAGGGTACAGATGTCAAGATCGGAACAGTCATCGGATTCCCATCCGGAGCACATACCACTTTTTCAAAAGTAGCGGAAGCTGTGGACGCTTATGCCAGAGGAGCAGTGGAACTGGATATGGTCATTGACATCGGAGCTCTGAGGAACGGCGAGTACGAGGATGTGAAAAAAGATATTGAGGCAGTGGTAAACGCTACCCCGGGTATCGTCAAAGTGATCCTGGAAACCGCATTTCTCACAAAAGAAGAAATCAAAAAAGGCTGTGAGCTGTCAGAAGAAGCCGGAGCCGCTTATGTGAAAACATCTACAGGATTTGCACCGTCTGGAGCCACAGCGGAAGATATTAAGCTTATGAGAGAGACCGTGTCTGAGAAGGTTCATGTAAAAGCCGCAGGAGGGATCAACAATTTGGCAGATTGTATCGCGATGATCGAGGCGGGATCTGACCGGATCGGTATCAGCAAGACCAAATCCATCCTGGAAGAATTCTAAGAGGAGCGTGATGTTATGAGAGAGACTTCTTTACTGCTGGCAGGAGGCATGAAAAAGGAAAAGGCCGAAAAAGCAGCAGGTCTTCTAAAAGAAGGATTGAAGGAGAGAGACATAAAGGCTGAGGTGACGATTGTCAATACATATGAGGTTACCGACATAAAAGGCCTGGAAGAGGGACACGATATGGTGATCTCCACAGCTACAGGAAATCTGAACACATCACTCCCAGTACTTCAGGGACTGTGTCTGCTGTATCCGTGGATGGGGACCGGAAAACTGTACGAAGAAGTGGAAAAGAACCTTGACGGCAGATAAAGGAGGAGAACGCATGGAGCAGATTTTCAGGGAAGATTTCATCTGGCTGGATGAGACATTTAAAGACCGAGACCAGTTTTTTGAAGTGATCGGAAACAGACTTTGTGAAAAAGGTACAGTCAAAGAAAGCTTTGCTGACGCACTGAAAAAACGGGAGGAAGTATATCCAACGGGGCTTAAGACTGAAGCATTTGAGATCGCGATTCCACACACAGATGTGGAGCATGTAAATGAGGCGTCCATTTCCTTTGTCAGATTTAAAGAACCGGTTTTGTTTTCACACATGGGGGAGCCTGAGATTCAGGTCAACGCAAAATTTGCTTTTGTTTTGGGGGTCAAGGAGCCAAGCCAGCAGGTTGAAGTGCTGAGCACACTTGTTTCGCTGATTTCTGATGAACATGAGATGAAACAGCTCAAGGTCCTTCAATCACCGGAGCAGATCAGTACACTGTTAAATCAATTTTTTACAGATCATATGTAGAAAGGTTTGTTATGAATGTTATAATGAAGAAGAAAGAAAAAAGAAACACTCATAGACAGTCTTCATTTGGGGCGAAGCGTCGTCAGAGCATTTCTTTCTTACAGATAGTATTATAGCATAAAATGAAAAAACCGGACACTAATTTTCAGGGACTTGCGATGCAGGTCCCTGTTATCTCTATGAAAGGTGGGTTAAAATGAAGGTTGATTTAAACCAATTCAGGGGAGCTTGTTCCTGTAAAAAAGAACACAATATTGAAATCGACACGATTCTTTTGGAGGAGGGGGCCGTAAAAAAACTTCCCGGGATCTTAAAAGATACTGGTTTTAAAAAGCTTACAATGATCTGCGATGAAAATACCTATGAGGCTGTTGGAAAACAGGCAGAAGATTTACTGACAGGACTTACAAAAGTCCTGTTAAAGGGGGCGGATATTCATGCAGATGAGGCCAGCGTTGGACGTGTGATGGACCAGCTAAAGGATCAAGGACGGCCGGATGCGCTTGTGGCCGCAGGATCGGGGACCATTCATGACATTACAAGGTACTGTGCTTTTGATATGGATCTTCCATTTATCTCTATACCTACTGCAGCCAGTGTAGACGGTTACACATCCACGGTGGCCGCAATGACGCTCCAGGGATTTAAGAAGACGGTTCCTTCCTGTGCACCGAAGATCATTGTGGCAGACAGCAACATTTTGAAGGAAGCTCCTTTGAGGCTGACGGCCTCGGGAGTGGGAGATCTGCTTGGAAAATATACTGCGCTGGCAGACTGGAAGATCGCACATCTGATTACAGGAGAATATTTCTGCCAGGAGATCTGCCGGATGGAAGAGGAAGCCCTTGAAATCATGTGCAGCAGTCTTCCAGGGTTGAAAGAGAGAAATATAGCTTCATATGAACAGCTGATGTATGGACTATTGCTGTCCGGCCTCGCAATCCAGATGACCGGGAATTCCAGGCCGGCATCGGGAACAGAACATCATATGTCCCACCTTTGGGAGATGGAGGCTGTCAATTCTCACCTTGATTTTTATCACGGAGAAAAAGTAGGTGTTGGACTGGTCCTCTCATCAGACATCTACCACAAAGCAGCCGAATATCTGAAAAAGGGAGATTATAAGCTAAAGGATGCGGTACCGTTTGAAGAGGAATTGATCCGAAAATGCTTTGCAGGCAGGAAATTGGATGATATTATAATAGAAGAGAATCAACCGAATCTTTTGGATGAAATTTCTCCTTCTATTTTGAGACAAAAAGAGGGGCAGCTTACAGAGATTCTGGAGCAAGTGCCAGAGGATGAGCAGCTAAAAGCATACCTTAATCAGGTAAATGGAGTATGTTCGCTTACGGATCTTGGACTGGAACAGAGGATGAAAGAACGGACAGCCAGAGTATCCCCATATGTCCGACAGCGGCTGACCTTTATGCGGTTGTTGAAGTTTTACGATTTTTACGAGTCAGTGATTCGAGGATAAGGGAAAGGAATAGTATGAGGACAGGGACATTTTGCAGGCAATGCTTGTATAACAGTGAACAAAGAAAAGTGGAGCAGGAGCACGAGGAAGAAAAAAAACAGCAGTTTCTTGATCAGGTGAAGGAAATCTTAAAAGATGAGGAGATGGAACTGTCTCCGCCAGAATATCTGGCTGAGTTTACAGAAGTGTATGAACAATACTTTGGGACTCAGACTGCCTTTGATCCTCTGAAACGGCATTTTAATGATCTGATGCTTTCAAAGGAACAGGAGATCAAGCAGAGGATCGAAGATTCTGAAGATCCCATCGTCACTGCGGTCCAGGCGGCTCAGGCGGGAAATTATATTGATTACATAGCTCTAGGAGAGATCGATAGCGAGCAGCTTGAAAACCTTTTATTTAACAATGGGATCAAGGGGCTTAAGCCGGAGGTCTACCAGTCCTTCCGTCAGGATCTTGCATCGGCACAAAGTCTTGTCTATGTGACAGATAACTGTGGTGAGATCGTGGTGGATAAGATCCTGATCCAGGAATTAAAGAAACTTTATCCTCATCTTCATGTTACGGTGATTGTCCGGGGGGCAGGCGTGGCCAACGACGCATCCATGGAGGATGCCAGGCAGGTGGGAATGCCTGATGTGGCCAATGTCATCGGAAACGGTACCAGAATCGCGGGCACCAGTATGAAAAGGATCAGCCATGAGGCCAGAGAGGCATTAAACGGCGCGGACGTGATCATAGCAAAGGGGCAGGGCAATTATGAGACCATGTCTGGATGCGGACTGAATGTCTACTATCTGTTCCTGTGCAAATGCGATTATTTTGTTGAAAGATTCAAGAGCGAGTATCTGGAGCATATGTTTATAAAAGAAAGATAAAGATCCATAATAAATAGTATCCTGGTGAACCAGGGTACTATTTTTTTATTGGAGGTGATCTTTATAACATCAAATGTATATGGATATGCCCGCGTATCCACAAAAGACCAAAATGAGACTAGGCAGCTGTTGGCCCTGGAAGCATTTGCGGTGGAAAAACAAAACATATATTTAGATAAGCTGAGCGGAAAAAACTTTGAGCGGCCCAATTATAAAAAACTGGTAAGAAAGCTTAAGGAGGGTGATGTCCTCGTGATCCAGAGCATTGACCGGCTGGGGCGCAATTATGGAGAAATACTGGAACAATGGAGGATCGTCACAAAGGAGATCAAGGCAGATATCGTGGTACTGGATATGCCGCTCCTGGACACAAGAAAAAAACAAGATGATCTCACAGGCACATTCATAGCAGATCTGGTACTCCAAATCCTCAGTTATGTGGCCCAGACAGAAAGAGAAAACATTAAAAAACGCCAAATGGATGGAATCAGGGCGGCCAAATTAAGGGGAGTCCATTTTGGAAGGCCCAGAAAGCCTATACCGGAGAACTTTGATAAATTAAAACAACAATGGGAAAACGGTGAGATTTCTTCCAGAAAAGCGGCCAAACAGCTGCACATTGCCCAGGATACCTTTCTCAGATGGGTGCGCAGAAAGAAATAAATGAAATGGTAGAGATTATCATTCGGTTCATTTTGTACATAAAACTGCTAAAAACGACCAGATTACAAGAGATAAAACTGTTTCTTTCAGTATACATTGGACGAACGAAAAAGTCTACTTTATCATTCTTTGGAGGGAAGTAATGATACGAACGAAAAAGGATCAAAACAACAAACTTCTTGAATATCTGGTAAAAGAAGCGGGATGCCAGGAGCTGTCCGATCTGCCCTCGGGGTTTTGGTTTCCGGTGGCATGTTTTATCGCGGGATCCGTAAAGGCTGACCAATACAGCCTGAGGGAGTGGAATGAAGCGGTCCGGTACCTGACAGGAGCGAGAGTACGGTTTTTCTCTCCCCAAAAAGCACAGAAGTTCCTGGAGGAAAACAAAGATAACTTTTATACCGAAATAGAGGTTAAGAAGCTGTAGATCTTAAAAACCTTTACTGTTGCGGAACAATATCGGATGCGTTAAAATAATGTAGCAAGAAGCATGCTATTTTCCACATGATTTCCGTTCGGCTCTTAGAATGCCTCACTCCAATCATGTAGAAAAACTCATAGTAAATAGGACATTCAGGAGGTTTTATGAGATCATACAGGGAAGAACTGCATTTCCACCTGCTTTCCAGGCGGGGCATCATAAATATTACAGATCAAGTCCAGGAGGCCATTGATAAGAGCGGCATCAGAGAGGGCATGGTCTTGGTAAATGCTATGAATATCACTGCCAGTGTATTTATCAACGACGATGAGACTGGTCTGCATCACGATTATGAAAAGTGGCTGGAGAAGCTGGCTCCGGAAAAACCGTACAGCCAATACCAGCACAATGGTTATGAAGATAATGCAGACGCACATTTAAAGCGCACAGTCATGGGAAGAGAATCCGTCGTGGCGGTGACAGAAGGCCGTCTGGATTTTGGGACTTGGGAACAGATCTTTTATTTTGAATTTGACGGCAAACGGGACAAGCGTGTGCTGGTCAAAATTATTGGAGAGTGATATGGAAAACCAGTGGATCAGAACAGAATTGCTTTTGGGAGAAGAAGCAGTCCAGATATTAAAGCAGTCCCATGTGGCTGTATTCGGAGTCGGGGGAGTCGGGGGATTTGTTGCGGAAGCCTTGGCTAGGACCGGAGTGGGTACATTTGATCTGATCGACAGGGATACTGTCTCAGTATCTAACATCAACCGTCAGATCATCGCAACCCACAGTACCGTGGGAAGAGTCAAAGTGGAAGTGATGAAAGAGCGTATTTTGGAGATTAATCCAAATGCACAAGTCAACATCCACAAATGCTTTTTTTTGCCTGAAAACGCAGACGAATTTGATTTTCACCAGTATTCTTATGTAGTGGATGCAGTGGATACGGTAACCGCTAAGATTGAACTTGTACTGCAGGCCCAAAGGGCAGGAGTGCCGGTTATCAGCAGCATGGGAGCAGGCAACAAGCTGGATCCCACAAGATTTGAGGTGGCAGATATTTACCAGACATCAGTCTGCCCATTGGCAAAGGTTATGAGAAAAGAGCTGAAAAGGCGTGGCGTAAAAGAGCTGAAAGTCGTTTATTCTAAGGAAAAGTCTTTGGAGCCCAAAGTTGATCTGTCCGGAGAAGAGGGCAGAAGAGCTGTACCCGGCAGTGTTGCGTTTGTGCCCTCCGTGGCCGGGCTTATTGCAGCAGGGGAAGTCATTAGGGATCTGACGTCTGTGTAAAGGCAGGTTCAGAGATTGGCACCTATTCTCGTCAGGAAAGACGGAGACGGATCTCAGGTTTTGGAGAGAGATTGTACAGAGGAACGAGGAGTTTCTTTCTGGACAGCTCTCTCTTTTTTTGTACTTCTTGACGGATTCGCAGGATATGGTCTAAAATATTCTTAAACGAATCACGAAAGAAGGAGAAAACAAAATGAAGCCGGGAATCAAAGATGTGGCAAAAGTTGCCGGGGTATCTCCGACTACTGTTTCCAGAGTATTAAATGACAGGGGATATATCAGCCAAGGTACAAGAAAAAAAGTTTATGATGCCATGAAAGCCATTGACTATACTCCTAATGAGATAGCCAGAGCGCTGCTCAATAACCGCACCTATCTGGTGGGAGTTATTGTCCCTTCGATTTCCAGCCCGTTCCACGGTCAAGTGGTACAGTATGTAGAGCAGTTTCTGGCTAAGAAGAATTATAAGACTTTGCTGTGTAACAGCAGGAACCGACCGGATGTGGAAAGGGAGTACGTCAGTATGCTGAGGCGGAATCAGGTAGATGGCATCATTGTGGGTACACATAATGATGATTTAAAGGAATATGAGGAGGCAAAGCTTCCGGTCGTAGCCATCGACCGGTATATTACAGAGGATGTGGCCACCATATCTTGTGATAACTATAAGGTGGGACAGATGGCAACGGAACGCTTGATTGCCAAGGGATGTCGGAATATTCTGTGCATCAGGGGTAACAGCCGGCTGAAAATGCCCGGTAATGACAGAAGCAGAGCATATTTAGATACCATAGAAAGACATCACTATGAGCCGCTGATCCTGGAAGTAGAGTTTGTTAAATCATTTGAGGAAAAGGAAAAATTGATCAGTGATATGCTGGATGAACATCCAGAGATTGACGGAGTCTTTGCAGGAGATGATACTCTGGCTGTGCTTGTGATGCATCTGGCCGGGAAAAAAGGACTTGAGATTCCAAAAGACCTGAAAGTCATCGGTGTGGATGGGGCAGAACAGACACTGAATATGGTTCCTGACCTGACAACGATCCAGCAGCCCATTGAAGCAATCGCCAGAGTGGCAGTTGAGACTTTAATCGATAAGATCGAAGGAAAGCCGGTTGAAAGCCATACGGATCTTCCTGTACGTTTTATAGAAGGTACTACCGCTTAAGAAAGCCGATAGGCTTTCTTTTTTTGTGGAAATCTTCCAAAGGAGAGAATAGAAGTTTATGGAAAATGACGATATGGTAACGATTGACATATGAAAACGATTGACATATAATAAACCATAGATCAAGGAAAAGGAGGAGAGACATGCACAAGCTTTATTATCAGCCCGAAGGTTTTTGGGTAGGAGATATTATGCCTTACGCCATGAATGGAGAATTTTATATTTATCATCAGAGAGATACCCGGAATCCAGGACCATTCGGGGAACCATTTGGTTGGTCATTAGCAAAGACAAAAGACTTTATAGCTTATGAGGATTTTGGAGAGAGCCTGAAGAGAGGAAACGATGACGATAACGATCAGTTTATCTATGCGGGAAGCGTATTTGGTACAGATAAGATGTTTCATGCATTTTATACCGGATACAACCGGGAGTTCTTGAAGGAAGGAAAGACGTCACAGATACTTTTACATGCGGTGAGCATGGATGGTGTGACTTGGGAGAAATCAAAGGAAGCCTTAAAGCTGCCGCCGCAGGAAGGGTATGACAGGCGCAACTGGAGAGATCCGTTTGTCCTGTGGGACGAGAAAGCAAAGGAGTATATCTTGATCCTGGGTGCCAGAAAGGGTGAGGATAAGAGAAAACAGACTGGCCGTATTGTTAAATTTACGTCCAAGAATCTGGAAGACTGGGATTTTAAAGGAGACTTCTGGTCACCGGGAATCTATACGATGTTCGAGATGCCGGAATTGTTCCGGATCGGGCAATGGTGGTATCTGGTATACTCTGAATATAGTGATAAGAACAAGATACACTACAGGATGAGCAGTTCTTTGGACGGACCGTGGCTTTCCCCCGTAGATGATGCCTTTGACGGACGGGCATACTATGCCGGGCGGACAGCATTTGACGGAAAACGCAGAGTGTTATTTGGATGGGTGCCCACAAAAGAAAGTGAAGAGGATAAAAATTCATATTTATGGGGAGGCACCTTTGTCCCTCATGAAATTTTCCAGAGAGAAGACGGTACTCTGGGAACAAAGCCGTTAGATTCTCTGTGGAATGCTTTTGCAGACTGGAAAGAATTTTCGCACCTTCATATGAAAACGATTGACACAAAAATGGAAAAATTGATCACTGAGAATACAGGGACATTGACGGCTTTTGAAGCAGAAGTTACATTTAACGAAGGCACAAAAGAGTTTTCATTGAAATTTTATGAGGATCAGGACACAGGCGTTTCTTATGAATATAGATTTGTCATTGATGAAAACAGGGTCATCTTTGACAAATGCCCAAACTATCCATGGTACCAGTGTTTTAATATTGGATTGGAGCGGCCGATGGAACTTAAACCCGGCAAAGAATACCGGATCCGACTGATCATAGATGACACCATTGCAACCTTGTATGTCAATGGAACAGCATTAAGCACCAGAATCTATGAAAAACCTGGTATGGCTTTAGGCTTAACCGTTACAGATGGTACGTTATCCTGTAAAGATATAAAAATTTCAGCAAAAGTTAGGAAAGAGAGGTAATCAAGATGGATTATAACAAAGCAGCCCGGGATGTGGTAGAACAGATCGGCGGCGCACAGAATGTGAGTGGTGCGACTCACTGTGTTACAAGACTGAGATTGATACTAAAAGACAACACAGTCTATGACCGAAAAACATTGGAGCAGATCGAGGGCGCTAAGGGCGTTATGTTTAACAGCGGCCAGCTTCAGATCATTTTTGGCACAGGAACTGTTAACAAGGTATATGATGAATTTATCAACATCACTGGCGCAAAAGAAGTTACCGTGGCAGACGCCAAAAATCAGGCTGTCAGCAAAATGGGAAAACTCCAGCAGGGATTTAAGGTGTTTTCTGATATCTTTATCCCGATCATTCCGGCATTTGTAGCCGCGGCGATCATCATTGGAATCAAATCCCTTTTAATGGCAGACGGCTTATTTGGAATGTCGGGAAGTCTTGCAGACAAAAGTGTATTTCTTGCCAACACAGCGGATTTCTTCAGGATCATTGCCACAACCTTTGATTATCTGCCCGTTCTTGTAATGTACAGTGCTGTAAAAAGATTTGGAGGAAATCCAATCCTCGGTATTTTAGTGGGAATCGTTATGGTACATCCGGAACTTTTAAACAGGAATATATTTGCCCTGACACCGGAGAAAGCGGACTATTGGCATTTCCTCGGACTTTCCGTGCCGAAAGTGGCATTTCAGGGGGGTGTATTTCCTGCTATTTTGACGGCATGGTTTATGTCCAAGGTTGAAAAGATCGCTCAGAAATATGTTCCGGAAGTAGTTTCCTTTGTCTTAGTTCCAACGATCACAATTCTGCTTGCAAACATAGCCCTGTTCACTGTCTTTGGCCCGGTAGGAAATGTAATCGGAAGTGTTCTGGGAGGAATCATTGATGTTCTCTATAACCGTCTGGGTGTCTTGGGGGCGTTTGTATTTGCCACTATGCTCCAGCCGCTGGTTGTGACCGGTACCCATCAGGCAATCCAGGGAATCGAGGCAAATTTGATCGCAACAACAGGATTCAATTATATTCAGGCTATCTGGTCAGTGTCCATTATTGCCCAGGGAGGCGGTGCCATCGGTATGTATCTGCTTGCAAAGAAAAAATCAAAGGACCGTGACATCGCAATGTCAAGTTTTGTACCGACTTTGGTGGGGATATCAGAGCCTGCAATCTTCGCTGCCAATATGAAATATTCGATTATCCCGTTTGTTTGTTCCTGCCTGGGGGCCGGTATCGGCGGGGCATTTATGAAACTGATGTCCGTAAGAGCAATCGGACAGGGACTTACCGGAGTTTTAGGACTTTTGATCGTAGTACCGGATAAGCTGCCGATGTATGTCATAGGAAATTTGATCGCATTTATCATGCCAATCGTACTTATTTTGTTTTACGATAAGAGTAAGGGAGTACCCCGGGAAGAAGCTCCGCAGATTACTGATAAGGCAGCATTGCACACAAAGACTGAGAGCAACAGTCCGGCGAAAAAAGATTCCGCTGTTTACGCAGTAACTGATGGAGATGTAATTCCTGTAGAGGATGTAAATGACGGGGTGTTTTCCGCTAAAATTCTGGGAGACGGTATCGGTATCCGCCCCTCAGGTGATACAGTCTTTGCTCCGGCTGACGGAGAGATCTGTACTGTCATGGAAGGGACAAATCATGCAGTAGGCATCAAACTGGACAATGGACTTGTGTTTCTGATTCATGTGGGAATAGATACTGTTTCTATGAACGGGGACGGATTTACCTGCTATGTAAAGTTAGGTGATAAGGTAAAAAAAGGTCAGAAGCTGCTTTCCTTTGACCGGAAGAAGATTAAAGACAAGGGGCTTGATTCTACCGTTATCGTAGTGGCGACAGAAGAAGGTGCACAGGCAGAAGTGAAATTTAAGAGCGGACAGAAAGTAACCGCCGGAAAAGATATTATTGGAGAATGGTAGAAACTATGGAATTCCTAGAAATTGAGAAGTATACATATTTGGATGATCAGCATCAAAGTTATATAGAAGAGCTGAAAGCGTACTGCAAAGAAAGCAGGCATCTTCCGAAACATCATATTTATCCTCCATGCGGTCTTATGAATGACCCTAACGGACTGTGTTATTTTGAAGGAAAATATCATGTGTTTTATCAGTGGTTTCCGTTTGAACCCAATCACGGAATGAAACATTGGGCCCATGTGACTTCTGAAGATCTTATACATTGGGAATGGTCGCAGGAGATGTTGATCCCTGATCAGGAGTACGAAAAGAACGGCTGTTATTCAGGCAATGCCATAGAAGAAGACGGAAAGGTATATCTGTTTTATACTGCAAATTATAAAACTGAACATGGTAAGATACCAAAGCAGGCTCTGGCAGAGATGGAGAAGGACGGGTCCATTCGAAAATATCCGGGCAATCCTGTCATAGACGGAGCTCCTGAGGGAACCACCGGGGAAATTCGCGATCCGTTTGTCTTTAAAAAGGGAGACAGGTATTATATGATGCTCGGCGGCGAGGGCACAGATGGAACAGGGCAGCTGTTGGTGTACAAAAGCCAGGATCTTTACAGATGGGATTATCAGGGCAGCCTGGAATTGGGATTCCAAAATCTGGGGTATATGTATGAATGCCCGGCCTATATGGAGATTGACGGAAAAGATGTTCTGCTGCTCTCTCTGATCGGTGTTAAACCTAATGGGGAACGTTACAGGAATGAATTTACAACCGTCTGTTTTACGGGTAAGCTGGATCTTGATCGGCTTCAATTTGAGACAGAGCATATGGAAGAACTGGATAAAGGGTTTGACTTTTATGCTCCGCAGATGTTCAGAGGGAAAGATGGCAGGCCGTTGATGTTTGGCTGGTTTGGATGCGGAGTGCAGGAACTGCCTTATTCTAAAAAAGACATGTGGCAGCATGCTCTGACTTTGCCAAGAGAATTGAGAATAAAAAAAGGAATATTATATCAAATGCCCGCAAAAGAAGTAAAGGAACGCTTTCCTTTGTTGGAGATCAAAAAGGGAGAGTGTCTGGTTCCAGAGGAGAGCATATGGAGATTCCGGCTGGAGACAGAAGAGAAAACAGAAATCCAAATTGGAAAACCAGATGACTGTCTGGTCGTTACGCTGGACCCGAAGGAGGGAAAACTGACCGTTGACAGGAGCAATTTGAAACAAAAATTCGATGAATCCTTTGGTACGACAAGAAGCTGCCCCGTTAGTACCGATAAAGCGGTCATGCTGGAATTTTATTATGACAATACGTTTGCGGAGATCTATGTTGAGGATGGAAAAGAAACGATGTCACTGAGACTTTTTCCTGAATCTGTGGAAATCCGGAAGAGATAGGCTGTTAGCTGGAAAAGAAAGCTTCTGTATAAAAGCAGAGGCTTTCTTTTTGTAATGTATTACAGTAGGACAGATTATAAAATGCCGATAAAACCCTGGATCACTAAACTTACCGCTGCAATAGCAACCCAGCAGCAGAATCCCATGAAGATCGGTTTTCCGCCGGTTTTAACAAGTTTGACGATATGTGTGTTCAGCCCAATGGCAGCCATGGCCATGACAATAAAGAATTTACTTAATGTCTTTAACGGATCTGTCACAGCTGCAGGCAGGGAAAATACGGTCGTAATTACGGAAGCAAGAATAAAAAACAGGACAAACATTGGGAAAACCTGTTTTAAGCTGAATTTAGCTCCATGTTCCTCCAGTGCCTCCTCTTTTTTGCCGGCACGGTAAATAGCGAGAGCAAGGGTGATCGGGATGATCGCCAAAGTCCTTGTAAGCTTTACGATGGTAGCGGCGTTTAACGTATTGCTTCCATGAATACCGTCCCATGCAGAGGCAGTGGCAGTGACGGAGGAGGTATCATTGACTGCCGTACCAGCAAACAGGCCAAACCCTTCGTTTGACAGGTGCAGCATACTTCCAAGGGCAGGAAATACGAGTGCCGCGATCACATTAAAGAGGAAGATAACAGAAATGGACTGGGCGATTTCCTCATCATCTGCTTCGATTACAGGAGCGGTGGCTGCGATGGCGGAACCTCCGCAGATGGAAGAACCCACACCGATCAAGGTGGAAACTTTGGCATCCATATGCAGCAGCTTATATAAAAGGAAGGACACGATCAAGGACGTTGAGATGGTAGATATAATAATGGGAAGAGACTGCCTTCCTTTTGCCAGTATATCTGTCAGATTCATTCCAAAGCCGAGTAGAATGACTGCATACTGGAGAATTTTTTTTGATGTGAACGCAATGCCGGGCCGCATACTCCCTTTGTCCTTTATTATCAATGTCAGAATCATGCCAATGAGTATTGAAAAAACTGGACCTCCGATAACTGGAAATAAATTCCCGAGGAACCATGTAGGGACGGCGATCCCAATGCATAGCAGGATGCCAGACCAGTGTTGTCTTACAAAATTCATAGTTTAAACCTCTTTCTTTTCTTCAGAATCTTTTTAATTTTAGTTTTCTTTTTCCAGAAATGAGTATATCATGAGAGTATGATAATACAAAATTATATATTTTTATAATAAGATAATATTTTGTTATTGTTTGGTGCGGCAAGTGTGATCATTTTTTGTAGAAAATCCTAAGTGAAATATAAACTAAGATAATAGTTGATAAGAAGAGGAAAGCATGGTAAAATATTTATATAAAAAGACATTAGCATTTGGAGTATAATAAATTCATGATCCAGAGTTTTCTAATCAACTCCTGAACATTAGAAAGGTGTGATCAAAATACAGGAAGTGAAATGGTTTCTGTGAACAAAAAAATATGTTATAGTAATACAGTGAAGTGGCAATGAAGTGTGCGTGTAAGAATAAGGAGAATTATTTGATGGGAGAAAGAAAGTTAACAGACGCAGAACAGGTCGTCATGAGATGTGTTTGGAATTACGGTAAGGACGAGATACCATTTTTGACTTTGATAGAAGAATTAAGAGAAAAATATGACAAGGATTATAAGCGGACAACCGTACGTACTTTTTTGTTTGACCTGGAGGAAAAAGAATATGTCAAGGTTGAGCGCAGGGGGAAGTTTTCTTATGTCGTACCGGTGGTCCAAAAGGAAGATTATCGGAGGAATCAGGCGGAGGAGATGCTTGATATTTGGTTTGATGGTTCTCCTAAGAGCTTTATCAGTGCTCTAAGCGGGAGATTATCTGAAGAAGAAGGGGAAAAACTAAAAGGGCTGTTAGATGAGCTAGATGCCCAATGATATATGAATCAATATTTCTGTGCAGGAACAAGGACATTCAAATATATTTTGATGTCCTTTTTTGCTGGGAAAATGTAAAATTGGATGCAGTGTGTTAAAATACAGATAGCGATAAAAGAAGGATAAGCAGGAGGAGCCATATGCTGGATTTTAGGATTTTAACGTTTCTTGAAGTGTGCAGGCAGATGAATTTTACGAAAGCCGCCAAGAAGCTGAATATTACACAGCCCGCGGTATCCCAGCATATAAAATGGCTGGAAAGGGAATACAGAATCAGACTGTTTGAGATGGAAGGGAAAAAACTGAAGCTGACTCCGGAAGGAGATCTGTTCCGGAATGCGGCTATGACGTTTCACCATGATGAGATGTATCTGAAACGCAGCATTCAGGAGATGAAACAGGAAAAAAGAAAGATCAACTTTGGGGCAACATTAACCATCGGAGATTTTATCCTGTCAAAGGCAGTGGCAGAGTACATAAAACAGAATCCGGATACAGAGGTGTCTGTGAAAATAGCAAACACAGAGGAGCTTCTCAGACAGCTGGACGGTGGACAGATTGATTTTGCAATGGTGGAAGGCTATTTTGAAAAAAGAGAGTACGACTACCGGATTTATTCCAGGGAAGCGTACACGGCAGTGTGCGGCAATTCCTACCTGTTTAAAAAGGAGCCGGATGTACTGGAAGATCTGCTGGGTGAACCATTGATCACAAGGGAGCCTGGGTCCGGTACACGTGAGATTTTGGAAAAAAGCCTGGAGGGACGGAATCTGAATGTCCAGGATTTTAAAATAAGACATGAGATCAGCAGCCTTCATATGATAAAAAGGCTGGTATCAGAAAACTGTGGCATTACATTTCTATATGAAGCGGCAGTGAGAGAAGAATTAGAAAACGGTACTTTGAGAAAACTTAAATTAAGAGATTTTTCTGTCGTACACGACTTCACATTTGTATGGCGTCGTCATAGTATTTTCTCACAAGATTACCTTGATATATTCAACAGTTTGCACAAAGATGACATGTATACAATATAAATAGACAATAGATTAACGAAAGCTGTTGACACAACTTTCACAAAGTGATACTATTAGCTCACAAATATTTAGCTTACAAAGTATTGGCGGGCTAATAGTAGGGATGCTAATAAGTTTTAATGTAAGAGCAAACAGGAGGAAAAAAGAAAATGGTTGAATTTAAATTGACAAAAGAACAGCTGCTTGCACAGCAGATGTTCAAAGATTTCGCAGAGACAGAAATCAAGCCAATTGCTAGGGACATGGATGAAACAGAAGAATTCAGCATGGAACTGCTTGAGAAAATGAAAAAATTCGGTCTTATGGGAATTCCATATTCCAAAGAATACGGCGGAGAAGGGGCAGACGTTTTAACTTATACACTCTGTATGGAAGAGATGTCTAAGGTAGATGCTTCCACAGGAATCACAATTTCCGTACATACATCATTGTGCTGTTCCTGCATCAATGATTTTGCTTCAGAAGAGCAGAAACAAAAATTTTTACGTCCGTTGGTTGACGGTTCTAAAGTGGGATGCTTTGGTCTTACAGAGCCGGGAGCAGGTACCGATGCCAGCGGTGTGAAGACAAATGCCGTATTGGACGGCGATGAATATATCTTAAACGGACAGAAGGTGTTCACTACAAACTCAGGCTTTGCCGATACATTTATTATTTTTGCAGTTACAGACAAAACTGCAGGTACAAGAGGTATGTCTGCATTTATCGTGGACAGGAATACACCGGGATTAGAAGTCAGCAAGAATATCCCTCGTATGGGTATCCGTGCTGCGTCAAACTGTGAAGTTGCTTTAGTTGATGTGAGAGTACCGAAGGAAAACCTGATCGCGGGCGAGGGAAAAGGATATAAGATCGCTATGTCAGCGCTGGCAGGCGGACGGATCGGAATCGGCGCTCAGTCCGTAGGAATCGCACAGGGTGCTTTAAACGAGGCCATTGCATATGTAAAGGAAAGAAAACAGTTCGGAAAACCGATTTCTAAATTCCAGAATACACAGTTCCTGATCGCAGAACTCCAAGTGAAGATCGACGCTGCGCGCCTTATGGTATGGAGAGCGGCAAAATCAAAAGACGATCATGAAAACTATGCTCCTCTGGCAGCAGCGTGCAAACTGTTTGCATCTGACGTGGCAGTGGAAGTGACAAGAGCAGCCGTACAGCTTCTTGGAGGATATGGATACTCCAGAGAATATCCGGTAGAGAGAATGTACCGTGATGCTAAGATCACAGAGATTTACGAAGGTACATCTGAAGCTATGAAGATGATCGTCGGCGGCGGACTTTTAAGATAAGCGTAAAGTGGAAGGAGAATAAGAGATGAAAATCGTTGTTTGTGCAAAACAAGTACCAGATACAACTGAAGTAAAATTAGATCCAAAGACCAACACTCTGATCAGGGATGGTGTTCCGAGTATCATCAACCCAGATGACAAAGCCGGAATCGAAGCTGCCCTGCAGTTAAAGGAAAAATGCCCGGGAAGCACTGTGACTGTTGTTTCCATGGGACCGCCTCAGGCAGATGTGGCATTGAGAGAAGCACTTGCTATGGGATGTGACGATGCAGTTCTGGTTTCTGACAGAGCATTCGGAGGAGCAGATACATGGGCAACATCTTCCACTATCGCGGCAGCGATCAAAAAATTGGATTACGATGTCATCATCACAGGACGCCAGGCGATTGACGGAGATACCGCTCAGGTAGGCCCTCAGATCGCAGAACATCTTGGAATTCCTCAGGTGAGCTATGTCGAAGCCCTGAATGTGGAAGGGGAAGACACTTTGATCGTCCAGAGGCAGTTTGAAGACCGCCATCAGATCATTGAAGTAAAGACTCCTTGCCTGATCACTGCTTTGGCTGAATTGGCAACACCTAGATATATGACAGTCCACGGTGCATTTGACGCATACAGAGAAAAAGAAGTCAGCGTCTGGGGACTTGCAGACTTAGAAGACACTGTAGACCAGGCAAATATCGGGTTAAAAGGATCTCCTACAAGAGTAAAGAAATCCTTTACAAAACAGGCCAAAGGTGCAGGAACTATTTTAAAAGATTTATCAGCAGACGAAGCTGTTGCATCCATTGTTGATAAACTTCAGGAAAAGCACATCATTTAAGCGAGGAGGAGAAGATAAAATGAGCAGAGACGTATATGTATTCGCTGAGCAGAGAGACGGCGAACTTCAGAAAGTCGGAATCGAATTAATTGGTAAAGCAAGAGAATTAGCAGATGATCTTGGACAGCAGGTCGTTGCCGTGCTGCTTGGGGCAGGCGTAAAAGAAAAAGCCCAGGAATTAGTTGCCTGCGGTGCAGATAAAGTTGTTGTCGTAGATGACATTATGCTGGCAGATTATGTGACAGAGCCATACACAAAGGCACTGACAGCTGTGATCAACGCAAAAGATCCTGAGATCGTGCTTTATGGTGCATCTTCCATCGGACGTGACCTTGCCCCAAGAGTATCTGCAAGGATTCATACTGGATTGACAGCGGACTGTACTGCACTTGCCATTGATGAAGAGACAAAGCTCCTCATGATGACCCGTCCGGCATTTGGCGGAAATATCATGGCGACCATCGTGTGTGAAGACTTCCGGCCTCAGATGGCAACGGTCCGTCCAGGAGTAATGAAAGCCTTGGAAAACGATGCATCCAGAAGCGGTGAAGTGGAAGAGTTCAAAGTAGAATTCTCTGATGCAGACATGAATGTAAAAGTCCGTGAAACTGTAAAGACAGCACATAAATCTGTAGACATTACAGAGGCTAAGATTCTTGTTTCCGGTGGGCGCGGAATCGGAAGCGCTGACAAGTTCAAGATGTTAGAGGAACTGGCAGATGTCATGGAAGGTGAAGTATCTTCTTCCAGAGCATGTGTAGACTCCGGATGGATCAGTGCTGACCGCCAGGTAGGACAGACAGGAAAGACTGTGCGTCCGGAATTATATCTGGCCTGCGGCATCTCAGGAGCGATCCAGCATGCAGCCGGTATGGAGAACTCAGAGTTTATCGTAGCCATCAACCGTGATGAGGATGCGCCGATTTTTGATATTGCAGACCTCGGCATCGTTGGAGACTTAAATACCATCGTACCGAAACTTACAGAAGCTGTGAAGGCGGTAAAAGGAAAATAAAATACATACTGTTATATATAAAAGGAGGTTGTGATATTGTGGTGATATTACAACCTCTTTTTTATTTGTTATTGACAACGTACGGGTAAAGTGATAATATTAGCTCAAAAGATAATCAAAATATAACCAAGAAGTTGGGAAGTGTCATATGAACAAGAAAAAACGGAATGCAATGATGGTTTTTGGAGCCTTTGCTATATTATTTACAGGCTATCCCCATGTATGGTCGATTTATCAGCCTTACGTGATGAAAACTGCCGGATGGAGTACCGGTCAGGCCTCCATTTGTTTTTATCTGCCGACTATGTTTTTTGTATTGGGAAACGTTCTCGGAGGCAGGCTTCAGGATAAAAAGGGACCTGCACCCGCTATGTTCTTAGGCGGGGCAGTCTTTACCGCCGGCGTATTGAGTTCAAGATATATGCTTCTTTCTTCACCTGTGTGGATGTACCTGACATTTGGAGTGATGCAGGGAATCGGATCGGGAGTGATCTACGCACCGATTCTTTCAACTGCTCAGAAATGGTTTCCGAACAGGACAGGATTTGCGTCCGGGGTGGTGATCACCGCAAATGGGATCTGCGGCCTTATCATGGCACCGGTGAGCAAAACACTCTTGGAGACGGGAGGTCCCAAGCTGGCATTTCTGACAGTTGGGCTTCTCATAGGAATCTCATGGATTCTGGGAACCTTGTTTATTAAAAGTCCAAGTGAGGCGGCAAAGAAGGAGACACCGGTTTCCTATGGAGATCAACAGCAGTACACCTCCGCTGAAATGATAAGGACAAAGAAATTTTACTACCTGCTGTGTACCATGATGTGCGGTCTCATGGCATACTATCTTACCTCGCCGTTATCGCAGACACTTCAGACAGACAGAGGTGTCAGCACGGCGCTTGCGGTAGGATCCGTCATGGCGGGATCTATATTGAATGCAGGGATGAGGCTTGTGCTCCCTTCCCTTTCAGATAAAATCGGCAGGATCCAATGTATCAAGGGAGTGATCCTGCTTTCCATGGCAGCGATGGCATTTCTCGTGTCAGGCCAGAAGCTGCTCACCACATTGGCAATCGTGCTGATCTACGGCTGTTTCGGAGGCATTATGGGAAGTTTTCCATCTCTGTCAAGTTCCATTTTTGGACTGAAGCATTCGGGACAGAACTATGGGATCGTGATGTTTGGGATCATTGTTGTCACGGCATTATCACCCTGCATCACAAACTTTATTACAGCAGAGCAGTTTCCGGTCAACACCACATTTTTCATCGGTTTTGCATTTTCCGCGGCGGCGTTTCTGTTTTTGACAAAGCTGGAAAAAGAGATCAAAAGTGAAGAACAGGCAAATGTGAAACAGGAAGTAAAACCACAGATAAAATTACAGTAAAAAAATAAAGGGAAAGGAAGTATCAATCATGGCATTAGTCAAAATGAAACAGTTATTAGAGCAGGCAAAAAAGGAAAACAGAGGATGTGGCGCATTCAGTGTGGGCAATATGGAAATGGTCAAAGGGGCGATTCAGGCAGCGGAGGAGATGAATACACCGATCATCCTGCAGATCGCTGAAGTGCGGCTCGCCCATTCACCGCTTCATCTTATGGGGCCGATGATGGTGCAGGCGGCAAAAGAGGCAAAGGTGGATGTGGCAGTTCATCTGGACCACGGACTTAACATTGAGACTGTAAAAAAAGCGCTGGAACTGGGATTTACCTCTGTTATGCTGGATGCATCCAGAGATTCGTTTGAAGAAAATATCAGAAAAACAAAAGAAGTTGTCGCTCTGGCAGCACAGTACGGAGCAACCGTGGAAGCGGAATTAGGGCTGGTAGGCGGAAGCGAAGACGGAAAGAGTGACCATGGAATCCAGTGCACCAACCCTCAGGACGCCAAGGTCTTCTGTGAGCAGACCGGAGTGGATGCCCTGGCCGTTGCCATTGGAAATGCCCACGGGGACTATCCGGTAGCTCCGACTTTGGAATTTGGTGTATTGGAAGACATTCACAATATTACTGCCAAACCATTGGTGCTTCACGGCGGAAGCGGTATTACAGATGAGGATTTCAGAAAAGCCATCTCTCTTGGAATCTGCAAAGTGAACATTGCAACTGCAAGCTTTAACAGCCTGACAAAAGAAGTGGAAAACTATCTGGAGACAGAAGGAAAACATAATTACTTCGATATGAACGAAGCTATGGTAAAGGGTGTCTATGACAACGTAAAACGCCATATCCAGATCTTTAACTGCAGATAAACATAGGCAACAGCACAGTGAGTTTTTCTTTATTATCTCCAGTCGGCTCTGGAAAGGCCTCCTTCCGGCAATGAAGAAAAACTATCGTAGATGCACCTTCTGTTTCGCCGTCATCCTTATCTAGCAGACACTACGTCTATGTTCTGCATGATTGGAGTGAGGCATTCTATGAGCCGAACGGAAATCATGTGGAACATGACATACCCACAGGGAACACCGTATTCTATGCCTTCGGGCTTGGTGTGCTCCACATAATAAATTATATTTTGTTAATAGAAAAAGTCCTCAGGGTATTCCAGAGGATTTTTTCTTTATTCAACACATGAAGAAATTGCATCTCCGCTCCAGTGTGCTATAATAAAGCTATTGATGCGTGCACGGGAACGCGAAAGGAGAAGGGAAATGGCAGTTACAATACAACAGATCGCAGATTTGGCAGGGGTGTCCAGAGGGACTGTGGACAGGGCCTTAAACAACCGAGGTAGGATCCGGCCGGAGGTGGCAGAGCGGATCAAGGAAATAGCAAAGGAGCTGGGCTATCAGCCCAATATGGCGGCGAAGGCTCTCTCTACGGCCAATCATGCCCTTCAGATCGGAGTGATCATCCAATATGCGGAGACTCCCTTTATGAAAGCCGTGCTGGAAGGGACAGAGTCCGCAAAAGAAGAGGTGGAGCGATTCGGAGGACATGTGTTTGTTGAGCGGATTCATGGAGGAGATGTGAAGAAACTGCTGAAGATCATGCATGATTTTAAAGAGGCCGGAGTAAGGGGAATCGCACTGGTGCCCACCGACGATGAACTGCTCAGGAGAACGATTAATCAGTACGTGGAAAAAGAAAATATCTCTGTGATCACGATCAACTCTGACCTGGAGGATACAAAGAGACTTTGTTTTTTCGGACAGGATTCCTATGCCAGCGGCAGAGTGGCCGGGGGGCTTATGGGAGAGATTATTCCGGCGGACGGTAAAGTGATGATCCTCTCCGGATCCCAGGAAAATGTAGCAACTATGAAGCGTACAAAAGGATTCCTGGACGAACTGGCACACCATTATCCGGGCATACAGACAATGGAGCCAAGATACGCATATGATGACGACTGGGTAGCGGGAAAGCTCCTGGAAGAACAGCTGGAAGAGACACCGGACCTGGCCGGTATATACCTTACGGCCCAGGGGGAGAGTGGTGTGTGCGACACCTTGAAAAAGTACAGGCTGGAAAAAAAGATCAAAGTGATCGCCCATGATTACGAGGGAGAAAACCGGGAAAATTTAAGAAAAGGAGTCATTAATTTTATCCTCAGGCAAAACTCCTATGTGCAGGGATATGAATCTGTTATGGAATTATTCCACACTCTGTGCGGAAATCCTACTAGAAAAGGAGAGTTCTGGTATACAGATATCGTGATTAAGACAAGATGCAATGTATGAGTTTTTCTTTATTGTCTTCAGTCGGCTCTGGAAAGGCCTCCTTCAGACAATAAAGAAAAACTCTTGTGGGAGGTGCCTTCTGTTTAGCCGTCATCTTTTTTTATGGATCTTGCATGGGTGTTGTGACAGCATTTGTTATAAAACTAATAAAAATATAACCATAATTTAACAAACTTTTTGGAGTGGTTATACAAAATGTATAAATATTGATACAATATCGGTGTCCGGTATTGTATTTTTTTGTGCAGAAAAGATAGTCCAGGTGAATTTATCTAAAGTTTGTTTGGAATTGTTGTGCATGTTGTTTATTGCGTGCACGCACACGCAATGTTATCATAAGTTCACAATCTAAATGAAACAAATAATCAGATAACAAGCATATGGAGGTAGAACAATGTTAAATGTAGGTGTAATCGGATGTGGCGGCATGGGAAAAGATCATATTAAACGTCTCACAAACAAGATCCAGGGAGCAAAGGTAGTAGCAGTTTCTGATGTCTTTGAAGAAGGAGCAAAAGAAGCAGCGGCATTGGCAGGAGGAGCTAAGGTATATACAGACGGAAAAGATCTGATCAATGATCCTGACGTAGACGCTGTATTTATTGTATCCCCAGGCTTTGCACATACAGACTCTCTTCTTCAGGCGATTGAAGCAGGAAAAAGAGTGTTCTGTGAAAAACCTCTGGCGACAACAGCGCAGGACTGCAAGAAGATCGTAGATGCGGAGGCTGCTTCAGGAAAACATTTAATTCAGCTTGGATTTATGAGAAGGTATGATAAAGGATATGTTCAGGTGAAAGAAGCGCTTCGGTCAGGAGAATACGGCGAACCGCTGATCCTTCACTGCACACACAGAAATCCGGAGGTTGGTACAAACTATAATACTCCGATGGCAGTACATGATACAGCGATTCATGAGATCGACACACTTCACTGGTTAGTGGATGATGAATATGAAAGCGCTCAGGTCATTATGCCGAAGGTGACAAAATACTCTCACTCTGAATTAAAGGATCCTCAGATCATGCTGCTCCGCACAAAGAGAGGAATCTGCATCGATGTAGAAGTGTTTGTCAACTGCAAGTTCGGATATGACATCAACTGCGAAGTAGTATGCGAAGACGGTGCCATTAAGATGGCGGAACCTTCTTATCCAAGCATCAGAAAAAATGCGGCAGTATCCACAACGATTGATACAGACTGTTTTGTAAGGTTTGAAGATGCATACGACACAGAAGTTCAGAATTGGGTTGACTGTGCGAAGCAGGGAGTGATCAACGGACCTACCGCATGGGACGGATATCTGGCAGCTGTTACAGCAGATGCGTTAGTAAAAGCACAGGAAACAGGACAGATTGAACCGATCGTCACAGAAGAAAAACCTGCATTTTATAAGTAGGGTGCAGAAACTGCAGGACTGCGCGAGGGCATGGAAATAAGATCAATACATAAATCAGGAGGAATAGAAATGAAAATCGGATTTAACGAAGCAACTGCACTGGAATGTAAAGGACAGTCTCTGATGGCTGACTTAGAAGCGTGTGAAAAATACGGATTTGATTACATCGAGATCAGATTTGACTGTGTAAAGGATTATCTGAAAGAACACACACTGGAAGAACTGGCGGACTGGTTTAAAAACCATCATTTAAAACCATGGGCTTATAATACCTTGATCTTTTTTAACCAGAGAGACGAAGCCGGAGAAAAAGAGATTGACGAAGAGACTGATTTTATCATTGAAGTATGCAAGGCAATCGGCATGAAGATGCTGATCACTGTTCCGTCCTTTGATGTAAAGGATAAGAGCATCACAGAGATCAAAGAGGAAGCAGTAGAACGTCTCCGTTATTTATCCGATAAGGTGGGAGAAGATATTAAGATATCACTGGAATTCTGCGGGGCGCCGAACTGCTCCATTAACCAGTTTGGGACAGCTTACGATGTAGTGAAAGCAACAGACCGTGACAATGTAGGGGTAACAGTGGATACCTTCCATTTCCATGAGATGTGTTCTAAGTTAGAAGATTTAGAAGCAGCGGACGGAAAGAAGATCTTTGCTTACCATCTGAATGACTGTGAGGATCTGCCTCTGGGATCATGCGGTGATGATAAACGCCTGTGGCCGGGAGAAGGTGTGGTAGATCATGCAGGAATCGCAGCTGCCTTAAAGAAGATCGGATTCGACGGGGTATGTACCATTGAAGAATTCCGTCCAGAATATTATGAAATGTCCCATGACGAGAATGTGAAAAAGTCTGCTGAAGTGACAAGGGATTTCGTAGCAAAATACTTTGCATAAAGCATAAGGGGGACAAAGATGTCTATGAGTGAACAAACTTTAAAGATGAACATGAATGCGGAAGAAAATTATGAGGAACTGGAAGGCGAGTTTGCCAAAGTAAAGATGTCAGAGAAGCTTGCGTACTGTGTGGGTGACCCTGCGCTGACGGTTGTATATACATTGGCCAACACTCTGCTGGTTTACTTCTATACAAATGTGATCGGGCTTTCCGCAGGAGTCATTGGTATGATCATGCTTGCTTCCCGGGCATTTGACGGAGTGTCTGATGTCATCATGGGAACCATCATTGACCGGACGCATTCTAAATATGGAAAATCCAGAGTTTGGATCCTAAGACTGGTCATTCCCTATGCGATTGCCGCGGTACTGTTGATGACAGTGCCGCACGGCACAAAAACTGTGCAGGCAGCTTATGTGTTTATTACATATAACTTATTAAACACAGTCATGTATACGGGAATCAGCCAGCCATTCCACACCCTCGGTTCTCTGATGAGCCGGGACAAACATGAGAGAGAGACCATCAGCAATATCCGTATGTCTCTTTCCATTACAGCCAGCATGGTCGTCACGGCATTAACGCTTCCGATCATCAACTGGGTGGCTGTAAAAATTGACAACACCCAGCTTGCCTGGATCATTGTCACAGCAGTGTTTTCTGTCATCTCTGTCCTCATTCTGTTAAACACATTCCGCTGCTGTAAAGAACGGGTAAAAGTATCAGCAAAATCAGAAGAAAAACTTCCAGTGTTCACAGCCCTGAAGCTGATGATAAAAAACAGATATTTTCTTATTTCCCTGGGATTGATGCTGTTTTATACCATTTACCAGATCATTCTCGGAATTGACCTTACTTACTACTGCCAATATGTTTTAAATGATGTAAATCTGGTCATGCCTTTATCTATGGCTGAGAAAGTGCCGATGATCTTTGTCATTCTTCTTCTGCCAAAGCTCATACCGAAGTACGGAAAGAGAAATATGATTGTAGCCGGGTGTATTCTAGGGATTGCTGGGCAGATCGTCTTCCTGTTTAACATCACAAGTGTACCACTGGCAATTTTCTCCTCGATTATCCGTGGTATCGGAATGTCACCGTTCTATGGAGTTCAGTATTCACTGCCGAGTGACGCCATCGAGTACGGTCAGTGGAAGTCAGGAAAACGGATCGAAGGCCTGATGTTCTCTTCCATGAGTTTTGGTCAAAAGTTTGGAGCTGGAATCACCAATGCCGCTCTCGGAGCAGCACTGTCTTATGTGGGATATAACGGAATGGCCCAGACAGCGGCTGAACAGGCACCGGCTGCCATCGCGGTCATCAAAGCCACTTATCTGTACGTGCCGATCGTGGTATGGGTTGTCATGATGCTGATCGCACTGTGCTATAAGCTGGATAAGACATATAAAGAAATGATAGCAGAACTGACGGTGAGAGAACTCTCAGGAAAACTATAGGAAAGAGGTAATAATAGAAATGTTGGATAAAAATAAAGTGAAATTGGGCATCGCTCCGATCGGATGGACCAACGATGATATGCCGGATCTGGGAAAAGAAAATACCTTTGAGCAATGTGTCAGCGAGATGGCATTGGCCGGGTTCACAGGTTCCGAAATCGGAGGAAAATACCCAAAAGATATTAAGACCTTAAAAAAGGCATTGGATATCAGAGGAATCGAAATCTGCAACTGCTGGTTTTCAAGTTTTCTGATCTCCAGACCGTATGAAGAGACAGAGAAAGAATTTATCGCACAGACAGATTTTCTAAAGGCAATGGGCGCAAAAGTGATCGGTGTTTCAGAGCAGAGCTACAGCACCCAGGGAAAAGACCAGCCTATCTTTGAAGGAAAATATGTGATGAACGACGAGGAATGGAAGCTGCTTGCAAAAGGACTGAACAAGCTTGGAAAGATCGCCAAGGATAAGGGCATGATGCTGACCTTCCATCACCACATGGGAACTGTAGTCCAGACAGAAGAAGAGATTGACCGGTTTATGGAAGAAGTGGACCCGGATCTGGTTTACCTTTTGTTTGACAGCGGACATTGTTCCTTTGCAGGAATCGATCCAGTGAAAGTGCTGGGGAACTATATAGACAGGACAAAGCATATTCATTTAAAGGACCTCCGCTCAGACGTGGTGGCGCAGTCCAGAAAAGAAAGTTGGAGCTTCTTAAAAGGAGTGAGAGAAGGAACCTTCACAGTACCGGGAGACGGAGACGTGGATTTTGCACCGATCTTTGACATCATTGAGAAAAGCGGATATGAAGGATATGTGGTAGTGGAGGCTGAGCAGGACCCGGTAGTTGCCAATCCGCTGGAATACGCAATAAAGGCAAGAAAATATATTGCAGAAAAGACAGGTTTATAGATTGTCAGAAAGGAGTACCGCTTTATGAAAATAGCATTTGACGTGGATGTGCTGGCAAAGCAGATGGATATCAACCGGATGGTGCATCAGGTGGCAGACTGGGGTTATAAATACATCGAACAGTCTCCGCATCCAAGGATCAATCCATTCTATAAACACCCGCTGTTCTCCAGGGAATGTGAGGCAGAATACAGGAAAGCACTCCGGGAAACCGGAGTGGAGATCTCCTCCTTTATCGTGGTGTACCGCTGGTCCGGACCTACAGAGGAGCAGAGACAGATGGCAGTAGCCAACTGGAAGCGGATGATTGAGATTGCCGTGGACATGGGTGTGCCGGTAATCAACACGGAGCTGTCCGGGGATCCCAACCAGCAGGAGATCTGCAACGGCATGTGGTTCCGTTCTATGGAAGAACTTCTGCCGGTCATTGAGCGGGAGGGACTCCGGGTGGAGATCCAGTCCCATCCGTATGACTTCTGCGAGCTGAACAACGAGACTTGTGACCTGGTAAAATCTTTCCGTTCTCCGAACCTTGGGTATGTGTATTCTTCTCCGCATGGCTTTTTCTATGATGAAGGCAAAGGGGATGTGCGCTCCATGTTACAGTACGCAGGGGAAGAACTGACCCACGTAC
>OLSH01000026.1_pt1 | contig 157087 bp, 152 predicted proteins | sample 1643221 | NCBI WGS metagenome assembly OLSH01 (sample SAMEA3136681, study PRJEB25190) | human gut metagenome | biome: human gut; feature: human-associated habitat; material: faeces | place: Austria | collected 2013 | reverse complement strand
CGAGTTCATATTTACTCATGTTATCTGCACCTCCTTCTGGTCTTTTCGGCTCTTGGTCTTCTGCCAAGAGCAAGGATAAATTTATATATCACAAGTTGATATATTACCATAAATTCCTGCTAATCGCAAGCTTTTTTCACAAATCCGCGGAAATTCTTCTCCACCAGCTTCCTGGAAACCATCACCTGCCGTCCGCACCCGGAGCACTTCAGACGAAAGTCCATACCCACTCTTAAGATCTCCCATTCGTTGGTCCCGCACGGATGGGACTTTTTCATCTTGATCACGTCGCCGACTTTAAATTCCATACGCATTCTCCTCTCTTTCTTACTTTTAAACAAAGTGGCAAGCCACTTCTCCTCCCAACCCCTCACGCATTTGTGTGCATAGTGCCCGCAGGGCTTTTTTGTTCCATAGGGAGGTTCAAAGAACTTTCCTATGGAACAAGAGAAAGGCAGCCGGGTCAGGGCTGCCTTTGGACAGAGATGTTTTATTTATTCTTCTCTGTAGTTTTTTTCTGCTTTGCAGTGGTTGTCGCTTCTGTTGTTGTCTTTTCCGTTGCTGTGGTTGTTGCTTTGTACTTAAATGTGATCTTCTTCCACAGTTTCTGGTTGATGCTCTTATCATCGTCCCACTTCTTGTCTGCATCTTTGGTCCACTTTTTGTATACCTTCTGGTATGCAGCCTGCTGTTTTTCCTGCAGCAGTGTACTCTTGGATGTGGCAAGGGCACTCTTAACATTCGGATTCAGCATCTTGATGATGACATATGCGTCATCAGTCTCGATCACACCGCTGACCTGGTTCTTCTTTAACTTGGAGGCGGCTTCTTCAAACTTTGTTCCGAGGGTAGCTTTTCCTTTTGTGTAGCTTTCTTCATTGTCTGAATCCACTTTATACTTCTTGGCTACAGACTTGACGCTCTGGCCCTTTTTGATAGCCTTTAACGCTTCTTTGGCTTTCTTCTTCTGTGCAGCTTTTTCCTTTGCCGTCATGTCCACTTCTTTGCCGGTCTTGCTATCAGTCTTCTTTGTGGTGAAGGCGAGCTTGTATACTTTTACAGTTTTCGCTTCCTCATCCGTCACCTTCACATCCGCCTTTTCGATGATGGCGTTCATTACTTTCTGCGCGATGAGATTTTCCTGCTGGATTCCTTTAATGTAATCCTTATCTGCGTTTGTCCCCTTCATCACACGTTTCCCGAGTTCATTTTTGGTAAATGACTTCACGGATTCGTCCAACTGCTTCTTCTCATCAGATGTGAGCTTTACATTGTAGTCATCTGCATGGGCTGCCAGCACCTTTACGGTCTTAATCTGGTTGATGACATTGTCTTTGATAGAATCCTGCATTGTGATCTTCTTGCCCTTTTTGTCGGTCCCGACCTGAGTTGACCACAGTTTATCGCCTAAATATGCAGCGTACTGCTGTTCTGCGCTGTACTGCATAATTCTTGCATATACGTGGGCTTCCTTATAGGTCACCTTATTTCCTGCATATTCAAACAGTTTCCTGTCATCCTGCTTTTTGCAGCCTGCCAATAAGGCAACACACAAAGCCATGACTGCCGTGAGACATGCTATCTTTTTCGCTACACGTTTCATTCTTCGTTTCCTCCATTTAATTTATTTCCATTTTGCATTATACTACATAACTATCTGATAATCAACGCATCCAAAGAGTTCACACAATGTTCAATTTTTGAAAGCCACTCACTCTTTTTGGAGGATGACAAGTCCAGGACAAACACAGGGTGTTCTCCTGCACTGACAGAAAGTTCCTTCGGAAATTCGTTTAAGACATCCGGGATTTTCTCCACCTGAACATTTGCCTTGGGATTCATCTCAAAGGATACTTTCTCGCCCTTCTGCTTCACATCAGTCATATAGGCGTAATGTGCCATAGATTTTAAGAGTGCAATGTGGAGCAGATTGACCACTGCCGCCGGCAGATCGCCGAAACGGTCCAAAAGCTCATCCTGCATATCCTCCATCTCATCTCTCGTGTCGATGGCAGAGATCCTCTTATAGAGTTCCAGCTTCTCCACCTCATTGCGGATATAGGCAGATGGCAGGAACGCATCGATGTTCAGATCCAGCGTTGTATCAAAATCAGAATCCTCTGAAAGTTCTCCCTTAAGCCGCAGTACCGCGTCATTTAACATCTTGCAGTACAAATCATAACCCACGGCCTCCATATGCCCAGACTGCTCTTCCCCAAGCAGGTTGCCTGCGCCACGAATCTCCAGATCCCGCATGGCAATCTTGTATCCAGATCCCAGGTCTGTAAATTCCCTGATGGCCTGAAGTCTTTTTTCTGCCGTCTCTTTTAATAAGGTGTCCCTTTTGTACATTAAAAATGCAAATGCGTTTCGGTTGGACCGTCCCACACGCCCTCTGAGCTGATAGAGCTGGGAAAGTCCAAGCTGGTTGGCATCATGGATGATCATCGTGTTTACATTGGGAATGTCCAGCCCTGTCTCGATGATGGTGGTGGAGACAAGAACGTCAATCTCTTTTTCCATGAACTGCATCATGATATTTTCCAGCTCCCTCTCCCTCATCTGCCCGTGGGCAAAAGCCACTTTGGCATCCGGAAGCAGCTTTTGGAGCCCACTGGTGATCTCGGCAATGTTATTAACCCTGTTATATACATAATATACCTGCCCGCCTCTTGTCATCTCACGGTGGACCGCTTCCTTGACCAATTCTTCATTATATTCCATCACGTAAGTCTGGATGGCCCGCCGATCATGGGGAGGTTCTTCCAGGATGCTCATATCCCTGATTCCAATCAGGCTCATATGCAGAGTCCTGGGGATCGGGGTCGCAGACAGGGACAGCACGTCCACGTCCTTCTTCAGGGTTTTGATCTTCTCTTTGTGTCCCACGCCGAACCGCTGTTCCTCGTCAATGATCAAAAGTCCCAGGTCCTTATATTTCATATCCTTGGACAGCAGGCGGTGTGTCCCGATGACCACATCCACGATTCCTTTTTTCAGGCCCTCCATGGTCTCTTTCTGTTCCTTTGGACTGCAGAATCTGGACATGACTCGAACCGTCATAGGATAATTTTTAAATCGCTCACAGAATGTATTGTAGTGCTGCTGAGCCAGGATGGTGGTGGGCACCAGATAGGCCACCTGCTTTCCGTTGGTCACTGCCTTAAACGCTGCCCGGATGGCAACCTCCGTTTTCCCGTATCCCACATCGCCGCAGATAAGCCGGTCCATGATCTTTGTGCTCTCCATGTCCCTCTTCACATCCTCAATGGCATTCAGCTGGTCCTGCGTCTCCTCATAGGGAAACATCTCCTCAAATTCCTTCTGCCAAACGGTATCCTTATCACACACGTATCCTTCCTTGGCCTGGCGGACCGCATACAGTTCCACCAGTTCCTTTGCTGTCTCCCTGACCTGGCCTTTGACCCGCTTTGTGGTCTTCTTCCACTCATTTCCTCCCAGCTTATTAAGCCGGGGCTTCTTTGCATTAGCGCTGGCGTACTTGGCAATCTGGTCCAAAGCAGAAGCCAGAATAAACAGATTGTCGCCGCCCTTGTACTCGATGCTGATATAATCCTTTTCCACATTGTTCACGGTGATCTTTTCGATCCCCCGGTAAATGCCGACACCATGTTTTTCATGCACAACATAATCGCCGATAGAAATATCAGCAAAGTTCTTTATTTTCTCGCCCTTGCCTTTAAACGCCGCCTTTTTCCTGCGTTTTTCTTTTCTTCCGCTGAATATATCACTCTCGGAGATCAACACCCACTTTGTCTCAGGATATTCAATGCCGCTTTTTAATTTCCCAGGGGTGATGACGATCTGTCCCGGAGCCATCTCTTCTGAGGGCTTTTTATCATAAGTGACCGTAAGACCATTCTCCCTCATATCCTCCGCCAGACGCTTAGCTCTTGTGACGGACGGTGACACCACCAGGATCCTGTAGTCCTTTTTCTGATACCTTTTCAGGTCCTTGACCAGCTGCTCAAAGCTGTTGTTGTAGGACTGAACAGACTTCGCTTCCATAAAAAAGGTCTCTGTGCCCGGTGCATACTTCACCTCGGAAGCCAGCGCGGATAAAAAGACCGTCTGCTGCTTCATCAGACGGCTCAACGCCTCCTCAAAACAGGATACCGTTTCCATCTGGCTTGGCAGAAGATATCCTGCCTCCAGACGGCTTTTCATACTCTCAGTAAATTCCAGATAAAAGCCTTTTCCCCGTTCTTCCACATGCTGGGGCTCATCCACGTAGACTGTGGTTTCTTTCGGAAAATAATCCAAAAAGGATACAAGCTTGTCATAAAAATACGGAAGATACCCCTCTACACCGATGAGCATGGAAAGCTCGGAGAGTTCTTCCTTGAGCCTTTTGTATTCCTTTTTCAGCCTGACCTCTTTGTCCGTTTCAAACGCACTGTGGAACTTCGCCGCCAGGTCCTCATATTCTGCCTGGATCTTTTTAAGCCCTGCAGTGATCCGCTCCTCACTTAACACGATTTCCGTGGCCGGATAAACCGTCAGGCTTTTGATCTCCTCAATGGACCGCTGGCTCTGGGCGTCAAAGCTTCGGATAGAATCCACTTCCTCTCCCCAAAGCTCGATCCGGTACGGGCAGTCCGAGGTAAACGGGTAGATGTCTATGATCCCGCCCCTCACGGCAAATTCACCGGCAGCCTCCACAAACGGGGCTCTCTCATATCCCATGGCCGTAAATTCTTTTGTGATCTCTTGCTCAGAAATTTCTGTCTCCAGGCTGATGGTCACCCGGTTCTTCTTGATCTCAGAAAGGGGCACGACCCGGTCCATTAATGCATCAATGGACAGAATAAATACACCACCCTGTCCTTTTATGATGCTCTCAATCCCCCTAAGCCGCTCTTTTGCGATGGCATTTCCATGGACATCCGCGCTGTAAAACAGCGGATCCTTGGCAGGAAAATAGATGGCATCTCCCCCAAAGAACTGGTAATTCTCTGCCCATTCCTTGGCCTTATTCTCATCTGCCGTCACAATGATCTTATAATTTCCGCGTTTCTTCTTTCCTTTAAATGTACTGACCAAGTGGGCTTTTGCCCCGTCAGTACATCCGGACACCAAAACAGGACCCTGATGACGCTCAAGGCCTGCTTTTATCTGTCCATATACTGCATCGTTTTCAAAAATCTGCTCTAACACGTCTCATTCCTTACTTTCTGCTGCGGTTACTTCCTCGCCTTTTTATTATATTGGTTCATGGCTCCGGATATGTCATCCATTACCATAAGCTTTACCGCATCGTCCACATCCGGGAACACATCATCGTAGATTTCCCTCTCTCCTTTAGAGAAATGCCCAAGCACATAATCTGCCAGATCATATCCCTTTGGTTTTTCTCCCACGCCGATCTTAATCCTCGGAAAATCCATGCTGCCCAGATGGCTGATGATGCTCTTGATCCCGTTGTGTCCTCCAGCACTTCCTTTTCTCCTGATCCTAACCTGCCCAACATCCAGAGATATATCATCAAAGACCACGATAAAATCCGAAGGGTCCAGCTTATAGAAATCCATGATTCCCCGGAGGCTTTCCCCGCTTAAATTCATAAAGGTCTGCGGCTTTATGAGCAGGACCTTCTGCCCTCCTAAGTATCCGCTTCCAATGAGCGCCTTATGCTTTTTTGTAGAAAATTCTATCTGGTTTTTCCCGGCAATATAGTCAACAGCCGCAAATCCGATGTTATGCCTTGTGTTCTCATACTGCCTGCCGGGATTGCCCAGTCCTGCGATCACTTTCATTTTACTGCTCCTTTGTCCTGGTTCCTTTTCCAATTAGTCTGGAACCAGTATAACAAAAGATTATAAATTTTGAAAGAAGTCTCTTGTTTTAGTTACCTTCTTCATCATCTGGTCAAATCCTTTCGGGGTCAGAGACTGGGGACCGTCACAGAGCGCCTTGGCCGGATTGTTGTGAACTTCCACCATGAGCCCGTCAGCCCCTGCCGCAATGGCAGCCAGAGCCATTGGCTCTACCATAAACCGGATTCCTGTGGCATGGGATGGATCCACGATCACTGGCAGATGTGATTTCTTTTTGATCATTGGGATGGCGGACAGATCCAGTGTATTCCTCACTGCAGTCTCATAGGTCCTGATCCCACGCTCACAAAGAATCACGTTCTCATTTCCCCCTGCCATGATGTACTCGGCGCTCATGAGCCATTCATCAATGGTGCAGGCCATTCCCCTCTTTAAAAGCACAGGTTTGTCGATCTTTCCTAGTTCTTTTAACAGTTCAAAATTCTGCATGTTCCTGGTCCCTACCTGGATCAGATCCACGTCCTCAAACAGATGGAGATGGCTGGCATCCATGATCTCTGTGACGACAGGAAGTCCGGTGGCCTTTTTTGCCTCCAGCAAAAGCTTCAGCCCCTCATCGTGAAGTCCTTGAAAAGCGTAAGGCGATGTCCTCGGCTTAAATGCGCCTCCTCGCAGGAACCCTGCCCCTGACTCTTTTACCTGCTGGGCCACCTCTGTCATCTGCTCCTTTGTCTCGATGGAGCAAGGACCTGCGATCACCTGAAAGTTTCCTCCGCCGATCTTGACCCCAGAAATATCCACAGCCGTGTCATTGGGGTGGAATTTTCTGTTGGCTTTTTTGTATGGCTCCTGAATCCGCTGCACGGTCTCCACAATGTCATTGGCCATCACATGGTCCACATCCACTTTGGAAGTATCCCCGATCAGCCCTAAAAGCTTTGTATTAATGCCGGCAGATTCGTGGATGGCAAACCCCTGGGACTCCATCTCCTGCTTTAATGCCTCTACCTGCTGATCCTTTGCGTCACTCTTTAAAATAATAATCATGATACCTTCTCCTCCTTGATTTGTATGCATAATGTCCATACTGCTTTTTTATTCCAACGGGAGGTTCATAGAACTTTCCGATGGAAGACCAAAGCGGACAAGTCCGCTTCAACTCCCTGTGTCCCTCAATTATGAGGGACTTGCTCTGCTTTATGCGCCGATGTGCAGCTGCAACGCAGCTTTCCTTGGCACATCGTGTGCATCCTCGCGGAGTGTTTTATGCTATAGGGGATTCCGGAGGAATTTCCTATAGCATAAAAAGGACCTGTATTCTACTACAAGAATACAGGTCCTAAACATAATCTGTTAAGATTAAACTTTACTTGGTTCTAGGAGATGATTCATTGTAGCGCAAAAAGCCAGGATTAAAGTAATAACCCCAGAAATAAAATGAAAAAGCATATGCATTTGACATTTCTCTTTTTGCTGACATGATGTTCTCCTACATTCATAACTTATATCTATCAAACCGATAGTTTATATCTATTAAATTACACGATATCCTCCCTCTTGTCAAGGAAAACTCAGATGGATTTGTACTGCCATCTGCCTCTGAAGTAACGGATCATGAACAGCACAGCACGCACTGCCCAGTCTAAGGTCATGGCAACCCATACCCCGAACACTCCCCATCCAAGCCATTTTCCCAGAACAAAACTGAAAAAGATGCGAAAGATCCACATGGAGATAATGGCAACGACCATTGTATATCTCGCATCGTTGGAAGCTCTCAGTGTATTTGGCAGGGTGAAGGAAACCGGCCAGATAGTCACACAGCATAGAGTATGATACAACAGAATCCTCCTGGTAATGGCCGCAGTCTCCGGTGTAAGGTGATAAGCTCTTATGATGACTGGAAGTATGAAAACGATAAAAATATTAAATATAAGCAGCGAAGCATAGGCGATCTTTAACAGCTTTTTTGTATAATAACGGGCTGCCTCATAATCGTTTGCGCCTACACACCGTGATACCACAGTGAGCACCGCAAGCCCCACGGCCATACCCGGAATGATCTCAAACAGAGCCACCATGTTGCTGACTGCGTTTGCGGTGATGGCAGAAGTTCCAAAGCCCGCCACCAGGCTCAGCACAAGAATCTTTCCCAGCTGGAACATACTGTTCTCCACCCCGTTGGGAACTCCGATATTTAAAATTTTCCCCACCAGAAATCCCTTAAATTTAAAATGAAAATTTCTGCTGATATGTACGGCTTGGTTTCTGTTTTTTAATAAAACCAAAATAACCACTGCCGCAATCACTCTGGAAGCCAGTGTCGGGATCGCCGCCCCTTCCACTCCCATACCGACGCCGTAGATCAAAACAGCGTTTCCGATGATGTTGATGGCATTCATAAACAAGGACATCTGCATTGCGATCTTGGAATTGCCCATGGTCCGGAACAGCGCCGCGCATCCGTTGTAGACTGCCAAAAATGGGATAGATGCGGTCACGATCAGCAGATAGACCTCCGCATTGTGCATGACCGCCGGCTCAATGGCCCCGAACACTCCGTGAAGGATCAATCCCCGCATGGCATAGATCCCCGCCATGATGGCCAGCGCCAGGGCTGAAATAAACAGGATCAGCTGATCTGCGGTCTTGCAGGCCATCACATGCTTTTTCTGTCCCAGATACTGCCCGGCCACCACTGCGCCGCCGGTAGCCAGGGCAGCAAACATGTTGATTAACAGGACCATGATGCTGTCCACCAGCGAAACACCGGAAACTGCGGCTTCCCCCACGCTTGAGATCATGATGGAGTCGGCCAGCCCCACAGTCACAGTCAGCATCTGCTCAATGATCAGCGGGATGATTAAGCTTTTCAAATCCTTATTAGTAAATAAAACCTCTCTTTTTTCCATTCCTATTACTTTTCTCCGTTTTTCCTGTCCACACTGTCTACCATATAGGCAATGGCCTGATCTCCTGTAATGTTACAGGCTGTACCGAAGCTGTCCTGGGAAAAGTGCAGGGAAATGATCAGCTGGCTCATAGGGTCCGTAAAATGCAGCATGGACTTAATCAGCCCGAGGGCTGCCATAACGCCTCCTCCCGGTACTCCCGGAGCCGCCACCATCGTGATTCCCAGCATGAAAATAAACGGAAGGAACATAGACAGGGTAGGTGTCAGCCCGTTGGCAAGCATAATACCCATAGAACCGATCACCAGACAGATGGTATCCCCAGACAGATGGATCGTTGCACAAAGAGGGATAACAAAGTCCGCAATATCTTCAGATACCCCGCCATTTTTGCTGCTCTCCAGATTCACCGGTATAGTAGATGCGGAAGACTGGGTTCCAAGAGCCGTGAAGTAGGCAGGGGCAATGCCCTTTAGATTCTTAAATTTATTTTCTTTTGTGAACAATGTGGATACAAGGAACTGAAACGCGATGTAGAGCCATTGGAAAATCAGGATCATCACATACAGCTTGATGAACATTTTAATGGTGGGAAGCAGCTTCCCCTCCGCGGCGATCTTGCTGAACAGCCCGGCCACATAAAATGGGATCATCGGTATGATGATTTTATTCAGTGTCTTTGTAATAATCTCCTGAAGATCCTTTAAGCAGAGCAGCAGCGTATCGTTCCTGCTGTTGGCGATGCCAAGGCCTAAAAGGAAAGCCAGGACCAGCGCTGTCATAACTCCGAAGACCGGGTCAGCCTGAATGGTAAAGATCGCTTCAAAAGACTTGGTTTGGATCTCACTTCCTGTAATTCTCTGAATCAATGACGGCAGAAGAGCCTTTCCCGCAAAAAATGCGCCGATCCCCGCGATGACAGTGGATGCATAGGCTAAAAGCAGGGTCACTCCAAACAGCTTATTTGCCTTTTTCCCCAAGTCCGCAAGCCCAACGGCCACAAAGGACAGAATCAAAAGCGGAATGATAAAATTTAAAAATGTACTAAACAGTGTCGTAAAGGTCACAAACAGGCGGATCAGACCTTTAAAAACAAACGTATCGCCAACACCGAACAGATCTCCTATGGAACCGACCAGCATACCTGCAACGATACCGATCAGCAGCCGTGTCAGCAAACCTATTTTTTTCTTTTTCATAAATATGTTTCTCCCTATTTTTCTCTTGTTAAAACGGCAGACAGGTGTCCGCCTCACAAAATATAATTATACGTCGTGAAAATAAAGATAACAAGGGGCACCATTATTTTCAAGAATTTTCTATGACATAATCAGATATAAAATTAATGCTTTGGAAAGGGTTGACTTTATACCCCAACCAAATCCCAACCAAAATAAATTGTAACATTCGACTTAGATGATTAGAAAGGAAAACTTGTATATCCGTATATTTAAATATTAACTCAAATAATAAGCCATTATATTTTTAAGTTGCTTCTTTATTTTGTTTTAGCTCTTTCAGCTCAATTCAATAACTGTTCACAGTTTAGACTAAAAGAAATTTTGGCATTGTCGAAAGTTCTTAATTTAAAAGACAAAAACATAATGACGATTTTTTTAATATGAATAGCGATTGTAATTCTTAATATTTTAAATTTTTTGGAGGTATCGTTATGAATTTTACTGAGGAAATGAAAATTTGGTTATTCGATTTAGCACATGGAAATCTGGAACATAATCAAATTATAAAGGGATTTATAAAACCTTATGCAATAAATGATATGGTTTTCATAGAGAGCATAAACGGATCAAAGTAAATCAGCTAAAAAAGACTTAATCTGTAAAACTACAGACTAAGTCTCTTTTGTCTCCATTCAATTCCACATATAAATGAAGCAAAAACCAGCGAGTTCTGCTCTTTTCCTTTTATGCGTACATTAATTTACCTTTTGGTTCAGGAATTTGTTGTCCTCTTTCTTTTGCTACTTCAATCCATTCTTCTATAATTATTTCTGCATTGCTGATAGCTTCCTGTACCGTTTTGCCATCTGCCATGCATCCAGGCAGTTCAGGTACTTCAACAATAAATGCTTCATCTTCTGTTGACCAGTAAATAATACGTTCATATTTATACATTTTGGATACCTCCTATAATTTGATTTTATATTTCAAAATATAATTTCTGATTTGCTTGATCTGATACGGCTTAGCCATATTCCCTTGTGGCTGGATATTTATATTATCCGGAAGATTTTTGTAAGAGTAAATAAAATGTTCCCCTTTGATTCTACATTCAAAACCTAAGACATCAAGAAGTTTTCTCAAGTCTCTGAATTTTATATTTTTATCTTGCGTTCCACTCATGATAGAAACCATGATTTTTTCTGCTGTTGGCATAGTATTAGATCCTTTCTTGATACTATATAATCATACCACTTCTAAAAGTGAATATTAGAAGTTTTTAAAAAGAGCCTTTTTCTCTTCCTCTTTAGGAACATACTCAATTAAATCCTTTGGGGTTTTGCTTTATACATATTTATGCCAGCCTGTTCTAAAGCATCTCCAACATTGAATTTATATTTTAACATTTGTAACTCCTGTCATATATTTATAATTTTACTTTAGCATACTTCATATTTTAAGTAAACAAGTGTATCACTTAGAAAAGTAATAAATTTATCAACTATCACTTTTCTGAGTGGTACAACAAAAATATAAAGAAAAGGAAATTAAGAACACAATTTCTTAACTCCCCATACACCTGTGCCCAGTTTTGGATCGTAAGGACCTCTTTTTTCCCTTCGGCATTGATCCCAAGAATCACATAGGCAGCAAGTTTACGGATCATGCCATTGTCACGGACAGAATAGTGGATGGCATCAATATTATACTCCCGCAAGAAATATTACTGATTGTATGACAACGCTATGCCGTGAACAAAAAATAAACGGTGGTGGCATTACTAAACTTCGGAAAACGACCAGTTCTGATTTGCAGATGCAAGGAACACCTAAAACAATTGTCGCTAGTATGTTGGGACATACCACAGAGACAAATGAAAAGTATTATACCTACGATACCTCTAACCTAGACAAAAAAAAGATTATCCAAGAGCGCAATTCCAAATTCAAGAATTTGTTACACACTGGATAATCCCAACCAAAGCCAACCAAGCTTCATTGTCTTACAAAAAAATAAATCCCCCATAAAATGGAGGATTCATCGGGGCAACAGGATTTGAACCTGCGACCTCGTAGTCCCGAACCACGCGCTCTACCAAGCTGAGCCATGCCCCGCTTTTGCTATTATATTACGTCTGGTTCAAAAATGGAAGAGGAAATTTCATTTTTTTTAATATTTATTGTATATTTTTCTGTACTTCAGAGCTTTTACTTTAGTAAAGGCTCAAATTCGTCTCCTGGCATTGGCCTTGCAAAATAGTATCCCTGAATGTCATCACATTGAAGCTTCTTTAAGAATTCATATTGCTGTTCCGTCTCCACCCCTTCTGCTGTCAGGTGAATTCCCAGGCTTCTGGAAAGTTCAATAATGCTCCTGATAATCTTTTCTCCCCTGTTGTCGCCAATGTCGTCCACAAAACTCTTGTCCAGCTTCAGAACATCAATCGGCATCGAACTTAACATGGTCATAGAAGAATACCCTGTCCCAAAATCATCCATCAGTACGGAGAATCCGATCTCATGCAGTTCATCAATAATGTTTTTGAGCAGTTCCTGATCCTCTGACATAACACTCTCTGTGATCTCCAGAGGAACCAGTTCCGGCGGGATCTTATACTCTTCCAAGATATTTTGATATTTTTGTACAAAAGCGCTGTAAAAGATATTATACCGGGACAGGTTGACAGACACCGGCACTACCTCTCTTCCCTCATCGATCCACTGCCGCTGCTGTCTGCAGACTTCCCGGAACATAAATTCGTCCAGGACGACGATCAGACCGTTTTCTTCAAAAACCGGAATAAAGTCAGACGGCGGTACGATCTTTCCGTCCTTTCCGATCCATCTGACCAGGGCCTCCGCCCCTACGATCTTCTTTGTCTCCGTATCATATTTAGGCTGATAATAGGCACAGAATTCATGCTGAGCCAGAGCCGTTTCCATCCGGTCCTCCATCTCCTTGTTATGAATAATCCGTTTTTTCAGTTCTTCATTGTAGAAGGCGTAGTAATTGTGCAGCTGGTTTTTTACTGTGGCCTGAGCAATCAGCGCCATGTCCGACATGGCATCAATGGCCATGCTGCGGTCAGTTACCAGATAAATACCGATACTCGGCTTTATTTTATAGTTCATATTCTTCATCCGCTGAATATGTGTGATGAACTGGTCCAGACGTCTCAGAAGCTCCTTCTCTGAATGATAGTGCATAAGTCCTACAAAACGGTCTGCCTCCCTGTGGGCCGCCAGTTCCCCATCCTGCATCATGCCTCTCCAAATATGCCAGATCAGACGAATAATCTCATCCCCTGTCTTAAACCCAAACAGTTCATTGACCAGCTTAAAGCGGTCGATATCCATACAGAGGACAGCCATCTTGCCAGTCTCTTTTTCCAATGCCTTCTCTGCCTTTAAACAGAATGCCCGGTAATTATCTCCGCCTGTCATACTGTCCGTATATGCAATCTCCATCAGCTTGACCTGCTTCTTTTTCTCGGACCTTACAATGTAAATCAAAAGAGCCAGAAATAAAGCTAGAATAATGCCTGACTGTACATAGGTTAGTTTCATAATGGCCATGGCTTTTGTATTTGCCACTTCGGTGGGGACCACAGTCAGAAGATACCAGTCATTGATCTCCGTAGGAACATAGTACATGTACTTTCTCTCCCCATTGAGAAACTCAATGTGGCCTTTTTCTTGATTTTTTAATGCTTTTTTCAGCTGGTCAGAACAATTTTTATTTTCTGCCGATGCCTTGCGCAAAGCCTTAAAGATATTGGACATATCTTTAAAACTATTGTGATTGTCAGAGTCCACCACAACGTTTCCGTTGCGTTTCACAACATAAGTATAGCCTTTTCCATAATATGTAGAGATAGACAAAGCCTTTTTAAAATCATCCGTCCGGTAGGCTGCATATAATACTGCCTCCACCTTCTTTCCCCGGACGATGGGCGTGCTGTAAATATTGATCTTTTCTTTTGTTGAATCCAGGCGGTCTGTCAATGTCTCGGAAATGGAAGAAATGCCTTCCAGCCCTGACTTGAAATACTCTCGGTCTGCCAGATTCCCCACCTTCTGGTCGCTTGTATATACGGTCCCATCGGTAAGAATGATCCCCATCCGCTTAAACTGGTACTTGTCGGAAACCTTCTGAAAACTTTTCGCCAGCTTTTTCGGATTCTCAAGCTTTTTATCGCTGATTTCATTGGCGATGCCGTCCAGGAGATTGATCTCCCCCAGAATTTCTTTTCTCAAAATCTCCACGCTCTGTCCAGAGACCTCCTGAAGGGAGCTTAAGACTTCATTTTCCAGATTGTTGTGCAGGGCTTGGGAGTATATATACAGGGAAGAAAATAGACCAAAAGACAGTACGATTATAAAAAACAGGATTCTTTTCATCATAGAACTCTCTTTCATTTTATTCCTCCCTTCCCTTGTATTTCTTACTGCCCTTAAATTATAAAGCATATACCTGGTTTTGCACAATCATTATTTTATGAGATTGAGCTTCTTAAGTTCCTCCTCTGCCTGGTCCCTGCTCTTAAATATGATTCCTGAATACCCATAGTTCCTTGCCGCTTCAACGTTTACCTCCAGGTCATCAATAAAAACAGACTCCTGAGGGGTGATGCTGTATCTTTCTTCCAGCGCCTGATAGATCTCTCTTTCCGGCTTCACTGACAGCACCTCATAGGAGATCAGACTTCCGTCTGCCTCAGCGAGAAAGGAAAATGGTTCTTTTCGATTCTCAAATGATGTTTTGCCGTAATTACTGAGAATGTATACAGAATAGCCCTCTGCCCTCAGACTTCTGACCCACTCAGCCGCATAAGGATATTCCTCCGTCATCTCATGAATATGCTCATAAAACAGATCAATCTGTTTCTTGTATTTAGGCGCCAAGGAATAGAACCCTTCTACGATCTCCTGGTCAGACATGGCCCCGCGGTCAAACTCCTGCCAGTAAGGCCCTCTCACCGTGGCATCTGCCATATGCTCAAACGTTTCCCCCTCAAATCCAAGTCTGTGGAATAACTGCTCCCACGCAAAATCCGCCAGGACATTTCCGATGTCAAATATCACATTTTTTATCATGCCGTCCTCCTAACTGTCTGTCTAGAAAAATATCTCAGGTTCCGCCCGCTCTGTATACTGCTCTTCCAGCTCTGTCTTGTGGTACAGATATCCTTCATCCTCATAATATCTGGCCTGCCTTGGACATTTCTTGATACAAGCCCCGCATTTGATGCAGATGCCGTTTACTGTTTTCACGTCCTCACGGTTTATAGATCCCATAGGACAGACCTCAGCGCAGATGCCGCATCTATCACAGTCCCCCGAAGTCAAAGGCTTCACTTTTCTGATATCAATGAAGGTTCTCTTTCTGTCACGGGGCTGATAATACCCTCTGTACGGTGCCGGCGTTCCCTTCACATACACAGGGTGTACAAAATCCTCCTTCTCATACATTTTGAGACGCTGACAGAGTCCATACGCAAACTCCCTGGCCAGGCTGACATCCTTGTGGTCCGGCCGGTCTTTTCCCAGTGTCCTGGAAAATGCGTGTTCTCCCACAAAGGCTCCCGCAGCAATGGTGTAAAAGTGGTTTTGTTCCAGCAGGTCGCGGAGTTCTATCAGCGCGTCGTCGTAATTCCGGTTTCCATAGACTGTGACCGGCACTGCCAGGGCATGATTTCCCTTGATATAATCCCTTAGGAATCCAAGCAGCACATTGGGCACCCTGCCTGCATAGACCGGTGTTCCAAAAACCACAAGATCCTCAGGTTCAAAAACGAGGAGCTCTTTTCTTTCACTGGGCAGCGTAAAGTCATACTCGTGATACGGGACACGCAGTGTTCTGGCAGCCTCCTTTGCCAAAACTGTGACGATCTTTTTTGTTGTATCTGTGGCACTGAAATAGACTGCCCAAACTCTCTTACATTCCATAACTAACCCCTCCTTTGAACCAGATCCATAAGTAAATACTCTTAAAAACATTATACCTTAACGTGCTAAGCACGCCAAGCCCGGAGGGCATAGAATACAGTGTGCCCTACTGGGTATGAGTTATTTATCACTATTTCCGTCACGCTTTTGAAATGCGCTCCTCCAATAGTGGTAAATAACTTTCGTAAAGTGGCTCCTTTTACTCCTATCAGTTTACGTTTTGTGTGTTTTCTTTAAAGGTTACATATTCGTTCAGGCTTACTGGCAGTTCGTTAGAGAATAGATGAAACTTATAAAAACAAAAGGTGCCATCCTACGATAGTTATTCACCACTATTTCCGTCGCACTTTGGAAATGTGCTCCTCCAATAGTGGCAAATAACTTTCGAAAAGTGACACTTTTCTTTTGACAGAAACCCTTCTCCAGCAGACATTACGTCCATTTTCTACATGATTGGAGTGAAGCATTCTAAGAGCTGAACGGAAATCATGTGGAAAATGTCATACCTTAACGTGCTAAGCACGCCAAGCCCGAAGGGCATAAAATACGGTGTTCCCTGCGTCCATAAAACAAAAAATCGCGGTCCGCATTGACGGCTCTTTTTAATCGTGGGATACTTACTCTAAGAAGTGTTAATATCCATGATAGAAAGGTTTATTCATTATGAAGACATCTGATGATTTAAAAGCATTGTTACAGAGGATCGACCATAAAGGTTATCCCACATATAAAGACACAAGAGGCAGCTATCGTTTTGACGGCTATGTGCTGAATATTGACCACGTACAGGGAGATCCTTTTGCATCTCCTTCCAAACTGAGTGCCGTGATTCCCGGCTCAAAGGCCGGATTTCCGTCTTCCCTGTTTGACCTGCCTCATAAGCGCATTGCCCTTCAGGATCATCTGACACGCTTGTTCGCAAAAAAACTAGAGTCTTTTAACTTCAAAGCCAAAGGCTCCGGAAAAAGCGGGCTTATCTCTGTCAGCAGGTGCGGACAGGAGATCTTAGCCCGCACCGCTTTATCCATGGATCCTTCCTCCGGTAATCTTTCCGTTCACTTTGAGGTTGGATTCCCGGCCAGAGGACGAACCATCGCCGCCTTTGAACTGATTAAGATCCTGTTCGATTTCCTGCCGGAATGTGTGCGCTCTTCCTTCTATTATAATAGGTTAAATAAAAGGGTCATAAAAGAAGTGGCCGATCTTTCTGAAGACCAACAGTATATCCGGGAGCAGCTTCCAAAACTGGGCCTCTGCGCATTCGTGGCAGACGGTTCCATCCTGCCCAGGGAAAGCGGTGTTTCTTCCCGCCCGATGAAGCAGGCGGTGGCTTTTCATTCTCCTGATTCCCTGAAGGTCACTCTTAACCTGCCCCATCACGGTCCCCTTACCGGAATGGGAGTCCCAAAAGGCATCACCCTCATCGTAGGAGGCGGATACCACGGGAAATCTACTCTTTTAAAAGCTCTGGAACTGGGCGTGTACAATCATATAAAAAATGACGGAAGGGAATATGTGATCACCGATGACACAGCCGTGAAACTCCGGGCCGAGGACGGGCGCAGTATTAAAAACACAGATATTTCTCTGTTTATCAACAACCTTCCAAACGGCAAGGATACCTCTTCCTTCTCCACAGAGGATGCCAGCGGAAGTACTTCCCAGGCCGCTAATGTGGTGGAAGGCATGGAAGCCGGAACTTCCCTGTTCCTCATCGATGAGGATACCAGCGCCACCAACTTTATGATTCGGGACGAACTGATGCAGAGAGTGGTCCACCGGGATCTTGAACCGATCACGCCGTTCATTGAGCGGGTTCAAGGATTGTATGAGGACCACGGGATCTCTTCCATCATTGTTGCCGGAAGTTCCGGTGCCTATTTCCAGGTTGCCGATCATATCCTGCAGATGGACCGATACATGCCGAAAGAAATCACTGCCTTTGCAAAAGAAGAGGCCAAAGCCTTTCCTTTGGTGACGCTCCCAGAAAAAATGCCGGAGAATCCATCGTTTTGCCGTATCATCCAGAGTAACCGTTCCTTTACGAAAAACGGAAGAAACAAGTTGAAAACACTGGGAAAGGATGCGTTCCAAATTAATAAAGAGACTGTAGACTTAAGATATACGGAACAGCTCTGTGATGCTGAACAGACTACGGCGCTCGCGTATGCACTTCTGTATGCCCAGCTTCATCTGATCGACGGCCGGAAGGATCTTCGGCAGATTGTGGAAGAACTGATGCGGATCATAGAGACAAAAGGCCTTGTGGCAATCCTTGACTGTGGATATGTAAAGTCCAATCTGGCTGAACCGAGAAAGCAGGAAGTGTTTGCGGCATTTAACCGGTATCGAAAACTTTAAGATCAAAAAAGGAGGGCTTTATTTTGAGTGAACCTACACAATTTGCCAGTCGGGCGGACTTTCGGAAATGGCTGTCTGACAATGGCCGGTCAAGTGCCGGTATTTGGCTTTTATTCGGCAAAGCAGGCGGTCCAAAAACCATAAAAGCGGGTGAAGCGCTTGAGGAGGCCCTGTGCTTTGGATGGATTGATGGAAAGATGCAGAAGATCGATGACAAAACCTACAAAAAATATTTTTCTTCGCGCAGAGAAAACAGTAAGTGGTCTGAGAAAAATAAAAAGTTGGTGAAAAGCCTTGAGGAACAAGCGCTTATGACCGATGATGGCAGAACAAAAATAGAGGAAGCCAAAAAAAACGGCCAATGGGATGCCCCGAAATCTCCGGCCGTCACAGAAGAACAGATCGCTTCTTTATCCGCCCTGTTAAAAGAGTATGAACCTGCATATACAAACTTTCAGGCAATGTCACCGTCTGTTAAAAAAACTTATACTAAGGCTTATTTTGATGCAAAGACCGATGCCGGCCGGGAAAAGCGGATCTTATGGATGGTCGGCCGGCTTAACAAAAATCTAAAACCTATGTAACTGAAAAGTACGCCCAGCTTATATCAGGCGTACTTTTTATTTGTTTACATTCTGCGCTCAAACACTTTGTAGGAGACTACATAAGTGATCAAGAATACCCACACGAGAACACCCACGATTTTTGTAAGTACCGGATACCAGAGACCCCCGATGAGCCAGGTCCCATAGAGAGCTATAATCAATGCAGTGGCCGCAAACCGGTATGCCTTCTTGCCTATTTCCTGATTTCTCTCATCAGTATTGGAAAGCCGAAGTTCCTTTAATTTGGCAGGGTTTTTTAAGACCAGCTGAAACCGGATCCACAGTACCAGGGCTGCTGCCATCAGACCTGTCCCCACTCCTGCATATGCACTCATCATATGCTCATTGATCTGAACATCCCAATAACTGTGGGCCAGAAGTGAGACTGCCAATGTCACCGCGCCTGCTATGAACAGATAAATCAGGTATCTCTGTTTTTTCTTCACTGCTTTCCTATACTCTTCATCGTTTTTCGCATTGCTTGCGCAAAATAATCCTATCATAAATTCTCCTCCTCCTGATCAAATATGAAAATGTCCTCGATCGTTACTCCAAAGAACTGGGCAATCTTGTGAGCCAATACCAGCGAAGCCTTATATCTGCCGTTTTCCAGGGATATGATCGTCTGCCGGGTCACATCTACAGATTCTGCCAGTTCCATCTGCGTTACCCTCTTTTCCTTTCTCAGTTCCTGTATTCTTGTTTTCATACGTCACGCCCTTTTTTGTATAGTTTGCTTTACATCTTGAGTATAGTTTACTTTACATGTAATGTCAAGTACATTTTACATTGTCTTATTTACATATTTTTTTCCTTGTGTTAGAATCTTTACTGACACTTTTACTTTCTATATTAGAATGGAGTCCTAAACCATGGATACGTTTAAAAAATTTATCAAATATTACGGCCCCTACAAGGCTGTTTTCTTTTTTGATCTGTTCTGTGCCGCCTTTATCAGTATTGTGGATCTGGCATATCCGCAGATACTGCGTACACTGACAAACACTTTGTTTTTAGAGGAAAGTTCCATTATCCTGAAGAATATTTTTATCATCGGAGCCATCCTCCTGATCTTCTACATCCTGCAGGCCCTGTGCAAGTATTATGTCAGCTGCCAGGGACATATCATGGGCGCCCGGATGGAACGGGACATGAGAAGAGAGCTGTTTGAACACTATGAAAATCTCTCTTTTTCCTACTATGACAAAAATAACACCGGACAGATGATGAGCCGGCTTGTCTCCGATCTGTTTGACATCTCGGAGTTTGCCCATCACGGCCCGGAAAATCTATTTATTTCTGTTGTAAAGATCATCGGCTCCTTTATCTTCCTGTTTATGATCCAGTGGAAGCTGGCGCTGATCTTATGCGCTGTGGTCATTTTCATGATTTTCTTTTCGGCACTCCAGAACAAACGGATGCAGGCCACCTTTCTGGATAACCGGAAAAAGATAGGGAACATCAACGCCACACTGCAGGATTCTCTTGCAGGGATCCGGATTGTCCAGTCTTTTGCCAACGAGGACATCGAACGAGAAAAGTTTCACCAGGGTAATGAAGGTTTTCTGCGGTCCAAGCAGGACAACTACAGGGCCATGGGAACCTTTCAGGGAGGCAATACTTTCTTCCAAGGCCTGATGTATCTGGTGACTCTTGTGGCCGGCGGCTGCTTCATCGCTGCCGGAGAAATGACTGCTGCGGATCTGGCTATGTACGCTTTGTATATCGGTATTTTTATCAGTCCCATCCAGATTCTTGTGGAACTGACTGAGATGATGCAGAAAGGGCTGTCCGGTTTCCGGAGATTCCAGGATATCATTGAGACAGAACCGGAGATCGTGGACCTTACAGATGCGGCACCGATCAATAATCCGGCCGGAAACATCTCCTATGAGGATGTCAGCTTCAGCTATGAGGATAATGAAGTGGTGCTAAACCATATCTCCTTTGAAATTGAGGCCGGAAAATCCGTAGCCTTAGTGGGCCCGTCCGGCGGAGGGAAAACAACAATCTGCTCTCTGCTGCCTCGGTTTTATGATGTGAGCCAGGGCACCATTTCCATCGGGGGACAGGACATTCGGAACATAACTCTTAAGAGCCTCAGAAATTCCATAGGTATCGTCCAGCAGGACGTCTATCTGTTCGGAGGAAGTGTACGGGAAAACATTGCTTATGGCAATCCTGAGGCTGGCATGGAGGAGATCATAGAAGCCGCTAAGAAAGCCAATATCCATGACTTTATCATGGATCTGCCTGACGGATATGATACGTTTGTAGGGGAGCGGGGAACCCGTCTGTCCGGAGGCCAGAAACAGCGCATATCCATCGCCCGGGTCTTCTTAAAGAACCCGCCGATCTTGATCCTGGATGAAGCCACCAGTGCCCTGGACAATGAAAGTGAGCGCCATATTCAAAAGAGCCTGGAGGAACTGTCCAAAAACAGAACTACCGTGACCATCGCCCATCGGCTGTCTACGATCAAGCATGCCGATGAGATCCTTGTCATTGACAGCCATACCATCCAGGAACGTGGCTCCCACAGAGAGCTTCTAAAACAGGATGGTATTTACGCAAAATATTATAAGATGCAGTTTGAGGGCCTTGAGACCTTTGATATTTGATCCAACTGGAACAAAGTGGGCAAGCCCACTTCAACACCCCAACCCCTCACTCTTTGAGGGGCTTGGCAACTTTGCGCGCCAAATGCGATTTGACGCAGTCAAATGATTTCCTCACGCATTTGTGTGCATAATGCCCGCAGGGCTTTGTTCTTCCATAGGGAGAACTTTCCTATGGAACAAAAAAGGCCAGACACCCTCATGTCTGGCCCTTCTTTATCTTCATTATATCATCTCACAACTCTGCCGGCCCCGCCGCTTTCTGCCAGGGATTCTATCTCCTCAGTACTCACATAGTTCATATCCCCCGGAATGGTGTGCTTCACCGCCGCAGATGCAGTGGCAAACTCCAGCGCCTTTTCCGGTGCCCAGCCTTCCATGATCCCGTGGATAAAGCCTGCGGCAAACGCATCTCCTGATCCTACCCGGTCCACAATATGCACCATATACCGCCTTCCCCGGTAAAGACCGGAATCACCAGCCACCTCTGCGCCATACCGGTTGTCAGAGGCGGAGATGCTTTCTCTCAGCGAGCTGACCAGATAAGTAAACCCATAAGTCTTTCTCACATTCTGCATACGTTCCTCATCCACGCAGACCTGATAATCTCCGTTGATAAAGTCTAGTCCGTCTTCCTCATAGCCAAGCACCAGTGCGGCGTCTCTGGCATTTCCAAAACAGATATCCACATATTTCATCAGCTCCCGCATAATGCTTTGCTTTTCTCTCTTATCCTTTGTCCAAAGCTTAGCCCGGTAGTTTAAGTCAAAGGAAGTTCTGATCCCTCTTTTTTTTGCAGCCTTCAGCGCCTCCAAAGTAATCTGGGCCGCATTTTTACTAATCACCGGAGTGATCCCAGACGTATGGAACCACTCTGTGTCTCCCATAATCCGGTCCCAGTCAAAGTCTGAAGGATCTGCCTCCGCCATAGCAGAGCCTGCTCTGTCATACACAACGCTGGAAGGCCTTACGGAAACCCCGTTTTCCAAAAAATACGTGCCCAGCCTTTGTCCGCCGAATTGGATGCCGGAACAGTCCACACCGGACTTTCTCAGCGTGGCTGCCGCACAGTCACCGATGGCATTTGCGGGCAGTTTTGTCACATAACGGACCTCATGCCCGTAGTTTGAAAGGCCCACCGCAATGTTTGCCTCTGTTCCCCCATAGGTAACGTCAAAGGAAGAGGCCTGGATAAATCTCTGGTTTCCCGGAGGGGACAGTCTCAGCATGATCTCCCCAAATGTCATTATTTTTCCCATCTCATCACCTCATCTATTTTTGCACCAGATGGACTGCGAATCCCCCGATCTCCTGCCTGAAATATATGGCACCCAGCGATCCGTCTGTCTTATAGCTGGCACTTTCGTCCCGGAACGCAAATCCCCGTCTCTTAAAATACCCGACAGCCCGTCCTACATCGTTGGTCCTCACTGCAATGTGCCCTTTGTTTCCTAAAAAAGGCTGTTTCATAGCTTCAATATAACTGCCCGCAAAAATGGAATTATCATTTTCACTTTTCTGGAAACCAAAGATACTCTCAAACATTCCGGCAGCCTTGGCGGCCTCGTCTCTGCTTTCGCTATTGATCCCCACATGGGCAAGCTCAAAGCCCAGCATCCTTCTGACAGCTTTTTCCGCCATAGCCCTGATGGATATAAAGTCCCCCTTATCCACCAGCTTCTCCGGCGCCATGAAGGACCCCCCGCAGGCGGCTACCTGAGTAAGCTTCAGATAATCCTTCATATTCTCTTCAGTGATCCCTCCGGTGGGCATAAACTTCATGCCGGCATAAGGACCTGAAAGGGCTTTCAGCATCTTTACCCCTCCAGCTGCCTCTGCAGGGAAGAATTTCACCAGTTTTAGTCCATACTCCATAGCCTGCTCCACATCTGTGGGACTTGAACAGCCGGGAATGACCGTGATCTTATGATCTATACAGTATCCTACTATCTCCGGATTAAAGCCAGGGCTTACGATAAACTTAGCCCCCGCCCTCACCGCCTGCTCTGCCTGCTCCTTTTTTGTCACCGTTCCCGCTCCTACGAGCATCTGCGGGTAGGATTCCGTCATCCATTTGATGGATTCCACACAGGCCCCGGTGCGGAATGTAACCTCCGCACATGGGATTCCTCCTTCACACAGTGCCTTTGCCAGCGGCTCTGCCTTGTCTGCATCCTTCAGGCAAAGGACCGGAACAATCCCGATGTCCTCAATCTTACACAGCAAGTCATTCATAATATCTGCCCCCTTCAAGCCGGTTCACCGGATAATGAATCGGTAACCCTTGCGCGAACCGGACAGACTCTTTTGCGACCTTACGTTTCAGTTCCATGGCGGCCTCCTCAGAGTACCAGGCCATATGCGGTGTCACGATCAGATTCTCGTTTTCAAAGATCGGTGAGTCCGGAGCCATAGGCTCTGAGTTCATACAGTCAAGGGCCGCTCCCCCGATAATCCCTTCCCTCAGTGCCTTGTCCAGATCCTGTTCGTTGATAATACCTCCCCTGGCTGCATTTATGAGCACTGCTGAATCCTTCATCTGCTCAAATACTTTCCAGTCAAACAGATCCCTGTTTCCGTCTGCCGGACAGTGCAGGGAAATGGCATCGGACTGGCTCACCAAGTCCTCAAAGCTTACGATCTCCGCTTCCCCGATCCAGTCCCCCTGTTTCATCTGTGGGTCATATCCCATCACACGGAACCCAAGGGCCGACGCTTTTTTTGCGAAATTCCGGCCAATCCGCCCCATACCCGCAACCCCTACGGTCTGTTCACAAAAGCGGTGGACCGGGATAGCCTTTGTATAATCCCAGCCAAAGGATTTCGTAAAGCGGTCCATCATGTACACTTTCCTAAGCAACATAAGCATCATAGCCAATGCGTGGTCCGCTACCTCATTCATGCCGTAATCGGGAACATTCCCCACCTGCACTCCGTGTCTTTCTGCAGCTTCCACATCCACAGTGTCCACACCGACACCGTACCGCACCACGTATTTTAGCTCTGGCAGGGCTTCCATGACCTTTTCTGAAATTCTCGCATACTGGACTATAAAAATGTCCGCCCCGCCGCACTGCTCTATGACTTCCTCTTCCGTCCTAGCACACTTAAGCTCAAATTCAATTCCCGCTTCGTTAAGGACCTTCGTTTCGATATCAATGTTTTCATGATCACAGTCTGTGATAATCACCTTCATGCCGTGCCTCCTTTTCTATCTCACCAGGTATCCACCGTCTACCGGGATCACTGCGCCGTTCAGATAATCAGATGCAGAAGATGCCAGAAACACACACGGTCCCTTCATATCCTCCCCGGTTCCCCACCTGTGGGCCGGGATCCTGTCTGTTATCTCTTTGTTCCTCGGGTTCTTGGGATCCAGTAGTGCCGTATTCATCTCTGTGGCCATATAACCCGGTGCCAGAGCGTTGACATTGATATCCTTTGACGCCCATTCATTACAGAACGCTTTCGTGATCTGCGCGACTGCCCCCTTTGAAGCGGCATAAGCCGGCACCGTATATCCTCCGAAAAAGGAGAGCATGGATGCGATGTTGATGATCTTTCCCTTCGTCTGCTGTGCTATAAACTGCTTCGCCGCCATCTGGCACAGACTGAACACCGCAGTCAGATTCACATCCAGTACAAAATTCCAGTCCTTCAGAGGAAAATCCTCACTATTATGGCGTCTCTGGACTCCCGCTCCATTGACGATAATGTCCAGCGTGCCTCCAAGTTCCTTTACGGCCTCTAAAAATGCCTGTTCCCTTTCCTTTTCATCTGCGATATTTGCGATCACATAGCTGCATTTGAATCCCTTTTCCCTCATTTTAAGGGTGGTTTCTTCAGCCTTCGGATTAATATCTATGATACACACAGAAGCTCCCGCCTCCATAAGCCCTTCTGCCATTCCAAGACAGAGGCCTCCTGCCGCCCCGGTTACGATGGCACGTTTTCCAGTCAAATCAAAATATTCCATATTGTCTCCTCCCGCATGTAAGACATACATTATTCTACTTATCTACATGATATTTACATCCGAAAGGTGCAGAGTGCCGCAGTTTCTACAGCACCTTATTCTTATTTTCCGCTAATCAGCTCTGACACGGTCCGCTTTGTCTCCCGAAGTCTTTCCTGGATCCGGTTCAAATTCTCTTCCTCTGCCCTGGTGATCGGCGCTGATATGCTGATCCCATAATTATAAGTTCCCTTATAATCCGGAATGCTCGTGCCGACACAAAACAAACCTGCTTCCCGTTCTTCCCAGTCGTAGGCAAACCCTGTCTCCCTTGCCTGTTCCAGCTCTTTTAAAAGCTGCTCCAGATTCTGGATCGTCTTGGGCGTAAAGATGATATTGTCGCTCTGATCCCAGATCTCCCGGACTTCCTCCTCCGGAAGCTCCGCAAGGATCGCCTTGCCCACTGCTGTACTAGACATTTCAAGCTCCAGCCCTATGTAGGACCCTGTGGCAAAAATATTTGCCGCTGGAAGCACTTTGTCGATATAACGGATCTTATTTCCCGCTCTCTGAACAAAATGCACGGTCTCTTTACATTCATCTGAAAGCTGCTTCAAATAAGGATGCACCAAACGAATGACATTGTTTCTCTCCTGCACATAGTTGCCCATTACAAGCAACCGGTAAGTTAGAAAATACTTTTCTGTTTCCTTTTCCTGCTTTGCATATCCGAGTTCCACCAGCGTATTCATGATCCTGTGAACCACAGTCACGGTAAGTCCCGTCTCATGATGAATCTCCCGGATGCCCATTGTTTCATTTCTTGCCATCAATTCTATGATCTGAAATGCCCGCTCTACAGACTGTACTGTTTCTTTCGCCATAATATCCTCCTGCGTCTTGTCTATTACAGCTATTATACCACAATCTGCGGGTCCGTCACATGAATCAGTCAGTCTCTGATGTTCCCTCATTCTCCTCATCCAAATGGCTCAGATCCTTAAACTTATCCTTTCTGGACAGATAGATCGGAAGCCCCAGGAGCGTCAGCCCTACGCCTACTAATGCGTTGACCGGCTGGGTGAAAACGGTGATGATTACTACAAACAGTCCGCCTAAAATAGCCAGAATCGGAACCAATGGGTAACACGGCGTCTTGTATGGCCGTTTCAGGTCCGGTTCATCCTTCCTCAACTTGATCACTCCATAAAAGGCGATGGTATAGAAAATCCAGATGACAAACATACACATATCAGTGAGCGAATTATAGGACCCTGAAATGATCATCACTGATGTGACTGCCAATAAGAAGATACCGCTGACTACCGGAGTCGCATATTTGGGATGAAGATAGGCAAACTGCTTGCTGAATGGCAGCTTATTCTGCACACCCATGGCGTATGGAATCCTCATTCCCATCATAATATTGCTGTTCAGAGTACCGAATACCGCAATCAGGATTCCCACAGTGATGAGTTTAGCTCCCATGTTTCCGCCCAGAAGTTTAGCTGCAACATCCGCTGCCGGTGTCGCTGTGTTGGCCAGCTGGTCTGCCGGTATCACGAGAAGGTATCCGATGTTGATGACTGCGTATACGAGGATGACAATGCTCAATCCCAGCACGATGGCTTTCGGAAGATCCTTTTTCGGATTCTTCATTTCCCCGGCGGCATTTCCAACGTGAATCCATCCGTCATAGGCATACATACAGGTCAACATTCCAGTTGCAAAGATCGCTATGAACGAATCCCCCGTGTGGATAAACGGTGTCAAATTTTCCGGACTGCTCTGCGTGGAGGTGAATGCCATGAGAATGATCACGGCCAGCGGCACAAGCTTCGCGACTGTAAACACGTTTCCGATCATTCCTCCCACATTTGCTCCCAGGCAGTTACATACGATCAGGAAAAACACCATAAAGATTGCAAACGGGATCGTAAATTTGCTGTCCACTCCAATGAGCTTTAATGCCTGGATGGAAAAAATCGTTCCCAAGGCCCCTACGTTCGCTGGCCAAAAGACCACCGACTCACACCAGCCCAGCAGGTATCCGAGGCCCTGTCCAAAGCATTTCTCAACCCAGGACACCAGCCCTCCTGTTTTAGGAATGGATGCCGCAAGCTCTGCCGTGGTCAATCCTCCAAACAGTGTAATCAGTCCTGCGAACACCCAGATCAGCAGTCCGATGCCGGGCGCACCTCCTGTGATCGTATAGACCGCCTGAGGCTTGAAGAACACTCCGGAGCCGATGACCATACCGATGACAGACAGCATAACGGTACTCAGTCCAAGGCTTCTTTTTAACTGTGTATTTGATTCATTTTTCATACGATTGCTATTAATCCTGAGATTAATATCCTCCTTCCCTGGTTATAAACTCTCTACAAACTTCTGAATCCGTTCCATTCCTTTCCTTATTGTCTCCACTGAGGTCGCATAGGAAATCCTGATGTAACCCTCACCCTGTTCTCCAAAGGCAGATCCCGGCGCTACCACAACTCCCTCTTTTTCAAGCAGCTGTTCCGCAAATTCTGTGGAGCCGAGTCCTGTCTCCTTGATGTTGATAAAGGCATAAAAGGCTCCTTTGGGAGATCTGCACGAGATCTTTCCGATCTTTTCAATGCATTCCAGAAGTACCTTTCTTCTCTCTGCATACTGGTCATACATTTCCTTTATGGATGCCTGCCCGTTGTTGATGGCCTCCACCGCACCGTACTGCGCAAAGGTTGTGACACAGGACGGAACGTTTTCCTGAAGCTTGGGCATCAGGCTCACGATCTCCGCCGGCCCTGCCAGATATCCGATTCTCCATCCTGTCATTGCATAGGTCTTTGAACAGGAGTCAATATAAATGGTCCTGTTCTTCATGCCGTCCAGGGCTGCGATGTTTACATACTCGCCTTCATACAACAGGTGTTTGTATACGGCGTCGTAAACCACATACAGGTCGTGCTCCAGTGCTACTTTCGCAATATCTTCCATGACCTTCCGGCCTGCCACAGCTCCTGTGGGATTGCAGGGCGAATTCAGCAAGATGACCTTTGTTTTATCCGTGACAGCCTCAGACAGTGCTTCATAGGTAAAGTTAAAACCGTTCTCCTCATATACAGGAACCGGTACAGGTACCCCGTGGTTCATACTGATCTGTCCGTAGTAATTTGCGTAGCATGGATCAGAAATGAGCACCTCGTCCCCCGGGTCCAGAAGCGTTGCCATACTTAGGTACAGCGCCTCCATTCCGCCTGTACACACAAGGATCTCATTTTCCGGATTGTATGCCACATGGTCATACTTTTTTGTCTCTCTTGCTATGGCCTGTCTCAGCGGCAGGATGCCTGCATTGTCCGTGTAATGAGTCTGTCCTTCTTCCAGTGCTTTCTGGGCCGCCTTGATGACATTCTTCGGTGTATCAAAATCCGGTTCTCCCAAAACAAAGCTGATGGTGTCCTCTTTGTTTTTCGCCAGATCAAACATCCGCCTGATGCCTGACTGGGGCAGTAACGTCGCATCTGATAATTTCTTCATCTTTCATCCTCCTGACTTCAATCTTCGTTCTCCACGCTGCAGTCCACCAGAACCTTCAATGTACTCTCCTGCGGATCACGGATCAGCTCAAATACAGTATCTGCATTTTTAAGGTCCACTATGTGAGTGACGACCCTTTCTAAATCATCCGCTATCCGTCCGGCATATTGCACCGCTTGTCCAAACTCTCTTTTTGTATATACACGGCTTCCCACCAAGGTCTGTTCCTTGAAATTTACGTCCTGAAGGTTCACCGCATGGGGCTCCTTATGTACTCCCGTCAGACAGATCTTCCCGCCGATCCTGCAGATCTCTGTCATCTGCCCTGCCGCCGGTGCAGAGCCGCTGCATTCAAACACAACATCCACACCGGTTCCGCCGGTCTGCAGCGCCACATACTCTGCCAGGTCCTGATCCAGAACATTCACCGTCTCAAAACCGAAATCCCTGCAGATCTTTAACCGCTCCCGGTCTACATCGGAAATGATGATCCTGGAGGCACCCGCGTTTTTCAGTACGATTCCTGTCAGCACTCCGATGGGTCCGGCCCCGATGACTGCTGCTGTATCAAGCATCTGAAAATCTGCCTGGTGCATGGTCCTGATGATGACCGCCAGCGGTTCTATCACTGCCGCTGCTCGGTCAGAGAGACCATCATCAAGCTTAAACAGCACATCCTCATCACAGTTTACATACTCTGCGATCCCTCCGTCCGTATCAATCCCGATCAGTTTCAATGATCTGCACACATGCGGAATGCCAGTGCGGCAGGCAAAACATTCCCCGCAGGATAAAAGCGGGTATGGTGCCACCCGGTCACCCACCTTAAATTTGCTGCTACCGCCCTTGATCTCCTCAATGGTCCCGACAAATTCATGCCCCAGCACCAGCGGCGCCTTTGCTCTTGGATGTTTGCCTGCAAAGATCCCAATGTCAGAACCGCAGATTCCGCAGTAACGTACCTTGATGCGGACCTGCCCTTCTTTTAGTTCTGCCGGGGGTCTTTCCTGCACTTCCACCTTCTCTGGCCCGGAATAAACTAACGTTTTCATACTGCCTCCTTTCTTTTGTTCCGTTATACGGAACACTGTTCCTTAATTACAATTGCATCATACAAGAATCATTTCCAGCTGTCAATTGGTTTTCAATAGATTCCATGCGAACTAATCTCTTTTCCACGATTTAACCAAAATTAAATTTAGAATGAACCTGATTTTCCTGTTTCTTTTGGTTAATGTCGCTAACGAACTATCGTTAACTATCTCTTTTAAGTAGCGCAAAAAAGATGACAGAAGTTCCAAAAAACCTCTGTCATCTTTTTCTTTTCCAAATTTATTAATCTAATACTGCTCCGCTGCTGCCCGAAGTCACACTTCTTGCATACCTTTTCAGATACCCTTTTTGAATCTTTTGTTCTTTTGGCACCCAGGCAGCTTTTCGTTTTTTGATATCATTTTCATCTGCCAGCAGCTGGACCGTATGGTTTGGGATATCGATTTCGATCAGATCTCCCTCCTGTACAAGCGCGATGGTTCCTCCCACCGCCGCTTCCGGTGACACATGGCCGATGGCAGCGCCTCTTGTAGCTCCGGAAAATCTTCCGTCCGTGATCAATGCCACACTGTCTCCCAAACCGCTGCCCATAATGGCAGATGTGGGATTCAGCATTTCTCTCATACCCGGTCCCCCTTTGGGACCTTCATATCGTATGACTACCACATCTCCAGGTACAACAATACCTGAGTAAATAGCTTTGAGAGCATCTTCCTCCCCGTCGAAGACCCTGGCCCTGCCCTTGTGGTGCAGCATTTCTTCCGCCACCGCGGACCTTTTGACCACGCAGCCATCCGGTGCAAGATTCCCTTTCAATACCGCAATTCCCCCGGTCCTGCTGTACGGGTCATCCACCGTCCGGATAATATCGGTATTCTTGATCTCTTTTCCTCTGATATTTTCCTCAACCGTCTTCATGGTACAGGTGAGCGGATCTGTATGGATCAGGCCCAGTTTGTTTAACTCATGCATGACCGCCGGGATTCCCCCGGCTTCATTCAGATCTTCTATATAAGCCTCCCCGGCAGGCGCCAAGTGACACAGGTTCGGTACCTTCTCAGAGATGTCATTTGCCATAGCCAGATCCAGATGAATCCCGCACTCATGGGCAACCGCCGGCAGATGGAGCATACTGTTTGTGCTGCACCCCAGAGCCATATCCACAGCCAGGGCATTTTCAAAGACTTTCTTCGTCATAAGATCTGAAGGTTTCACATCTTTTTCTACCAGCTCCATGATCTGCATGCCCGCTTTTTTTGCCAGCCTGATCCTTTCCGAGTAAACGGCCGGTATGGTCCCGTTTCCCGGCAGCCCCATTCCCAGCACTTCCGTCAGACAGTTCATACTGTTGGCGGTAAACATACCTGAACAGGAACCGCAGGTAGGGCAGGCCTTCTGTTCACAAGTTTTCAGTTCTTCTCCCGTGATCTCCCCTGTCTGATGTCTGCTCACTGCTTCGGATACAGTAGAATAGCTGATCCGGTGCCGATCCATCGTTCCCGCCAGCATGGGGCCGCCGCTCACAAAAATAGAAGGAATATCCAGCCGGGCCGCCGCCATTAAAAGCCCCGGAACATTTTTATCGCAGTTAGGGATCATAACCAATCCGTCAAACGGATGGGCGCAGGCCATGGCCTCCGTGGAATCCGCGATCAGTTCTCTTGTAACCAGGGAATACTTCATTCCCTCATGGCCCATGGCAATGCCGTCACAGACTGCTATCGCCGGAAATACAATCGGCACGCCTCCTGCCAGGGCAACTCCCTGTTTTACCGCCTCTTCGATCTTATCCAGGTTCCGGTGTCCCGGAACAATCTCATTCTTTGAACTGACAATTCCGATCAACGGTCTCTCCATCTCTTCCTCCGTAAGTCCCAGCGCGTACAGCAGAGAACGCTGGGGGGCTTTCGTATCACCTTTCTTAATACGGTCACTTCTCATAATCATAGCCTCCTTTTAACATTAGACATCATACCTCTTGTTTGTTGTATTATAAATCATATGATGTCTAATGTCAATATATACATATGATGTGTCTGAAGAATATAAAAGAAACAAAAGTCTGTAAAGACCATAGCGATTGCTGATAGACAGAAAGTTCCTGTATCATACAAATATGGGCAGATACCGAAAAATCGGCTCTGCCCATTCACAAAACTTCAAACAGTCTCGCTGCTTAATCTGATATTTAAAGTTGTGATCAAAGGAGATCAATCCCATAGACCAAATGCCTGGGCTAATTCCTTTACCTGATCTTCTGTTAAACCGTTTTTTATATTTCCGCCATTTAACATATATACCTGCGCGTTTTTCTCAACAGTCTCTATTAAACCAATTGTATCTTCAAAAGATGTGCCACTTGCAAACATTCCATGGTAAGGCCAAATTACAATTCGATACTTTTCCATTTTTCTTGCAGTTTCTGGTCCGATCGCACCTTCTCCACATACCATCCACGGCAGCATACCCAATCCTTCCGGGAAGACTAGTACACATTCCGAATTTAATCTCCACATAGTTCTTGTGAATTTCTCCTCATCAATTTCATGAGCAAACGTCATTGCGATTGTATGTGTCGGATGACAATGCATAACCAATCGATTCTCTGGATTTTGTTTCAGCCTTGCCTGATGACATAATAAATGTGCAGGGAACTCACTTGTCGGTCTCATGATCCCATTTTCAAATCCCCAAATAATATCTACACTATCCTCGTTTACTTTAACAATTCCTAAATCTTTTTCTGGATGTTTATGAATTGTCCTGAAAAATGCTCCTGCTCTTGTCACTAAAAAATACTTTCCAATTAACTCTTTCGCTTCAAATGTCATAGCAATTTGTGTTGGTGCTGTTTTTTTTACATCTTCGTCCTCTTTTATCTCCTGAACTTGTTCGTCAGATAATAAATATGTAAGGTTTCCAGCATGGTTCTCGCCCCATCCAGCTTCCCAGAAATATCTACAAGCCTCGATCGCTTCTTCAAAAAATGGTTTTTTTAAAATATTCATCAAACATTTCTCCTCATCTATAAAGCTGCAGCATATTCACTCATTGATTTAAAAATAATTGAAACGGAAACGGCTCCTGCATCCTCATGCCCAAGCGCTCTCTCTCCTAAGAATTTCGCTCTTCCGAATTTCGCGATATACCCTTTGGAATCTTCAACACCTTGCAGCGCCGACTCATAAGCAATGTGTAATAATTCCGGGAATCCGCAATCCTTCGGTGCTTTTTTCATGGCCTCCACCGCTGGCTCTAAAGCATCAATCATAGTTTTGTCGCCTTTCTTTGCTTTCCCGACAACTTTGATTTTTTTCAGTCCACTTTCACACATACCAATAAATGCATCTAGGCTTAAGGTATCTTCTTTCGGCTGCTGTGCGATCCCCATAAAAATTGCTGAAAAAATAACCCCTGATGCTCCACCCATGGAATTCATCATTGCCATCCCTGCTCCTGTGAAAATGTCGTATATAGTTTCAGGATTTTTATCTTGCAGAAATTGTTTCACAGACGTAAAGCCTCTTTCGATGCCAAGTCCATGATCTCCATCTCCAATATTTCCGTCAATCTCACACAACATTGCTTTGCTTTCTATCATTTTATCCGCAACAGAAAACATCATCTCTTTTGTTTGTTCTACAGTCAATTCCTTCATGATTGTCACCTCTTTATTTCCCCCTGTGATAATAGCATGGCGTATATGCAGGCTGATTATATAGCTTTTTCAACTCTTCATCTAACATCATGATTGAGATAGAAGCACCCGCCATTTCTAACGATGTACAAAATGAACCTATGACATTGTCATACACCTGAACGTTTTTCTCCTTTAAAATATGATTGAGTTTTCGGTTCATGATATTTAATTCTAAACTAGTCGTTGCCGCCATTCCATTGACAAGTACCAGGACTTCTTTATTTTCAAGAGAGCCAAAATCATTTATGATATCTGCCAACATTTCTTCCACAATGTTATCTGCAGTTTTCATTTTTTCTCGTTTCACTCCAGCCTCTCCATGGATTCCCATCCCATATTCAAACTCATTGTCTCCAATATTAAAATTAGGCGGGTTCCCTGGAATAGAGCATGGTGTCAGCGCAACTCCGATAGACCGAAGGTTATCATTTGCCCTTTGGGCGATTTCCTTTACCTCTTGTAATGAATACCCTAAATCTGCTGCTGCCCCAGCTATTTTTGCAACAAACAACATTCCGGCAACTCCCCGTCGGCCATCTTTGTCATTTCTAGGTGCAGATGCAACATCATCATTTATGATGACCTGTTCAACTGCAGTTCCAGCTGCCATTGCTAAATCTTGAGCAACCATAAAATTCATCGTATCTCCTGCATAATTCCATACAAGGCAGAGCACACCTTCTCCTTGGTCTGCAGAAATTATGGTTTTTGAAATTGTATTAGGGTCCGGGGAAGCAAATACGCTTCCCATCGCTGCCCCAGTTAACATACCCTCTCCAACAAGTCCGGATAGCATAGGCTCGTGACCACTTCCTCCGCCTGAAATGATGCTGACTTTTTTCTTTTTCTCTTTTAATATGATCCCGTTTACTTCAGGGACCTTTTCATAAAAATCGCCATATGCATATAGAAGCCCTTCTACACTTTCATCAACAACTGATAGTGGATCATTTATAATTTTTTTCATTTCCGGTCTCCTTACTTTTTTTCTTTTCTAGCTGCTCTTTTTGCTTCTCTATATTCTTTTCTCATTCTTTTCCCATAATAGAATTCTCCGAATCCGACATCTTCATATAAGTATGTAAGCAATATAGCCAAGACAAAACAGCAGATACTCAACATCATATCCCAGTTCAAAACACTAATCACCAAAAATAATGCATCCATTAATGTCAATATAACAAAGGCTATTTTCTTTAACTTCTTCTCATGCATAAATGATCCCTCCAGCTTTATGCTTCTACATCAATTCCCAATTCTTTTGCGTACTGTAAATCTTCTTTTTTTATTGATTTAAAATAGTAAATTGCTAACGGGATTGTAATTACTAAAAATACAATTGCGATGATATTTTTCTCTGATGCCGCTGAAAATACCCATCTTAATTCTGAAATATCCATTCCAAACCATGCTAACATCTGACCTTTTGGAACCGCGGCGCCTCCCGTTACCTGTGCCAATTTTGTGAAATGAGGCGCAAAATAGGATGCCACATATAAATGAATTGGAATTCCAATTAAGGTTCCGATCGCCATTTTCAACATATTCCCCATCGTCAGATAGAATAATGGAACAATAAGACAAATATCCATTAATCCGCCAAACGGTAATACAATATTTCCAGGTAAGAAGATGGCATAGATAAAGATCACCGGAATTGCTAAGATCATTAATAACCAATGCTCCGAACGGCCTGCCATTACCGGCCAGTCCATTCCAATTGTAATGTTCTTTCCGTGAAATCTTTTCTTCATAAATTCTGTTGCTGCGCTGCTAACAGGTGTAAGCGCTGTTGTAAATAGCTTTGCGACCATTGGGAATAATGTCAGAGCGCATCCTGCCTGGACCCCTAATTGTAATACTTTCTGATATCCATATCCGCCAAAGATTCCAATAAAGCAGCCGACAATGAATCCCATGATATGGTTTTCTCCAAAAATTCCAATCTTATCTCTTACTTTTTTTGCGTCAATGTTTAATGTATCTGGAACAATTTTATCCAACAAATGAGTCAATGGATAATAATAAATTCCTGCTAAAAACATTGGATGCGGCATTGAAATTCCGGGAATACCTGATAATTTTTGAAGACGATATCTTGTGCAATCAGCGTTTTTCAATTCAAAGACAATCTGAATCACTGCACATGCAAAACCGAGTACCGTACTTCCAGATACATAAGCTACCAAAAACGCTGTACATACCTTATTGCCGACATTCCACATATCTACATTCAGGCAAGTTGTAAATCCTACAACCAGCAAAATAATATTGATCACGATCTGTACCGGGAACATTAAGAATGCATATTGCCATGTCCAGCAAAGGCTGAGTGCTGGTGCCCATCCCATATCCAGTGCCTTTAATTGAACACCTGTATTATTTACAAATGCCTGGGCGGCGGCACCTACAGAATCTGTCATTAACGCCATGACATGGTTCATTCCTACTAATGCGACACCTAAAGTTAAACCTGCTGAAAGCGCTTTTACCGGCTTCATTCCTAAAACAATTCCAATCAATGTTACAATAATAGGTAGAAATACACTTGCACCTAAATCAATTAAGCCTTGAAAAAAAGCTTGTAATAAACCCATAGTTTTTCCTCCTATTTATTTTTTTAATTCCTCTAATATTTTTTCTAATTCCTCCTCAGCTCCCATACCTGTAATAAATGGAACACCGCTGAACGTCGGTAAATCATACGTTGCATCCTCAGTTCCACAAATTGATACATATATGTCAGCAACTTTTTCATATTGGGGCATTGAATTAATGTTAATAGCTTCAATTTGAAAATCACTTCTGCTGATTCCGTGCTCTTCTAATAAGTCTGCCAGTTTTACCGCGCAAGTCTGGGAAGTTGCGACACCGCCTCCACATGCTACAACGATTGTCTTCATAATTTATCTCCTTTCAGTGAAACATCAGTTGCTTTAACAACTACGTTATATATTTCCTCTGATGTTTTTGCTTCTTTTAATAGACTTAAAATTTCTTTGTTGCTAAACATTCCAATAATCTTTTGAAGCATTTCCAAATGCATTGTAGGGTCATTTAGCGCAAGCATAAAAATCATTTCTACATTCAGAAGATTGTTTTTGTTTCCCATTTCATGAAATGTAATGGGATCTTTTAACCGTGCGATCGTAATACATGCTTCATTTACATGGTTGCTGTCCGTGTGCGGCATTGCAATTACAATTCCTGATGTAGCCAGACCAGTTGGAAAGTTTTTCTCCCGATCTTTTAATGCCTGTACATAACTCTTTTTTGTAATTCCATCTTTTACAAGCCTTCCTCCCATGACATCGAACGCTTCTTCTTGATCTTTTACAGTAAGATTCTCGTAAATATATTCTTTTCTTACTAGGTTTTTAGATATCGACATATAATGTCTCCTTATCAGTCATCATAAACAATACAGTTTTTAATTACTTTTCCAGCTGCATGTTCTCTAATTGCCGCTTCTGTGTCTTCGATTTTATATTCATGTTCTACAAAATCTTCTGCCTGAATTGCTCCCATTTTTAACAACTCAAATGCAGCATTTACATGTTGAGGCGTCGTATGGAATACACCTTTGATCGTAATTTGTTCGTAATGCATCCTTGTGCAATCAATATTTACCGTTGTATCTTTTTTAGTTCCTCCGAAGCACAATACTTGTCCGCCTGCTCTAACTTGTCTAAATGCAATTTCCCATACCTGCGGCAATCCTGCTGCTTCAATGGCTACATCTACGCCCCTGCTATCTTCTGTTAAGTCTCTAACCGCCTGAATCTGATCTTTCTCATCAATATTAATCGTCTCCGCTGCACCTAATTTTGCTGCCAGGGCCAGTCTATTTTCCTGTCTGTCACATGCAATAACTCTGGCTCCTCTTAGATATGCTAATCGGATAAACATAAGTCCAATTGGCCCGCATCCATTCACAACAACTGTATCTCCTAATTCAATTGTGACATTTGAAATCCCATAGACCGCGCATGAAAGAGGTTCTGTCAAAGCTGCCTGCTTATATTCCATATCATCTGGTAATTTAAACATTGTCTCATTCACAATATTTTTTGGAATTAGCTGATACTCTCCATATGCACCTAGATTTGATGGCAGGTCAGTACACATTGAATGTTGTCCCTTTTTACACCAATAGCACTTATGGCAAGGCGCTGTATTGTGAGCCACTACTCTATCCCCGATTTTAAAATTTGTCACACCTTCACCTACTGCAACAACATCTCCAGATGCCTCATGACCAATTAAATGTGGCGGCTGATAACGATATCCCCGCATAAACATTTTACAATCAGTCCCGCAGGTTAATGTAACTTTGTTTTTGACTACAACCTCTCCAGGACCTGGTGTAGGAATTTCTGCTTCTTCTAATCTAATATCCTGAATACCATAATAAACAATTCTTTTCATTTCTTTCTCCTTGTTATTTGTTTGTTGTTATATATATGGATCGTCATCCATTCAATTCGTCAACGAATCGTTACCAATTATTGATATTGCTTTAATACTTCTATGATCTCTTTTTTGTCATTTGCTTCAACTAATCTTCTAATTCCGTTTTCATCTGCTGCAAGGCTTGTCATCTGCAGCATTGCTTTTAGATGTCTTTTCTCATCTTCAGGCGCTAACATCATAAATACATGGACATCCAATCCTCCAAATTTCACTGGGTCATTTATTACTAACATGGACATCCCTAATTCATTTACGCCAAAATCAGGCATTCCATGAGGAACTGCAATCTTCCCGCCAAAAATGATATGGATTGATAGATCATTGTATTGGCGGATAACTCGATCTACATACTCTGGTGTAACATGTCCGTAGTCTAATAGAGGTTGTGCTACAATCTCCATTGCCTCTTTCCAGCTTGAAACCTGTTTCTTTATTTGAATATAATTTTGATGAATTAAATCTGTTAAATTGATATCTTCGCAATCATTTTTTTGCTCAACGTTATCATCAATCTTAATAGAAAAGTAATTCTTTAATTCTCTTTTTATATTTTTTTCTTGATTGAAGCTTATGCCGCTTTTCACATGCTTTTTCATTATCTTGTATACTTCATCTACATCATAATCGACCATTTTAATTCCATATACATTTTCCAGCACTTTTTTTCGTAACGTCTTTTTATCACTTACTGTAATCACTGGCTCCACAATAAAAATTTTTTTTGTTGTGTTTAATCGAACTGGTGAAAAAATCAGGTCATATGTACTATCATCCATTTCTTCAAATTCTCTTACTGAAATAGATTTAAGAAAATCAAATTCAGGAAATAAAACTTTTAATGAGCTGTGCATTACTTTTGACACTGTAATTCCATTAGGACATACAACCAACGCACGAGGTTTTTCTACTAATTTCTGTCCCTCTTTTCTGAACCAGCTTGCAACAAACATTGTAATAAATTGCATTTCAATTTCCGGGATCTTACATTCTACCAGTCTCTCTATAGGTTCCATACATTGTTTCAGCAATAAATAAATTTCCTGTAGTTCTTCCTCAATCATTTCTATTTTTACCAGATCTAACAAGTTGGTTGTTAATGTCAGATTATATTTTATTCTGTAATATGCCGGCTTCATATGTTGCACTAACATTTGCACTAACCGATCTCGATCTTGAAACATAATACAAGCCCGATTTTCAAACTTTAAAATAACTTCTTTCACTGCTTGATTCATTTTTTGCATTTGATTTTCTGATAAAACAGATTCTCCAACCAAATTAGTCGATAGTAATTGTAATGTTATAAAAAAACGTTCTTGCCTTGGTACTTTTCCAATAGAAGATAACAATCTCTCGGCAAATGCATATTCTTTCGTGTCTGATAATTCTTGAAAGATCATATCGTCTTCTTGAATGTAGTGCCCAAATTCAATTCTTCTGTATATCAATGCCACTGTATAAGGCGTTGTCTCCATCTTGTCATCTGTATAAGAAATTTTTAAATCTCTTTCAATGGCCTCCAGCCAATCTGTGACTTTTTGAAGTTCTCCATTTGTAACTTTAGTAATACGTTCGACCATATATTTTCCATAAGGTATATTTAAAATTAGATTCACTAGTTCTATTAAAATTTTGCGAATTTCAAATTCATTTCCTTTGATAAAATATCCTTTTAATCTTGTATATTTTAATTCACATGAATATTTTTTTAGATTTTCCTTTACGATTTTTAAATCACTTAAAATTGTATTTTTGCTTACCTTTAATTCAGATACAAAATGTTGTAATGATAATTCCTCTTCTATTGTGATCACCATAAACGTAATTAATTGACTTCTCTCTAATTCAGATGGAACATAGCTTTGAGAATTTATTTCTTTCAACCATTGATCTAATAATTTCCTGGACTTGATTGATACATACAATTCACCCATTCTATTCTTGGTGATCGTTTCTGCCCTTTTTTCAGTCAAATATGTATTTATTTTCTCTACACTGTACATAAGCTGTCTTAATGAAATGTTATATTTTTCTTTTAATTCTTCTGTATGAATTTTATTCTCTACTAAAATATCACTTAGTATTAATTCACTACGTTCATCCAAATACATATTCTGCTCCCTCCTTGTAGGTTCATTATATTTTACGTATTGCATAATTACAATTTGAATTAATCACACTTTTTGTTTATATTTCACATGAATATTGTGATGAACTCTTAAAACCATTGATATTTTCACGCATAATAAGCAGAGCAGAATAGGCAGGCCTGCCTCATTTTTGCCATAGGGAGGTTCGAAGAACTATCCTATGGCATAAAAAAAAGAAGGCCTAAGCCTTCCTGAAAGGAAAAGTCTATGTAGACAGAATCCTCCATAATTTAAACCCACAGGGCACACCGTAAAGGAGGCCTTTCCAGATCCGACTGGAGATAATGGAGAAAAACTCATATGCCAAGCTCTTTCATCGCATGCAGGATATGGATTCTCATTGCGCTCCTTGCGCCCTCCGCATTCCTGGCTTCCATGAATTCCATAATCAATCTGTGGTCATTTAAGGTATCCTTTACTGCCATCTCCTTTTGCCTGGACAGCGTAACCCCCTGTCCGATTCCCTGATAGATCACGGGCATGAGCTGGTTCATGAACTCATTGTGAGTGGCCTTTGCGATAGACCGGTGAAACAGCTGCTCCACCTCTGTCCTGTCTTCTTTGCTCTGAATCTTTTCCTCCACCTTGCGGCCATAGAAGAGAATCCGTTCAAGTTCTGCGTCGCTGGCCCTGAGAGCTGCATAATAGGCGGCCTCCGGTTCAAAGATGAGCCTCATCTCATAAAGGTCCCCCGCATTGACCTCGGCATCCTTTAAAGGTGTGAGAAACTTAAGATTATCCGTATCAATCCCCTGGGTCACAAATGTCCCCCTGCCTCTCTGGATCTCCAGGATCCCATTTGCCACCAGTGCCCTGACTGCCTCTCTCAGTGTAGTCCTGCTGATCTCCAGCTCCTTCGAGAGTTCGTTTTCATTGGGCAGCTTGTCCCCCGGCTGAAACCTCTTTTCCATTGTAATCATTGTCAGTATTTGCTCCGCAACGCTGTCTGAAAGCCGTTTTTCTCCCATGATACCTCTCCTTCTTTGTGACTGCCAGAATTAATATTTCTTTGAATGGCTGTATTTTGATCTCTTCTATACCAGTTGCCATACTATCGAATGCCTTATTAAGCAAATTGGACAGCCCTTTTATAATTCTTATCCACAGCTGCCTCCCATACATCCTTCTTTTATCAACACTTGTGATAATACTGTCCAGACCTGCTCATATCCTTCCCTGGAAAGATGAACCCCGTCCACCGTATAGGATAAGGGCAGTTCTCCATCCTCTCCGGCCAGCCCGGCAAACACATCCACATAATAATACCCCCTATCTTTACACAGCTTTTGAATGACGGAATTAATCCGTTGGATCTCATGATTTGATTTCCCCTCAGACCAAAAAGGAATCCCGTGTTCTATGTCCTTCGGACAGCGCGCTTCGCGCGGTAAGGTATACCCACAGGGCATCCCGTGTTCTATGTCCTTCGGACGGCGCGCTTCGCGCGGCAAGGTATTCATAGGATAGAGGGATTGGATGTATAGCTTTGTTTCCGGCAGGTATTTTCTGATCCTGTCCGCAGCCCGCACAAGTTGTTCTGCCACCGTCTCCGCTCCTCTGTAAAAAGGCAGCAGATAATCATTTGCCCCTCCCTGCATGAGTACAATATCTGGGGCGAAAGGCACCACATCCCTGCTGACCCTGGCTGTCATCTCCGGTGCTGTATTCCCGGCTTCCCCCCTGTTATACACCTGGGCTTTTACAACCTGAAAAAACTCCATCGGAAAGTAATCCGTCAGTGAGTCTCCAAACAATACGATTTTTTTGTCCTGTTTTCTGCATAAAATATTGATCCACCGCTCCTTTTGCCTGTCTGTCCTCACATCGTCCGTCAGCCATATATCCATGATCTCAAAGCCGGCTGTACGGAACAATTTCCTAAGAACCGGTTCTGTCTGATCACTGAAAAACCGCCCTTCCTTTTCATATTCCTCTGTCCCGTGTTTAAAAGAAGCATAAAGAACACCCCCGCACCTAAGCGCAGACCAAAGCCTTTTCAACACATCTGGAATCCCACTCTTTTCGACGTGTAAAAGAGAGGCACAGGCCCAGATTCCATCAAACGTTTCCCTGTCAGTCATGTCCTGAAAGCAGCCGTTTCTTACCTCAATATCCGGGATCTGTTCTGCGTACCTGCACATGGCCGGCGATGCATCCAGAGCAGTCACCTGAAAACCGTGCTCTTTAAAATACCTGCTGTCTCTTCCAGAACCGCAGCCAAGATCTAAAACAGCTCCTTCAGACGGCAGGTGCGCTTCAAATACTTTGTACAGAGGGCTCATATCATTCTGTTCCGTGCCGCGGATAAAATCTTCCACATGCTGTTCATAGTAATTTATCGTCTGATTCCATTTCATAGCCGTCTCCTGTATTTCACTCGTCCAGCTCTAAAAACTCATATACTTCATCAATAAATACTTTGCCATCCAGATGGTCGATCTCATGGCAGAAGCACTTTGCCATCTCTCCTTCCACCGTATATACCACATCCTGGCCGTTTTCATCCAACGCTTCTATCGTCACTTTAGCCGGACGAAAGGTTTTTCCAAAGCGGTTCGGAAAGCTTAGACAGCCCTCTATACACCTCTGTGATCCGCTTTTTTCAGTAATCACCGGATTCACCAATTTTAAATAATAACCCTCGTAATCGATGACGATCATTCTTCTTAAGATTCCTGCCTGGTTTGCCGCCAGCGCTGCACCGTTATCCACACTGTGCAGCGTATCCATTAGATCATCCAGCTGACGCCTTGCCGTATCATCCACCTGGGGAACCACTTTGCACTTCTTTTTTAAGATCGGGTCCCCGTCCATTCGTATTTTTCTAACTGCCATTTGAATCTCCTCTTACTTTTTACTCTTCTTTGTCAGCAAACAGTTTAATTCCCTCCAGAAACCGCTCTCCGTATTTCTCAAGCTTAAACTGTCCTACTCCGCTTACCTCCAGCATTTCATTCAAGGTCTGCGGCCTCTCCGAGCTCATGCCTGCCAGTGTTTTATCCGAGAATACCATATAAGGCGGAACTTTTTCCTCTTTTGCGATCTCCATCCTGAGACTGCGCAGTTCTTCAAACAATTCCACATCCTTCTCTGCCAGCGCAGAAACGGCACCTGCCTTCTTCTTTCTGAATTTCGGCGGCTGTTTCTCCTCCTTCTTGGAAACCTTTATCGTTAATCTGGCCCCTTCAAGAAGTTCATCCGATCTATCAGTCAGTTCCAACACCGGGTAATCATCATTACTCAAAGCCAAAAATCCCTGCATAATCATCTCGTTCAACAGCTGCTTCAGTCTCGGCACTGTCATATCAGATAAAGACTTATATTCTGGATTTTCATTCAGATCCCTTTGGCGAATCTTTTGGTTATCTGCCCCTCTCAGAACATCCACGATCAGGTTGATACCAAAGCTTCTTTGGCAGTCCTGAATACATCTTACCACCTTCTCTGCCTGCTCCGTCATATCTGCAAATTCAAATTCTTCCAGACAGTTGCTGCAGTTTCCGCACTCCGTGCCGCTTTCTTCCCCAAAATAATCTAAAATATAATGCCGCAGACATTCACTAGTGGCACAGTAGAATGTGATCTGTTGAAGTCGCTCCAAGTCCCTCTGCAGTATGATTCTCCTGGCCTCCCGGTCCAGTTCTTCATTTTCTTCTCCGCTTTCGATCAAAAAACGGTTGGTCCTCTGGTCCGAAGCCCCAAAATAAAGAATACATTCTGCCGCTTCCCCATCTCTGCCTGCCCTTCCGGCCTCCTGATAATAGCTCTCCATATTCTTCGGCATATTATAGTGAATCACAAACCTCACATCCGGCTTATCAATTCCCATTCCGAACGCATTGGTTGCTACCATGATCTGTTTCCTGTCATAGATAAAATCATCCTGGTTTTCCCGCCGCTCTGCGTCTGCCAGCCCTGCGTGATATCTCGTCACAGAAAAACCAGCTTCTCTGAGCCGGTAACAGACTTCCTCTACATTTTTCCTGGAAAGACAGTAAACAATACCGCTGCTGCCCGGCATCTTCTCCTCTTTTTCTCTTATATAGCTTTCCAACTCCCGATACTTATCCCTGGGCTTTTTCACTCCGAAGAACAGATTGCTCCGGTCAAATCCTGTGGTCAAAACCAAGGGACTTCTAAGCTTTAAAATATCCAGGATGTCTTCCCTTACCTCCGCCGTAGCCGTGGCAGTATATGCGCCCAACACTGGCCGGGACGGCAGTTTCTCTAAAAAAGAAAGGATCTTTAAATAGCTGGGCCGGAAATCCTGGCCCCACTGGGAAACACAATGGGCTTCATCAATGGCCAAAAAGGAAATCTCCACTTCCGGGGAAAGGGCAAACTGCAGAAATCCTTCTGTCTCAAGCCTCTCTGGCGCCACATAAATGATCTTATATCGGCCCTCCCTGGCCAGGCTGAGAGCCTTCCTGTACTGACCCATACTCAGCGAACTGTTCAAAAAGGCTGCATGAATTCCGGCCTGATTTAACGCTGCCACCTGATCCTTCATAAGAGAGATCAGCGGAGAGACCACCAGTGTAATCCCCTGCATCAACAACGCCGGAATCTGAAAACAAAGAGACTTCCCTGCTCCAGTGGGCATAATGCCCAATACATCCTGACCTTCCAGAACTGCATCAATCAAAGGCTTCTGCCCTTCTCTAAAATCATCATATCCAAAATATTGTTTTAATAAGCCGTGTGCACTCTGCATAAGCTGCCTTTCCTTCTAAATCCATTGTCTGTGATCTATGCTCATAGAGAAAATCCCCGTTTTATCTTTCGCGGTCAAGCTCCGTATACTTAAGATTTCTCCCCCTTACTTGATCCTCCGGATATTTCTCTGCGTTTTTGTCTAATTTATCCATGAGGCAGTCCTTCAGATCAAATCCATACATCTGGGAAAAACGCAGAAGAAAAAAGAACACATCAGCGAGCTCCTCTGATATATGCTCTCTAGAAACTCCCGGTCTCATCATCTCCCGCATCTGATCCTCAGTCTTAAAACGGAACAAATCCAGCAGTTCGTTTGATTCTGTGGAAAGCCCGATGGCCAGGTCCTTGGGTCCGTGAAATTGGTCCCAATCCCGGTCCTCACAAAATCTCTGTACTTCTTCTGTTAAATACTTTATCGTGTCCATATTCATTCTCCATGGTTGGTTGTTTTCAACGAATACTGTTATTATATAACACTTTTCCCTCACATGAAATACAGATCTTCATTATTTAGAATTTTTTTACAATCATAAAATTCCGATTTAGAGATGTTCTTTACAAGATAATTCCTCAACTTCCAGCTTAAATGTACAGACCACGTCCAGCATTTCCTCAGAAAACTCCCATTCCTCTTTTCCTGTATTCTGACACATGACAGCCCGGAGTGCCTTTTTCCTCTCTTCCGGATCATCGATAAACTCCACCTTACCGCTGCCCGTCACGCTTTGAAACCGTGCGGAATAACTGCAGGCCTTCGTTCCTTCCTTCAGTTTGTAATTTGTATCAAGTTCAAACCCAGCATAATGGTTTTTGCGAATCAGATCAATCTTTCTTCCCTCTTTAGCGCTGTGGAAATAAAAAATTCTCCTGCCGTTGTTTTTCTCATACCCAAAGCTTAAAGGTACAATATAAATATTTCCCTCGTCTTGAAATCCCAGCCTGCAGCAATAACAGTTTGAAATGATCTTGTCGATTTCCTCATCCTTTATGACTTCCCTGTCTTTTCTTCTCATCCTTCCATCCTCCATGAAAATGCTTACCGTGAAATTTGTCTGGACAGCTCTTTTACCGGCAGTCCATTGTCCTTGATCTGCTTTCTCCATCCCATCTGCCCTGCCAGTTTATACATGATTCTTGGGATACCCGGCGAGATAAAGCGGTCCTCTGCTCTGCCTCCTTTTGTGATATTTTCCGCAAGCTCTTTCAGGGCTTCTGAGAAACCCTTCTTTATCCCCTTTCCTTCCGGGATATCTGTAAACATTGGAATCATGCCTCCTCCGCCGATCCCCAGACCCTGTCCCCAGGAGAGGCCCGCTTTCCGGCACCAGCACTTCATCATCTTTAGGGCAATGTGGTTTTGCCTGCCCTCATAAAACCCACAGTTTACAACAGCATACACCATCTTGTCTGTCTGTGCATCTCTTAAAATACTTTCCATCTGCTGTAAAGCCGCTGTCAGTTGAGATGGAATGCTGTCCACATAGAGAGGAAACGCAAAGACCAGGATGTCACAGTCTAAGATCCGGGTTTTCATCTCTTCCGTTATCTCCGGTTTGCGGACAGAAATCTCTGAATACTCATGTCCCGTCAGCAGAGCATCCAGCTCTTTCAAAATAATCTCCGAACTGCTTCCCAAATACTTTGGACTTCCATTGATTCCTACAATCTTCATACTCATCTGCCTCCTAACTGGGACGGTGCTTCAGCAAACTGAATGTCTTGAACATCTGCGTACAGGTTGACTGCGTTGGCTTTCACCAACTCTGACGCAATGCTCTTTTCATCCTCTGTGATATGTTCTCCGTAAAACCGAACGGTCAGCTTCAATGTCTTCTGATATCTCTGTTTATGATGCATTTCATCATTTTTAATAACAAAATAGGGGTGCACATAGGGAATGCTCCGGTCGAGAACATTTTTCACAAAAGGGCTGTAGCCCCCATAACAGCATTGGCTGATGATCTCAACCTCATCGCACGCAGAAAGCAGCTCACCCATATCCCCATACTGGTCTCTTATGACACATTTCCCGGGCGTCTTGATCCAGCACCCAAAACATCCGATGCAATTTCGGATCTCTCCATCTTTACCAACCAGCTTTATATCCTCAGATTCCCCGGGAACAAGCCGATTCCGTTCTTTTTCTTCTAAATCATGAATGATTACTTTCATCTTTCTCCTTTCTGATCCGAGCCAAAAACGCCCAGAACGCCACATCAATCATTTTATGGGCCTCTTCATACGGGATAGCTGCAGCATCTGTGGCAATAATGGAGGCGATCCCATGAGTATATATCATCATCTGCTGATAAAGCTCTCTTGCCTGCTGCCTGGAAATCCCCAGGTTTTCCTGTATCTCTTCCTCAACCCCATCTACCATAAACCGGGCATAAAATTCCTGAAAATTTTCTGCTTCCACATAGGGTGACATAAACAAAAGGCGGAACAGATACTTCTCCTCATTTGCAAAGCTTATATGGCACAGGCCTATAGATTCAAAAAAGTTTCTTTTATCTGCATGTTCTTCAATGTATCTTCCAAGAAACTGTTTTGTATAAGAAAACAGCTCTCCCATCAGATCCTCCATATTTTCATAGCAGCTGTAGATAGGCTGGACCGAACAGCCTGCCCGCTTGGCTGCACTCCTGGCATTGACCGCCTCATACCCCTGCTCTCTGGCAAGTTCAAAGGCCTTTGTTAATATCAGTTCCTTTGTGATTCTCTGTCTCGGCATATCAACCTCCTCTAAAATAACATTTGTTATATAACTATCGTTATTTTAAATCCAAACGATACTTATTTCAACATAAAAAGAGTGGAAAACGGATTATTTGTCTTCCACCCTCTTTTTATAAAGTCTTGAAAATTCCAGCACCTGCTTTCTGAGAGCTCTCAGCGCCTCTTTCTCCCTGCTCGGTTCTTGATCGTATTTGTTCAGAAAGAAAAAGATCGGTGCGTAAAAGTTCACCGCCATAGCCTCCGGGTCTTTTCCCTCAAACACTCCACGTTTGATCATTTCAGCAAATAATTCCGTCTGATATGAGATCGCCGCATCCATAAAAAGACCCCGGTAGACTTCATAGACCTCTTTGTCCCTATACTGCTCGATCACAAGCATTCTCCGGAATCGGGCCGCAAACTCATCTCTCAAATAAAACAGGAAAATTCTTTCACTCAGCATCAAAAGTCCATTTTCGCTGATACTACCGTAAAGCTCGGCAGCTTCATTCATGTCATTTTCATTGGGCAGGCCGTTTTCCCTGGACATACGCTCCATGCGGACTGACATTTCCTGAACGATGGTATCAAATATTGCTTTCTTACTCTTAAAATGCTTATATAATGAACTGTCTTTAATACCCACCGCATCCGCGATATTTTTTACACTAGTTCCCTGATATCCTTTTTCTGCAAACAGCGTCAACGCTTCTTCAATGATCCGCTCTTTTGTGGTCATACTTCTCCCCCCCTAAGCAAGCCTTTTACCATCTGTTCCTTCTCAAACAGAGCACAGCCCCCGCTGTGGAATTCCTCCAGGCTGCCGCTTCCCCGCAGTTTTAAAAACAAGGGGGAACTTAACGCTTTCCTGAGACTTGTATGTACTAAATTGGTGTCTGTATAAGGAGAGAATGGACAAGGTTCCGCCCCGCCTGCCGCATTGATATGGAAAAATCCTCTGCCTGCTGCCAGACATCCTCCCGAAGCTTTTTCATCTCCAGGAAAAGAGATGAACATCATATGTTCCTGTTTTTTTCTCAGCTTCAGAAGCCTCCTGTCAAATTCCTGTCTCTCCCTTTCTCCCGGCGCCAGATTTTCCGTCTTGCCGTCCGCAGGCACATACTCCACATAAACTACGGCTTTGCATCCGTTTTCTTCCAGCCTGTCAAGGAATTCCTCCGATGTAACCTCCTGCAGGTTTTCATTGGTTACCGTGACCGATACTCCAAATAAAAGACCGTCTTTCTTAAAATTCTTCATTGTCTGGTTCAGAGCAAAGTAGATCCCGAATCCCCTCCTGGCGTCAGTCTGCTCTCTGTCCCCTTCTATGCTCAGAACCGGCAGTAAGTTTCTCTTTTCCGCAAACATTTTAAGATAATCGTCGTCAAACATGGTTCCGTTGGTAAACACCGGAAAAAGAATCCCCTTGTGGTTTCCCGCTTCCTCTATCACATCTCTCCGCATCAGAGGTTCCCCGCCTGCCAGCAGGATAAAGCTGATACCCAGCCTCTCCGCCTGCCCGAATATGTCTCCCCACTGCCGCCCTGTAAGCTCCTTGGAATCAAAGCCTTCCTTACAAGCCCCATTTGCCCTGGCATAACATCCCTTGCAGTGAAGATTGCATTTGCTGGTAATGCTGGCAATCAGGAATGGAGGGATGTGCTCTCCCATTACCTCTGCTTCTTCCCTTATGATTCTGGTCCTTTTTTCTGCAGCCATGAATTTTAGAAGAAAAAGACTTCCTTTTGGATCTGATATTTTAATAATATTACGAAGAATCCGTTCTACCCCGTTGCTCAAGTATTCTTCTAACTGAAACTGTTCCATAAACCTGCCCTCCTTCTGTGAAAGAACAAAGTGGGCAAGCCCACTTCAACACCCCAACCCCTCACTCTTTGAGGGGCTTGGCAACTTTGCGCGCCAAATGCGATTTGACGCAGTCAAATAGTTTCCTCACGCATTTGTGTGCATAATGCCCGCAGGGCTTTTTTATTCCATAGGGAGGTTCGCAGAACTTTCCTATGGAATAAATCAAGCTAGCGGTTACTAGCCTTGTTACAACAAGTATAGCTAGTAACCGCTAGCCTGTCAAGAACAAAAAAGTTATCCTCTATAAACTCCAAACGGCTCTGGAAAGGCCTTCTTACGGCCACGAGGAATAATTATAATGGGAGGACATCTTCTGCTTTGTAGTGCTCCTTCTTAGAAACTCATACCAGAAAAGTACTAGAATGAATAGGCTTCGGAAACAAAAAATGTAACAGTTTCCCAACCTCTAATCTATAAAAAGGCAACAAAACCGCTTAGAATGGTGGATTGAAGACAATTTCAAAGGTAAAGCAGAAAAAGGGGGATCGGTTGGGAAAAACAAACGGAAACATTGATTTTATCAGGAAAACTGACTATAATAAAAAAGAGAAATGGCTTAAAAACGTTGGATAAACAAAAACAAGTGTTGTATTGAAATAGAAAACCACTGGCAAAGTGCCGCAGAAACGCACAGATAAACAAAAACAAGTGTTGTATTGAAATGTCGTTTCTTCCTGCTTTGTATCTTTCTTTTTCTCGATAAACAATAATTGCATAGTTATCACTACCAAATCCGGCTATGTCGGATTTTTCTTTTACAGAACAATAGAAAAGTATGCCACCTCCAAGAGTTTTTCTCCATTGTTGGAAGGAGGCCTTTCCAGAGCCGAGTGGGCGTGCTTCCCACGATAAGGTACAATATCTACTTAGCAAAAATATTTTTAAAAATGGCAGTTGCCAACTTCTGATGCCCATATTCATCTAAATGCTGTTGATCTTTCTCACTGGCTTGTGCGTAATCAGATGCTGCCAGAAATTCAAACCCGTATTTCTCTGCCAGCTTCCTGTATACATGTTTCAGCCGTCTTGATGTAGTCACAGATTTCCGGTCAAATTCTGGATCTTTTTCTTCTACTTTTGATCCAAGTTCAATTGGTGATACGATCAGCACTTTTGTTTTATCTGAATGGTTTCTGATCTTTATTAACAGCTTCTCTAAACCTTCCCCAATCTGATATTCTGATGCATCATATGCCTTTTTGCAGTCATTGGTTCCAAGCATCAAGATTACAGTATCCAGCGGCTGATGGCTCTCTAAGATCATAGAAAAAAAATCGGTAGCTTTCCTCCCTACACGGCGCAGATCATTGAAATCTGTTGTACGTCCGCAGAGACCTTCTTCCACGATCCTGTATTGGAACGGACTCACCATCTCCTCCAGCAAACTGGTCCACCGCACTCCCCACGGATATCGGTCTTCCGTTCCAGGTATCAGCCCATATGTATTTGAATCCCCAAAACATAAAATCTGACGCATACTGTCACCTCCAAAGTAAGATATCTATACTATTCCCGTAGGAATAGTATAGATATCTAAAACTACAATGTCAATCCATTTATAGCTTTCAACTTATTTTTCTTAGAAAATTAAAAGTCTACAAACTTATGAACGCTAGAGAATCTCTCTTCAACAGCATATCCATTCCTTATTTACTTTCCCCGAAATATTTTAAAGCAGTGCAGTAGAGTGAAATCAATGCAGCTGAGAGTAAAACACCGCCCACAATATCAGTGAACCAATGTACTCCCGACACAAGCCTGCCTATCACTGTAACAATGATTATCAAAACAGAGATTGAGTCTGCTGCCCACAGCCATATTTTCCTATGCCGCAGATAGTGGTGGAACTGTAGCATAGCCGTGACCATGATACAGATTACAATCATTGTATGAGAGGATGGAAAAGATGCTTCTAAACTCCCAGAAAGCAGGACCGGCCTGTAATTGACGATCACCCGTTCAAAGAAAAAATAAAAAACAACGACGATAAGATAAAATACACCAAGCAATAATATCCTGGCATCCACTTTCCGGATATCCCTTCGGATTATAAGCTGGGACAATCCCATGACCGCAAAACCCAGGGATACTGCTATGGCTGCTGCTCCCAGCCAGTCAGTGATGCTGTACCAAAGCAGGTTCACGCCGAATAACTCAAACACAAATTGATTTATATGGGCAAATCCAACGAAAGATCCTTCAGGCCCAACTGGTTGTACGTCGATTGTCTTCACCATAACCGTGAAAAGCAGAAAAACTAGAAACAGGATTCCTGTTATAATGGTTCTTTTTCTTGATTCTTTTTGCATAGTAGATATTCCTTTCTTTTACTGTAACCATATATTTTCAAGCTGCAGTTTAATTATCTATCCATGCATCCAAAAGTGCACGAAACCTGCCGTCACAATGACAAAAAGGCCCCGACACGTTTTGTGTCAAAGGCCTTTTTAAAGGGTTTCAGCTATTTATCTGGATCTGTTTCCACTGTATGAATGTCTTTGCTGCAAAAAACAAGAATAGCAAGATTGTTACATAGGGCTCCCTCGCAGCGGCAAAAAGGCAGACCGCAACCGCCCCCAGCACAAGTGAGATTTTTGTGGCAACGTTATAAAATGTTTCTCTTTCAAAATGAATCAGGGTTAATCTCAAAATCCCAATTCCGATCATACATAAAAATATGGCCCAATAAATAAAACTGTTGATATTTGATGTCATCGTATTTGCCAGGAGATTCACAGAATAAACATGGCCGCCTTCAAGCTTTCCATAAATCGGAAGTACAATAAAGGCCACAGCCAATACATCGATCGTTGAGCTGATCAGTCTGTAAATCTTCTTCAGATTAGAACGGTTCTCACATTCTGCAAGAGTTATCAACTCATCGTTTGATAGCAATTCATCAATGGATACTGAAAAGAACTTTGATAAACACTTTAACGACTCTATATTCGGATAGCCTTTTCCGCTTTCCCATTTGGATATTGCTGTTCTTGATACATATAGCTGTTTGGCCAGCTGCTCCTGCGTAAGTCCGCTTTTCTTTCTCAGTTGTTGTAGTTTTTCATTAAATTCCATCGGCAGTCCCCTGTCATTCATTGGTTTCCTTCAGATTCCTCAGTTTTTCCCGCTCCTCCTCTGACACAGAATCCAGAAGATAACGGCGTTCTTTTTTCTGTTTGTCGAGATATTCCTCCCGTAGTTTCTGGCTTGCCAAATTTACTTCCTCGAGCAGCTCTCTGGCGGAAAGCAGAGAACATCCCTGTCCCCTGATGATGATCTGTTCCAGCCCATCGGAGGTCGCCACTGTCACATCATATTTTCGTCCGTGTTCATGCGCAAATTTTTCTATATATTGATCGGCAGTCTCGGCTTCCTTCGTATAAACCACATGAATGTTATGGTAATCCAGAATTTCCGTATCGTGTCCTGCCACCCGGTATGCATCAAAAACAACGATCAGTTCACATTTTCTAAGCCCCTGATAGTTGCTCATAATATCCAAAAGCTTTCCTCTTGCCGCGTCAATATTAGCTTTTGCCAGTTCCCTCAGATCATCCCAGGCAAAAATAATATTATAACCGTCCACCAGCAGATACTTTTTCCCTGAAGTTTTCTTGACCGCTGCCCTGGATACAGAACTCTTATAATCTTCAATAGTCCTTTCCAGTTTCTTTTTCTTCCACCCGCTCTTCTGCTTTCTGTTTGCAAAATACGTCTGCTCAATGATCCGGTCAATCTCTTCTGTGTCGATGAATTCCTCTTCTGTGTACGTCTGCCGTACCGTATCATCTTCGTTAAGATTTCCGCCATCTGAATTTAACTGGCTGTCCAGATGCATATAGTCCTTCACCTGGTCCCAGCTCACCGTAAATCCTGCCCCGTGGGAACAAAAAACAGATCCTGTAGGATTCTTTACATCTCTCTCAGAATCATAACCAACCTTTTCAATCACCTCTTTGGCATTGTGGCATGGCTCATAACCCTTTAAAGTACAGAAAAGACGCCCATGTCCTTTTGTATAGGCGATGACTTCCTTCTGGTAATCGCACATTTCTGATACCGGCGCGCTTCCGGCCAATACTGACATCTCCCCTTCCGTCTGGGGATTCTCAAAACTGCCATACATCCGCTCAATATCCGACATAGCCCGTCCCACCATCTGCTGAGGCACTTCCAGCCGGAACTCGTAGTACGGCTCCAACAGCACACTCTCTGCCTGTTTCAGTCCCTGGCGCACTGCCCTGTAGGTAGCCTGGCGGAAATCCCCTCCTTCTGTATGCTTTAGATGGGCACGGCCCGCTGCCAGAGTGATCTTCATATCTGTGACCGCCGAACCTGTGAGCACACCCGGGTGCTCCCTCTCCTGTAAATGCGTCAGGACCAGCCGCTGCCAGTTTTTATCCAGCATATCTTCACTGCACGAAGAATCAAACTGAAGGCCGCTTCCCGGCTCCAATGGCTCCATTAGAAGATGTACTTCCGCATAATGCCTCAAGGGTTCAAAATGCCCCACACCTTCCACTGTGTTATTAATGGTCTCTTTATAGACAATATTTCCGGTTCCAAATTCTATAGAAGTATCAAACCTTTCCTCGATCAGGCTCTTTAATATTTCCAGCTGCACCTCTCCCATGATCTGCACCTGAATCTCCTGGAGTTCTTCGTTCCACACAATGTGAAGCTCCGGCTCTTCCTCCTGAAGCTGTCTTAACTTGGGCAGCATCACGCTGGCACTGGTCCCTTCCGGCAGGATGACCTTATAAGTCAGGACAGGTTCCAATGCCGGTTCAAAACCACCCTCTTCCATCCCGAATCCATGACCCGGCTTGGTTTTTGTAAGCCCCGTGACCGCGCACACTGTACCTGCCTGTGCTTCATCTGCCGTCTGATACTTTTCTCCGGAGTATATGCGGATCTGATTGACCTTTTCCTCCTCATCACCGCTTTTTAAAACTGCCTTTACTTTCAGCACTCCTCCTGTGATCTTAAGATGCGTCAGGCGGTTCCCCTGACTGTCTCTGGAAATCTTAAATACCTTCGCACCAAACTCCGCAGGATATTCAATCTCTCTGGTATAGGTCTCAATCCCCTTTAAGAATTCGTGAACACCTTCTGATTTTAACGCCGAACCGAAGAAGCATGGAAAAACCTTTCTCTCTGAAATCACTTCTCTCACGCCGCCGGTGTATATCTTCCCTGACTCCAAATATTCATCCAGAAGCTTTTCATCGCTGACCGCGATATTCTCATAAAAATTCCCGCCATCCTGCATGGAAAAATCCACACAGCCTTCATCCAAGTATTTTTTTAACTCTTCCAAAAGCAGTTCTTTATCTGTCCCGTCCTGGTCCATCTTGTTGATAAACAAGAATACCGGTATCTGATATTTTTTGAGCAGACGCCAGAGTGTCTGGGTATGGCCCTGTACCCCGTCAGCCCCGCTGATCACCAGGACCGCATAGTCCAATACCTGCAAAGTCCGTTCCATCTCCGCAGAAAAATCCACATGTCCCGGCGTATCTAAAAGAGTGACTTCCATATCTTCAAAGGCAAACACAGCCTGTTTTGAAAATATGGTGATCCCTCTGTCCCTTTCAAGCTCATGGGTATCTAAAAAAGCATCCTTATTATCCACCCGGCCCATACTACGGATACTCCCGCTCTCATAGAGAAGCCCCTCCGAGAGTGTTGTCTTACCCGCATCCACGTGGGCCAAAATTCCGATCACTAATCTTTTCATACTATACTCATTTCTACATTCATAATAACTTGTCTTACTTATTATACCTTATCAAGAAGACCACGCAAACCTCAAGGTAAAAATACGATGAACCATATAATTACAGCCCCAGATTTTCTATCTGAGGCTGTGTTTCATTTTATTTCTTCTGATATACAGAGTGCCCTAAGAACTCCCATTTCCCATGTCCCGGACGGATAATCTCTCCATTTCCGAGAAACAGGTATCCTCCCGGTTTTAAGCTTTGATACAGACCTTTCAGGATTTCTTTTTTCTTCTGAATATCCATATAGACGATCACATTCCGGCAGAATATCACATCGTACTGGTTCTCAGGCCATTGAAGCTCCGCAAGATTATGGTAACGGAACTGTACCATCTCCTTCAGCTGCCGTATAACCGCATATGCGCTGCCATCTTTTTGAAAATATCTCATCTTCCAGTCTACCGGAACTTTTACCAGCTGTCTTGGAAGATACCTGCCTTCCTCGCCCTGTGTAAGCTCGTGCCTGGCAATATCAGTTCCTGTGATCTCGATCTTGGGAAGCTTCCATCCGCGTCTCCTGCACTCTTCGGCGGTAATAGCGATGGTATAACACTCTTCTCCGGTAGCACATCCTGCGCTCCATATACGGAATGACTCATCCTCTGTACTGTTTTTCAGCTTCTTTAGAACCTCCTGTTCAAGATAACGGAACTGTCCGCTCTCCCTCATAAAATAAGTATAACCGGTGGCAGTCAAGTCAATCAGCTTCTGTTCTTCCTCCGGATCTTCCTGTACCGCCTTCATATACGCTAAAAAATCAGTGAGATGAAGCCTTTCTAATTCATGCTGAATCCTACATTGGATCAGGTTCTTTTTGTTAGAAAGCTTCATCCCATATCTATTCTGAATATATTCTGTCAATGCGTCATATTCGTCCTGGTTAATCTCAATCATTTCTTCTACTCCTAAGCTTCGCAGAGCTATCTGTCATTCATCGATAAGCTCTACTTTACAACTCTTTCTTGGTCTTTTCAAGATGTTCCGTTGAATATGGACATTATTTCTGTAATTTCTCTAATTCATTCTTTTTTTCAATGCTTTTCCATATCTATTTGTCTCTCTCATACATCGAATAAAACTCTCTTTTGTGACCCCGCTTTTTTTCGGACGAAATTCCCATTCTGTGGTCGTTATGGCCTTCTCTGCCATCGCCTCAAATTCATCCTCCGAAACTTCAATATCATCAAAACATACCGGCAGCCCCATACTTAAGTTGAATCCGGCAATCCGCTCTCTCTCCTCAAGCTCTTCTGCAAATGTCAAGAGACACAGAACACCAAGAGATACCACTTCTCCATGAAGGTGCTGGTGGCCGCCCTTTGTAACCGTAGACCCGTAATATACACAATGGGCCAGGCTGGAATTATAATAATAATGAGGTGCGTTGCTGACCATATTGGATACCAGACCTGTGCTTATAATGATATCCAGTGTTACCTGCTCCAGTGCGTAAGAAACCTGTTTATTCTTTAGATCCTCCAGTGCCTGTCTTCCATATTCAACTAGGGGGCTGGTGCAGATGCGGCTGAGCTGTACGCCCATCATAGGTGTATGGGACAATTCATCTTCCCTGGATGCGAACACTGCTTCACATTCCTTGCTCAGGGCATCCCCAATCCCTGCCCATAAAAGCTCTTCCGGAGAATCCGCAATAATAGATGATTCTATAAATGTATGATCCGCCACTTTCGGATAGTAATATTCCTTGAAAGAACCATCCGGATTGTAAATTACGGAGATCGCCGTAACAGCAGCACAGTTAGAAGCCACTGTAGGAAAACAAAATAACGGTTTATCCATTTCATTTGCCAGGTATTTGCACGTATCACATGCACGTCCGCCTCCCACGGCAAAAACCATGTCTGCCTTTTTTACTGCTTCTAGCTGCATCAGCGCATTTCCGTTCTCATAAGTAGAATCTCCCCCGTACCAGACAAAATCCAAGATTTCCATATCAGAATCTTCCACTCCCTCTAAAAGCTTTTCCCTGGCCTTTGCCATAGCAGTCTTTCCGCCGATGACAACCGCGGTCTTTCCAAGAAAACGCGCAGTCTTCGGAATCTCGCCGTAACACCCCTCTCCTATTGTATAACTTGGTAAATTTACACTGTAATAACCCATAAATAAAACTCCTTTCCCGGCGTAGCTACAGAACAAGAAAGAATCCCACAAGCGGGATTCTCCGCCTGCGGCGGGTCGCATTGGCGACATAAATCCTTACCGCCGCAGTGCGATCCTCGCGGAGCGTTTTTTATGTCATAGGAGGTTCCGTAGGAATTTCCTATGACATAAAAAAAGTCTCTTTATGTCCGAAAACATAAAGAGACGAAATAATCTATCATCCGCGGTACCACTCTTTTTTGCACAATCATGCACACTCTGGATATCTGACAATATCCGGCTCTGTAACGGGAGCTCCCGTCTTAAATTACTCTTTTACTTCACTCAAGCCACTCCCAGGTGATGTAAGGCTTCCCGTTCTTTCCGGCTTTCACCAGCCGCCGGCTCTCTGCAAAGACTAAAGGATGCTCTCTGTCCTGATCATCGTGTTTTCACATTTAATTTTCTTTTATGGAAGTTATTATAGTCCTGCCTGAGAGAATATGCAAGTTCTTTTATTGGCAAGATATAATGACCACTCTCTCTTAAGTTCTTCCTGCCTTATATTCACGGATTATAGTTTCAATTTCATTGTAATCCCGTTCAAATAATTCACTGCAGATCTGTCTCCCCAATTGTTCAGGCGGTACCTTCTCAACGATCTTATCAATGACAAATGTCTTGCTTTTCTGCTTATATTTAGGAAGCTGGTTTAACTCCTGAATATGTACTAACTCTGGCCTCCACAAAAGACTCAGCTTCTTGTTCCATATAACTTTCTTGTTTATTCCCGGCTCCCGGAGTAAGTAAAAATCAACCTCCCCTGCGATCTCTTCCACGGTGATAATTCCCCACCACTCTGGAACCTTCTCTTCTACATGAAGTGCATGGCTGGAACCCACAACAACATAATTATAATCAAAGAACCGATCATAATCCTTCACCTGCCGTGACAGCCTGGCATAGGAATCAGCATCACTTTTAATCTCGATGCCATAGACAGCATACTCCGTGACCATAACAATATCAGCACGGGAGCGTCCCATCTGCTTTTCCTCGATGATTCTGATTTTCCCATGCCGCTCCTCCAGGAAATCAAAAAGAGGCTCCCGGATATCTTTGTCGTATAACATAATATGATTTATTTCCTTTTACAGCACACTTTGCTTTTCCTGGATGAGCTCCAGGTTAATATTCTCAGCCACAGATAAATGGCTGCTTAAAAGCCGTTCCACTTCATCCTTGTCTCCCTTTTCAAGGGCCTCCACGATTCCCTTATGCTCCCCGATGGTTTCCTGCATCCTGCCCTGGCGGGTAAAAGAAAGGACATTCTGCCAAAAGATCCGGTGCATATATTCTTTATAAAGATGCAGCATCGCTGAATTTCCCAGAGACTCTACAATTCCCTTATGAAACTCATAGTCAATCCTTGCGAATTCTTCACTAGAGCCATTTGCGTCGATCAGCCCCTGCTGAAGCTCCAGCCTTGTTTTCAGATCAATCAGGCATTTCTGGGTGACAGCCCCATCCGTATCGGCAACCAGCTGCTTTAAGCAATAAGTCTCAATAGCATTCCTTATCTGGTATGTCTCTCTGATATCGTCCTCCATCATCTCATGGATCATGAAGCCCTTGCTCGGATATACATCTATATACCGCTCCTGTTCCAGCCGAAGAACCGCATCCCTCAAAGGTGTTTTTGAGATGCCAAGCTCCTCCGCCACTTTTTTCTGGGAATAGATAACACCATGCTCCAGCTTATCGTTTAATATCAGTTCTTTTAGATAATCATATGCCTTAGACTGCAGCAGCTGCGTACTTTTCATAGCACTACCTCATTTTCTATAGAAAGTCTCTTCTTATTGTTACAATTACCTATTACTATACCATATTTTTCTCCACGTTTCATTACATACAAAAAGAAAAAAGCCCCCTTTCATACCAGCCGTACCGGATGAAAGAGAGCATCAAAAGCTATTTATTAAAGAAAGATTACTTTATATAACACTGCCGCAAGAAAAGCGCCCGTCAGAGGGCCCACAATAGGAATCCATGCGTATCTCCAATTTGCTCCTCCTTTATTTTTGATGGGAATTAAACTATATACCAGCCTGGGCATAAGGTCTCTCGCCGGGTTGATCGCATATCCGGTCAGGCCTCCGAAAGACATAACCCCTCCTGCCACTCCGCAGAAAACAAAAAACATTGCCACTCCGTTTGCCGGCTCTTGATGTCCCAATGAGAGCAGGACAAACATCAGACAGAAAGTTGCCGCAGCCTCTGACATACAATTTCTCAATGAATTACAAATGGATGGTCCCGTGGCAAACACTCCCAGCGTCACATCCGGGTTTCCCTCCGCATCCAAATGGTCTTTGTAGAGTTGCCATACAATCAGCGCTCCGATGGCCGCCCCAACACACTGGGAGAGAATATATCCCGGAACCAGCTTCCCGCTCAGACTGCCGGCTGCCCAAAACCCGATGGTCACAGCCGGATTGCAGTGCGCACCTGACACAGGGCCGAAACATACAGCAACGGTTACCATGGATACACCCCATCCAAGTGCTGCCACGATTCCTCCAGCACCGCACATGCCCGATTTGCTGAGGGATATATTTGCACATACTCCCAATCCTAACACCATGAAAATAGCAGTTCCTGTCAATTCAGCAATATATAAATTTAGATGCTCCATTTACATCTCCCTCCTATCCGCACGGCTATTGGCGGATCAATACCTCAACAGCCTCTTTCAGCGTAGAATCTTCTCCAACATTTCCCGGGAATATAATATACGGGATTTTCGGAAATCTGCTGTTCTCGTCCGTCTGCCAGACAGGAATGCCCGGCTTGATCTGCCCCATAACATTTGCTTTCTGTACACGCAATGCCTTTGTACCGATGTCACTGGATGTGATACCGCCCTTCCCAACGACAAAGGCAGGTGTAACCGTCAGCCTTCCAACCAGTTCCTGGACTCCCTGTGATATTTTTACAGAGCGGAGCAGCGCCTCTGCTTTACTATCCTCTTTCACCGTCAGCAGCCTGCGTTTTGTATAACACACGGCAGTCTTTCCAGATGCCATCACCTGCTCACTCAATGCCACAGTCCTTCTGATCTCACTTTGAAAAACAGCGTCTCCCTCTAATACAAGATCTGAATCAAATTCAATCCCTGTCACTTCCTCCAGCTCCAGAAGCTCTTTCAACTGGGCTGTGGTCTTATGGGTGTGGGAACCAACTACAACGATTCCCCCATTTTTTGTGTTTCCAGTGATCATTTCATCTCTGGTCAAAAGCGGCCTGTCTGACACCCCACCGATGACTTTCACCAGCGATGCCGCTGAGCGGAACAAAAATGTCTTTCCCTTTGCCATCACACGGTAGAGAGCCGTGCAAAATACCGTAAGGTCACAGTAATCCACTGCATTGACTATGACCTTATGAAAGTCTGTCACACTCATAAGCAGGTCTTCAATCCCTTGGTAATCACGGTTTCTTAACATTTCAAGTGAAATACAGATAGTATCTTCTGCACAAAAAGTCCCTTCATTTTTTTCTTCCACATATTCTCTCAGCTCAGAGCTCCTGTAACCGAATGTTTTATCTCTGGCAAACTCAGTTTGACCAGCTGGTACAAGCAGATCTTTATCCTTCACATAATGGATATTTTCGATGGTATATCTGCCGCCTTCCTTAAAGAAAAAACAGAGTATTTCCCCATCCACCTTATACTTACCCTGGTTTTCTATGGCTTCCCTGAGAACTGCCGTCTCCAGAGGATAATGTCCCCTCAAAGTAGAATCACTCCTGCTTATAAACAAATATTTCTGGCCAGTCTCCTCCGAAACCTCTGCAACGGTCCCTGCAATCTCTTTATGAATTTTTCTTGTCTGATCCGGAGTCATGGATCTGGAGTTTGTCAATATGTAAAACAGCCGGCTTTTCTCCTGAAAACCTTCCCTCATACTGCTTTTTGACCAATCCGTAAATACGGAAACATCATGTACTGTCTGTATGCCCGTGGGATCATCGTCCAGCACTATGAATTTTACCTGATTTTTTTCCAGCTCTTCCTTTAAAATCCGGTCCGCATCTATCTCATCAATGGAAAGGTAACGCTCTAACACTTCTGTAGTCTTATATTTGGACATTGAATTTCACCTCTCAACATTCTTTTGTACTTTTATCTGCGCAAGTCCTTCAAAATACTGGACAATGCCTGCATGATCGTCGTTCATATGCCCAGATACCTTAAGCGCCTGGAATATTTCAAAAAGCTGGCTGGACAACGGGACCGGGACATCGATCTGGTGCGCTGTCTCAACCACGTTTTTAATATCCTTGTGATTGATGGATATTTTACCGCCAGGCTGAAAGTTCCGTTCAAGAATCATTGGCATCTTCGCCTCCAAAACCGCACTTCCCGCCAGTCCCCCTCGGATCGCCTGAAACACCTTTTCTGGATCTGCCCCTGCTTTGGATGCCAGAACGAAGGCTTCTGACACGGCAGCGATGTTCATATTTACGATAATCTGATTGGCAAGCTTTGTGATACTGCCGCTTCCGCTGTCTCCAGTCAGAAGAGCCGAAGACCCCATAATCCCGAAATAAGGGACCAGCAGATCAAATGCATCTTGGTCTCCTCCTGCCATGATGACAAGTGTTCCCGCCACTGCTCCGGGTTCTCCTCCGCTTACCGGGGCGTCCACAAAACTAACACCGAGTTTTTTCAGCTTGTCATAACACATTTTTGATTGGACAGGTGTCACGGAACTCATGTCACAGACCACTGTACCCTTTTGAATCTCTGAAGAAAGGCCGCCCTCTCCAAATAGTACGTCTTGAACAATGGATCCGTTTGGAAGGATCATAAATATAATCTGGCATTCTTTTGCGATCTGGGTTTTGGTCCCTGCTTCGGCTCCCAGTTCCGTCATCTTTTTCACTGCCTGGACATCCAGGTCGTTTACCATCAGTTCAATTCCTGCTTTTCTTAAATTAGCAGCCATCGGAAGTCCCATGATCCCTAGGCCTATAAATCCTACTTTCGTCATTTTCCCACCTCCTGTCATTTTTCTCTGATTTCTGCCATACATACGACTTGGCTGGAATCCAGCCCCTCAATCCTCAATGGTGCATTGATAAAGTTGAGGACCTCCGCATTTTCTGGAATTTCTGCCAGATGCATATCTTCAATCCCTGTGACAAACTTTCCTGTATAATACCCCAAAATATTTCTATGGCAGTCCGGCGGCAGTTCCCCCTCGGGCACCTTAGAAGACGGAGATCCGATTGCCAGGAAATCCATTCCGATACCTTTTAAATCCGGAAAATTCTCTGTCAGATATATTCCTGCGCTGGGTGCGATATAAGGCCCCTCCTTCTGGTACCTTTCCGGTTCTGCAAACTTGTATTTCTCAAAGCCTGTGCGGATCAAGGCAAAGGATACTTGTGACAGTACTTCTGCATATGGCTTCAAATCTTCTTTTGTAATACCCTCCGCATCATTTTTTGGTATCTCCAGCAGTGCGGTATTTTTGTGGAAAAAATATTCTATTGGCAATTCATTGATACTCAGCCCGTCTTTTACAAAATGTCTCGGGGCATCCATGTGGGTTCCGAAATGATTGGGCAGCGTACTGATGAAGGAACAAAACGGGCAATTCTCTGATACATCCGTCATCTGTTCTACTTTAATGACTGGTTCTCCCGGCCATGCTAAACCTTCCGGGTCCAGCTTGTGTGATAAAAATAAATACATTGCAAATACCTCCTTCTCTCTGAAAACTTCAATGGACTGTACTTTTGATATGATTAGTATACCGGTATATCGGTATATCAGTCAATGCTATATTGATAGTTTGTATAATTTTTCTATTATCTCCTCATGATTATTGTGCAGATTTACCTAATCTTTATTCAATATGAAATTTAGAGAGCTTTCCTTTGCAAGAAACAAAGCAGACAAATGCGCATCATGCCCGGAGGGCTTTTTATTCCATAGGGAGAACTCTCCTATGGAATAAAAAAAGTCCTTTTATGTATGAGAACATAAAAAGACTCTTTCAATCACTACTGTTATTTCATTATCTCAACTCCTGGATAAGGTAAACCCTATCCTATTTTCTTTCCCATCAGTTCATAGTAAAAAATATACTGCTGCATCACACCTTCACACCCTTTATATCTGTCCATTGGGAAACCTTCTGGATAATATCCGTCAAGTGCCTGCCTGATGTGAGTATCCACCGGGAATGCCTCAAAATGGTGCAGGGAAAATAGGCAAATACAGTCTGCTACCTTTTCACCTACCCCGTACAGCTTCATCAGCTCTTCCTTCGCCTGACCATAACTCATGTGCCGAATCTCATCCAGATCAATTTCCCCATCTGCTACACTTTTGGCCGTACGGACTACATATTTGCTCCGGTAGCCCAGATTGCATTCTTTTAATGCATCCTCCGGCAGGCCTGCCAGAGACTTTGGCGTGGGAAAAGTGTAATAGATATGCCCGTTTGTGTCTTTCCTTTCTTCCCCGTATCGTTCGCAGATGTTATCAATACATCTGCGGATACGGATAATATTATTCTGCTGCGAGATTAGGAAAGAAACGATCATTTCCCACAGATCCTGATTCAAAATACGGATGCCGGAGCCAAACTCTGAAGCCTCTTTGAGATATTTGTCCTGCTGGTCGATGGACTCTCTGTACCTTATGTAATCTGTGTCCAGATCAAAATAACCCTTCCAGAAGCTTTCAAACTCATCTTCTTCACAGTAAAAAATACATTGGTCCCCCTTTTGAGCCACCTCCAGGTGCCTGTCCCCCGCGATGACTGAATATGTCTGAGCATCCTTCTTAAGCATACGGAAACACTGTCCGGAATCACAAATCTGTGCTATGTCAAAACATTTGATTGTTTTCGTTATCATAAGTATCCCTGCATCTTTCTATTTTATCAAATCAGTAGTTATTCTAACAGCTTATCTATACGGTCTAATACTTTATTGTAATTTATGGAACTGTAATCCGTAACATCCAGTTCCAGCAGTTCTCCCAGAAGGAACTTATCATACCCCTTATGTTCACACCGGTCTCTGAACGTCTCATATGACAACAAGGCATCGGCCTTGGACCGGTCCTCCATGACATCTCCTAAGTGATATCTGGTCACCAGATGTGCCAAATGCCTGGAGGGATCTAAGTCTCTTTCCCTGGATCTTTGGTATAGAACATCAATGTCCCCCAGCAGCCGGATCGTAACAGCCTGATATCCATATTGTTCAGTCAGTTCCTCAAGCCTCCCTTTCTGCTTCTCACTGAACGGATAGTCAGAAATGATTATCTGCCCCTTACGCATCCCAGCCCCTAATGTTTCATAATAAATCTTCCATCCTCTTTCTTCCAATGCCGTTTTCTCTTCCAGGCTGTCAAAACCCCAGCGGTCCCACAACTCCTCCTTGATCTCATCCTGGGACACAACAATAAAACCGCTGTGTCTGTCAAGGATCTGATTACACAAATATGTCTTCCCTGTTGCCGGATATCCGGCAAGAAGAATGATCGTCTTTTTCATAAACATCTCCTAAATAAGCAGACTGCCGTTTTAAAACGACAGTCTGTCTTTATAGTGCCAATTCAACTGTCAGATAGTAGGTATCTGCCCGGTAATAAGCTTCTACATATTCTCTTGGAATGTTTTCTTCGTCAAACGAGATACGTTTCACATAAATGAGCGGTGCCCCTTCTTCGATCTTTAACAGCCTGGCCGTCCGCTCGTCTGCCAGGATTGAATAGATCTTTTCCTCAGCTTTAGCAAGCTTGATATGGCAGTGGTTCACATAATAGACTCTCAGGGATTCCTTGGAGAAATCCCTCTCCATAGCTTCAGGGACCCACTGGTGGTCTAAATAATTGATCTCAATGTACATAGGTTTGTCGTCAGCATACCGGATTCTCTCCAGCTTAATCACCTTTGCCTTTTCTTCTAAATGAAGATTCTCTGCAACTTCACTGTCCGCCTCTATAACGGTCTGATTAAGAACCTTTTTGGAGGCAACTCTTGTTTCTTCCCGGTGCTCTCTTAAAAAATTGACAATCTTCTGGTTATCACTTTTTGCCTTCAGGCTTTTCACATAGGTGCCGTGTCCACGCTTTTTCTCGATCAACCCTTCGTCTGCCAGCATGTCCATAGCCTTGCGGACCGTGGCCCGGCTGACCTTGTAACTGGCCATCATTTCACTTTCCGCAGGTATCAGGTCTCCGATCTGATACTTCCCGCTTACAATATCCTGATACATAAAATCATAAATCTGATAGTAAAGCTGTTCCCTGCCGCTGAAATCCAATTCATGTTTCATCGCTTACACCTCTCTGCAACTATATTTCTAAAATTATTCCATCAACTCTCCTCCGACCAGGTTGATGGACTGTCCGGTCAGATAGCTGGAACTGTCCGTAGTTAAGAAGATCGCCGCATCTGTGACATTTTTCAGATCCACCAGCTTGTGCATCGGAATATTCTTCTTGAAATACGGAAGTACCTCTTCCGGATCAAGATCACGTTTTTTCGCATATTCGTACTTTAATTTTTCCCACATTTCAGTAGGCACAATCCCCGGACATATGGTATTCACCCGGATCCCCTCGTCCGCGAACTCTTTCGCGATGGACTGGGACAGTCCCTGCACTCCGTATTTGCTTGCACAGTAAATCGTCTGCCAGGAGCTTGGCTTCTTTCCGGACAATGAGGACATATTGATGATCGTCCCGCCGTGGCCAAGCATCTCCCTGACTGCTGCCTGGCAGCATAAAAAGGTTGCCTTCAAATTGACATTGATCGTCAGGTCCCAAAGCTCCTCGCTGCTGTCCAGAAACGGAGCCATCTTTGAAAATCCTGCGGAGTTGATCCATGAATTGATTCTACCATATTCCTCTGAGACTTTGCATGTGTTTTCATCAATTTGTGCCTTCACGGTCACATCAGTCTTGTAAAAAGACGCCGTCCCTCCAAATGCCTGGATCTCGTCAACGACCTTCTGGGATTTTTCTTCATTCAGATCAAAGATTGCAACCTTTGCGCCTCTCTTTGCAAACTCTTTTGCCATGGCAGCTCCCATTCCGCTTCCGCCGCCGGTGATCACGGTTACCTTGTCATCTAATCTCTCCGTATTCATCGTAAAACCTCCTTTATTTTTTTATATACTCTGCAATGCTGACCTGCTTATCCTGAGGCATCACCTGCACAAAAACGTTGACCCCTTTTTCGATCAGTTCCATAAAGTTTTTGTTCTCATCCGGGTTTGTGGAAATATTTTTATACAGCACGCTTCTTCCTTCTTTTGCTCCCATTCCACCCACGTCGATCTCGTTGATCTTTATTCCATGATCCACAAGATAATTGAGGATTTCCGGTCCCTTTACCAGAAGAATCGTAGGGGCATCTAGTCCCTGGCTCATAAACTCTGCCGCATCCTGCCGGTTAAAGATACCAATGGCGATCTCATCCGGCACCGCCATCTCCAGCACATTAATCATAAAATCATCTTCCGCCACTTCGTCGTCTGCCACGATCACCTGTACTGCGTTTTTCTGCTTAATCCATGCGGTCATTACCTGCCCGTGGATCAGTCTGTCATCAATTCTTGTTAAGACTAAGTTTTCCATGCTTTTTCTTACCTCCTTCACTTAAATTCATTCCTTTCACTGCCAGTGCCTCCGGTGATGTTGCCGCCCCGATCAGTTCGTCCAGTGTACTCTCTTCGGTCCTTGCAAACACAAGCGTGATCAGCATCGGCATGTTCATGCCTGAAACAAGTCCAATCTTATGGTCTTTTGCCAGATATCCAGTGCTGTTAAACGGTGTTCCCCCGGTCACATCGGATAAGATCAGGGTTCCTTCCTTAGACTCATGTTCCTCGATTTCCTTTAAAAGCTTTGCCCGATAGGCTTCCGGCGCCTCTCCGGGAAGAAGAGGGACAGCCGAAACTGCCTCCTGTTCCCCTGCCACCATGGTTAAACTCTCCAGAAGTCCCTGACAGAAATGTCCGTGGCTTACTAAAATGATATGTATCATGATTCCTCTCCTTCTATCCTACAAATCCCAGAAGTCCTAAATATGATGCTGCAATTCCAATGACAAAGATGCCCACTACAATCCATGTGACATTGATCTTCTTAGAAACTAGTTTCCATACGACCAGTGTGATGACTAAAGGAATCAATCCCGGAAGCAGTGAATTGAGGATTTCCTGGAACTTCACCACTCCGCTTCCAACAGAAACCTTAAATGGAGTGTTGACTGTGATCCTTGTAGCCGCCATACATCCCACAACCATCAGCCCTACAACGCTGAATGCATTGGTAACTTTATCAATAACACCATTTTTCAGGATTTTCAGCAGTGTTGACTTCCCGTATTTGTAACCATTCATAAACATGAAGTAACCACAGGTAAAGATTAGGACTTCAAATAAAATAGTGAAGAAAACAGGTCCGATGTAATTCCGGTCCAGAGCCATGGTGCAGCCAATACCCGCTAAAATCGGGAACAGGATTCCCTGCATAACCGTATCTCCGATTCCTGCCACCGGCCCCATGAGACCGGTGCGGACGGAATTAATATCTTCTGCAGATACACTCTCTCCGTTTGCCCGTGCCTCCTCCATAGAAACCGTGATGCCGTTGATGATCGGCCCGATGGTAAAAACCTCAGAATTATAAAATACCATATACTTCTTTAACTCCCTTACACGGTCCTCGCTTGATTCATAGAGACGCTTGATCGGACCGAGCATCAGGTTTGCAATACCAAGGGCCTGGAGGCGCTCATAATTATAACAGGCTTCTGTGCTGGTAGTGGCCATCCAGGTTTTGACCAAGTCCTTCTTTGAAAGCTTCTTCTTATAATCCTTTACAGAAGCCTCCTCAGTATAATCTGCACGTTCTTTGTTCTTTTTCAAGGTCAGGCGTTTCACCTTTTTCGTTCCTTCTTCTTTTTTATTATCGGACATAAACATGACGATTGCAATGATTGCCGCAAAGATTGCGATGGCCATGATATCCAGTTTTAGATAGATGGTAAGGAAAAATCCTGCAAAAAAGTAAGGGACCAATTTTTTCTTTCCAAGATAGTTAAGCAGCATAGCGATTCCAAGTGCAGGCATGATCCCTCCCACAACCTGCAGCGCAGATACAAGACTCTTAGGAATGGCATTGATCAATGCCGTACCCCACGATTTCCCTGACATGACCAGGGCAAAAGCAGGAATGCCGTATAATACGAACGCCACCAGACAAGAGGGCAGAAAATTCATCCACCGTACTCCGTTGATATTTCCATTGTCCAGCATGGCATCGGCCCTGTGAATCCAGAAGGAGTTTACCGTCATATAAATCTGGTTCAGCAAAAGCCCGAACATGCTAAACGGAATCGCAAAGGTAACTGCCATTGTGGGACTCGCCCCTGAAAGAATTGTCATTGCCGTTCCGAAGATGCCCGCCACGATGGTATTGCTCGGCATAGTTCCCCCTGCGGAGATCCATCCCAGATAAATCAGCTGGATGTTGGCCCCGGCAAGCATTCCTGTCATGGGATCTCCCATGAAGATTCCGGTCAGAAGCCCGGTTGTCAGCGGATATACCAGACATTTTGTCACCGGGCCGAAAAACCACCATTGCCCCATTGTTGCCAGCAAAGCTACTAAAACTGCTGAAAGTACCATTCTTAATCCTCCTTTTCCTATTTAATGTTTCCCGCTCAAGCGGACCATTACTTTCCCTTTTTTTGCATTTTCCTGTGTTTTTAATTCCTCTTCCATCTCTTCCAGAGAAAGGCTTGCGCTGATGATTGCATCTGTATTCAACTTTCCGCTCTCCAGTAATGCTACCGCGCGTTTTGTTGTATGCGGGTTTAAGTATGATGTATAAATGCTGAGCTCCTTTGTATAGGCTTCAAACTGATTCATCAGGATCGGCTGGTCAGGATCACCCAGGCCAAACAGCAGGACCTTTGAGTTCTTGCCTGCAATCCTAAATGACTGCTCCATGGTCTGCTTAAGACCGATACATTCAATGACATAATCAATGTTCAATCTCTCTGCGAGCTGTTCAATCTCTCTGTCATCAACCGCATAATCCGCTCCCAGTTCCAGTGCCAGCTTCTGCTTTTCCGGCTCCCTCTCGACCACAATAATCCGGGATGCTCCTGACAATTTCACCATTTGCAGCATGAGGCTTCCAATAGATCCAAGACCATAAATAGCCACTGTAGCTCCGCCCTGTATCTGAATCAAATCCAGTCCATGGATCACACAGGACAGAGGCTCTGCAAAAGCCGCATCTCTTAAGTCAAGGTCTTCTGAAACTTTATAGACGTTCTGCTCCGGAGGGTAGACATAATCGGAAAATCCCTTTGCCACCCCATGCCGTTCAAGGCAGAAGTTCGGAAGTCCCTGCTGGCAGTAAATACATTTCCCACAGCCAAAGCTGGGATCTGCCGCTACCCGGTCTCCTGGCTTAAAGTATTGGACATCCGGTCCTACGGCTGTCACGATACCTGAGCACTCATGTCCCAGAATGATTGGCGGGATGACGGGACTTGCCCCATTCTTCCCCTCAAATTTATGTATATCCGTTCCGCACAAACCGCACCAGGCCACTTCAATCTTTACTTCATCACCCTTCGGCTCCCGTTCCGGGATCTCTCTCACCTCATAGGTTCTGTCTCCTGTATAATAACCTGCTCTCATCTGCTTCACCTGCCTTCATTGAGATTTTTAAATAGTTTGATCTTGCCCTGGACTACTTCGTTGACTGCCTCAATACATGGGACAACGTTATTCCGCAGAGATGCATTTTCTGAAGTATGTCCAAAAAGCTCTTTTGATTTTTTTGTCCATGTTACCAGGAGCTCTGTACCCACATTGAATTTCCGGATACCAAGGTCAATGACCTTTCTTACATCTTCATTCTTAACTCCAGTACCTCCATGAATGACCAGCGGCAGGTCCACCGCCTCTTTGATCTCCTTGAGACGTTCAAAGTTAATGTTGGTCTTAGATTTATATTGTCCGTGATTCGTCCCGATGGCCACAGCCAGTGCGTCAATCCCTGTCTTCTGTACAAAAGTGACCGCTTCTTCCGGATCGGTGTACTTAACCTCTGCCTCGGAGGCCGCCACCCCGTCTTCAGTACCGCCTACGATGCCCAGTTCTGCCTCCACAGAGACATCATGCTTTTTTGCATATTCAATAATCTGCTGTGTCTTTAAAATATTTTCTTTCAGAGGCAGGGAAGATCCATCGAACATGACAGAACTATATCCTGCATCAATTGCTTCTTTGATATCTTGATACTCTTTTGCGTGATCCAAGTGGAGCACAACATCAATTCCCGCCTGGTCTGACATGCTTTCACACACAGATACCAGATTTCTGTGCCCCACATAGTTTGCCGTTCCCACACTGGTCTGTATAATGACCGGAGTACCCTGCTCCTTTGCCGCTGAAATAATCGCCGGAAGCATTTCCAGGCTATGGGTGTTAAATGCTCCTACTGCCATATTTAATTCATCTGCTTTTTTCAGAACTCTGTTTAAACTTGTATACATTGAAACCTCCTCGACCGTCTGCTGTTCTACATTGCCTCCCGTACCGTTTTTTTGTTTCACCTCCTATCTGTCCGTCCTAATATTATAATGTTCGGACGTTTGTACTTTTGAATGTATTATACAACGCTTTTTTTGATTTGTAAACAGTTTTTAAGCCAGGGAATTAAAAAAAAATTCCCTGGCTTTTTCTGTTTTCTCATATTTTGTATCTATTTATCAGCGGTTTTCCTCCGCCCAGCTCCTGCACTGCCGAAGCTTAGGCTCAGGGTCAAATCCTTGATCTACCCCCATTGTAGAAAGCATCTCACACGGAAACTCTGGACAGACCCCGCAGTGATCAAGCGTCTTTTCCTCGCAGCAGGCCTTCACTTTACATTCACCTCCCCAAAACGGAAGCTTCATCTCCAGGCATCCCTTACAGTTGACCTGCTCTTTTCTATCACAAGAATTACAGCAGACTCCGCACCTTGACTCAAACATTCCTCACCCTCCTATGATTCTACTACTATTCCTTCAATCCTCACCTTCCTGCAGATATTCCTGCCGGAATTCTGTGATCCACTCGGTGAGGACCTCTGTGAGGCGCATCTGCTGATCCAAGATGGTCTTTCCCGTCAATGGAACATGCTGTCTCTCCTCACTTTTTTCTTTGATTTCTTCCCTAAGTTCCTGAATCCCTCCTTCCATCCGGCCGATGAGCTCTGCTCTCTTGCTCTCTGAGACAAAATTCAGGTTCATTACCACCGCATTAAAATCCAAAAACAGCCTCACCATTCCTCCTGAAGCTTCTTCCATCAGCGTGAGAAAATACTGGTCACCCTGATCTGTGGTATGGTAAACCGTCTTCTCCGGCATCTTCCCTTCCTTGACAATCTCTCCTAACAGATATCCCTTCTTTTCCAGCTGTACTACCTTTTTGTAGATTGAAGGGGTACTGACCTTCACCCACCATGAAATATTCCTGTACTCAACGTTCTTCTGCAGCTCATAGGCACTCTGAGGCTGTGCCTTGATCATCCCCAATACTATTAAATCAATTGTCGCCATCTTGTCCCTCCATTCATGTATTTTATATTACTATATAATGCACTACAAATCAATATAAAACGGCCAGTCCTCACTGGCCGTTTCACTTCTATCTGCTCTATTTATTTTGCCGCTACTGAAAACCACAATTCACAGGTGTAATCTTCTGACTTCACATTGTCCCCGGGATATAATTCAATACACATGCCGCCTGACGGCTGATATCGGTTTGTAGGGAACACTTCTGTATAGACCTTCTTCATGAGATCCTGGAAAGCACCCGGCAAAGGTCCCGTACAGGAAAATACCATCCAGGTATTCGCCGGTATCTCTTCTATCGTAAATCCTTCCTTTACTTCACTGCCATCATATGCAGCAGCTATGGCATAATCGAAATCCCCTTTATCCGGGCTGTCAAAACATACCCCCGCCACTGCTTCGCCAAAGACCCCATCCGGACGGATATAACTGCACAATGCCTCGATTGTGCCGTCCTTGCCGCATTCCTCCCATGTCCTATGAATCTGCTGCTGGCCGATCTCTGTGCCTCCGGTGTACCTCTTTTTCTTAGCGATCACCTGAAAAGCATCTTTCTCCTCAATTCTATAATCCATCACTGTTCCTCCTTCTAAGATAAGTTTTACAGAGAGACGTGAAAAGGATCTCAGCCTTGCTTTGTGGGATCTGGCCTCAGATGGTCTGATTCCATGAAACTTTGTGAAAGCTCTGCTGAAACTCTCAGGACTGTCGTAACCATACTTCAGAGCGACATCGATCACCCGGCATTTTGTAGAGGCCAATTCACTGCCGGCTAGCGTCAGCCTCCGGCTGCGAATATACTCTCCCAAGGTACAGCCGCAGAGAATCCCAAATACACGCTGAAAATGAAAATTAGAGGAATATGCCTGCCGGGCGACCTCCTGATAATCAAGCTCCTCCGTCAAGTGGGATTCTATATAATCGATTGCGTTCTGAAGACCGGAAATCCATTCCATGTTGTTCACCCCCTTCTGCTGTAGGAACAGTATAGTTGAAATAGTACAAGAAAGCCTGACAATTTGTGCTGGCCGGTGTGATGCTTTTGGTTTTAAAGACCTCTACTGGCCATAGTATACCTTAAAAATTAATTCTTTCATCTCTTCCGCCTCCGGCGAAACCGGATTAAATGGGGTAGCCACGTCACTCATGGCTTTTTGTGTAAGCTTATCCACATTCCTGAGAAAAATATCTTCATCTACTTTTTCTTTCATCGATCTTGGAATTTTAATCTTTTCACTTAATTCAGCAACCGCATCTGCCAGTGAATCTTTTCCGATATACATTGCAAGCTCATCATACATTCTTTTTACTTGTTTATCCTGGCTATTATATTCTAAACCATAAGGAAGTACAATAGCATTTGCAAGCCCATGAGGAATACCATATTCTGCTCCAAAAGAATGTGCGATCCCATGGACAATCCCTAATCCAGAATTAGAAAATGCAATTCCTCCCATACAGGATGCCGCCAGCATGTCAGCCCTTGCCTCTTCGTCTTCCGGGTTTTCATACGCCTTTGCTAAACTGTCATACCCATAAAGAAAAGATGCCAATGACATTGCCTTGGAAAATGGATTTGCAGCCGGGGTCACATAAGACTCTATGGCATGTGTCAGGGCATCCATTCCCGAAGCAGCCGTTAAACTCTTTGGCATTGTGGCCGTAAACTCAGGATCTAAAACAGCCACATCCGGGACAAGTCTTCCGTTCATATCCCTGACGGAATATTTTTTCTTCTGCTCAATATCTTTGATCAGAGCCGCCCTGGTCGCCTCACTACCTGTTCCGGCGGACGTGGTAATACAGCAGACTTTTGCTTTTACCCTCAGATTTTCAATCGTATTCGGAGGAATCGTCTCATCCAATGTCTTGTAGGAAGGATTCTCATAAAATACCCACATAGCTTTTGCTGCGTCCATCGCCGATCCCCCGCCGAATCCAATGATCCAATCCGGCTCAAAGGCCTTCATTTTTTCCGCACCCTTTAATATCGTTTGAAAACTTGGCTCCGGTTCCACCTCTGTGTAGGCTTCATACTCAAAACCAGCTTCTTCTAATATATCCGTTACTTTTTTATAAGAACCAACCTCCATAAGAATGTCCCCGCTCATGACAATAAATGCCCGTTTTCTAGGTCCATCTAATGTTTTAAGCTGCTGCACTGCATTCTTTCCCCAATGCATTTTTTCACATCCCAGTTTAATAGAATACATGTTATCACCATCCTTTTGTGTCTAGTAAACAATGCAGTTTTTAATCACCTTTTGGGCTGCATGTTCAAGAACCGCCTCTTCTAACCTCTCAAGCGGATATTCATTTTGAATAAAATCGTCGCTTCGGATCATTCCCATTTCTAACAATTCCAATGCACTCCTGACATGTCTTGGCGTTGTATGGAATACACCTTTGACCGTTATCTGAGAATAATGCAGAAGGGTCGCATCAATATGCAGGGTACTATTTTCCTTTGTGCCCCCAAACAGAAGGACAAAACCAGCTTTTCTGGCCATCTTGACACTGTTTTCCCATACGCCGATCAGGCCGGTTGCCTCGATCACAATATCTGCGCCTCTGCTGCCTTCGGTCATCGCCTTTACCGCACTGACACTGTCCTCAATCTCTGAAATATTTAATACCTCATGGACCCCCAGTTTCTTTGCCAGCTCCAATCGATTCTCTGCTTTATCCGTGACGATCACATGTGCGCCTCTTAGAACTGCTAGTCTTGCAAACATCAGGCCAATAGGACCCGCCCCATTTACCACTACCACATCGCTTAAATGAATCGGGCACTCTTCAATCCCGTATACAGCACAGGAAAACGGCTCCATCAGTGACGCTCTTTTATGTGAAATGGAATCCTTTAGTATAAACATGTTCTGCTCCACGATTCTCCCCGGTACTTTCACATATTCTGCATAGCTTCCCCTGTTAAACATCATATCTTCACACATAGACGAAAACCCTTTTTTACAGTAATAACACTGGCCGCAGGGGGCTGTATTGTGCACAGCAACCCGGTCTCCCTCCCTGAAATTCTTTACATTTCTGCCCACTCTGGCGATGACGCCTGAGAATTCATGACCAAAAGGATGAGGCGGCTTCAATAATGGGTACCCTCTTTTATATATTTTCACATCAGTCCCACATGTGGTGGAAACCTTATTTTTGACAAGTACATCCCCGTCCCCGATTTCAGGTATTTCACATTCTTCAATTCTTAGATCTTCTTGTTGATACAAAACAGCTCTTCTCATCTTCATTCTGATACGCTGTCCCCCCATCAGTAACAATTGGACTTCTGTTCTTCTTTATCTTTTTTGGGCTGTCCGTATGACTTGAATTTCTCCATAACAACGTCCATTTCTTCGTCACTTAAAATAACCGGCTCACCAATTGACATTGCACGATACTGCATTTCCGCGCAGAATTCCATATTTACAGCCAGGCCAAAGGCTTTTTCAATACTAGGTCCGCATGTTAAAAGGCCATGATTCGCAAGTAAAACAGCTTTTCCTTTGTTGCAGGCTCCAATCGCTGCCTCCGCAAGTTCGGGAGTTCCGAATGTACGGTATGGCGCACATGGCACTGTTGCGGTTCCGGCGCCTCCGATCACATAATGCAAAGCCCTGAGCGGCATATGTAAGCATGCGAATGTTGTACAGTAAGTCGAATGTGTGTGCACGACTGCCCTTGCGTCAGGTTTATTAACATAAAAGATGGTATGTAATCCCCATTCACTGGAGGGCTTTTTATCACCTTCAACAACCTTTCCTTCCAAGTCCATTACAACTACATCTTCTGGGACGGTCTCAAAATACCCTACACCGGATGGGCTGATAGCCATCAACTGTTCTTCTGCATTATAAATACTGATATTTCCGCTTGTTCCTTTGCTTAAGCCGGCAGAACTCATCTTTTTACCGTACTCTACAACCAATTCTCTTTCTTTTTTTAACAACATTTCGTTCCCCTTTTTAACGTATGATCTGTTTTAAGTTGACTACCATATCGCTGGTTTTTGTCTCCCAAAAATGATTGATCGTATCTGCCAGAAGCTTTGGAGATTTTGGCAGGGCATCCACAACATTTCCGGCATTATGCGGTGTTAAAGTAATGTTATCCAATTTCAGAAGCGGATCATTCTGATCTAATGGTTCATTCCAATATACATCCAATGCCGCTCCGCCGATCCTTTTGTTTTCTAAGACATCAAGAAACGCTGCCTTATCTAAAACCTTGGCCCTGGATGTATTGATCAGGTATGCTGTTGGTTTCATGAGACTGAGAACTTCTTCATTAATACTGTTTTCAGTCTCAGGTGTTACCCTTAAATGAAGTGATATGATATCCGCTTCTCTGAACACTTCTTCTTTCTCTTTCATGGTTACTGCAATGCCTCTGGAGTCCATAGCTTCCTGGGTCACAAACGGGTCATAAGCTATGATATTCATTCCGATTCCGGCTGCTTTTTCTGCCACTAAACGGCCAATATGTCCAAGTCCTATGATTCCCACAGTCATTTCTCTCATGGCAGTGGTATAACCTGAGTTAACATATTCCTTTCTCCAGACGCCCTGTTTCATTGCTGCATGGGCTCTTGCAATATTTCTTGTCTCAGCAAACATTAAACCGACAGCAAAATCTGAGGTTGCCTCCGCATTTCTGATCACATGAATTACCGGGATATTTTTTTCAGTCGCCGCATCCACATCTATATGCTCAAGTCCACCGCGGCAGGTTCCGATGAGCTTTAGATTTTGAGCCATCTCGATTAGTTTTTTCGGGACTGGGCAGAAGTGGACCAGTAAAATATCCGCGTCCTCAATTTCCTTATATAGTTCTTCCGGGATCTCCTCTGCATCAGGACCATTTGTTTCAATGTTTAATGCCTTTTTCTGAAACTCCTTCCGGTCATCTGCTTTCCAGACGATCTTTTTAATCTCGGTTTCATCATCTATTTTCAGGCTTTCTGCAGCTTCCGCCAGCAATTCACTGCTCACAATGATGTCCCCTGCTACTACGATCTTCATAAATTCCCCTTTCATTTTAGAATACCATTGGTTTCAAAGCTTATACCGTTTGGCCGCCCGATGCCTCAGCTGCTGCGCGTTCTCCTCCCATCGCATTGGATTCCAGATAATCCCAGACCCTCTGTTTATTCTTCTTAAATAATACGAAGCACACGAGATAAACTGCTATGACAGCTCCAATCACGATTGGATTCATGGTCAAGAATGCGTATGTAATCAGTCCTGCAGTACAGTTTGACAGAATAAAACCGATAATCAAGACAGTGCCCGCAGTCACTTCATAACCAGCCTTCACTGCGATATCTGTAAACACAGCCGCCCAGGAAGATGCCATTAAAAGCTTTGCACAGAACACGATACATGCCGCGATCCAGGATTTAAAAATGTTACCGTTTGATAAAGAAACCGGTACTTCCACCATATACGGAAGTGAAGGTAAAACCATTACAGGAAGGACAATATTGCCGGGAAGAACGAAGGCTAACAGCAAGGCCACTGGGATCACCAGAAGGCCTGTTGTCAATGTGGCTGCTTCTCCATATCCCAATGCATCATTTACTGCGATGATAAACTCTCGGTCCTTTCCATATTTTGATTTTTTTAATGTTTTTCTTGAGTAATCCGTGATGACAGTAAATCCTGATGCAAATAATCCAGCAATCTTCGGAAAAATTGCCATTACCGCAGAGCAGGTTACCGCAACGTCTGCAATCTGACCCCATGAAGTCATCTCATTTAAAGTCGAGATATTTCCAACGATCCCAAGGATCAATCCAACGATCAGCCCTACATACATAGGTTCGCCCAGGAATCCGATTTTCTTTTTGATCGCATCCGGCCTTAAATTAATCTTATCTGCGCCGATTTTTCCGAGCACGAAATCTAAAACTAAGTACAGCGGTACATCCCCCATATGATGTGGCGCTATCATTGCACAGCCTGGATAGTGATAGTATGTTGACCATCTCTTTTGCACAATTTCAGCAAGCAGCAACACCACCAGATTGACAAACAGCATAAGAACAAATGCCATCACCAGGTTCCCTTTGATCTGGTATAACAGCGATCCCCACACGATGATAGAGTAATTGTTCCACAGATCTGACGGCTGAAAGATATCTGTGATCTTTACAAGAAAGATCACGATTTGAAAGACCAGCCCAACTCCGATAAACATCATTCCAATATCTGTGGAGTAAGCCACCGATGCAATGGCCTGCCATCCTACATCCAATGCCGGAAGATTGATGCCTGTCTGTTCGATGAGTTTTGTTACTAATGCTGACAGTACGGTGCCGAACGCGCTGGTTATAAACGCCATTCCTTTTAAACCAACACCGATCAGCACAGCCGACATAAAGGCCTTCTTTATCGGAGCTTTAAATATTAAACATATGATAAATATGATGATCGGCACGGTTATATAGTTGCCGAATGTATCAAAAAACAGTTTCAGTGTGTCCCACATATTTTTAACCTCCTTGGTGAAATGTCTACCTGTCTCTCAATGCTACAGTTCTAATTTCTCTACCTCCTGCATCAATTCTTCGATGAATTCTTCTTCATTGATCCCCACAAGAAAGCCTGTAGCATTTAGGATCGGAACTCCATAGCTGCCCTCCACAGGACTTGTATAAACGATCAGGTCATAGCCACCTCCCTGCATCGCTCCGGGGACACCGCCCGGGCTGACCTCTGTGGCTTCCATCTCGTATCCTTTTTCTTCAAATATATCTGCTAATTTTGAAGAAAGCATTGCTGAACTCACTGTCCCTGAACCGCATACTGATAATACTTTAATTGCCCTCATAATTTTCCTTCCTTTCTAACTCTCTAAAGTTTTCAAACAATAAAGGATCTCTGATTTATCTTTGGAATCCCTGATCTTCTTTAACAGCTCTCCATCTTGAATAATCTTCATCATCTGTTTCAGCATGTTAATCTGCATATCCGAATCTTTAATTACCAGAGGAATAATCACTTCACAGTCCAACCACACATCCTTTGTTCCCATTGCGCAGAATTTTACGGGCTCTCTGGGAACAATGACCCCTACTGCCGGTTTATTCACATATGTATTGTTTGTGTGTGGAATCGCAATGGCCACTCCTTTTCCAGGTAGCCCGGTGGGATATACTTTCTCTCTGTCTATCACAGCCTGTGTATATCCGTCTTTCACATACCCTTTTTCATAAAAATTAGTTCCGCCAAGTCTAATACAATCTTCTGCCGTTTTAACTTCGGCATCCAAGATTACAAGTTCTTCATCTAGCAGTTTCAAAAATCGTCACCTCTTTCCATATTTAGATTTAAACAGAATATTTGGTTATCGATAACTTAACTTCTAAGTATATTTTATCATTGGCGTATTCCATCAAAAAGAGCAGTTTTATTCACTTTTTATTTCTTATGCTTTACATTTTTTATACCTATTTTATAAAGAGAACATGTCCCATACCATAATGACAGATCCAAACACAATAAGAAACAATGAAGCAAAGCGGACATACCTAAGTGTTTTTGGAATTCCAAATCTTTCGTAGTTATGAAAATGCATAAATACCAGCGGCCACTTACATAGACAGATTCCTATGACGATCAACGGTATATGCGTCCACCAGCCTTTCATGGAGAAACCCATGAATACTAAGTTGAGAGTGGCACAGATCCCAATGATCACATAGGCTTTGAGCCTTGAGGTTTTGTCCCATTTTATAAATCTGGATGTTTTGTTATAACAGTCCGTACTGCAGCATTGTGCTTCTTCTTTTTCCCTTTTCATCCAAACAGTAACTGGCTTTTTTGTGATCGGCTGCCCGCAATAAATACATCTTTTCTCCATAGAATCCTCCTTCACTCATTTGCTCCTTTCACAGCAAGCAATAAATCTCTCCCGTTTTCACTGTCACAATAATTATAAATATCCTCCAGTACGGGGAAATGTGTATTTTGATCTACGGTTACAAAGAAAATAAATATTTTCCCTTTTATCTCCTCAGATATCTTTATCCTTTCCTTTGAAACAACAATTTCATAGTTTATCTCTACATTTAGGTCTCCGCGCATTGGGCAGTGAAGCACTACAACATCTTCGGTAATCTCATAAAATTTTATTTTGTTATGGTTCATCATGTTACATAACCTACTGTACAGCCGCTTCCACGCATTTTCTCCAACCGCTTTTTTACATCCCTGCATAAGCAGCTGTTCTTTGCTGCTGTGTGCAGGCAGTAGAGAATATCTTTTCTTTTGAATATATTCCTCAACCGAATTTAATTTTTGGTCGATTTTTCTGTTATCTACCTCAAATAAAATCCGCAGAACGTTAAAATACAGTTCATTCTCATCTACGATGCCGCTTGTGCTTTGGGCGGCTGCCGCTATAATCCTCTGAATTGTTCTGTCATACTCACCTATCACTCCACAACGGTTCATAACATGGATGATCTTTTTCTTATCAGAGTCCTCCAGAACAACATTGGTAAACACGATATTCTTTCTCTGTGCCAGCAGCTCTGAATACCCTGTGGAGATGATCAGCGCAAACTCATCCAGTTCGTATTTTTTAGCTTCAGAAATAATACCCAGCTTAATGTCTACCGCGCTGCCGAACAATATTTTTAACTGTTCTTTTACCAGCGTTGAAGTTGCCATTCCGTCCGCACAGAGTGCCAGGACTTTAGAGACATTGCTTTTTTTATGGATTGTCTGATACTTTTCATCGCTTATAAAATAGATTGTCAGGTATGCGATCTCATCTGATGTCAGCACCTTTGCCAGATCATCTTTCATCTCTTTCACTGCTCTCTCAGTGAAATCATATATTTCCGGATACATTCTCATAACATCCTGGACCAATGGATTTGTAGATTGAACCCCATATTTCAATCTATAGTACAGCGGTCTTATATGCCCTTTTAACCTTGTCATTAAACGGGCTTTATTATCAAAAGAAATACAGGCAATACGTTCAAAATTAACAACCAATGTCTTAGTAAAATTAGATATATACAAGTCCTCCTGATCCTGAGAAACAAATTGTGCAACTTTTATACCTAATAAAAGCGTAGCAATATAATATATCTCGGATTCAGGAATTTCTAAATTGTAAACCTTTAGTTTTTCAAAACTGTGTTTCAGAGACTGATACGGTTTTGTCTCAACCAGAGTGACTTTCTCTTCTGTATGAAGGTTCATTGTATAACCGTCCATACTCCTGATCCATGAGATCAGAATCATACTGCATTCCAGTTCTTCATTTTCCAGAACCAGCTTTATATTTTCATCTTGTTCATACTGTTTGATCAGGCATCTTGCGATCTCCAGATAATCATAGTCCTCCCCTGTTATGGTTACTAAAGATTTCTGCATCCATTTTTTCAAAATATCTTTTGGCTGGAAATTCTCTAATTTTTTTATTTCCTTTCCAACAATCTTTCTGATTGCAAACTCTTCTCCCTGGAGCACATACCCAAATTTAATTGAACTCGCAATAGCAATATCCTGGTCTCCCAGAAGCTTTTTCCACTCTTTGATATCCTTCAAGATGGTATTCTTGCTGACATCAAACAGGTTCTGCATTTTCTCGATCGTCACAACCTCAGTGGAAAGGAGTATCATCAAAAGCTCCAGGATCCTTCTTTCCTGTACAGAATAATAATAGCCTCCGTTTTTTCTCATCTCGGCCTGTAACATTTCGATTTTATTAGATTTTACACAGATGATTTTAGACTGAATCTCCAGCTTTCCCAGCTCCCTGCTTTGCAGCCAATCATTAATCAGTTCAAAATCATAGTAAAAGGTTCTCTTGGTTATGTTTAGTTTTTCAATAATGCGGTCGACAGTATAACCCTTTTTTTGTTCTAGTATAATTTTTAAAATATACGCTGGCCTGCTTTTTAATTCCAAAGAAATCTACTCCTTTAAATTTTGAATAAAATCACTGATCTTCTCTCCTGCTTCCTTTTCATCGGTTCCGCTTACTACAAGCTTGATTTTTGTCCCTTTGCAGATTCCTCCCGATAAAATGCTGATAATACTTTTGGAATCAACTTCAGTATTTTCTGTCTTGATTGTTATATCACTCTCATAATTCCGGCATAATGTAGATAACTCCGTTGCAGGTCTGGCATGAAGCCCTGTTTTGTTGTTAATGATCAATTCCTTTTCGTACATGTCTGCTCCTCCTGATTGGTTTTATTTTATTTATGTTTCAATTATATTCTCTTTGTATTTCTCAGAAAATAGCAATTAATGTCACTCTATTTTAAAATGGTTGTGCAAATATTGTACTTAAAAATGAACATTCGAACCCTCAGTTATCTTTGAATTAGATTCTATTTAAGTTTCTTTAAGTATTTGTATACATACCATACACAGATTTTTTTATTCCAGAAGAAGGTTTAGAGAACTTTCCTCTGGAACAAAAAAACGAATGCAGCCTGTGCATCCGTTTGTAGATCTATTAATCATTATTCAATTAACCTATACCAAAATAAGCATCGATCTTATAGATTTTTAATCTTTTATAGCTTCTTCTCTGATCGTTTTATCATATTATCAATTAGTTTTTACTGTTGAAACTTTTTTTCATCTAGAATGCCGTCAGTTCCCTTGATGTGTAGAGGGACTATTAATTCATTATATGACATTACGTTCCATTATGGTTCTATTTTAACATATGATGTTGAGCTGCCTGTCGAAGCTGGTGGGCTCTAAATAATCCAATATGTTTCAATTTAACGTGATTGGGGAAAATCAGATTGACTTCCGCTTTTTTCTCTTTACATTCCATTATGTCTCTATTATCACGCATCGCAGACAGATAAAATAGAATCAGAGGAGCTCTTTACATTCCAATATGTTTCAATTTAACGTGTTTCCTCAATTCCTTAATTACCTTTAATAAGCCCTTTTCATTCCACTATGTACTATTAAAAACGCCATTCACCGATTCCTGCGTTGCTGGAAGAGATACCTTTAAATTCCACTATGTTTCTATTATCACCTGTTTCCCTGCATATTGAAAGTATTACAGCGTTCGACTTTACATTCCATTATGTTTCTATTATCACAATTATGATTTTCCAATCCGGCGGCAGGTGGATGAACTTTACATTCCAATATGTTTCAATTTAACGGATGTGAAATATGCATCTAGAGTAGAGCGTAACATTCTTTACATTCCAATATGTTTCAATTTAACGCCTTGAGAGAAAAGATATAACCCAAAGCAGTTTCCCTTTACATTCCAATATGTTTCAATTTAACGCCGTTTCATTACAACACTCTATTACTCTAGCTTTAAAGCACTCAAATTGTCGACCTGCCATTTATTGATAACTCATACCCTAAAATAATAATATTGATCCCTTAAGAATTTGCTGTTATACTAGTTTCTTTAAACCTGTCGACTTCCCTGTGTTTTTACATTACCGGAGGTCGACAGTCATAAAATAAAACTAGTTTTATCCTCTTTCTTCCCCCAAAATTCCTTATCCAACCACTTTTCTTGGCGGCTTTTAAAAATAATCACAGAATCTAATGTCGTATCCACATAGGGTTTCAACTCCTGCTGTAATTGAACCAATTGAACTTTTGATATCTCTCCCTCAAAAACTGAGTTTTGTATATGCGATAAGTATTTCTTACATATTTTAAAAACTCGTGACCAGCGTTTCTGCCCATTTTCACTTTGACTGATATCATATACCAAAACTACATACATAAACTACCACCATATTTTAAACCCTTCATACTCCTTTTCCCCTATTAAATGTTTAATTAACTTGTACGCCTCCAGCCTGATTAGATACTGGTAGGATACCTTTTTCCCCAACTCCTTGTGCATAATTGTTTTTTTCAGTCTATCTTCAACTTCAGTAGCAATCAATTTGGAAGCCTCTTTTTTTAAATGGAGAAAGTTTAACTCTTTTGTAAAACTATCCTCTGTAATCTGTTTACGGTTTAGCAAAGAAAAAATAAGTCGATCCCCAATCAGCGGCTTAAATACTTCCGATAAGTCAAGGCATAACGAATACCTTCTTGCTCCTGGCTCATGAAGGTAGCTAATGGTTGGATTTACTGAGTATGATAAATTTCACTTAACGTCTTTGAATAGATTAAAGAATTAACAAATGAAATCAGAGAATTAATCATATTATCTGGAGGATGCATGACTCTTTTCTGAAATTCGATTTCCTGATTAACTATGACATTCCATGCAGCATAATAATACCTGCGGATGTTTCCTTCTATTCCCATTAGTTCGTCAACAGCTTTTGCCTTTGGGATTTTCTTTCTCAGATGATCCACCTCATCCATGTATTCTGAGAGTTCTTTCCCCCTGCTATTATAATATCGTAGATTCCGGTAAATATTGTATGCTGCGGCATCAATAAATTTACGGGCTATCTCGATTCTTTTATTATAGTCCGTATAATGTTCCACTTGTTTTACCAAAAGTTGTCCTGCTAAAAGACTTTCTTTTGGATAATAACTTCCGGTATAAAAATTATAATAATTAAAGAAATGAATCGGAATACCATATTGAGAAATATAATTAATAAATGGTGTGTTAAATGTCATTTCTGACATTACAAAAATATCATCAATCCGTTCAATAGGAATATCTCTCTTTTCTCCTTCATATGTAGTAAACCGCAGTGTATTATCCTTCCTTTTTAAATCACCATTGTTATATACATAAAGGCTTTTCTTCATCCTCTCACCTCCCCGTTAGATGAAACATAAATCATGGTAAGCACATTTTTTGCATATTTTCTTTTCACAAAATTCAGGCGGTATCTCTAATTCTCTTATTTCATGAATATCCGAAATAATCTGCTCAAGTTGGTCAATATCCTCTTCGTCCAGTTCAACAATTAAATTTTTCTTTAACAAAGGATAATCAATTTTAGCTTTTAAATTTTTAACTCCTCTTTTCCAGAGATAATAAAGATAATATTTTACTTGCCAGATTCCTGCTTCTTCAATGGCTTTGCTCTTCTTTACTTCATGCAGCTCTTTATGCTCTTTTATAAAATCGATATTAATTATATTGTCAATATTGATATGCTTTTCGTCACGGCGATAACTATTTTCGTCCAATAACTTACCAAGCATAACACTTTCATTTTCGGCTTCCATATTAATTTCATGGCAGAAATACCATAGCTTTCTCTTACAGACAAAATAGTAATAAATCATTACACCTGTAACTCTTTCCTCCATCCGATGAGCCTCCTTCCATAAAGATATACTGCTATATGCTATAAAATAAAATTCTCATCATCAATATTCTCCAGAATCAGGCCTTGCCCGTTTCCTTTTACCTTGTCAAATTCATATTTTAAACTGGCACGATAGATATGCGTTCCATCAATCGTATCATGGTCTACTCCATCCGGAAATTTTCCATATAAATTCATACTCATCGTTAAAGAATCCAGTTTTGAATTCAAAATCCCTTTTGCTTCTCTTCCTATATGATGTTTCTGTAAAAATTGAATACAATTCTCAAAAATGTTTTGGTTCTTTCCATAAATACTATCGGGTATCACGGTTATGCTATGGATGTCACGGAACTGTTGATCTGCTTCCTCCTTTTTATACTCCAAAGGCATTATGACAGAAAAATGTTCTAAATAGCGCTCAATCTGTTTGTAGTAGTTTGTGTCCCTGACCTCCTCCGTTTTATAAACTTCATTAACATAATTCGATTTCATTTCTTCCGTGAAAATAATATCTTCATAAACCTTTAACTGTTCTAAAGAGCGCTCATAAATTTCTGGTTCATATATACTTGTTTTTCCAACTCCATTTTCATTATTAATTATTATAATATTGGGTTTCTCCGGCGCATACCGGCCAGCTCTGTTACATCTCCCCATCCTCTGCAACAAGCTGTCTGCAGAGCACATCTCCGTAAATAATATATCAAAATCAATATCCAGACTTGCTTCTACTATTTGTGTGGTGATCCATATCCCAGCCCCACCATCCTGTCTGGAAAAATCCATGATCATTTTCTCTAAAAGATCCCTGTCTTCTCTGATAAATCTTGAGTGCAACAGGTAAACATGATCTTCCATTTCGCTAATTTCCTTATAAATTTTTTGTGCCTTACTAACCGTGTTACAGATGACTAGAACCTTTTGTTTTTTTCCATAGTCAACGATTTCTCCGATATCCATTTCACCATTTCGGATAGAAATTCTATGTCTTTTCATATCTAAGCTCATTGAGAAATCTTTAACCAGAAAATTTTTGCCTTCTAAAAGACCGCATCGTTTCATAAAATACTGTAGCACAGGAGGAAATGTCGCTGTTATAATTGCAAACTTTCCTCCCATTTCCTGGATTGTTTTGAGGCCATAAATAAGAGTTGCTACCACTCTTGGAGAATAAGACTGAACTTCATCTAAAATAATTTTAGAGTATTTAAGCGTTGCTGCAAAAATCTCTGTCCCTAATGCTTTATATACAAATTTAAACAATTGATCCACAGTACATACGGTAAGGGGAGCAGACAATAACCTCGCCCGCTCATAATTCTCATAGCCATATTTCTGGTTCTCACGGACCGCTTTTTCCAGATATTTTGACATACTATCAGAGTGCAGTATCGCTGCACTTTTAAAATTGTATTCTTCTCGGATCCGCTCATAGATTGCATTGGAAGAAACCTTTAATGGTAATGTGTAAAAACTCTTTTCACCGTTTACCCATAGCAATGCTGCCTCTGTTTTTCCAGAACCAGTCGGTGCAATGACAATCAGATTATCTTCTTTACGCTCTCTCATATATTCCTGCGCTGGCCTAAGGTTATCACCTATCTTTCCTTCAATCTGGCTCTTTAGATATTTTCTTTTTAAATCTGGTTCAATCTCTGCCTTATCGTAACCTGCACTTACCGACCAATCAAATCGGTTCAACATTCCTTTGATTAATAAATACTCGTTCCAGATATTATTTTTAATATAGTTTCGTTCGTCTGTTGCCGTATTTCTAAATAATAATTTAGTTTCGTTGGCTATTTGTAATTTCCAATGTGGCTGGTTCATAAAATCTCTGACATACTCATTATAGTAAGTATTACAATACTCCACGATTTCTGAGATTCCAAACGTATCTTTGCGGGTATGGTGATAGTATACCGCTGTTACTAAAATATCGAAATCACTCTGGTTAAATTCAGGACTGATTGAGAAGAATTCTTTTTTAGAGATAGACAGTGCACTTAGAAATCCATGAGGTATCTGATATTCCGGAATTCTAATTTTTTTATCATATAAATATTGTTCCATATTAGGATTTACTAGTTTCTGGAATACCAAATTAATCTTTCCTAGATCATGGATTCCACATGCCACTATTATCAACTTTTTTTCTTTCTCTGAAAAATACATTCCATATTGCTCAAAAAAATCTTCAGCGCAGTGCACTGTATCCTTAAGGTGTGCTGTGAGTTTTTTTTGATCCTCTCTATTCTGCACATCAATCTTTGTTATCGCATTGTCTAATGCTTTCTTTTCTGGATCTGTTAATTTCTCATTCAATTCTAAAATAAGATTTTTAAAATCATGCTTCAGCCATTCTTTTTCTTTTGATGACAATATTTTTTGTTTTGACTTCGCATAGTACTCCATAATCATCCGCCCCATTCTTCCATACAGCTTTCCATTAAATCTCTATGAATATAATCCAATATGTAACTATTAATTCGTCTTTTTTATGAAAACTTAGACAAGCACCACTACAGAAAAATCTTGCGGATAATCATCAACATATACTTCTTGAATGACTTCTCCTTTTGGAAAATACATGGCTCTTACCCTTCCCCCGTCTTTCTTCCATCTTCTAAGGCCCTGCTTCGTAACTTCATATTCTTTCGTGAGATTATAAATTGTTCCTGTCCGGTTCCCGATATCATACATCTCCGAATTTTCTTCACTTTTTTGTATCGGGATATAAATGTTCATTGTAGAAATGGCCACTTCTTCCAGCATCAGATTCACGATATCTACCTTTTGAACATCCAAGAGATCTTCATACCGCCCCAAAGACAAATATTTATCCGGATATTTCAGGGCTTGAAAAACGGTATCAAAGTCTTCTTCTGATGGAACAATATGTAGCACCATCTTGTTGTCGCAGACCAACTCTATATGTGCAATACCTTTAAAAATACCATAGTCTTCCTTATCATGAATGCAGATCTGGTGGCGTCCTTCTTCATATTTTGCGCCTGCTGAAAATGAATATCTTGTATAAAGCTCTGAAATAGTACCTCTATTTTCTCCCTGGATACTCAGCTTCATTGGATGAAATTCCTTAAATCCGCATGCGGCATGAATCATTCCAAGAACAGTAGAATAAGGGGGAAGAGGAAATGTTTCTTTCATAATAAAGCTACTAGGTTTCCGGTAATTTGCCAGGTTCTGAAAACACTGTACTCTAATTGCTTTCTCCATAATATGCATCAACTTCCTCTTTCAAATGCTGAAAAGCCTCACCGACGGTTCCTGCCTGTAGTTTTTCTTTTAACACTGCATCGTTATCAAAAATCCCTGTAACAATACCTGCATATGTGTTATCCTTGATATCCTGATCTTCGTTTATTAATTCCAGCAGGGTATCTACATTTACTTTATTCTTTTTAATGTTTATTCTATTTTCAAAAAACGGATTTTTTCTTTGATATCTTCCGCCAATAATAAATAATGGACTGAAATTCTCTCTTCTTCCCCTGATATCGCGATATAAGAAATGAAGCCCATCCAAAAGCGTTTTTACTCTATCCGCTTTTTCCTCCTGTGGAATCTCAATAGATCCATCAACTCCTACTCTTTCCAGATCAATAGATACAGTATATGTATAATAAGAACGGTGGATTTCACTCTGTGCAATCCCATTTTCATAATTATTCCGTCTTGCCAGTCCCATATTATTTAAAAACTCCAGATCGCTTTGGTATGGTTCCAGTGCAATCGCATTGCTCAGTCTCACAACAGCACTCCTCGTTGATGCACTGCCCTTTTTGTTATCATCTTTTGAAGTAGTTTTCATATATCCAAACAAATCGATTTCCGGATACTCTTCAATAGTTGCGGATGGTGCAAATTGCACAACACCCTTTTTTTCGTCCACCGGTGTGCTGTCCCACTGTAGCTGCTGCACAAGGCTGTACCGCATAGCCTGTCTGGAGATATACGAATACTGTTCATAATTACCTCTGGACATTTTCTTTAAGGTTGTGATATTCGCAATTCCTTCACCATAGTTTGCACTTTCTGCAAGAAATACCATTGTCATTGTTAAACCACTTTTAATCATCTGCTTTGCCCTCCTTATTTCTTTCCCTATAACTTCCTTTTAAGCCTAACAAAAATGCATATCCATGCTCCTGGAACAAGTCCTGATTTCCCAGCATTTGTACAAATCCATCGGGCATTTCCAATTTGCTAGAACAATACATCCGCATTACAATCTCAATAAATTTCTCTTGATTTTTAACAGAAAGAGCATTCAACAGTTGATAAATAGTACCTCTTAAGCAGTCATCATTTGTCATATTCTTACTTATTAAAATTTCATTTCTTAACTCATACCCCTTTTGGCTCATTGAAAATCGATTCATAACAATATTCACTCCCTTCTGCTCTACTTTATCTACGCCTCTTCGGACGATATTCATCCACAACTGAATATAGAATACCATGAAAGCTGAACCAGCCACGCCCTCCTGTTCCACTGCCTGCTTTAACAAACGGTTAATCAATGCATATTGATTCTGAAACTGAAGGATATTCAGCACCACATTTTCATATACATTTAAATATTCATTTTTTATCTTTACATATGGATGTTTACTAAGTTTTTCTAAGTATTGTCTTACCTTGTCCAATTTAAAAATGTTCAGAGCGTCCCGTTGAATAATGCTGAACTTATACTGATCCTTTTCATTTGTGCCGCGCAAAATAATCTGTATATTAGATAATTCTTTGATTTTTTTATCCAAGACGATATTCATTGTCCTGGAAAACCATGCAGGATATTTTTCCTTTTCGCCCTTTTCTTTTTCAATTCCTGCTTTTCCTTCTTTTCTGTTATGCTCAATCAATGTGAGGACATTTTCATTCGTATTTACAAATACAAATTTGTTACCAATAAGCTGGAATCCCAAAGGACTCAGCGCATAGACAAATGCGCAGACTGGACATAAAAATGCGTCCACTTTACAGTTCCAAAAGGCAGACCTTTTTCTTGTAAGATCATCTGCCATTCCCGTCATAAAAGCGATTGACACCTTTTCTTTTGGATTCATCGGAAGACTGCAGTCGATGCAAATATCTTTTGCTTTTTCATGGTTGCTTTGCAAGTAGTTGCGGAATGGAACGGAGAACTCTTTCTCAAACAATTCTCTCATATCTTTCTTAGAATTCGCCCTCAACAGAAAACATTTCCCTTCCCAGAAACGGTTAATGTAATTGTAAATAATACTTTTCATACAAAATGTTTCTTTACACAAAGGCTGAACAAGAAAATCCTGAAGTTCTTTTAGTCTGATTGCCAGCTCTTCCGTTCCCATTTTGTCCTTCAGTTTTTCTTTTCCCAGTTTTTCATAGATTGCAGCATCTTCTATATTTTCTTTTATATTGGCAAATCCCGCCTGATAACTGTTAGAAAGAAGTTTCTCATTAATGAATTTTAAATCTTCTTTTTCTATTTTTTCTGGTTCCCATACGCCATCTTTGATCTTATCCAAGTTTATTTGTATTTTTTCCAAAACGGTTTGATACACAGTTGCTGGTCCCATGTACTTTACAAATGCCTTAAAATACATATCTGTCCAATCTGCATCTGAAGCAAACTCAGAGCGTATCCACAGTCCCTGGGCATTTTCATTAATACCATAGTCCTCGTTTTCCTGCGCATCTGATAAATCCAGCATGTATTTCATTCCCACAATTCCGGCATTTTTCAAAAAATCCCCTGTGGTAATTTCAAAACATTCCAACACTCCCCCTCCTTTCTATAAAATCACTTCAAATTTTCCGTGCCCTTCACCTCTTCTGACTCCTATTCCTGATAGATATAAGAAATTTAAAAGCTCCGGGCTCCCAGTCAATTTATAAACACCTATATTAGCATCTGTGTTTCTGCCAAACACCGGTGTCACTATCTTTTTGGCTTTAATTGGTGTAATAGAAAATCCCTCTGTAGTTATAGGTACTTCACATTTACTCAAAAAGAAATCCACATTTTCCTTTAAAGCTTGTCCAAACTCCTTATGATCAAATGTAAAATAGACATCAGAATTATCCTCAGAATTGTGTCTTCGGACAATCAAAGAACTCTGCATTTTTATAATAACTTCAGAATCAACAATTTCTTGTTTTTTTTGCATGGTAACTGAGACTAATTGCATCGAGTTATGATTCATTAGATATTGCTTAAACTTCATAGACTTGAACGCATTGAAAAACTGAATAGATTCTCCTAAATTTGCATCAGAAAAGAACAAAGTAAAACCATTTTGGTTAAGTAAGACTTTATCTGTCAGAAACTTCGCACCTGGAAGATAACAGCTATAAGCGTATTCTTTCATAATGGATTTGCTTTTATCATATAACTGATCAAAAAATCTCTGAGAATAATTTTGCGCTGCTGCCTTCAGAAAACTCACAAACAACCTATCCATTTCCTTTGGCAGAGTATTGTTTTCGGTCCGAAAGATTAGTTTAAACTGAAACATTAATTCCCCTCCTTCCTCCATTTATTTGTTATTATAAATTATATCACTCTCTTTGTTTAGATACAATATTATACAGATGAGCGCTAAATCGACGATGGCTAGAGTAGACAAACAAAAGAATAAATTTAATTGTTCTCAGATACAGAAAATATTCAGATGTCTTATTTCTAAATATGTATCTAATTAATATTAATAAAGTACAAAAGCCCTTTGTATTCAAAAAGTATGTATTAAAACTATAAACGGTTCTTCCGGCTGTCACAGCGCTTGTAGTCTTTATATTCCATTATGTTTCTATTATCACGTATTCTTCTAAAAGTGCGCTCAACTTACTACGAGGCTCTTTACATTCCAATATGTATCTATTAAAACGACCATATCAAAGTGGCAATCCAAGGATATAACTACTTTACATTCCAATATGTATCTATTAAAACTTTATATGTCAGACGATCATCCGTTTGATGAAAGCACTTTACATTCCAATATGTATCTATTAAAACCAGCTAAACTTTACAGCAGAAAGTTTTGTAAAGATCTTTACATTCCAATATGTTTCAATTTAACGTCTGTCTTCCCGCTCTTGATTCCATCGGAGATTGCCTTCTTTACATTCCAATATGTATCTATTAAAACCTTATCTCCCGTGCTTTATCATAAAAAGTTGATTTCTTTACATTCCAATATGTATCTATTAAAACCCGTTCAGTGGAAATTTGTGACTCATCGTATACTGCTTTACATTCCAATATGTATCTATTAAAACGGGGATGTCTGGGTAATCTCCCGAGACAATGTACAGCTTTACATTCCAATATGTATCTATTAAAACTAGCGGCACGCCGCTTTCCTCGGCGATTTCCTTCTTCTTTACATTCCAATATGTATCTATTAAAACTCGCTCTGCCCTTCCCTTACACCCTTTGCGATGCCTTTCTTTACATTCCAATATGTATCTATTAAAACCGGCTCGTTCAGGGACTTGAACCCTTCTGCACCCCGTCTTTACATTCCAATATGTATCTATTAAAACTTCGTCTGTCAATAATTTAAGGTGTTCCCGATACTCGCTTTACATTCCAATATGTATCTATTAAAACAGATATTTTTGTAGAAGAGCTAGATTAGAATTTATCTTTACATTCCAATATGTATCTATTAAAACCGAAGAAATATTGATAGTCAATGAGCCGCCAAGGCACTTTACATTCCAATATGTATCTATTAAAACCCGCTTTCATAAAACCCACACAAAACAGGCATTTTCTAAGCTCTTTTTGTCGACCTCATTAATATTATTATAACTCCAACAAATATAAACTTCAATTCTCTTCACATTTTAGTCTTTTCCCTTATTTTATCTACACTGTCGACTCCCCGTGATTTTTACACTATGACAGGTCGACAGAAACCCAATGAACTTTTTAAACAGATACTTCACAAAATAAACTATGAGTTTTTGTCCATTGTCTCCAGTCAGCTCTGGAAAGGCCTCCTTCCGACAACGGAGAAAAACTATCGTAGGATGGCACCTTTTGTTTTTATAAATTTCATCTATTCTCTAACGAACTGTCAGTAAGCCTGAACGAATATGTAACGTTTAAAGAAAACACACAAAACGTAAAAGGATAGGAGCAAAAGGAGCCACTTTACGAAAGTTATTTACCACTATTGGAGGAGCGTATTTCATACCCTGTGGGTATGACATTTTCACCAGTTCTCCGGCTTGCTCTGTCTTAAGTATGTAAGATTTTCTCTACTTGGATAACCCCTTTATCTTAACCAAACAATCATAAAGCAGGCCCCTGAATATCAATTTCTTTTTCAGGGGCCTGCTTTATGTCAACATTTTTCCTCTAAAGTTTGTTTAAGATCTCTTTCTTATACCTCAGGAATTCCGCCGTAAGATTAAAGTCCTGTCTCCGCGGTTTGGGCTCCCGGATTGTGATCTCGTCTGTAATCTTCCCCGGTTTTCCCGTCAGTAGATAAATCCTGTCTGACAGTAGAATAGCCTCATCAATATCATGCGTTATAAATAGGGTGGACAGATGGATTTTATCCATGACATCCAGATACCACCTGTGCATATCGCTTTTTGTCAGTGTATCCAGTGCACTGAAAGGTTCATCCAGCAAGGCTACATCCTTCGAGAACATATATGTTCTGAGCAAAGCGGCTCTCTGTCTCATTCCCCCGGAAAGCTGTTTTGGATACTTCTTCTGCGTTCCCTCAAGCCCAAACTCCTGGAAAAATGCACCCACCTTTTGTCTGGCATCCTTTTTCTTCTCTCCCCGGATCAGCAGTGGCAGCGCCACGTTGTCCTCAATCGTCCGGTAAGGGAGAAGCAAATCCTTCTGCAACATATAGCTAATATGTCCTGGCTGTCCGGTAATGTCCCTGCCGTTTAACAAAACGTTCCCCTGGTCAGGTCTTTTAAGCCCGGAGATCACATTAAACAAAGTCGTTTTTCCTCCACCGCTTGCTCCCAGAAGGCAGACCAGTTCATTGTCGTGGAGTTCAATACTGATGTCCTCGATGATATTTTCGTGTTCATATGCAAGTGTAACATCTGTTACAATTAAATCTGACATTTTCTTTACTCCAAGTAGTCATTGGTAAATCCGGTGTTCTCCGGAATCTTTGTTTTAGAAAGCCCCTTTTCATTGATCCAATTATAAAAGGCATTCCATCTCTTAGGATTCATATATCCCCATTGTTTCACTTCTGCTTTGTACTGGTCCTTCATGTATTCCTGGCTCTTTTCCACCAGTTTAGGATCCAGCTCCGGTGCCGCTTTGCAGAGAATATCGGCTGCACTTTTCGGATCATCGATGGCAAACTCATAACCCTTTTTTGCAGCTGCCAGAAACGCTTTGGCCGTTTCCGGATTCTTTTTCATCCAGTCCTTGTTTCCAATGATGACTGGAGTATAATAGTCGAATACCGGATCTATATCCTTAAACGCAAAATAATCTGTTTTCAATCCTGCAACCTCTGCCGCAATGCCGGCCCATCCATAATAAATCCAGATGGCATCTACCTTCTTGCTCTTCAGTGCGGAAACCTCATCGGTCACAGTACTAGGGATCAGTTTTACTTTGCTAAAATCCCCTTGGTCTTTTTCTACCGTCTGTTTTAAGGTTGCCTTTTCAATCTCCAGATTCCATGTGGCATACTTCTTTCCCTCCAGGCCTTTGGGACTGCTGATACCATCGCCCTTTCTGGAAATAATGCCAGATGTGTTGTGCTGTAGAACTGCCGCAACAGCAGTGATCGGCAGTGCATCATCTCCTACAACCGCAGGCATCATGCTGTCCTGAAAAGATATCCCAAACTGGGCCTTCCCTGATCCCACCAGAACTTCTGCTCCGTCTTCCGGCGGCTGTACAATCTCCACATCCAGCCCTGCATCTTTAAAATACCCTTTTTCCTTTGCCACATAAATTCCTGTATGATTGGTATTCGGTGTCCAATCCAGGACAAAGGTAACTTTGGTCAATTTACCGCTGCTTTTTTCTGATCCATTTTCTTTACTCTGGCAGCCTGTGATGGACATAAGCATAACTGCAGCAAGGAAAACTGCTACTATTCTTTTTTTCATAAAACCAACCTCTCTATTCCTAATTGATCCTCTAACTCTTCTCTTCCCACGGCATACATTTCTTCTGCAGCAAATTCACTGCCCACATGAGCAGCAGGCTGATTGCTGATATGATGAAAATCACTGCAAACATTTTGTCAAAAGAAAACCCTTTTTTCACTCGTATCATATAGACTCCCAGACCTTCAAAACCTCCCAGCCATTCTGAGATAACAGCGCCTACTACCGCATAGGACACGGAGATCCTCAGACTCGCAAAAAACTGGCTCAATGATCCCGGAAACTTTACATGCCGAAAGATCTGCAGACTTGTAGCCCCCATAGAGCGCATGAGACTGATCGTGTCCTGGTCTGCTGAGCTGAATCCGTCAAGCAGACTTACCGTGATCGGGAAAAAGGTCACTATGACAATGAGGATCACCTTTGGAAGCATTTCATAACCAAACCACAATACCAAAAGAGGTGCGATCGCTATCGTCGGTATCGTCTGCGTCAGCACGATCAATGGGTAAAATGCTTTGTATAGCTTGTCAAAATGGTCCATAAGAACCGCCATGAGAAATCCAATGGCAACGCCCATGAACAGCCCGGTAAGAGCCTCTATCACTGTTACTTTCGCATTGACCATCAAAAGTGGAAAATCACTGACCAATGCCTTTAGCACATCCAATGGAGATGGAAGCAGAAACTTTGAAACCATGCCAGCCCCGCTGACAAACTGCCAAACCGCCAATATGATAAGAATAGCCGCTGCGGGCAGTATTTTACTGGTGGTGTTTCGTAACTTTTTTATCAATGGTGAGTACATCTCCTTCTGGCTTATAGGATACCTTTATATAAGCTGCCACTGACGGCGCTCCTGCCCTCACCGCAATATGCTGGCACTCTTTTACGATATCCATCAGTTCATCGTAATCTCCTTCAATGGCAGTTTCAAACGGCCCCACATAATAGGAAAGTCCTGTACTTTTAATATAGTCAATGACCTCATCCACAATACGGATCAATTCCTCGTCATTAGCTGCCTCTGGTAATGTCTGGATTGCTACACTTGCATTCATTTTTTTCATCCTCCTTAAAAAACCCCGTTGGATAATCCAACGGGGTAATTGTCACAGTTTGTACTGTTCTATTCCTACGCTGGCATTATCCAGATCAGGTATAAGGGTTAAAGGCTCCATTTGCCTTACTCTCAGCCGGCGTGGCGCCAGCACCCCTGTATATTAGATTTTTACATGTTCCTTGTTGTCTGTTGCTATGCTTGTATTATAATCAATCCGGACAAAGAAATCAATTATAGTTTGGCAACCCCACTTCAACACCTCAGCCCCTTACTCTTTGAGGGGCTTGGCAACTTTGCGCGCCAAATGCGATTTGACGCAGTCAAATAGTTTCCTCACGCATTTGTGTGCATAATGCCCGCAGGGCTTGTTTATTCCATAGGGAGGTTCGCAGAACTTTCCTATGGAATAACAAAGTGGAGGATCACCGACCCTCCACTTTGTTTTACTGTCTATAAGCTGCAGATTCAGCTGCTGCTATGGCCTGTTTTCTTCCACTACGGAAAGCGCTTCCCCATCGGCAAATACAGCGACATGTGGATGCAGCTGCAGGATTGATGCCGGTACTTTGGGAGAAATCCCACCGTAAAGTGCATCATATAATGCCTGGGCTTTCTGCTTTCCAACTGCCATCAGAATAATTTTTTTCGCCTGAAGGATCCCCCTGATTCCCATAGAATAAGCTTCTTTTGGAACCTCTTCCCGAGATTCAAAAAAACGGGAATTCGCGTCAATCGTGTTCTGTGTCAATTTAACACAATGAGTCTCAGGAATAAAAACCTCGCCAGGTTCATTAAAGCCAATATGTCCATTGGCGCCCAGTCCAAGAATCTGAAGGTCAATGCCGCCATTTTGGGTTATGATCTCTTCATACTCCATGCATGCTTTTTCTGAATCCAGCTCTGTTCCGTCAGGCACAAATGTCCGGTTTTTCTTTATGTTTACATGATCAAAAAAATGTTGGTCCATAAAATAACGGTAGGACTGTTCATGGCTTCCGTCAAGGCCTTTATATTCATCTAAATTGATAGATGTGGCCTTTGAAAAATCTAGCTCTCCTGCCTCATACCACTTCACCAGCTGTTCGTACACGCCTTCTGGCGTTGATCCTGTCGCCAGCCCCAAAACAACTCCTGGATTGGTGCGGATTTCGGCAGCAATGATCTCTGCTGCTCTTTTACTTAAATCTTTATAATCTTTTCCCTCATAAATTGTCATAATATACTCTCCGCCTTAATCCCTCTTTATCTTCACTGCTTTATTCTCTTCCAGGCTTTGATGCACTGCTTCTGCTATTAACTCAGCCTGCAGTCCATCGTTGCCGTCTGCAATAAAAGGGATATCATTCTGGAGACAGTAAACAAAATCGTTGATGGGTTCTATTCCAAATCCGCTGGGCCTGCCGCAGTTGTTTAAAATGAAATAAGAGTTGGGCGTACGCTGTTTCTGTGTATCAAACATTTCTACCCCGCGGTTTTGGGAATCAATCCGGAACATTGCATCCTCACAAAGAATCTGTGTTCTTCCGTCATTATTTTTCGCAAAACCTTCCGGCAGGATCCATGAATTCTCCACGGTCCAATAACAACCGTTTTCCATTTTTAAAATTGCCTGGATGGAATCATAAGTATCAACACCTCTGGATTTTAATACCTTTTTTGTTCCCACGGCATATACCTCTTCCACTTCACACCCCATATACCAGCGGATCTGATCATAACAATGCGTTCCCAGGAAGTGAACAGGGCTGGATTTATCTGCCCAGTTAAACCATTTCGCAGGGACCTCAATGATATCATCCATGCTCATATAACCGCGGATCGGAGCCCCCGTCTCAGGCTTCTGAAGTTCATTTCTCACATTGATCGCTGCCGGGTCCCATCTTTTGTGATAGTCAACGGCTACCCTCACCTTATATTTTTCTGCCTCGTCTATGATCTTTTTCGCATCTTCGGAGGATGTCGCCAACGGTTTTTCCACCAAAATCGGTTTTCCATGGCGGATGGCCGCCAGCGCCGGCTCCATATGAAATGCATCCGGAGTTGCGATGGATACTGCGTCAATCTCTTCCTGATCTAACATTTCATTTACATCATTGTATGTTTTAACGTTATATTCCTGGGCAATTTTATCTGTAATCTCTTTGTTTAAATCACACACCGCAACAAGATTTGTATTTGGATTCCAAGTATATGCATTTACATGATTAATCCCGTAGATTCCGGCTCCTACAACAGCGACATTTAACTCTTTCATATGTACAATCTCCTTTTGAAATATGATGAACCTGTTTTCAGCGACTTTAAAAAATACCGATCAAAGCACATAATATAGAAACAACAATGATCCCGATGACAATTTTTCCGGTTCCGATCTTTTTATATCTTACTAAGTAAAAAAGCAGGAATAAGGCTGCCAATGGGAAGATTCCTGGGAATATCCCATCTAATTTGTCCTGGATCACAACACTGCTGATCTTCAGCGGAGTTGTCAGAGTGACCATGGACGCTGTCATAGCTCCCATCATAAACATAGCCAGGACATTGGCGCCGGAGATCACATCCTGCATCAGACCGGATCCCATGATTGTCTTGATGGAGCTTCTTCCCTTTTTGTAAGTCATATTTGTAAAGAACACCAGCTCCACAATACAATACAAAACAAAAATGAGTAAAACTCCAAGTGCCAGCGGATTTCCGGCTGCCGCTAAGGTTGCCGCCGCAATTTTGAACAGAGTACCGATGATCCCCCAGTCAAAGCTGTCTCCAAGGGCAGCTACCGGTCCCATCAAGCCAGTCTTTAACCCCGTGATCGCTTCTGCCGGCATCCCATCCGGGTTTTTTGCCTTCTGCTCCTCCATGGCGATGGTTGTACCAAGGATCAGTCCCCCGGCTGTCACATTGCAGTTATATAACAAGAGATGACGTTTTAACGCTTCCGATAAATCCTCTTTCTTTGTATAAAGCTTTTTCAGAATCGGCGCTATGCTTCCGCAGAATGCAATCCCCTGCATATTTTCAAAATTCAACGGCATCTCAGCCGACATATACCACCGGAACATTGCTTTATTTAAATCTTTTTTTGTCAACGCCGGTTTTTGTTCCGTCGTGTTTTGTTCGTTACTCATTTTCATTTACCTCCTCCATAATTTCTCTCTTCTGGAATACATAAATAAACGCAATGCAGATTGCAATAATTCCTGCTGTCAAAGAATTAATACCTCCAACCGCAATGAGGATATATCCAAGAAATACATATGGTATTAACTTTTCTTTTCCAATCATATTCATGATAAGGGCAAACCCTAAAGCCGGCAGGATGCCTCCCGCAACCTCCAGCCCATGGATAACAAAGGTCGGAAGCGCATTCATCACGTTCACAACTACGTCCTGTCCAACCAGATTGATCACAAATACCGGGAGGAACAATAAAGGGATTGCCAGAAGTACCGGATAAAGCGTCGCACATCTCCAGATGCCGTTTGCGTTTCCATTTTCCGCATAATCATTGGCCTTCTTCACAAAATACGTGTTCACGACTTTTCTTAAGTTAGTCACAAATGATCCCAGCAGTCCGATCGGCACAGCCAATGCGATGGCGGTAGTAGCACTCATACCTGACCCAATAGCAATAGGGATGACACAGGTCGCGGCCAGGCACTCATCGGTCGGCAGGTTGCCGCCCGGCGCTATAATACCTGCAAACACCAGGGCGATACCGCCGCCGATGATTAAACCTTGAATCGGATGCCCCATTAAAACACCCGCCACAAGGCCCACGGTAACCGGACTTGATATAAACAAAAAACCAAAGTAAGAGAAAATCATTCCTCTGCACCACCAATACATCACACCCATTATGACAGCGATAACTATCGTATTCATCTTCTACCTCCTACATCTTTTTCTTAACTGAGTCAAAACTGAGAGCGGAGATTTCAGGAATCGGCTGAACCGTAATCTCTATTCCCATCGCATTTAACTCTTCTAATCTCTTCATTTCCTCTTCTGAAATCGCAACCCCGCTGGTAATCAGCTTTCTTTCGTTTTCAACCGGAGCAGCTCCCACATTCACGGAAGGGATTTCCATACCGTCTTGAACCGCACGATAACACGTGTTGATATCCTTGAAAATCAGAAAGACGCTATCCTTTGTCTTCTCCAGGACACTTCTTGCTTTATCCACGGTTACAATATCCACAGCGGTTCCTTTCGGTACCGCCATCTTATAGATATCACTCATAAACTCGTCATTCCCCAGCACGTCATCAACTAGTACGATCCTTCTTACAGGATTCACTTTTAACCATTTTGCTACAACCTGTCCATGAATCAGACGATAATCAATTCTTACCAGCTTAATATCTGCCATCTTTCTTCCTCCTCGCCTCCATTGACTTGCTTGGACACATAATTCCACTCTTTCCTGACTCTTCACATTTTGTAATCAATTCATCCATTGAACTTTTCTCTCTGTCTGATATAAATTGAATCAGCATTGGAAAGTTCACACCTGTTAGTACTCCCACATGTTCTCTCATGGAAATCTTTAACGCCAGATTTGATGGAGTACCTCCGAATAAGTCCGTCATGATGAGAACTCCCTGACCTTCATCCAGCTCTTTCACATACTGTTCCATCCTTTTTTCTCCAAGCTCAATATTATCTCCTGGGTTCAAAGCCCATGTTTCATAATTTGCCAATGAGCCTGAGAACATCTCCGCGCTCTTTACCAGTTCAACGCCCGTGTTTCCATGTGTTGCAATAATTAATCCGACCATTTCTCCTCCTTTCCAGATCTATATCGTAAGGAAACTTGACACTTGCACTCTGATGTCCCGCATCAATCAACCTTCACTTTTATATAAAGCAACTTCCATGCCAACTTTTAATTTTAGGTAAAATAAAAAAGCCTGTATTTATAAAAATGGCATAAATACAAGCTTTATGATTCTGGATTTTTTCAGATATTTTGAATTAGATTATAGATCATTTGAATTTCAAGATTGTTAATCGACACATTATACTGGTCTTCCAAGACAGAAAAGCTTTCTTTTAAGTTTTTCATAAAGCTTTCCCGACACTTTAGATCTTGTGTCGAGTTATCGTCCGGCAGCGACCCTTTCTCTAATATTAAGCGCTCTACCATCACACACATATGGATATAAAGCATCTTTTTTAAATCAATAGGGTAATGAGTTCCCTCCAATATTTCAAGCCTGGTCACCGCCTCTTCCACATCATTCATAATTTTATCCGGGTTAAGGATCGTTAACTGGCCAATCAGGTTTCTCATGGTAAAACTGCGGACAATATTTTCGATAAATTTATGTACCTTTTCCTTTTCATAATACTTGCCAATTGTAGCATAGATGACCTCTTCACCCCGTTTATCAATCAATTCATTCAAATGGATCGCAATGTAGTCCTCCACCTTCACCTTACTGGTCGTGACAATAAACTGTACGTTATATTTTCGGAAAATATCACACTGGCTGCCTTTCTTCTGCAGGTCAGAAAATGATACCTCCACTACTTGCAGTTCCATTCCCTCTAAACATTCCTGGAGGAGTGTCTTCATTTTGGATGCAGTTCCCAACCCTGTGATACAGCATAAGACAATGGCTTTTGGTTTCTGCCTGCTCGGCACATAAGATCTCTTAGTAACATGATGGGAGATGATTTTATCCATAACATCCTGCAGATCCTCGTGGTTCAAAATTAATTCTCCTGCCTCTAAAGCCATTTCCGTCGTAATATTGTTTACAATCCCAAGGTCTCCCTCCACATCATCCTTTAAATCCTTGCTGATACTTAACAGAGATCCCATGTCCACGAAGATCAAAAGACCCTTGGATGTATTCGTATTCTTTAAATACTTCTTAATTCTTGAAACAACCTTATTTTTCGGCGTATCATACGCCATATCAAAGGCTTCAAAAATGTAAGTTTCAAATACACGGTTTACCGTACTGGCAATGCTGGACGCCGTAGCCGGCCCATGGGATACAATAATAGCGTTCGTGTATTCCCTGTCTTCTTTTGCCACGCTGTAAAAATAAAGCATGGCAAATAACCTCACAAACCAAGGATTTGTCTCATAGTCGATATTCTGATGGACCATTTCATTAAAGATCAGACCCATTTTATAGTAGCGATACATCACTGGCTGCAGCTTATTCACAATTATTTCATATCGGGTGTCGTCAAGCTTCTCACTCTGATTATTCAGAGCATATAATATTTTAACAAACACCATCTCCATGATTCCATTATATTTCAGGCCATAATTATCTTGAAGATAAACCAAGATATTTTCGATGGCCTGATTATATAGATTTTGGATAAAAGGGTCAATTTCCTGGTAAATGACATCCTCAATCATCTGGTTGATCTCATTATATATAGTTTTTCTGAACTGAACCTTTGATATTTTCTTTTCTAAATATTCATAAATGGTAGCGGCGATCGTCTCTGCCGGGAAATAAATATTTACTTGTTCTGTTCTCGCATTTACTTGAACCGCCTTTTCATTTGCCAGAATTTCAACATCCTCATTCACATAATGGACAGATCCAGTGTTTCCCATAAATAGCTGCGTATCTGATAAATGTCTCAAGTTCACCGGTATCATATCTGCTTTATTTTTTGACTCATTATATGCCTTGGCACATGACAGTTTGATAATATTGCGCAGACTTCCGATATTCCCTTTTCCCTGAAACGTCAACAGGTGATTGATAATATTACTGCTGGCCAGAAAGTCACATTCCATGATGGATGCCTCTTGATGAATCAAATGAATAATCAACTGATATTTTTCTTCCAATGTTCTTTCATGAAATGCAGGTAACGTCACATCCACCGGAATTCTTCTTAAGAATGTATCCAGCATCTGTTCCTTTCCTTCTGTTGTTGCAAAAATCAGCCTGACATTCAATTTGATATTATGTCCGTTATCTCCAATCCTGGATACTACCCCTTTATCAATATAATGGAATAGCTTTTCCTGCCCTTCCGGAGAAAGGCGGTGCACTTCATCCAAAAATAAGTATCCTTTGTTGGCTTCTTCAATCAGCCCCTTTGTATCACTATTTGCCCCGGTAAACGCTCCTTTTTTGTATCCAAATAATATAGAAGACAGCAATTCCTTATTATTTGCATAGTCTGCGCAGTTTAACACTACAAACGGTGCATCCTCCGGTATCGTATGAACATACTTTGCATATTTATAAATGTATTCCGCCAGCAGGCTTTTCCCCACGCCGCTTGGCCCCAGCAATAAAACCGGCATACCTCTCTTTGGATATGCCGCTGACAATTTACACTTTTCCACTGTTTCTCTCAAACTTTTTCCGGCTCCGATAAAGGAAACGAATGGGTCATCAGAGGGCATAAAATCTTTCTCAATATAAGAAAACATCACCGGTCTTGTTTTTTCTTTTTGAATAACTCCTTCTCTGGCAAGTTCATTTAAAATAGCACTGGCTGTATTCCGCTGGATCTTCAGGCTAATTGCGATTTCCTCTGCAGTCTGCGCTTTTTTGTTTTCCATGAGAAGTTTTATAATTTTATCCTTATTACCCTGTTTCCCCATAGTGATCTCTCTCCTCTTATTTTACCAGACGTGTCTTATTAATATACTAACATTAAAGCAAAGAAAACCGCAAGAATTATGAAAGCTGCACTTCCTTTAATTAAAACTGTCCCTGTTCTGCCTTGGGTAGACGCGCTTTGCGCAATAAGGTATGACATTTTCCACATGATTTCCGTTCGGCTCTTAGAATGCCTCTCTCCAATCATGTAGAAAATGGACGTAATGTCTGCTGGAGAAGGGCTTCTGTTAAAAGAAGGGTGACACTTTTCAAAAGTTATTTACCACTATTGGAGGAGCGCATTTCAAAAGCGCGACGGAAATAGTGGTAAATAACTCATTCCCACAGGGCACACCGTATCTCATACCCTTCGGGTAGACGCGCTTTGCGCGATAAGGTATAATAAATGCATCAATATTATTTTAATTACAAATCGGAGGAAATTATGGGCGGATTTTTTGGTGTAACTTCAAAACAAGACTGTGTTTTTGATTTATATTTTGGGACGGACTATCATTCTCATCTTGGAACAAGACGTGCCGGTATGGCGGTCTACAGTAAGGAAGATGGTTTTGACCGGGCCATTCACAATATTGAGAATGCTCCTTTCCGTACAAAGTTTGATAAAGATGTCAACAAAATGCATGGCTACATGGGTATTGGATGTATTTCTGACTATGAGCCGCAGCCATTGATTGTACGTTCCCACCATGGCACCTATGCCATTATGACCGTCGGTAAGATCAATAATACGGATGAGATTATAAAGCAGATGTTTGATTCAGGCCACACGCACTTTCTAGAAATGAGCGGCGGTGACATCAATGCTACAGAGCTGGTGGCAGCCATCATTAATCAGAGAGAGCACCTTGTGGAAGGAATTCAGCATGCCCAGGAGATCATCGACGGCTCCATGACCATTGCCCTTCTTACACCAAAAGGGATCTATGCTGCAAGAGATAAAATGGGCCGTACACCGGTTGCTGTTGGAAAAAAGGAAGACGGATATTGCATTTCATTTGAAAGCTTCGCATACCTGAACCTTGGTTATACTGCAGACCGTGAACTAGGTCCCGGAGAAGTCGTCATTCTGACGCCGGAGGGAATCCAGACCCTGGCAAAGCCAGGCGAGGATATGAAAATCTGTACCTTCCTTTGGGTTTATTATGGCTATCCATCCTCATCATATGAAGGAATCAGTGTCGAAGAAATGCGCTATAACTGCGGTAAGAAACTCGCACAGCGAGATGATGCATCACCGGACACCGTGGCCGGAGTTCCTGATTCAGGGATCGCCCATGCTATTGGTTATGCCAATGAATCCGGAATTCCATTTTCCAGACCGTTTATTAAATATACTCCTACCTGGCCGCGTTCTTTTATGCCGACCATCCAGAGCAAAAGAAACCTGATCGCCAAAATGAAGCTGATCCCGGTTCATGATTTGATTCAGGATAAAAGCCTTCTGTTGATTGATGACTCTATTGTGAGAGGAACACAGCTGCGGGAAACCACAGAATTCCTTTACCAGAGCGGTGCCAAAGAAGTCCATATACGTCCTGCTTGCCCGCCGATCTTATATGGATGTAAATATTTGAACTTCTCACGCTCCAGCTCCGAAATGGACCTGATCACACGGAGGATCATTGAGCAGATTGCAGGGGATTATAAAAATGTCCATCTGGAGAAGTTCTCTAATCCAGATACGCCGGAATACCAGGGGATGATCAATGAGATATGTGATCAGTTGAATTTCACTTCACTCCGGTATCACAGGCTGGATGATATGATTGAATCTGTTGGGATTGATCCTGAGAAACTTTGTACTTATTGCTGGGATGGGAAAGAATAGAGGATTTTTATAAAAACTAAAGAGAAACAAAAACACGGAAACGATACTATCATTGTTTCCGTGTTTTGTTTATTGATCTACTTTAATAATTCCCTTAATTCTTCGCTGCTGAAACTTGCCGTGCTTAATCCTTCCCCGCCAAGTATCTGCTCCGCCAGTTCTTTTTTCTTTTCCTGAAGCTTCATAATATTATCTTCTATCGTACCCTGAACGATCAGCTTATAAACCATAACCACATTTTCCTGTCCGATCCTGTGGGCTCTGTCAGTCGCCTGATTCTGTACAGCCAGATTCCACCACGGATCATAGTGGATCACAATATCTGCCGAAGTAAGATTTAATCCGGTTCCTCCCGCTTTTAAGGAGATACAAAAAACGGAGGTATCATCTTGATTGAATGCTTCAACCATCTTCGCACGTTTTTCTTTACTGACAGCTCCAGTCAACGTATAGAAAGATATATGTTCTTCGGTAAGCCGCTGCTCCAACAGTGAAAGCATGGATGTAAACTGGGAAAATAACAAAATCTTATGTCCTCCGCTGACTGCATTCCTTATCAGGTCAATACATAACTCCCTTTTTGCGGACTCTCCCTTATAATTTTCAAAAATTAATTCAGGACTACAACATATCTGCCTTAACCTTGTCAATTCTGATAATATTTGAATTTTCGTGGTTTGGAATTCTTCCTCTGTCTGCTTATTCAACATGATCTGCATGCGTTTCACATGTGCATCATAAAGCTTCTGCTGTTCCCCTTCCATCTTCGCAAAATAACTTTTCTCCAGTTTATCCGGCAGATCTTTTAAAACATCCTTCTTCAGACGGCGCAGTACAAAAGGCCGGATCATTTTCTGTAGCCTCTTTATCTCAGTTTCACTGTTATCCTGTATGATCGGAAGTTCCAACTCCTCTCTGAATTTTTTATAAGAATATAAGAAGCCTGGCATTAAGAAGTCAAAGATGCTCCATAATTCGCTTAAGCGGTTTTCCACCGGTGTACCCGTAAGTGCCAGTTTAAAACCTGCATTTACAGCTTTTACTGCCTTTGCGGCCTGCGTTCCATGGTTTTTAATATATTGTGCTTCGTCAATGATCTGATTGGCAAATGTAATATCCTGATAACTGTCAATGTCCCTTTTCAAAAGGTCATAGGATGTGATCAAAACTACATTGTCACTGGCATTTTTTATAATCTCTTTCCTCTCCCCCGCCTTTCCAACTACCATCTGTACCGGTAGACCGGGTGCAAACCTGCAGATCTCACTGTGCCAGTTAAACACGAGAGACGCAGGAGACACGATCAGGCTCCGGCCATTTTCTTTTCCTTCCTGATACTCAGATTCCAAAAAGGCAATCACTTGAAGTGTCTTTCCAAGCCCCATATCATCCGCAAGAATACCTCCGAATCCATTACATTTTAATGTCTTGATCCACAAAAAACCTTTTTTCTGGTACTCCCTCAGTACATCCTGAAGCCCGGCCGGAATCTCAAAGTCATTATCCTCTACTGTCTTCATATTCCGGATCAATGCTTTAAACTCTTTATTCTTCTGGGCGGAAACAGTCTGCCATTCTTTTAGCTCCTCATCCAGATAAATGGCATTGTATTTGGGCAGAGTCACTTTATCCTTTTTAAACTGCCGGTCCGAAAGATGCAGCCCCTCCTTCAACTCCAGCAGCGCGTTGATTCCTTCCCCGTCCATATTTACAAAATCACCGCTTTTCAGGCGATAGAACTTCTTTTTCTTATTATACCTTGATAAGATCTCCAAAAGCTCATCCTTAGGCATATCTCCTGCTGTCATCTTAAGCTCCAGCATATCTCCTGAGAGAGATACACCCACTACAACTTTTGGTGCAGGAGAAACATGAATCTTCTTTAACGCATCAGAAATATAGACCTCTCCCAGCCTCTGTAGATTGGAAATCCCGTATACTAACAGTTCGTACAACTTTTCTTCATCATCTGCCAGAACCATAAGCTTTTCCCGTTCATCGTAAGCATTACAATATCCTGAGACGACTTTAGCCACTTCCATCTCTCTCTTCAGATCCCGTCTTTCAATTTCCTGGGTGTTGTCATAAATGTTATATTTCCTTTGTCCATAGACTGCCATAGGCTTGCAGGTGATAAAGTCTTTCTGCGGTGCATCCAGATATATTTCAAAAGCTACAGGAACCACACCGTAGTCTTCTTCCTCAAACTCCTGCTTTGTACATTCAAAAAACTTTTCCAACACCGGAAGCAGTTCTCTGCAAAAGGCAGGTACATCCGACTGTTCTATAAATGCTCTGCGCGTAGGAAGCTCCGCCATACAGGATAAAAAACCTTGTATGGGCTCTATATCCTCTTTTGGAATTCTATATACTTTTCCTCTTTGAAAATAAATATTAGAATTGACACACTGATAGCCTGTTAAATAATTGATCTCTACGTCAATTCCCTGTTCTCTCCCAGTGATCTTCATAGAACGTTCCAGCGGCTCGTCTGTCACCCTCCACACGCTTTCCTGTGCTCTGCTGATATCCGCCTGAAACTCCTTGACCCCTATGGCCTCGATGAGCTGCTCCAGATCTCCTGTTTTCAACGGCACTCTTCTCAAATTAACCGTTGTGAAATCTGTGTATGGATCATCATAATAGGGAATCTCAAGAAAATTATATTTGTTCTGTTTTACCCAGTTTTCCAAAAACACCACAAGCTTACGGGAATCCTCATCAAATACTTTCATGTCATGTACAAACTGCAGCTTTTGTCCATAAGAATAGTTTTCTTTCTTTTCCACAGCGTCCACAAAGGCGAACACATCTTTTAAGACATACATATAGGAAGTCCCTATTTTAAATTCCACCTCAATCATGTAATCCTGACATATTAAAAATGGTTCAAGCCGCACTTGTCCATAAAGCTCCTCCTGGATCATAGGCAGTGTATTCTGTAACTGCTGCCTTGAAAGCAGCTGTTTTATCGCCGGAGTTGTCTTTGGCTTGTATTCGATTTCCGCCGATGCTGGCTTTGTGTTCATTCCCTTCATGCCTTGAAGTTTCTCAAGGATGCTTTTCTGCTTGTGACTGTATTCCAGGATAGTTTCTTGTCTTTCTACATAGTCTCTATATTCCAACAGCACCGCTACACAATGTTTGCAAAGGCCATAGTACTCACGGAATGCCGGGCACTCACAATATGCATTTTCCAGATCGTCAATTTCTAAATTATATTCAAGATTAACCTCATATTTATTTCTTCCGCTTCCCTGTATAATTGCATCAATATATGCGATCTCATCCTGCTCACCAACTGAAAAATTCAGTATATGGTCAGACTGGTACAGATTTCTGCCTTTTGCATAAGAAGATGGATTTGACAATTCCTTTATCTGTGATTTAGTTAACATGCTGCTGTGCCGCCCTTTCCTACTGAATTAGAAGTTATTTGTTTGTTTATTTTATTATATGTTATTCGTGATGAGCTATCAAATAAAAACAAATATAAATAAAAAGACCATTTGCTTGTTTTAAAGCAAATGGATGAGGGATATCTTTCTTATGATCTTGTTCGGTTTATCTTAATCTGCAGTGGATAAAGAAAACTATGTTAATCCGTTGAAGATTATCATAGCCTGATCTATTGTATTAGCATCCGGTGAACCGTAAACCTGGTGAATCACATATTAAAAATTCATCCTCAAATATATATCTATGAAAACGGGATCGATTGCTGGTATTCTTGCACAGAAAATTTACTTTATATTCCATTATGTCTCTATTATCACTAAAAAAACCTTTTCCAAAAGCGGATAAAGGGGCGCTTTACATTCCATTATGTTTCTATTATCACGTTGTATTTTCCGGTATACACAACCTTTTATAGAAGTCTTTACATTCCATTATGTTTCTATTATCACATGTGATCTTGACACTGTAATACAAGCCTATAATTACTTTACATTCCAATATGTATCTATTAAAACTTTACGTCCTCTATCTTAACTGTATCAGTACAGCGCTTTACATTCCAATATGTTTCTATTATCACATTTAACAAAATGACAGAAAACAAAATAGAATTAACTTTACATTCCAATATGTTTCTATTATCACCAAAGACCGCCGTCTGCTTCTACCAGCTTAAAAATCTTTACATTCCAATATGTTTCTATTATCACAGTAAAACCGGAAGAAAGGCAGCTATATATCAGATAGCTTTACATTCCAATATGTTTCTATTATCACAATGAAAATAAGAATGAAATGCGGAATCGGGTACGTCTTTACATTCCAATATGTTTCTATTATCACTTTTTGCTGTTGAACTGGTGGCAAGTTCCGGATTTTAGCTTTACATTCCAATATGTTTCTATTATCACACTGTCATACTCTACCTCATGAATTGATCTTCTCTCCTTTACATTCCAATATGTTTCTATTATCACTAGCTTCTCTAGCAGGAAGAGGATTGCTGTGTCGAACTTTACATTCCAATATGTTTCTATTATCACGATGCCTACCACAGTTTTTGCCCAGATCGATACTTCCTTTACATTCCAATATGTTTCTATTATCACGATGTCCAATAATGTTTTGTCCTGTTGAATTACCTTCTTTACATTCCAATATGTTTCTATTATCACTTCTACTTACACGAACTGTATTTACAAGGTGCTGTTCTTTACATTCCAATATGTTTCTATTATCACAATCGCATTGCTGCCAAGGTCTGTGACCTGTTGTGTCTTTACATTCCAATATGTTTCTATTATCACCTTCTTTAGACCACATTTTAAATTTAGTCATAATTCTTTACATTCCAATATGTTTCTATTATCACCCATGCATTTACAATAAAGCAAAAATAAGCGTTTTTCAACCCTTATTTGTCGACCTATTCATTTCTCAACAGGTTCATGAATATTTTCTTACGTTAATAGCTATAATTTCAGGGGTTGATGGCACTATTACTTGCTTTGTCAACCCCCTGGGAATTTTACATTATTATAGGTCGACAGATAATTATTGAGACTATCAGACCATAATAATTCTTCCACCCTAGATTAATTACCTTTCCTATCTCCTGCTCATCATTTTTAATCCATGCTTCTTTTTTTGGACTCCATTATCATACCTAATGATGGATAATTTCTACATTATAAATATGACAGGTAATCGATCAGACTACCTGTCATTAGAAACATCTCAATATATTTTGTTCTACTCAAACTCAATCGTAGCCGGTGGTTTCCCCGTACAGTCATACATCACCCGGTTTACATGATCCACTTCATTCACAATCCGTGTCGTCACCTTAGCCAGCACTTCCCAAGGAAGCTGTGCCGCATCGGCTGTCATAAAGTCTGACGTATTCACTGCTCTCAAAGCAATCGCATAGTCATAGGTTCTTCCGTCTCCCATAACCCCCACTGATCGCATATTTGTCAGTGCTGCGAAATACTGTCCCAGGCCTTTATCCACTCCAGCCTTCGCAATCTCTTCTCTGTAGATTGCATCTGCTTCCTGTACAATTTTAACCTTTTCCGCAGTCACTTCTCCGATGATGCGGATACCAAGTCCTGGTCCCGGGAATGGCTGTCTCATGACAAGGTATTCAGGAATGCCAAGTTCTCTTCCGGCCTGTCTCACCTCATCCTTGAACAGATCCCGGAGAGGTTCAATGATCTCCTTAAAATCTACATAGTCAGGAAGCCCTCCCACGTTATGATGGGATTTGATGGTGGCAGATTTACCTACACCGCTCTCTACCACATCCGGATAAATGGTTCCCTGAACTAAGAAGTCCACAGTTCCGATTTTCTTTGCTTCTTCTTCAAAAACACGGATGAACTCTTCTCCGATGATCTTACGTTTCTGCTCTGGTTCTTCCACACCAGCCAGCTTCTCATAGAACCTGTCCTGAACATTAACACGGATAAAATTTAAGTCGTATGGTCCTTCCGGGCCGAAGACAGCTTCTACCTCATCTCCTTCATTTTTACGGAGAAGACCATGGTCAACGAATACGCAGGTCAGCTGTTTTCCAACCGCTTTTGCAAGCATAACTGCTGCCACTGACGAATCCACACCGCCTGACAATGCACAGAGAACCTTTCCGTCTCCGACTTTTTCGCGGATGGACTGGATCATATCTTCTACAAAAGAATCCATGTTCCAATCACCTTTACAGTCACATACCTTATATAAGAAATTGTAGATCATTTCTTTTCCCTGTTCCGTGTGCATAACTTCTGGATGGAACTGGGTCGCATAAAGTTTCCTTCCTTCATCTTCCATGGCAGCTACAGGACATACCGGGGTGGATGCCGTAACCTTGAAGCCTTCCGGTGCCTCCGCGATGTAGTCTGTATGGCTCATCCAACAGACCGTCTTTTCACCTACACCGTCAAATAATTTTGATTTGTTATCTAAATCTACTTCTGTGTGGCCGTATTCGCTGACCGGCGCTGTCTCAACTTTTCCGCCCAGCACGTGAGCCATCAGCTGGGAGCCGTAGCAGATACCAAGGATCGGTATACCCAGCTCAAAAATCGCTTTTTCATAGGTAGCGGAATCTTCTCCGTAAACACTATTCGGTCCTCCGGTAAAAATGATTCCTTTTGGATTGTATTCTTTTATTTCTTCAAGAGAGGCTGTGTAAGGTTTGATTTCGCAGTATACGCTGCATTCCCTGACTCTCCTTGCAATTAACTGATTATACTGTCCCCCGAAATCAAGGACAAGAAATTTCTCGTGGTTCACGGGCGTTCCTCCTAATATTTCTATATGAATTTATAAAATAACCTATATTCTTATATATTATAAGGTAGACATGTTTTTTTTACAACTCAATTCTTCGCTGATCTCATTGATTTTGACAGCTTTTGGTGCTAGAATGATAAAAAAGTCGAATGGAATGGAGAAATTTATGAAATTATTAGAGGAACGCATCTTAAATGATGGCGTGTTAAAAGCTGGGGGAATCCTCAAGGTTGACAGTTTCTTAAACCACCAGATGGACATCGGGCTGCTGCAGGAGATTGGAAAAGAATTCAGGAGACTATTCCCTGAAAATATCACACGGATCTTAACCATCGAGGCTTCCGGCATCGGCATCGCCACCATCGCCGCACAGTATTTTGACAATATTCCGGTGGTATTTGCCAAAAAATCTATGTCAAAAAACCTGGATGGGGATCTGCTGACCTCTAAGGTAATTTCTTATACAAAGGGCATGGAATTTGATATTTTTGTTGAAAAGAAGTTCTTGTCCCCGGATGACAATATTTTGATCATTGATGATTTCCTGGCCAATGGACAGGCCCTGAATGGACTGATCGATCTTGTCAATGGATCCGGAGCCAACCTTGTGGGCTGTGGAATTGTCATCGAAAAAGGATTCCAGGACGGCGGTAAGATCATCCGCGATAAGGGAGTGCATCTGGAATCTCTTGCAATCGTGGAAGATCCAAAAGATGGGGAAATCACTTTCAGAGAACAATAAGGTTACATACATACCACCCCTTTACCAAAAGAAAAGGCGTCCGCCGGATTAGTCTCCGGTGAACGCCTTTGTTCTCATCTCTCGTTTCTGTTTCTTGCTGATGGATAACAGCTTACTCTCTTTATTTTTGAATGAATTGTAAAAATCGGAACTCTCTAGTTTTTTTCTTCAAACCGGACCAGGCCAATATAGTATCTGGCTGAGTCATCCAGCAGAACCTTTACTGGAATCTCTTCTCTCTCCCCACAGTTGGACCAGATCAATGTTTCCTGTTCTTCATCGTACCCTGTGATCGTCACCCAGTGCCAATTATCTTCCCTGAATTCCCTTCTGGAATGCCTCCAGATCAGCAGCGCAACGGGATGGCCGTGATAGAGCCCATCTTTGATAAACTTAAGACAGTCCTGTCTGTCTCTGGGTAAAAACATGCTTTTAGCGCAAAGCTCCCTGCCTCTGTGGGAAGCAAAGCTCAGAAAATCCTTTTTGAACTTTCCGATCAGAGGATAACCCATGAAACCGGGTGTCATATAACTGTACATGCCTTCCATAAGTTCAAGATATGATTCGTAAGATATAGATTCTGGATCCTTGATCTCCCCGGAGAATAATCCCTCACAGACGGCTATATTGGTGCCGGTGACGCTGCCGCATCCTGCCCGGCGCTGGAAAGTGCCTGGAAACCATTCCTGGTCGCCGCCGTAAGCCAAATATTTTCCGTCTTTATATATCTTCGGACACTTTAATTCCATCTTGCATCTCTCCTTTTCCCACTATCATATCTTTTTTTGTCAAGATATACAACCCTTGCTGCATAGACTATGTAAAAAGCCCCAGGTGTGTGTTATGAAACAATTAACAAAAAAGCAGCTGTTAAAACTCTGCATTGTATTCCCGATTCTGGTAAGCCTGCTATCAAGACTTTTGACACCCCGGATGGATGAGGTCTTCCGTCAGCTGAATAAACCTCCCTTCGTCCCGGCCCCATGGATCTTTTCTGTCGTATGGCTCATTCTCGATATTCTGCTGGGATTAAGCCTTTATACCCTGCTGGTGTCAGACATAACGGAGCAGGAAAAAAAGCAGGGTCTCAAGCTGTTCCTTGCCGTATCCTTCTTTCTGTTTTTCTGGCCGATCATTTTCTTTGAATATGGGCTGGTCTTCTTCTCCTTTGTGTGGATCCTGGCCTTGAACCTGCTCAACGCACTGATGTTTTATGTATACCGGAAATACAGCAAAAAAGCTGCTTTTCTTTTAATTCCGTATCTCGTCTGGTGTATGTTTGCGGCTCTGTTAAACCTTGGATTCCTGATCGTCAATTAACACTTTAAATCCCGCCGGATAAATACATACTTAGATTCCGAAGACAGGGACGGTTCATATTCATATCCATCCCAGTCAAAATCTTTGATATCTTCCGGCCGGTCAATCCTGTTCTTTACAATATGGCGGACCATCTGTCCTCTGGCCATCTTGGCCCACGCCACGATGGTCCGAAGTTTTCCGCCTCTCATGGTGAGGAATTCTACATCTACAAAATGATCAGGTCCTTCCAAATGCTTTCTCACAGTTTTTGCGTACTCTTCTGAAGCCAGATTGAGAATCACATCCTGTTTCCTGTAAAGCTCCTTGTAGATCTCATCTCCCCAGAACTGGTACAGATTTTTCCCTTCTACCTTTACCTTACATCCCATTTCCAGACGGTACGGATGGATGGCATCCGTTGGCCTCAGCACTCCGTACATCCCGCTTAAGACCCTTACATGCTTCTGTGCATATTTCATATCCCATCCGGTAAAATCTCCTGCCCCCACATTCTGGAATACCAGGCCGTCGTAGGTCATCAGAGCTGCGCTGCCGTCCCCAGTTTTAAAATCCTGTATATCTAAAAAAGCCTGCAGGGCGATCTTTTCATTTACCTTCATCAAGGATTCGATCTCCCAGGGCTTTAGTTTTTTCAATTCTTCATAAATCTGCTTTGTCTTTTCAAAAAAGACAGGATCTGTCAGATTCCTTCGTTTCTCTTTTCTGACTTTCATATTTTTTGCAGGTGAAATAATTGCTATCATAGTACTTCCTTGTGTTATAATGGGTTTCATGAAAGGCGGTGCATCATGAAACAGTTTATTCTTACGGTTTCTCTATCAATCTTCCTGATCACTTTTTCGGTTATATTTACGCTGAACTTCCGGCCTCTTTACTATTCTGACATAAATCTGCTGCACATCAGTCGGGAATCAGGGTTCTCTGAACAACGGATCAGAGAAAATTATGACCGGTTGATTGATTATAATTCTGTATTTTATAAAAAAGACCTGAAGTTTCCCTCTCTTCCTATGTCAAAGGAAGGAAAGATCCACTTTCAGGATGTCAAACGTATCTTTTCCGGCCTCCAATACGCCTGTTTGGTTTCTTTTATCATAATCCTTGCAGGTCTTTTATGGAAGCGGGAAAAAAAGGATTTTCGTTTTTTAAAGAAAGCATCCGTTATAGCCGCCCTGCTCCCTCTTATTTTCGGAGTCCTGATCTGGGCGGCCGGATGGGACAGGGCTTTCGTGGCATTTCACGAGCTTGCCTTTTCCAACGACTATTGGATCTTTGATGAGGCTTTTGACCCTGTCATCACCATCCTGCCGGATGCCTTCTTTCTTCACTGCGCCCTGCTGATGGCCGCAGTATTGATCCTGTTATGTGCCGCGTGCTTCCTTACAGGAAGGCATCTGTGCAATAAACAGAATTTTTAATAATATCTTCCCAGTGCGTCTGCTGCAATGATGGCTGCATATACATCCTCCGGTGTCACCTCAAACGGCATGTTGCCGAGAGTGTCATCCGGAGAACATGCAAGGCGTGCCACTTCCATGATCTGATCTTCTTTTACTTCTTTGATTCCCAGATCTGCAAGGGTCGTCGGAAGTTCTGCCTCCTGACAGAAACCAAGGACTTCCTGAATCTCATCCTGATCTGCCCCTTCCAGGACCAACTGTACCAGAGTTCCGAAGGCTACCTTTTCTCCATGGTATAACTCATGGGTTTCCGGGATCGCGGTCAGACCGTTGTGGATGGCATGTGCCCCTGCCAGGCCCCCGCTCTCAAATCCAATACCGGAAAGATAGGTGTTTGCCTCAATGATATGTTCCACTGCTTTTGTACAGATATTCTCACGGACAGCAAGTTTCGCGTCAATTCCCTCATCGATCAGGGTTTCATAACAAAGCTCTGCCAGAGCCATTGCCGCACGTGTGATCTTTCCTCCTACACAGTTGGATGCGTCGGACTGTTTACATGCTCTCGCCTCAAAATACGTTGCCAAAGCGTCTCCCATTCCTGCTACCAACAGGCGTTCCGGTGCTTTGCTGACGATGTCGGTGTCTACCAGCACCATATTCGGACTTGCAGGAAGGAACAGATATTTCTCAAATACACCTTCGTCAGAATAGATCACAGACAGTGCGCTGCACGGAGCGTCGGTAGATGCAATGGTCGGCACGATGATCACTGGCTTCTTCATGTAATAACCCACTGCCTTTGCAGTATCGTGGATCTTTCCGCCGCCGATTCCCACGATGACTTCGCTTCCTGCCTTCTCGCACATATCCATAACACGGTTGATCTCTGTCATGCAGCACTCTCCGTTAAATGCTTCATAAGTGATCTTGGCATCTTTCTGTCCTTCTGTGATGGAAGGTTCCACCCTTTTTCTTCCGGATGGGCTTGTCAGTACAAAAAGGTTGCTTCCGTAGTTTTCCGCATATGTACACAGGTTCTTGATCTCCCCTTTTCCCTGGATATAACGGCTTGGGCTTGCGATAATACTTGCCATAGTGATTTCCTCCTTGGATACTTTGATTCCTATGAATCGTTTGAAAGGTTAACTAGCATCAGTATCTTTACTATACCATGAAGTTCTTTCGGAAATCCACCGTTGAATGTTAAAACTTTGTCAGAGAATCGCCAGAAATTACTTTTCCAGCATAAAATAATTATAGACAGGGCTGATGCTTTTCTGTTACTTTTATGTTATATTATTATTTAACATAATTATTACAAATACATTACAATCTCTTTACGAAGGAAAAATGATATGCTAAGCCGTAAAAAACTAAAAACAGAATCTATCAAAAGAGCCGTTAAAAAGGCAAAACATCAGCCCAGCCATTTACGTGCGGCAGCACAAAATATGGCCCTTCGGCTGTCCATGCTTGCGGTTTTGGGGATCATCATTTTCTCCTGTGTCTTCATTTACAAAGATTATAAAAACAAGACACAGAAAGCAGCAGAAAAAGCGGAACAGGCCAACAAAGAAACTACATCTGAAGAAAAAACAGAGAACACCAAACAATGGTATGAGCACCGTGCCATCGCACATGCACTGGGCGAGATTGATGGAAAGGAATATACCAATTCCAAGGATGCTTTTTTAAACTCCTATCAAAAAGGCTTTAAGGTATTTGAGGTGGATCTGATGCAGACTACTGATCATGTCATGGTCGCCAGACATTACTGGGGGAAAGATTTAAGTGATCCGAAAAGCAAAGGCGGCAGTCCTGTATCTTATTCTCAATTTAAAAAGATTAAGCTGTACGGAAAATATACCTCAGTGTCATTAAAAGAACTTTTTGAACTGATGGACCAATATCCTGACACTTACATAATGACCGATACAAAGGACAGCGATGCCGCCGCTGCAAAAGATGACTTTTCCGTTATCGTACGGACTGCTAAGGATATGAAGAAGGAATATCTTCTTGACCGGGTCATCGTACAGATCTACAATCAGCCCATGTATCATGCCATTCAACAGGTTCATGACTTCCGCCACGTTGTATATACCACTTACAAGCAGACAGATGTGGCGTTCAGCAAAATGATACGGTTCTGTAAAGCTAACGGAATTGAAGCCGTCACCGTTCCTTCTAGCAGTGTCAATGATTTTAGGATGGAACTATTAAATAAAGCCGGCATTTATTCATTTACCCACACAGTCAACAGTGTCTATGAAACCAGGGAATATATGAAGCTTGGAGTCTATGGTGTCTATACCGATTTTTTGACGAATACAGAAGTAGACCTGTGCTCACTAAACCTGAAAAAACAGGAATTTCTCAATCGGTTCTTTAACAAACACTAAAAATACGGGACAGTCCAATGATGACGTCCCGTATTTTTTATTTCTGCTATATTCCAACCCTTGTTATAACAGGGATTTATAGATCCCAATAATATCCTCTAAGCTTGCGTCCTTTGGATTTCCCGGCGCACATGCATCTTCCGCCGCGGATTCTGAGAGGAACTGAATATCCTCTTCCTTTACAATCTCTTTCAGATCCTGCGGAATCCCAACGTCCACAGAAAGCTGTCTCACTGCATCCACAGCAGCTTTTCTGTATTCTTCCTGGTCCATCTCTTCTGTGCCTTCCACTCCCATGGCTTTGGCGATGTACATATATTTATCTCCCGTGGCGTCTGCATTGTATTCCATGACAGCCGGGAGAAGGATCGCATTGGCAACACCGTGGGGGGTGTCATAGACTGCTCCAAGAGAATGGGCCATTGAGTGTACAATGCCAAGTCCTACATTGGAAAATCCCATACCTGCCACGTACTGTCCAAGGGCCATTCCCTCACGTCCCTCGTCTGTATTTTCCACTGCGCCTCTCAGGTGCTTTGCGATCAGCTCAATCGCTTTTAGGTGGAACATATCAGTCATTTCCCAGGCATCTTTTGTAGTGTATCCCTCTATGGCATGAGTCAGGGCATCCATTCCTGTGGCTGCTGTCAGCCCCTTCGGCATGGAGGACATCATGTCCGGATCGATCACAGCGATAACCGGAATATCATGTGTATCTACGCAGACGAACTTTCTCTTCTTTTCTACGTCAGTGATCACATAGTTGATGGTGACTTCTGCTGCAGTTCCCGCAGTCGTGGGGACAGCGATGATCGGCACCGAAGGATTCTGTGTAGGAGCCACACCCTCAAGGCTTCTGACATCCTCAAACTCTGGATTAGCAATGATGATTCCAATGGCCTTAGAGGTATCCATAGATGAACCGCCGCCGATGGCGATCAGATAATCTGCTCCGGATGCCTTAAAAGCCTCAACCCCGGTCTGTACATTTTCGATCGTTGGATTCGGCTTGATATTGGAATAGACCTCATAGCCGTACCCTGCCTGATCAAGTACATCAGTCACCTTCTTTGTCACACCGAACTTTACAAGGTCCGGGTCAGAACAGATAAAAGCTTTCTGGAACCCTCTGGCCCCTACTTCTGCTGAAATCTCATTGATCGCGCCCTTTCCATGATAAGATGTTTCATTTAATACGATACGCTTTGCCATAGCAACCTCCTTAACATACCACTGGTCATTTGTCTCTTTAATGCCAGTTTAGCTTCCACGAGGCTGCCGGACAAGTGACAGATTCCGCAGAGTGTCAAAAATGTGACAGTCTCAAAAAAGTGTAACCTAAAGGTCCTTTAACAGCTTGGCTAGCTCCGGCGGCAGAGCTCGAATCAGAAGGTCTGCCATCTCCCCGGTGCTCCGTTTCATTCCCTGGGTGACCCACTGGACTGTCATATAAATGGAACCGCGGCAGTACATCTCAAGAAGAAACCGGATGTCTGGAGAGATTTCCTTTTGTATCTTCTTTTTTATAATGTCTGTATAAAACCGATAGATAAATTCATAGTCGTGCTGAAGCAGTGAATTGTGGTCCTCTGACTTGAAGGCCGCAGTAAAGAAATGCCGCTCTCCCTTGATGAACTCAAACTTTTTGATCAGCCCTTCCTTCAGAGTCAGGCTCACTCCCATCTGCTTGAACGACACAATGGCCAGCTTGTCAAAATACCAGTTCACCAAATCATATTTGTCTTTAAAATTCCTGTAAAATGTCTGTCTCGTAAGGCCGCACCGCTCCACGATCTGTTTTACCGTGATCCGGTCCACGGCCGTCTCTGCCATCAGCTCTTTGACGGCTTCTGCCAGTTTATATTTTGTCCTCTCGGAAGCATCCATCTGAATTCACCTCTGTTCCTTTTCGTTTCTTTTATTATAACATGGCAGCTGCCCTGCCAGAAACCCTTGCCTTCAATATCACAAATGCCTGTATGAAAATAAGCTTAACTGGGCTTGCACACAGCTTTCCGTCTTTCGGTCATTTACTCTGTCGTATGCATCCAGCTCACTGCAAAGCAGAGATGCCCAGGGACTGTATTTATCCATTTTCTGCTTTACGTCCATTTCACTTTTGTTGGCATAACAATAGACACATCCGTTGGGGCAGGTGTCATAGGCCCCAATATCAATACTGGCAGCACATCCACACTCAGGTCTCTGGTTTTTATCTTTATCCACAGAAATGTCCATTCCTATGACCTTTTCCACAAGTCTGTAGTCCACACAGGAACCGGGACGGATTCCAAAGCGGGAAAGGTTGTACCTTTGGGTATACTTTTCCGCGCAAGTGACGATCTCCATACCGTGTTTTCGAGCCGCCTTTCCTGATGCCTCAGCGAAAGAAACAATCTCTTCTTCCGTTAGAGTTCTTACCCCCATATGCGCAAGCTTCTTTTGAATCTTCCGGTAAAGATCAAGAAAACTTATGGCGACCCGGTCCGTATACCCTTCCAGAGCCGCCGCCATCTCTTCAAATTTATGGATATGCCATTCTAAAGAATACTGCTCACTAATCAAGACCGGATCGTAGCGCCAAATGTTTCGATCTTTTCCAATCTGCCGGGAGAGTTCTTGAAACAAAGGAATCATCCATTTCGTCTTATCCGGGATCCCCGGTTCCATTTCCACGCCGTATCCGTTTAGAGTAAACTGAAAATAAAATGGGTAATCCTTTAATTCTTTCAAGTGCTCCATAAAATTTCTAGGATTCTTAGTCCAAAAAACAATACAGTCCACGGTCTCCCTGTTCAATGCGATCCGGCTCACCTGTTTTGGGTTTACTGGATTTCTCACAAGCACAAATCCTTCCTTCAGCCGGTTTAAAAACCACTCCCCGTAAAATGCAGGGATATCTGTACGCCTGCTTACACTGAGAATCATGGAAGCCACCTCCTTTTAGGCATAGTATATCACGGTCTGGACAAGAACCTGACACATTAATGAAAAAATTAGAATTTCTATTGACACCCCTAACTGTAACTGTTATGATTACAATATAAACTGTAACTCAAATAAATACATATTTGACGGACAGAGGGGGATCAACATATGAATAGCGAATTTACAATAGCAGTCCATGCACTGGTTTTTTTAAACCATAAAAGAGAGAGCGTATCCAGCGACAAGCTGGCGGCCAATATCTGTACGAATCCGGCCAGAGTGCGCAAGATCATGGGAAAGCTGAAAAAGAACGGACTCATTTCTACCAAAGAAGGCGTGGTGGGAGGATATTTATTTGACCTGGATCCATCCAAAGTAACTTTGAAAGACATCAGCAGTGCTCTGGATGTACAGTTTGTTTCATCCTCATGGCGCAGCGGCGACAGCAACCTGCCCTGCCTGGTAGCTTCCGGCATGGCAGGCATCATGGATGACATTTACGGAAAACTAGATGATCTGTGCAGGGACTATTTAAAACAGGTAACCATCGAGACCATTGATCAGAAGATTTTTGGCCCATCCACAGTAAAGGAGAATAAAGTATGAAAAAATATGACGCAGTGATCATTGGTTTTGGAAAAGGCGGAAAGACATTGGCAGGAACATTGGCGGCCAGCGGAAAGAAAACAGCACTCATTGAGAAGGATAACAAAATGTACGGAGGAACCTGCATCAACGTGGGCTGTATCCCTTCTAAGTCTTTTGTAACAAGTGCAGCTTTTTCTGCCAAACTTGATTCTTCCTTTGAAGAAAAGGCAAAGCTTTATAAAGAAGCCGTGGCAAAGAAAACAAAACTTACGGATGCACTCAGGAATAAAAATTACCATAAGGTCGCTGACCTTGAAAATGCAGATGTCTATAACGGTGAGGCATCCTTTGTGGACAGCCGCCATGTAAAAGTAGTCCTGCAGGATGAGACGATGGAACTGGAGGCAGAACAGATCTTTATTAACACCGGGGCAAGTCCCTTTATTCCGCCGATCGAAGGCCTGTCTGACAGCAGCCATGTTTACATCAGCGAGACTATGCTCTCCCTGGATGAGCTGCCAAGACAGCTGGTCATCATCGGAGGCGGGTATATTGGCATGGAGTTTGCATCCATTTACCGGAATTTCGGTTCTGAAGTGACGGTCATCCAGGACGGCGGTGTGTTTCTTCCGAGAGAAGACCGGGATATTGCAGACGCTGTCGCTGCAAGCCTAAAAGAGCGCGGTGTAAAACTTCTGCTTTCTACTAAGATCAATTCAGTTCACGACAGCGACCAAAAGGCCGTTGTATCTGTGGAAACACCGGACGGTCCAAAGGAAATCTCAGCGGATGCTGTTTTAATCGCCACAGGCCGCCGTCCCAATGTAAAAGACCTGAATCTGGACGCCGCAGGCGTTGAACTGACTCCAAGAAATGCAGTTAAAACAGATGAATTCCTACAGACAACAGCTCCAGGCATCTATGCCATGGGAGATGTAGTGGGTGGTCTTCAGTTTACTTATATATCATTGGATGATTTTCGTATCGTAAAATCACAGATCCTTGGCGACAAAGAACGCACCATTAATAACCGGGGTGCCGTGCCGTACAGCGTCTTTTTAGATCCACCATTTTCCAGAGTAGGCTTGAGTGAGACAGAAGCTGTACAGCAGGGTTATGAGATCAAAATTACAAAACTCCCTGCAGCCGCAATCCCGAAAGCCAATGTGCTCGGACAGACAACTGGGCTTCTGAAAGCTGTGATCGATGCCAAAACCAACCAGATTCTGGGCGCACATCTTTTCTGCGCCGAATCTCATGAAATGATTAACCTGATCAAGCTCGCCATGGATGCCCATCTTTCGTACACTGTACTGAGAGATACCATTTATACGCATCCGACCATGAGTGAGGCATTCAACGACTTATTTAATATCTAGGAGAATTTATGCAGTATTTGATTTCATTTTTAGAAGGAATCGTAACCTTCATTTCACCGTGTCTTCTGCCGATGCTCCCCATCTACATCTCGTATTTCGCAGGTGAGGCCACAGACCGGCCGAGACACAGGGCTCTTTCCAATGCCATAACATTTGTAGCCGGGTTTACCCTCGTATTCATCCTTCTGGGTGCCTTCGCAGGCACTCTTGGAAGTCTGCTGACCTCGCATAAAACCATTGTAAACATTGTTACTGGGCTGGTCGTGATTGTTTTTGGGCTGAATTTTATTGGAGTTTTTAACATAGGCTTGTTAAACAAGACAAAACGCAGCCAGATGGAAGTGAAAAAACATTCTCTTGCCTCATCGTTTTTATTCGGCATTGTGTTTTCCATCGGATGGACACCGTGTGTAGGTGCATTCCTGGGTTCCGCCCTGATGATGGCATCCCAGCAGGGTTCCGCGGCCAAGGGCATCCTTATGCTGTTCGTCTACTCTATGGGCCTCGGTATCCCGTTCATCATCAGCGCCGTTATCATTGAGCGTCTCATGACCGCGTTCGGGTGGATCAAAGCACACTACGGCATTATTACAAAAATATCCGGTATTCTGCTTATTATCGTGGGCTTCATGATGATGTTTGGAATGATGGACCGCTTTTTATCAATCTTGACATTTTAGGAGGAATCTATGAAACAAAGAACAAAACTGATCGGGATCATCGTCATACTTATCCTACTTTTAGCCGGAGCTTTTATCCTTTACCAGAACCTCAGCAAAAAATATACGGCAAATGTATCAACTGAGGAGACTTCTTCCGATGAAGATACCGAAAAACAAGAGGCTGTCACAGCGCCAGATTTCACTGCCGAAAATGCCAAGGGAAAATCCGTCAGCTTTTTTTCTCTGACTGGCAAGAAACCCATTGTCTTAAACTTCTGGGCCAGCTGGTGTCCTCCGTGCAAACAAGAGATGCCGGGCTTTGAGGCCATGTATAAGAAATATTCTGACAAAGTTGATTTTTTTATGGTAAACATGACAGACGGCGCAAGGGAAACCAAGAAAAAAGCTTCCTCCTTTATCAAAAACCAGGGATATACCTTCCCTGTTTACTATGATACCGAACAGGAAGCCGCCTATAACTATCAGGCCGAGTCCCTGCCCACAACTTATTTTGTCAACCGGGACGGAGAGATCGTCTCCGGGGCAAGAGGTGCCATGGAGGAAAGTACTTTGGAATCAGAGATTAAAAAACTGATTAAGGAATAATAAAAAGGAGAGAAGCTGCCCGTTGTCAGTTTCTCTCCTTTCCCTATTCTAAATAATTACCTTACAGCCCATGGCTTCTCCCAGCAGCTTGATCTCATCCAGGAAAATACAGTGTTTGATCTCTTTTTTCAACACCTGCTCCTGAAAATCCAGGAAATCAATCCAGCGTACAGACTCCACTTCCTCTTTCTGCAGACGGAATTCTCCTTCTGCAAGTTCCGTCTCATATACATAAATTGCACTCAGCTCATGGTTGTGAAATGGCCTTCCATGAAAAACATCCTTAACCACGGAATCCCTCATTCCTATGAGTTTAAGTTCTTCAGGCTCTGCCGTCACTCCCAACTCCTCGTAAAGTTCCCGCACCGCAGTGTCCAGATAATCATCTCCCGCAGCCATATGACCGGCAGAGGACACATCATAGTATCCCGGAAATGCATCTTTTTGGGCGCTGCGCTTCTGGAGCAGGACATCAAGGCCGTCCTTTTTCCGACGCACCAGCCAGATATGGGAAGTCCCATGCAGATCCCCGCTCCTGTGCACAATGGACCTCTCCTTGACCACTCCGGTTCTTTCCCCGTCTGAGGTGAGGATGTCAAAAAGCTCCATATCTTTGCCGTTTAAACATGCCTGCTTCAGCCGGTCCCCTTCATACACGAGCTTCAGGGAAAAGAAGGGTTCCTTCTCGGCCAGCAAATGAAAAAAGATCTTGTCACCTTCCCATAAGTTCAGGTTCATAATCTCCTTCTTATCCACCCATTCTAAAATACCTTCATTGCAAGAGATCATATCCCCTTCAAATCCATCGGCCGTAAACAGACTGATATATTCCATAGGCCAGTCATCGCAAAGAAAGGTAAGAATCCCCCTGAATTGAAAGGAGGTAAGCTTAAGTCCCGTTTCTTCCCTCACTTCTCTTAACAGACAGTCCTCAGGGCTCTCCCCATATTCAAAATGTCCGCCTACACCGATCCACTTGTCTTTGTTCACATCATGCTTTTTCACTGTCCGGTGCAGCATCAGATATTGATCATCCTGTTCTATATAACATAGTGTTGAAAATTTAATCTGGCTCATCTTTCATCCATCCTGTTTTAAATACTTAGATACAACGGAATTCCGCTCCGTTTCCTAATTCCCAGTAACCTGCTTTTCCTGTTCCCAGCTCAAAATGAAGCTTGGCGATACCCATATCGATCTCCTCAAAACCATTATTTACTTCCACGCAGGCTCTCAGCTTCCCATCCTGCCAAAGAAATTCTACGGGCTGTCTATTCATAGCGGAAGGCGCCTTTACCACAGCCTCCATTCCCTTCATGATCCAGTCTGGTACCTTCTCATCCGCTTTAAGCATCTGTTCTGCTTTTTTTCCCTTTTTCTTAACAAAGGATGAGATCATCTTTTCTTTGGTCCTTTTATCTGTTTCCACATATCCTATGGTGATGACCGCCTCCAGGCTCTCATCCCGCTCCAGACTGCATACACAGCTCTCCTTTTTGTATGTACCTCCGACCCAGCACGTCCCAAGACCGGCAGCCGTAGCCAGCAGCACCAGCTTCTCACCAAAATAGCCCAGTTTCTCCTTCAGGTCCGGATCATCCTTTTTCCCAGCCATCGCAATAAAACCATGAACATTTTTGAACATGCCATAACTCATTTTTATTTTTGATATGTTGCCCTCATCTGTGATGAGCTGCAAATGAAGTCCCTGTTCCGTGTTGATCTCCCGAATCATCTGAAACAAGGGCTTGGCGTCTTTTTCCCTTAGGTATTCCGGAAGATAGGTTCTTCTAGAACATCTCTGGTTTATCGCTTCTCTTGTATTCATTTCTGCCTCCTTATGTTCGCTCTGATCAAATCATAGCTCTCCCCAATCATCCGTTTTATATCTTCGTCCGGTACGGAACCGTCAAGGATGATGGAATTCCAATACTTTTTATTCATATGATAGGCCGGCACAATAGAATCGTAAGTCTCTCTCCATACCAAGATCCACTCCGGATCACACTTTATATTGACCCAAATATGCCCTTCCCGTTCAAAGATAAAAGCAAATGTCTTTTTATTTGCCTCATGCCGCATCAGCGTCCAGTTGCTGTCATGAAACGGATAGTCCTCGTAAACCTGCTTCAGGGACTTGCAAAATTCAATCACTTCTTTTCTTGTCCGCATACCCCGGTCTCCTTTCCGTAGTCTTTTTATTATAACACTGATCTCTGGTTTTTGCCCAGAAAAAGAGGAAACAGACAGCGGTCTGCTGTCTGTTTGGTAAGTTTTTAATATCTCTGGATCATAAATGCGTTTGTCTGAGGAGGGATACTGGCAGTCATAAAATCAGCATGCTCTACGCGCACCCGGTCGCCCTGCCTTAAGTCCCGCAGCCGGATCCTGCTGCCCCGGCGGTCTAGGAGCGCAGTGTCTTCTGTGACCACAAAACGGATCTGACTCTCAGGCTTTCCTGGTACTCCTGTATATAGAAAATTATTGTGTAGATCAACCGCAGCCACTCTTCCGTCAGTGACCGCTATTCCACAGGGGCTGCTCTTTACAATAATCCTATAGGCTCTGGTCTGAGGCGGGATACTTCTTGTCATCGACACAGAGATCCATGCGTCAATTCTCATACCTTCCCTCAGATCCCTGGAAGTGATTCTTTTCCCGTCATTGCATTGAATTAATGTATGGTCATCTGCGATCAATATGACAACGGACTGTTTCTTCTTACTTTGTGGAAGAAAGCACACTGTTTTCACATAATCCACAGTCCCGGCCCGCATGATATGTTCTATCGTGCCGCCCTGGATCTTTATGCTTTCTTCCTGATCAGGATCCCATATATTTTCACAAAAGCTCATGCTAATACGATTCCTTTTTCTTTTATATTATGCAAAAATATAAAATTGTGAAATTATTTACTGTATTTTCCTGAAAAGTGCTTCTTCAGAAACACTTTTGCACTTTTTTGATCCTGTATGTTTAATTTTGCATCTGTAAAATACTCTATGGCATCCTTCCAGTCCTTCATACTGAACTTATCTGCGTCTACTTTGTCCAGCATCCGGCTGATCTCTCTGTTTTTTGTCCCATCCCGTAGTTCCGAAAGATATGCACATCCACTTTTTTCTGCTAAAAAATCTAACAGTCCCTGTTCTGCCATACATTATATCCTCCCATCCTCTGCTCACATATATTATTGTACAAAAAGTACGCCTGGTGATTAAAGCAGACTTTTTTCCAAACATATGCTATAATTTGTTGCAAAAGCGGAATTCCTCGGAATTCTGGGTTTTCTTATAGATCGTTATGTAATTTATTCGCCGCGGAAAAAAGTCTACGTTTTTCACCAGGCACAGATACTAGTACAGGTGTCAGACCGTAATCTGGGATGCCCATTTTTTAAAGGTATTATGATCTACCTCAAGCCTTCTTGCCGCCTCTCGAAGACTGATTTTTTTCTTTTTCCATTTTTCGTAGATTTCTAAGAAATCTTCTGGCACATCTTTGGCAGGACGTCCAAAGCGCACACCCTTTGCTTTTGCCGCCGTAATGCCTTCTCTTTGCCTTTGTTTGATGTTTTCCCGTTCTGTCTGGGCCACATAAGAAAGAATCTGCAGGACCAGATCCGCGATAAACGTTCCGGTCAGGTCTTTATCCTTTTTTCTAGTGTCCAGTAACGGAAAATCCACAACAACAATATCTGCTTTTTTCTTTTTAGTTATAATCCTCCACTGTTCAATGATCTCTGTGTAATCCCTGCCCAGACGGTCAATGGATTTGATATACAGAACATCACCGGCTCTCATCCTTTTAACCATCCGCTTGTAATTAGGCCGGTTAAAGTCTTTGCCAGAAAGCTTATCAATGAACAGATTGTTTTTGGGTATCTTCAGCTTTTCCATGACGACCATCTGCCGATCAATATTCTGGTCTCTGGCAGACACCCTGACATAGCCAAAAATACGCTGTTTTCTTGGTTCCATAGTTTCATTCCCTCCTGTGATTTCTAAGATTATAAATCCACTCCTATAAAGTATCACACGGAAGGCTTGATTTTATGAGTTATGATAAAATCAAGTGTTGAGATATGACTTGTATACCGTATCAAAAATATGCTGTTTCATATACTCAAAATCTTCCGGAGAAGACTTGGAGGGATATGTCATATTCTTCAGCAGCAGAGGCTCGTGGCCCTTCTGCAGATCCGGCTGTATATAATCAAAATCGTTGAGATAGAACCCGGACCTTTCATAAAATCCGATCCTCCGCTTTGCAAGCTCTGTTACCGGCGCTTCTACTTCAAGAAATACCGTTTTCCCCACAGACTGTAAATAATCTTTCAACAGTCTGCCTCCCAGGCCGTTTCCCCTCAAAGAAGAGTCCACCGCAAAATGTTCGATAAAATCAAAGGTCTCAAATACCCACACAGCCAAAAGACCGTGCACCTCCTCTTCCTTTTTTGCAGTGTAAAGCTGATATCCTGGATGTCCCAGCAGACTTCTCTGGCCTGTCTCATTTCTTATCTCGCTTGGAGGAAATGCCTCCGTCATTAACCTATAGACTTTAGAAAAATCTCTGCTGCCCGTTCTTTCCCACTTATATTGATGTTCCAATTTTAAACCTCCTGTTTCAACCTGATCTTAATGTCTTTTTCTCCACTTTGCGTAGAGATGATAGTTCTTCTGCCTATTCTTTGGAATAACGCGGATCCGCCTGGTACATTTTTTATTTGTGAACCAGCCTTTGAACCTGTATCCTTTTCTTACCGGATTTTTGAGTGTCACTTTCGTTTTAAAGTAACGGATCAAGTTACCGGCTGAGTTTTTGCCCCTTTTTAAATGATAATGAATGGAATTCCCTATCCGTGCAGGGCTGTATGACCCATAGACCCTGCTTCCCATGGAGTCATATCTGTAACCCCTAACTTTTACATAATAGCCTTTGTTAGACTGAAGTCCTGTCAATGTCTTGGCAGCGGCTTTGGTCCTCACTGTTTTGTCTTTGGATGAAAAGTCATGCCCTCTGGAGCAGACAATCTCATATCCTGAAATATGGCTAAGCCTTGAGTAATTCACTGTTAACTTCCCTGAAACCGGATTTCTTAAGGAAGTAATGGCAGGCCTTGAAACTTTTATTTTGCTCCACTTTGCGTAAGCAGTATAATTCTTCTTCATCTCTATGGAACGCAGAGGAATCCTAAACCTCTTGTCTGCATACCAGCCCCTAAATTCATATCCCCTTCTATAAGGTTTTTTAAGAGAAAACCCAGCCTTTGTAAACGAAGCGGGATTATTTTTGCTGTTCGTTCCTCCGTTTAGGACATAGAATATTTGATAGTGTCTCTGAAGAACGGTGATTCGGCAGGAAGCTTGTTTTGACCCGTCACTCAAAGCTTTGACTGTCAGATCAGCCTGCCCTGGCTTTCGGGCAGTGACATTCCCATATGCGTCCACACTTGCAACCTCTGCATTGGACGATGTCCAGTCCACAGCATAAATATCCTGTGCAGCCACCGGCATAAATACTGCCTTTAGAGAAGTCTTTTCCCCCGGATATAATGAAACAGAGGCGGGATTTACTTTTAGTGAATCCAGTCCTGCCCGTAGCACGGCGGAAAAACAGCTCCCATTATTCTGTATGATAAAATAATATCCTTTTTCCGTTTTCGCATGAATGGAATCAATTCTTTTACATACCAGATACTCCCCGGTCTTGGTTTTTCCGTTATCCTGCCGGATCTCAAGCAGTATCCCTGGATCAAAGCTGTCCGCCGTGATCTTTTTTCCGCTTAAAAGGCTCAATGACACGTCCGTACCGGTCCTTGTTATCTTCCCTGCCTGGATATTCCCATTGACCACAAAATCCCGGCATATGGATGTGAGATTTAGCGTCTGGATATTCCGGATTCCCTGACCGACGGTTACTGTATGGCCGGCATCAGATGAAACTGAGCACAGATCCCATCCGTCAGCCTTACCGATCGTGCCCCCGTTTAACTCCAGCTTCCCTTTCTGTCCGGAGTCTTTTACACTTCCAAAGGAGCCGTCTGCAATCTGAAGAATATCAGCGCCCTCATAGAGAATGTCTGGTTTTCCTTTTATTTTAACGTTATTTAAAAATGCGGCATATGTATCTTTGATCTTTATAGGTTCTAGCGAAACACTTTCTTCAAAGTCCAGGCAGATCTCCTGAAACACCGTATGAGATGTAAGAATTAATGATTTTGAAAACGCCAGCCCGCCGTTTCCATTTCCCTTTATATAAATCCTTTTTGAACCAATTGTTAAGTCTCCCGGCACAGAGACTGTACCTTTTACTAGGATATCGACACTGTCCGCTGGGATTGTCCCTGCCCTATCCAATGCCCTCTCCATTGTACGGCAGGCACTTGTCTCAGCCTCTCCGTCATTACCATCATTTCCTTGAACCCCGTCAACATAAATCTTTCCTCGGTCTGTGTCTGATGCCGGACATACCTCTAAATCCCTATTTTCAGAACCCAGCACCTGTTTTAAAAAAAGTGGTGAAACCAACAGCGCTGCTGACAACAGTACCCAGGTTAATCCCTGCATTATTCTTTTATTCATACAAATCCCCATTCCCGCAAAAACGCGACATATTGTCCCCCGACAAGTTCTTTAAAATCAAAAAATATATCTAACTGTTTACTTTTATTTTATTACAAAATCAATCAAATTTATACAGCTGTTTGTAATTAGAATATGATCATCATTGTTTGGGATACTAAAGAAGTAACAAATATTAAAGGAGGCATTACAATGGCAAATTTATCTATGTTAGATTTACAGAATCTCAGGCACTTAATCGGCGGCTTTGATACTACACATTGCAAAATGCAGGCTTATGCCGAAGCAGCAACGGATCCTTCCGTAAAAAAATATTTTAAGGATTCCGCTCAGTCAGCACTGGACAGCAAACAAAAATTAATGCAGTTCTTAAAGTAAGGAGGAGACAAAATGTTAGATGAAAAAACAATGGTAGCGGATACCCTTGCAAGCGTAAACGGCGAATTAACACGCTACGGAGAAATGATCGCACAGTCAGAAAACCCTGAATTAAAACAGACATTAAAACAGATGAGAAATCAGTGTGAGATGTCCCAGGAAGATCTTTATCAAATCGCAAGGGACCATCACTATTATGTTCCAGCAGCACCTGCTACAAAAGAAGAAGTTGAACACGTGAAATCCCTGTTCCCTCAGGATAAAATGTTTTAATTAATTGATCAAAAAAGAAGAGGTGTCCAAGAAATTAATTTTTGGACATCTCTTTTTTTCTTTAAATAACATTCCAGGCTCTGTCCCCATTCGGCCTATCTCTGCATATACTGAATATAACATTGATAAGAAAAAGCAGGTGATAATTTTGAGACCCGTCTCCAACCAGTCTGAGCTGCTTGACGCTGTGGCCTCCGAAGAACCCCAGGTCCAGGCTGTCTCGGCTTTCACTGTTTCCACCCAGATCATGATTCACCATTCCATGACGCTTAGCGGTTTGTCCGGTGATAAGCCCCTCTCTCTTTATAAAGACGCTTCCTTCCCTTCCTCTATGTTTCATGTGGCCGAAGGAGGCAGTCTCACCCTTCAAGACATCACACTGGACGGCCAAAAAAAGCTTCATTCTTGTAAAGATCCAGCGAACAGACCCTTAATTTTAGTCTCCGGGGGCACACTGCGCCTGAAATCCGGTGCGGTTCTTCAAGACAATGTTTCCTATACAGAGGGCGGCGGAGTCTGTTTCTCCTGGAACAGCTCCCATGCAAATGAATTTCTCATGACAGACAATGCGCAGATCTGCGGCTGTTCTTCCAGGATCTGCGGCGGAGCTGTCATGGCCGCCGCCGGACATCCCAAAGATCATTTCTCCATCCAAGGCAGTTCATTGATCGCTCACAACACGGCGGCACACGGTGCGGGGATTTATCTGCGTTCCTACAAAAAACAAATCGGCAGTACTTTGACCATTTCCGGCTCAGCCTCCATAGAGAACAACACGGCCCTCGGTTTCGGTGGAGGCATTAATTTCTCGGGATTCCGGGAAGATCAGGGCTCTGCCTCTGCCCTCACTGTTTCAGGGAAGGTCCGCATTTCAAAGAATTCTTCTTCTTACGGAGGCGGTATCTTCTTTCATGCCTCCAACGATGAGGACCAGCTGGATATTTTAGACGGTGCCATATTTCATGAGAATAGTGCACAGGAAAACGGAGGCGGCCTCTGTCTAGTATCCGACACAGGCGCCTCCGTCACACTGTCAACAAGTTCTGTATGTAAAAACAACTCCGGCCGAAAAGGCGGCGGACTATTTTTCAGAAATACCTCCGTGGACGCACCCATCCGTCTGGCACTGATGAACGCTGTAATAACAAGTAACCAGGCATCTTCCTGCGGAGGAGGCATTGCTTTCCTTACCGGAAGGAGTGAGTTTTTCTTCCATGTCACAGACAGCAGGATCTCCGGAAACAGTTCGGCTTCTGACGGAGCAGGTATTTTCCTGAGATCATACGGCACCGGTTCTATGAATGTGTCCCAGACTGACCTCTCCCAGAATACCTCTGGAAAATACGGAGGCGGACTGTCCTTCCATTCAGAGGCTGAAGACAAGACCAACAGCCTCTCGCTGTCCTCCACCATCTTTCAGCATAACCAGGCAGAATCAGGCGGGGGATTGTTCCTGCATTCGGAGAAAGGATCTTTGGATACAAATCTATTCGACTGTATTGTGGAGGAGAATACTGCCCTCTCTGAAAATGGCGGCGGTATCTTGTCAAAGGGCCCTGACAATATTGTAAGCTTGAGAGGTACTACCGTGATTTCCCAGAACTTTGCCATGAAAGAAGGTACTGGTGTTTATCTTGGAAATGGCAGTTCTCTGGTCCTTGATGGAGGACAGAACCTTTATGACAGCATCTTCCTCCAAGATAAATCTTCACTGCTCTATCTGCAGACCGCCCTTCACCCCAACGCCTGCATCCGCCTGGAGGCCTCTGGGTATATTGCCCCTGACAAACAAAAAGCCCCGGTCACCATCGGTGCCTCTGTCTCTGGATATTTTGGACTGCAACCCTCGGACGTCGAAAAATTTCGTATGCCTTCCCATGGATTCCATGGCTGGGAATTCAGTCTGAACTCCGACCGCACACTGATTCTTCTGGCACCCGCGCAATATAAAATCCGTTATGAAAACCTGATGGGCGCAGGCAACCCCAATCCAGTATCATATACAGCCGATTCTCCTGACCTGGTTTTGAATCCTCCCGGAAATCTTCCAGGCACTTCCTTTCTTGGATGGTATGATGATCCATTCAACGGTGAACAGATCGAGATCATCCCTCACGGAAGCACAGAACACCACACCCTCTATGCCAGATGGAAGCCTGAAACTACAGGGTCCAATACAGTAAGCACCTCCAGAAAACGTTTCCCTTTATCCCTGTTAAAGCGTAACTCTTAGAATTATCTGTGTACAAAAGGGAGTAAATCAAAATACGATTTACTCCCTTTTATATTGTTGTTTATTCTCTGTAAATTGTGTATCCGTTTTTCCCTCTCTGTTTTGTCTCGTAGAGAGCCGCATCCGCATTTTTGTATAGTGACACAAAGTCCATACCGTCCCTAGGCGCAATGGAGATACCGATGCTCACTGACATCTTCCAGCTGGACACTCCATCTGTGAAGGTTCTGTCCAGGTCAGCGGCTATGTTTTCTGCCTTAGCCTCCACAGATCCCATGTCCTCCACCGGGATAAAAGCCGCAAATTCATCGCCGCCAATCCGGCCCAGAATATCATTCTCACGGAAATGTCTGCGTATGACTGTGGTAAATTCTTTAATGGCCATATCGCCAAAAACATGCCCATACTGGTCATTTGCCTGCTTAAAATTATCAATATCAAAAATGAAGAATGAATACTTTGCATCTTTATTTTGCGTAAGAAGCTTTTCTATGCACCGCTCGGTGGCCTTTCTTGTATGAAAACCCGTCATCTCGTCGGTCTCCGCCATCTTTGTCATCTGCAGAGCCCTGCGCTTATCCTCATCTATGTTCTTTCGGTAAGTGAACATATGGATACACCGGTCTTCTGAAGATAAAAATGTATAGGCATCGATCCTCATCCAATAGTACTGAGATCCGTCCTCCGATATCATAAAATCATACTGAAGATGATAATTTCCTTTTCCATACTCTCTCAGAACATTTTCCGGGGTGAAGGTATTGACATAACCTTCCCTAAATTCCTCTTTGATCTGTTTTTCGGCGATCACTCTAAGCCCCTGGTCATAGGGTATGTCTCCTGCTCCCAGGCTCTCAAAATACCGCTCGGTACTTTTTCCTGCCGGACAGTTCTTTGAGATGTTTAACTCATAGATATTTTCATAAAGCTGTTCCGTCACATTTTTAAACAGTGTCTGTTTTTCGTTCATCAGATGGGTCAACTGTTTATTAAAGTTCTTAATCACCGATGTAATGATAAATAAAACGGCTAGAATGATAAGCACGATCATAAGCACAGATCGATAAATCTCCTGCTTCATGTCATCGATCAGCCTGCCTGTCTTCTGTTCTATGATCAGATGCCAGGACAGTTCCGGTATATACCGGGTGGAAATAAAGCTTTTTCCACTGCCGTCCGTAGACTGTCCAGTCCAGATGTTCAGATCCGAATTCTCTTTTTTCCAGCTGAGAATCTCTTTTCTGTTTACTTCATCTCCGCACTCTTTAAACCAATCCTTTTTTTCATAGCCTGTGTATGCAGTTGAGATCTGAATCATCCCTTCATCGTCAATGAAATAAGCTTCCATGTCGGACTCTTTTTCATACTTCTGAAGAATCTTTTTGAGAGAATCCACCCTCATTCCCACACCAACTACGCCAATGACGTTTCCGCTTCTGTCTTTTATTTTACAGTTGATAAAAACAGTGATCTTATTATCCGCACCTTTGACCTGGTCATTATCAACCTTTAAGGTATATTCACGTTTACTTTCCAGCACATCATAATACCATTTGTCTTCCGGATCACTCTTATAAAGCGTCCGATCAAGCCCATTAAAATTATAATAGTGCCTTGACGCTGCAGAAACTAAAAAAACAGAGTCATAGTGATACTTCTCCTGATAAGCCCGCAGATACTCTCTTGTCCTTTTTTCATAGCTGCTACCTGTCCTGGAGGCCTCTTCTGACAGATGTTCTGTCAATAAGCTGTCGTGTGCCATAGTCAATGAGACATCCACCGGTTTTGCAAAGAGAGCTCTCATCTGATAATAAATACCCTCTGACGTAAGAGCCGATACCTGTTCAATATTGTCCAGAGATGCCTTATAATTGGCCTTATAGCTGAATATAGAAGTAAGCAGAAAGCCGATGATCAAAATAATACTGACCGCGGCATTGGTCTTCAGCAGCTTAGTATTCTTCATGCAGGCTTCCTCCTTTCTCCCCGTCATTTTATTGTTGTGCTAAACCCCTGCTTTTGCACAGATATCCCGCAGGCAGCATATTTCACAGTGGGGTGCAGTCCTGGCCGTACAGACATCCCTTCCAAGGAATACCAGCCTGTGGCAGAAATCGCTGCCCTCCTCAGGCGGAATGATCTCCCAGAGGGCCATTTCTACCTTTTTGGGATCCTTGATCTGGTCCACCAGGCCCATGCGATTTACCAGGCGGATACAGTGAGTGTCCGTGACAATGGCCGGCTCACCGAAAACATCCCCCATTACCAGATTAGCACTTTTCCGTCCAACACCCGGCAGCTTCAACAAATCCTTGAAGTTATCCGGGATCTTTCCGTCATATTCATCTCTAAGAATCTTCATACACGCACTGATATCCCTTGCCTTGCTCCGCCCAAGCCCACAGGGCCTTACAATTTCCTCAATATCCTTTACATCGGCTTCCGCCAGTGCATTCACATCGGGATATTTCTCATACAGGTCCTGTACTACCACATTTACCCTGGCATCTGTGCATTGTGCCGCCAGACGTACACTCACCAGCAGTTTCCATGCCTGATCATAGTCTAAGGTACATCCTACATCCGGGTATTCCTCTTTCAGCCTCTGGATGATCTCTAACGCTAATTTCTCTTTTGTCAAACTTCTTCCCCTTTCGTAACTGTTTAAATAAAGCTTCGACATTTATACCATTCAACTTTATTCATCTTCTGCAAAAATAGCCAGATCTTCAAACAATTCATTCTCTTGCAATTTTGTGTTTTCAACACTGCATAAAGGCAGATGTGCAACCGAAAGATATGGCAATAGAAAATCAAGCATGAACTCTTTCTGTAATTCTAGCATATCTCTGTCGTAGCCGCCCGCATTATTTCTATGCCCTTCAATATCCAGGTATAATATACGTTTTTGATTGGGGAACTTCTGTTGAGCGGTATAGATCAGTTTATATAACATCCTCGCTGCTGTCTGAAAATTTTCTTCTGCAAATACTGTATGCTGGATAGCAATACTTTTATCTCTCAATGCATTGATTCTCTCATGGTCCGGACGAATTGGATCTAGGTCGCTAAGCTTGCCCTTGTTTCTTTTTTCCATTACCTCATACCAATGATCTCTCATTTGACGGATTTGTTTTCTTTTAGAGGGATTATCTCCATAAAGGTCATGGCATCTGGAACAAAGCGGCGCTGCATTATTTATTGTATCTTCTCCCCCTTCTTTCTGAGGAATAATATGATGCACTTCCACAAATGGCTCCTGGCAGATTACACATCTAAAGCCTGCTTTTTTCTTTGCTTCTATTTTCACTTTTTCAGAAAAACTCATTGTACTCTTACTCCTGATACTCTGTCTTTTATGTGATTGCTACAGCTTTTTAAAGTTGCACATCGGATACCTTTTCTCCATTGACTATATATCTCCATAACCCCAGATCTCATAGACAGTGTATTCATGGTCAAAATGATATCCAAGTTTTTCAGCCAGTGCCACAGACCATAAATTCTGTGCATCCCAGCTGGGATAGATTCCTCTGTCCATACACTCCAGCAGCAATGCTGCCCCGCAGGCGTATGCAAGCCCTTGTCTCCGGTACTCTTCCTTCGTATCAATCTCGATCTCAATCCCGCCTTGGAAAGATGCATAGGAGGATGCCCCTGCAACAATCTCTTTTTGTCTCAGCACCACGGTCCCCAGACCAAGCCTCTGGTACATTTCATAATCCGGGAATTGGGATACCAGGTCCCTGCTCCAATAATGCCTCCGGCATTCATCGAAGCACTCTTCATCCATCATCCTGACCGTATACTCACTACTTAAGGAATCCACCGCAGTACGGAGCTTCTGCCTGTCAAACACTCCCGGTTCTTTTCTAAACGCATACCTGGCCACAGGCTTAGCTTTATCTTTGTAAACTTCTGTGATTATCGCCGCCCACCCTTTGGACTGAGGCACCATGATCATAAAATCTCCGCTGCACTCATCGGGTTTAAACCGTACAAGCTCTTCATCCGGCCTCCCCGCCAGAAAACAAAAGTCTCCCAGCATGGCCATAGCTGACTCAGGCTGTTGTGCATAATCTGCATAAACACACCCCATAATCCCCTGGAGGCACGACTTTAGTATCCCCTCCGGCCAATCTCCAAACAGCGTCTCTGCTCTTTTACAGTCCTTTAATTTTACCGGCATATCTTCCCCTTCATCTGTCTGTTATCCGTTTATAACCGGTGAGACTACCGGCTTCCCATCCCTGTCCAAAAGCGGTGTCAATCCGCCTGAATAGCCATCTACGTGGTACAGATAATTCACACCAGTTACCCGGTCCACCCATATCTCTGTCACCGTCATTTTTCCCTGTTTATAGATCCTCTTAAATCTGTCATCTGATTTCATCATGACTGTTTCTCCTTTTTTATCTTCTACTTATAATTTATCAGTATAAGTCCGATAATACAACAAGCAATTCCAGCGAACTTAGCAGGCGACAGAATTTCCTTGTAAAACAGGATACCAATCACCAGCAGCACTACCGCGGCGCAGACATTTGCAGCCAGACTTCCCCTGCTGATCTCCCAGCCGCAACGGTACATGAGGAGATAACCAAGCTCAATCCCCACAATGGATATACCCAATATCCAGCTGCTCCAGTTGATCATATGAATGTCCTTTGCCAAAGATCTTTTACCTGTAAAATATACAACCCCGCAGATTGCTGCAGCGATCAGGTATGTCACTGTTAAACATAAAAATGTATTTGCATTGGCAGGAGTACTCTTTGCTGCGTTGTGATAGATCAGATTTGATATGATGACCAGCCCCAGCGGCAGGTAAAAATGAATCCCCATGTTACTCTTCTCCTCCTAGTTCTTTTTTCATAGGAATATGCAGACAGTGTTCCTCCATATAAGATTCACCTCTCACTGTATATCCTGATTTTTCATAAAACTCCTGCACTCTGGCCTGGGCAGACAGATGAATGACCCTTCCCTTTTCCTGACGGATGCTGTCCTCCATAGTTTTCATGATAAATCTCCCAATATTCCTGCCTCTGTATTCCTTCCGTATGGCAACCCGGCCTATGTGGTACACTCCCTCTTCTTCTCCCTGAAAGTAGCGTCCCACAGCGATCGGATAACCCTGGTCGTAGCACACGACATGTACTGCCTTTTTGTCTGTCTCATCAATCTCATTTATAAATCCCTGTTCCCTTACAAACACTTCTTCCCTGATATCTTTTGCGTCGTCAAATAATTCTCTTTTCTTTACAAAAGTTATTTCCATACAAACCTCCCTGATACTGTGTTCCCAGCTTGCTAAAATAAAAAGGCACTCAAAACAGTCTTCTGTTGCAGTGCTGCGTCAGACCTGCGACTGTTTTTCATGCCTTAGAACATCCTTACCCGGTGGAAAGGATATAAGCTGTTATTTTTTTAGTGATTTTATCAGGAACATCAGGGTTTGTCAATATGAAGGCTCAACGTATACTTTACAACCTAGAAACCAAGAGTTCTATACATCCGTTCTTTTCCGGAGAATCGTCACCGCTGCATAATGAAGCACATGAAACTGCGGGGGTGCCGTCTGTTCAAGAAGCCTCATATGCTCTTTTTCAAACGCCGCCACTTCCTGTTCAGGAAAGGATGCACCGATCCCTCTGCAGGCTTTCATCCGCCCGTTCCAGCCCTCTCTCGTAAAAGGCGCTTCCAAGTCAAACACTTCTTCTGACTCCAGCTCAAAATAATCCAGGTATACCTTCGGTATCTGAATGTTATGCCTGGTTTCGTTGCATCCGGTCCATAAGGGATGATATTTCAAAACCAGTTCCTCACTTTTTCCGGCAATCTCATCCTCTTTCGGCAGCCAGGCCATATACAGCACCGCAAAACTTCCATTTTTCTTTAACAGTTCACTAATCTTAGGAGCCAAAACTTCATGGTCAAAATAGGTAAAACACTGGCATGCCGTCACCGCGTCAAATGAGCCGGCCTGAAACAGCACATCCTCCGCAGGAGTACACAAAAACCTAATATCCATATCTTTTTCTGCCGCAAGCTCTCTGGCATGGTCAATCTGCTGTTCAGAGATATCAATCCCTGTAAAGTTTGCTCCATGAGAATATAAATTCCTCGGGATAACCCCAGTACCTGTGCCTATGTCAAGGACATCCTGTCCGGCAGTGCAGATCCCCCGGTCCAGCAGTCTCTGATAAAACTCCTGCGGATAAATATCCCTGTATCTGGCATAGTCCCCGGATGTACGCCCCCAATCAAAACCAGTTCCTCTGTCAATCTCTTTTTTCTGAATCATATGGCCTCCCTTCGTTCCCTTTATTCACATTTTTCGTACACCAAATTCATCATTCCATGGATATTATCTGCGATTTTATCAACCAACGGTCTCTTTGTCAATGCAGCTGTCCATATGACTTCTTTTATGTTCTTCCTTTCGAATCCATTTCTATGTTAGACCCAGTCGTGATTATATGTTAAAATATTAGATAAATATTAAGAATTTTGTAAATGATTTCATTCATCCAGGGGGGATATTGTAATGAATACTGTTGAGTGGTGTAAAAAGCGGCGGTGGGGCGTTGTTATTTTTTTGATCGTCAATATATTGGCTGTGACTGTTATATGTAAAAGGGAATCTCAGTATGTAGCAAAAAGTTTGTCTGAGCACGCGAATCATTCCCAGGCTCAGGCAGAAGAGGTCATGGAAAATTACAGCCACTCCTTTCAATTATTTTCACAGCTGCTGTCAAGGGAGATCCAAAATAACCCGAATCCCAATGATATTTGGAATTATCTGAAAGGTATTGACTCTAAGATGAAGGACATTGAAGGTGATACTTTTGACGGTCTTTACATGTATTATAAGGGGCGCTACCTCTACAGCTGGGATACACCTTATTCAGAATATGAAAGCACTGGCTACAAGGCCACCGAACGTCCATGGTATAAAGATGCAGTATCCGGCAAAGGAAAGGTTGTCTTTACTCCTCCGTATATGAGTTATGCCAATCACTATATCCTCTCCACCATTTCACAGCTTCAGCCAGACCAGAAAACCGTATTCGCTTATGATATTAAAATGGGGGATATCCAGGATCTTGTCTCCTCTCTAAAAGAATATGACAGCGAACAGCTGATGATATTTGACAACAAAGGAACTGTGATTGGAAGCAGCAATGCCGACTACTTGGGCGGAGATTTTTATGCCGATTTAGATGAGACCAAGGCTGTCTATCAAAAGGCTTTGAAGGCCTTTAAAGATGCCGGGGATATGAAAGAGGAAGAGCGCTCAAAACTCAAAGACCAGCTGGACTCTGCATCTGCATTTTATACCTTTCAGAAAGACTTTGATAAGGAATTCTCGAAGCTGAAAGGCCAGACCTCCAAAGTCCATACTTTGAAAATCAAGAACAAAAGTTATTATGGTTATCTGCTGAAGGGAAAGGATTATAACTTTATGATTCTTGTCCCGGTTTCTTCTATGCTGAAAAGTACCGTTCAAATATGGCTGCTTCCTCTTCTTGCACTGGAGCTTTTGCTTATTTATATTCTGGGACGCATCAGTAAAGGCCAGAAAAACCGTGAGCTGCACGCAGCCTATGTGGACCTGGGCCAGACCCAGAAACGACTGGAGATTGCTTTATCCGCTGCCCAGAAAGCGGCTGCCATCGATGATCTCACCGGAATGATGAATTTTAAGTCATTCCGAAAAGGCGTCACAGATCTGATAGAGGAAATGGACCCGGATGAGCGCGGAATCCTTATTATGATCGACGGTGACCGCTTCAAATCAGTCAACGACAATTACGGCCATTCTGTCGGTGACGAAGTCATTAAGCTGTCCGCCCAGATGATCATTGGACGTATCCGAACCATAGATTTGGCATCACGTCTGCACGGGGATGAATTTGCGATCTTTGTATCCAGGACAGAGGACTATTCCGTAGCAAAAAAGATCATGGATGATATCAATGTGTCACTGGCGAAAGAGGCGGCCCGGAGAAATATGCCTTCCATCACTATGTCCGCCGGAGCTGTTGTGGCAAAACACGGAGACACCTATGTGAACCTTGCCAAGGCAGCAGATGAGGCTCTCTATGAAGCTAAGGTAACCCACAACGGAGGCTTTGCGGGCGTCCCTAAAAAATAAGAGAACAAAGTGGGTAAGTCCACTTCAACACCCAAACCCCTCATTCTTTGAGGGGCTTAGCAACTTTGAGCGCCAAATGCGATTTGACGTAGTCAAATAGTTTCCTCACGCATTTGTGTGCATAATGCCCGCAGGGCTTGCTTATTCCACAGGGAGGTTCGCAGAACTTTCCTATGGAATCAGAAAAAGGCAGAGAGAAGCGTTTGGTTCTTCTCTCTGCCTTATGTAATATCTATTTCTTTTTCCGTGGCTTTTTCTTCAGTTTCAGTACGATCTGCCTCTGTGCTGCCTTATCCTGAAATAACTTTACCGCTGTGGCCGCTCTTTCTTTCAGGTTTTCTTCTCCCGGCTTTATGTCACGATGAAGCTCCTCCATCACTGCCTCAACCTCTTCCAGTTCCAGCATATTCACCGCTGTACAATAAAAACTTTTCCTGCGCCCGTCATTATAATTGTCTAAAAGCTCATGTAAGATCTCTGCCTTCTTCTTTTGTTCCTCATTATAAAGATCCATCCCTTTTTCCCTGGCCCTTTTAAAGTCAATCTGCCGTTTCTGGTGTGTGATAAATGAATCATACTCATCAATGCCTTCATATTTTTCACAGGGATAGCTCCCGCACTGGAAGCAGTATTCTATCTTCCCCCGCTCTATACTGCATTTCGCGATTTTGCAGGACTGGTTTCCAGCTCCTCCTCCGCAGCCAGGACAGTACCCGTCTATCTTCATGGAACATAACCCGCAGTTTAAACCACAGAGGGAAAACATCAGGTTTTCTCTGTTAAAGTCTTTCATAGTTCTGCCTCCGTACAGTATTGATTTAATATATGGCACAGCTTTTCATAATCAATAGGTTTTGAAATATGATCGTTCATGCCTGCCGCCAATGCCTTATTTACATCTTCCGTAAACGCATCCGCCGAACAGGCAATGATAGGAATCTTCCTGGCTTGGGAATGTCCGCATGTCCTGATTCTGCGGGCTGCCTCATAACCGTCCATCACAGGCATCTGGATATCCATCAAGATCAATTGGTATGTTCCATCCGGAGACTTCTCAAAAATGTCCAACGCCTCCCGGCCATTTTCTGCACATATGATATTTAAACCGGTGTCCTTAAGTATTTCTTTTACGATTTCCCGATTCATCTCATTGTCTTCCGCCAAAATCATACTCATGCCCGAAAATATATCCTCACCAGAATTTTTTATCTTTCTGGTCTGATCTGCACCTGTATTTTCAACAGACGTCTCTGTGTCTGCAATTTGAAATGACAGTCCTACGGTAAAAATACTGCCTTTCCCTTCCTCACTCTGCACATGGATGGTTCCGTTCATCATATTGACCAGGTTATTTGTGATGGAAAGACCGAGCCCGGTTCCTCCATAAAGCTTTGCGGTGCCGGCATCCTGTTGTTCAAACGGCGTGAAGATCCGTTGCTTATATTCTTTTGTCATTCCAATTCCAGTATCTTGAATTCGGAACTGAAGGTGCGCCCGGCCTTCGATCACTGCCTTCTGAGAAACCTCCAATTCTACCTTTCCTCCGGCAGATGTAAATTTCACTGCATTGGACAACAGATTCATTAATATCTGATTAACCCTGAGCCGGTCGCCGACCAGTAAACTATTGGTGATCCCCTCCACCTTCATTCCAAACTCAAGCTCCTTTTGCCTTGCCTGACTTTCAAAAATCGCAGCCGTCTCTGTCAGCAGTTCCTGTATATTAAAAACCGCGTTTTCCAATTTTATCTTACCACTTTCAATTGACGCAATATCCAATACATCATTGATAATATCTAAAAGATGCTGGGCAGCGTACTCCTGTTTCTGCAGACAATCTTTTATCTTCTCTCGTTCTTCTACGGCTCCTTTGGCGATCTGTAGATAACCAATGATGGCATTCAGAGGCGTCCTGATCTCATGAGACATTTTGGACATAAACTCTCCTTTAGCCTTGCCCGCCTGCTGCGCCGATAACAGAGCGTCCTCCAGCGCCTGGCGTTTCTCTGCCTCTTGCTTTTTCGCCTGATGGATATTTTTCAGAAATACCATAACCTTGTCCGATTCAGTGCCGTCCCCCGGAATTCCTTGCAATGTATAAGAAAACCACATATACTGGCTGGATTTCCTCCGGCTCCTGCACTCAAAATAAATCTCCCCTCCGGATTCGGCAAGCTTTCGGATTCTAATTAAATCACATTTATCCCTCACATTCTCCCAGTCATCCGGATGAATATTATGATGCAGCTGACTGCCCAACAGAAGCATCTCCTTCTGTTTGAGAATATGACCTTCGTTCATCTGGTAAGAAAAGATTTTATTGTCTTCTAAAATGTATTCCATGACGGCATCATTTGCCCTACACACATACATAATAAAACGTTCGAATTCCCTGCTCTTTTCTTGTTCCAGTCTTCGGTTCTTTCGCCTATACACCAAAAATACAGTTCCTGAGATCAGCAGTACCACCGCAAGTCCTGCCACACCCCAGGCCCATGGATTGCTGTAGAAATATCCCCTTACCGAAAATTCTTTCACCGGATAAGAAATCTTCTCCTGCACAATATGGTCAATGTCTTCATCACTGATGCTGAGTACTGCTTTATTTAAGATCGAAAATAGAACAGGATCTTCCTTCTGCTCAACCGCCATCGCAAACTTAACCGTGTCATTGGGAATTAGTGTTTCCTGAAGCTGGTTCCGGTCATCCTCATAAATATATTGCTGGGCTGTGTATGTGTAGAGATAAGCGGCATCCGCCTTGCCGGATAACACGGCATCGACGCAATCGTCCAGTGTTTTAAAATAAAGAACTTTATTCGTCTTGTGGTATTTGAATATATAACCCTCTGCAATATCTGATTCCTTTACCGTTGCTATGGTTTTAGGTGTGCCTGTAAACTTTTTATTTGTAATGCGGGAAATCGTAGATTCCAGATACGGCTCTGTCAACTCATAACCTTCCCGTTCGGCTTTATTCAAATCATATCGGTTATCAAAACAAACCTGAGTACCACCCTGAAGCAGCTTCCTTTCATACTCCGCCCTGGTCTTAGTTGGAATAATCTCATATGGTATGCCAGTGCGCTCCATGATTTCAGCTAGAATGTCTGTCAAAACCCCCTTTATCTTTCCATCTTCATAATAAGAAAATGGTTTTCTGTCTGGATTCAGCAATATTTTCAAAGTCTTTTTCTTCCTGACAAATTGATTGATGTAGCTTCTCTCCTCAGCCGTATAGGATACATCATCGCCATTTTCCGCAGAATAATAACGGTTATATAGTTCCGTCTGTAAATTAGGCTTATATAGCTCGATTTGACTGATGGCATCGTTGACCTGGTTCAAAAGCTTGTGGTTCCCCTTCTTTACCATTACATAGTACGGTGACGGGTCAAAAGATGCCACAACCCATTCATTTTTTATTTTTCTTAGGCTGCTGGTTACGACTGCGTCAATATCTTTACCGCTCTGCAGCGCCTTCAGCATTTCTTTACTGCTATTGAAAATCACTGTTCTATATGAAATTCCCTGCTCTTTGGCATACGTTCGGAAACTATCGTTCTTGCTGTTTTTTTTCAACATTCCTACCCGCATTCCGTTTAATTTACGGAGGTCACCATTCATATATTTTGTATTTCCTGCTTTTACGGTAAGAAGGGTTTTACTTGTTCCGATCGGTCTGTCGGAGAAGTCAAATTTCTTCATCCGTTCTTTTGTTTTCTGGGCTGAGGTAAGCATATCAATCTGCCCTCTTTCAAGCATATCCTGCATTTCCTCCCAGCTTTTATCATAGCCCTTATATTCATATACAAAATTAGAGTACTTTCCCATATACTGAAGATATTCATACCCATATCCACTGCGGTCCCCATACTGATCCTGCATATGATATCCATGTAAAGCAAAAAAACCGACGCGGACAATTTCTGTCTGCGCCGCGCTTACAGGACGGACCGCTGCCGCTAGAAGTACCAGACATACGATCATGCTGATCACCTTGCAGCGTAAGATCTTTAATTGATTTGTTCGTTTTACACAGCCGGTCATCTGGCTCTCCTTTCGGCCATTGCTCCGCAAGATGACTCTTCAACACCCTCTGCATATCTTAGCAGTCTTTCATAGCGTTTTTGATTCTCTTCTGCCTTTTGGAATAGTATCATTCTATCTTCTTCATTTTCCAATATATGAATCTTTCGATGACAATTAGGACAGATAGCTACAACATTATCCATAGTATCACTTCCTCCATCCGACAAGTATTTGATGTGATGTTCTTCCAAATATGGTTTATGGTCCTTGTCATAAAATGGAGCATTTAATTTACACAATTGGCATTTACCTTCTGCAAAAGTTTTTACCAGCTCTCTAATGTACGGACTGCGATAATATACAGTTGACTCTGTTTTCTGAGTTTTTGGTGGTCTTGAATGCTTTGCGTGCCGGGCCAACTGTTGTTGTGTCAATTGTGTTGCTTTCACTTCTTCAAAATCCATCTGAATTTGCAGGTCTATTTGTTCTTGCCCTAGATCATTGCACAAATTTAACAGATTAATAATTTTCTGTTTTTCACTATCGTCTGTCTGAACTCCTAATATCTTATGTAACAAAAAATCGTACATTTCTTTATTTGCCAGAAAAAGATAACCTGGATTACCATGACCTTTTCTATTGAAAGGAGCATTCGTCTTAGGTCGTAGTCTTAAAAGCTCATCCTTGTAATCTGAGGTTTCAATCGTCTTCGCAAAGGTTATATAATCCACATCCACTCGCCATCCTTGATCCTGCCATGGATTTTTTATTTCTACAGGTTTCTTCGCAGCATACACATCTTTTTTTGCTCTGCTTATGGCTACAATCTTCTTTTTCAAGCTATGGATAATTATATCCCCTTGCTTGACAGATTTCATAGTTTCATAATGAGATACTCGTTGTCCTATCCTTCCGTACTGTGGTGCCCATAAATAACCCCCTCTGTGTTCCCATTTGTAGGTTTCATTCTGAAACACAAAAAAATAATTCATTTAAACACCCCCAAAGCATTGTGTCGCCAAGGTAATATCCACCGGCGCCAATTTATTTTTACATAATTGATTTCTTGATACCCATTTGATTTTACTGTGTACCGTCAATCTAAGATGATCGCTCAACAGCTTTGCCTCATATAAAATGATTTCATAATTATTTTCTTCTATTTGAAATTTTGCTTGTCCAAGATATGAAGATACCTGAATGTCTACTCCAAATTCCTCTTTTATTTCCCTACAGATGCACTCTTCATCAGTTTCATCGCCTTCAACCTTCCCACCCGGAAATTCCCAATATCCTTTTAATGAACCATAATTACGTTCTGCAATTAAGACTTTATCATGTTTGATTATGGCCGCTGCAATAATCCTTTGCATCTACTTACCTCATTTCTGATTCTATGTACACTTTTTCATGTCTGGATTCACTTCCGGAGTCCTTTTTCAATCTGCTTCATTCATAATTTCCATAAACTTGGGCTGCATAGGTATCAATTAAAACATGAGCATCAGTCATTAGATCAGAAATCCATTCAATTACGTATAAATATATCGTAATTCCAATAATTCTTTTCCACCTATGTTATCCTTCAGACAATCACCGCTGTTGTAAAAGCCAAACTTCTCGTAGAAAGATCTCGCACTCCTGTTTTCTTCCAAAACCCACAAAAAGACATTTTTATATCCCATTTTGGCCAGTCCATCAATGGCAGCACGCAGAAGGAGTTTTCCATATCCTTGACCACAATATTCCGGTAACAAATAGAGAGAGACAATTTCACCGAATCCGCTCATGCTTATAAATCTTGATGGACAGTAAGAGGCCGTTCCAATCATTTTTTCATCATCCAGCAAAATCAACGAACACAAATCAGGATTTTTAATGGCCTCGCACCATTTTCCCTTTTCAAGGTTGTCAAGATAGCTTTGGGGAATGATATCTTTGTATGCGTATTTCCAGCTGGTTTCGTAAATGTAGCTGACGGATTCTGGGGCATCTGATTGATTTAGGAATCTTATCTCCATAATATCTCTCTTTCTTGGTTTTCAAAAAATATTTCAACCGCTTCTGCATATTCTTATCATCGGCAAGTGCAACAATCCGTTTAAAGCTATCTCTATCGTATGATGTACCGCGCCGCTGTAAGGTCTCAAAGATCGCAGCTTGTAATTTTGCCCCTTCAAAATCGAATGTACTTGAAAGTTAATAAATATCGCAAAAATCTTTCATTCTGCCTGTCAGTTCGAAGCGTTACAAAATTGCGTCAAACTTTTCCGCTATGGTACTTTCAATAGAATAAGTTTTTATCACAGGTGCTTCAAAGTCTGGAAGCTGCGTATTAATTTTACGCTGTTCTGCTTTTGGCACGATAACATCTCCCACACCTATGTCTACATTAAAAGGTACTCGCACATTTTTTATCTGTCCTCTAATTTGTGTACTGATACCGTGATACTTTCTCTGTGGAGAAATCTCCTCAAAACTTTTGCAGTCATCTTAATATAATCATTGCCTGTCGGTGTGTAAATGATTTTACAGATCATATTTTTAACACTATCTTTTGAATTTGAATATCCACAGAGTAGGAAATCAACATCAATAGTAGCTCGGCTTTCAAAGTTCGTAATAGTATAGATGAATAACCCGCCTTTTAGCACCAGATAGTCCTCATATTCTGACTTCGAGGGTTTTCTCGGAAATTCCTCCTGTATAAAAAGCTACAGGCACTGCTGTTAACTGATACCACAAGTCTTAGCCTTATTTCTAGCTTACCAAGTACTAATGCTGCAATATCTGCCATCACAGCCACACTCCAATCAATTCTTTTACACGCTTTTGCACACGCAGAACTTTCGCATATTCCATAAGATTCGGTATATTCTTTTTCGGGTCTTTTACATAGCCCTGCACCGCTTTATTAAAAATCTCCATATCCATCTTTTTCATATTTCGTAGCACATCGCAAATAGTACGGTCACGGTCATAAATGTGGACTTTGTGAAAATCAATTTCACCCTCGATTTCGCCTAGCGTAACCAACCCTGCCTCTACACGATATGCCTTTATAAACGGATAATCGATTCTTGTTCGACGCTTAGAAACATTTTTATCTATTGCAAAGCTCCATTCAGCAGGATTTCTGTCACTGTATCTATAATAGAATAGGGCGGTCTCCATACAAAGCACTGCATCGGGAAACAATCGATTGATAATGACAACTTCACTTTCTCCGCAATCCTGAGCCCAGTGATAGTAACCTCGCCTGACTCTTTCAATCAATCCTTCGTCTAAAAGTCGTTTTATATCTGCATAGTATAACTTTGAGGCTGTAAGTTCCGCAGTAGTCATAACATAATTATGACTGCTAAACAACACTCTCAAAGTTTCAATATCTTTATTCTGAAGCATATCTTCACCTCTATTGAATTGCCCTTTATTAAATTAACAATTAGGCACTTTACTATATTATATTTGATTCTTTTGTTTGAGTCAATAATAGTAAAGTGACACTTCTAATTCTATTTATAAGGTAGTTTAATATAAAGATTGGTCAGCGAAAAACAAATTCATAAAAAAGAAAGCGTACCACTATTTCTAATGATACACTCATATTTTTAGATGACTTCAAAATGCTTAAACGCATCCTTTATCGCTTCTACTTTCTCCGACACATCTTCCCTATCTATGGTCATTTCAATGTCTATTCTTTCCCCATCCTTTTTTCATAACATACTGGTGGGGTAAATTACTTCGTTAATTTAACCCCTCTTACCCCATTTTAATAAAAATTACTCCTTTATGAATAAATTTATCCCTCCCACAAAAATTAAATTTTATTCAAGTAAGGTTATTTTGATTTTTCTTTATCATTTTCCAATGCCCGGTACTCTCTTTGCAATTCCTGTGACAGTTCTTCTTCGCTTGGAAGATATAGCTTATACTTTGACGTAAAAATCTGTGTTTCATTTTCTGGCAATGTATACTTTACCACAGATTCACTTTTATCCGCACAAAGAACAATTCCTATCGGTGGGTTATCTCCCTAATTCAATACTTCTTCAAGATCACTCTCATAAAAATCATCATTCGGGCTTAATCCCAGAAACTCTAATACATATGGATCGCGGATAACATTCTCTGGCACTTTTGTGGGCTCCAATTTCTGTATTTCCTCTGAAACTTTTTCTTTATTTTGGCTGGACAACAACCTTTCATAAAAGAATGAATTAATTTGTCTTTCCAACTGCCGTGTACTCCAATTCGATTTTATGGCCTCTTCTGTATAGAACTCACGGGCTTTTTCATTTTCCACGCGCAAGAGCAGGCGGTAATGTGTCCAACTCAATTCGCCACGCAGTGCGTGGCTATTTGGAAAGATCAGATAAAACTATATCATATATTTAAGATTAGTCGGCGTGAAACCTTTGCCAAAATCTATCGTCATCTGTTTTGTATAATTCCGCTATTAATCTGCTTCCATATTCTGCTTCTTCATAACCACCCTGCTGTTCCACAATACTCTTTCCAATTTATTTGATTATGTATATAATAATTATCAATTCTATTCCGAGATATTACATCTTTTTCTATGCTCTCTTAGGGCTTCGCGATCTGGCTCAATATGACCTTTAGATATTGGCATGCCTACAAACTTGGAAATGTATTCCTTAAATATTTGACTATGATCAATTCTCTTTTCTACACATACTCTAAGATTATCATCCAATGAAAAATATCCTATTTCAAAAGCTTTATCATGAATAGGGCATAGGCATAGTCCATTTGAAGTATCTCCTCGCTTATTAGTGTTATCCGCCCATCTTGCAATGTGAGAAGCAACCAAAAATTCTTTGTCTGCAATCTTACATCCCGGAAAACAGCACCGATTATTATAATTATTTTTTACATTTGTTGCAAAGCGATCATGCCCAACTCGCGCTTTAATTTGTTTTAAGATCGTAGATGTCGATACTGATACACCAATAAAAACAGACTCATCAGTAAACTTTTGTACACCATCTAATATTATTTCCAAAAGAGCTTCATCAACCTCTGAAAGATATCCGCCATTTAAGCATTGCAGTCTACCAGATTGTATTGTAAAAAATAAGTTCTTAGGCTTACTTTTTTTCTCATAGTAGTTTTTTAAATCTATTTCTTTGTCAAAAAACAACTGATAAAGATTAATAGAATTTTTAAATCTAAAAAAATCAGTTAATGTTGCTCTATAAAAACTATTACAATAGTCCCATCCGCCAGCGATAGGTGGGCGTTCTTCAGTCCTATAACCATCTGTTTTGGCAATAGAACACCCAACAATTTCTGCCTCTTTCCCTTTACCTCTAAGATGAATAATAAAGTCACCAGATTTCACCCTATTTACATTCTCCCAAAATAGCCACGACTTATTTCCGGCTTTGCCCTTCTTATACGTCGGTGCCCATATACATTCTGTAAATCCCCATTCATTACCACCATGTTCTATATCCCGGCTCATTTCAATCCATATCTTCATTTATATTTCTCCATTTTCCCCAATGTAATAAAATACATACCGGAAAAATATTACAACAATATTTAACTGCAACCTTTAATATCGCCACAAAGTATGGGTTTTGCCTCGTGGTATCTTTCCACAAAACAAAACTCATTTCTCATACTCACATGGCATTACCCCGTCCCCCTATCTGCGGGAGCTTATCCATCTTACCTCTCGGAAAACACAACTCCATTTTCTCCAAACAATCCCACAAACGCCCGTAGAATCAAGGTTTTCGCACCAGCAACACGGCGGTTTCAACATGAGATGTGCACCCAAACTGATCCACAACCGCCACTTTCCTTACTTCATACTGTTTCTCCCCCAGCATCTTCAAATCCCGAGCCAAGGTCCCCGGATCGCAGCTGACATAAACAATTCTTTTCGGCCCCATCGCCGCCATAGTATCCAAAAGTGTCTTATCACACCCTTTCCTGGGAGGATCCACAACGATTACATCTGCATAAACCCCGTTCTTTTCATACTCCCGGGGCAGAACTTCTTCCGCTTTCCCCACAAAGAACTGAACATTCTCCATATGGTTCATATCAGCATTCAATCTTGCATCCTCAATCGCTTCTTTTACGATCTCAACTCCGTAAACCTGTTTTGCTTTCTGTGCCAAAAACAGAGAAATCGTACCGATACCGCAGTAAAGATCCCACACAGTCTCATCCCCGCAGAGTCCGGCATATTCTAGTGCCTTCTCATACAGCACTTTCGTCTGTCTCGGATTCACCTGGAAAAAAGACAGCGGCCCGATCTGATATTTCACATTTCCAATATAATCATAGATATAAGCCGGCCCATAGAATTCTTCTACTTTGTTCCCCATGATTCGGTTCGTCTTCTCCCGGTTACTGTTGACACAGATGCTTGTCATCCCCTCAATCTCTTTTAAAGAATCCACAAGTTCCGAAAGGTGTGGCAGGTCCTTTTTGCTTCCATTTACCACAAGACAGACCATAATTTCTCCTGTCACAAACCCAACCCGGGTCATAATGTGGCGCACCAGCCCTTTATGCCGCTCTTCATCATAAGGTTCCACGTGATGCTTCTCCATATATTCCAGAACCTTAGTGAGTATTTCCTCATTTACTGGATGCTGGATCGAGCAGTGAATACAGTCAATGATGGAGTGGGTTCTTCCAGCATAAAACCCGGTGATCAACTTTCCGTCCTTGCTGCGTCCCACTGGGAATTGGGCCTTGTTGCGGTAATAATAAGGCTCGTCCATTCCGTAGATCGGCTCCATTAAAGAAGCGGCATTTTCAATCCCGCCGATCCGCTCCAGACAATTCTTCACCTTGTTAAACTTATACTCCAGCTGCTTTTCATAGGACAGATGCTGGAGAGTGCATCCACCGCACGGACGAGCGGACGGACATCTTGGCTCTACCCGGTCAGGGGAGGGCTCCAGAAGTTTTTCTACTCTGGCAAATCCATAATTCTTCTTTGTTTTGATGATGCGGGCCAGGACCTTGTCCCCCACAACGGCATCTTTTAAAAAGAGGGCATAGCCGTCTGAATGGCCGATGCCCTCTCCTTCATTGCCCATATCATCAATTTCTACTTCCACTAATTGATTCTTTTTAAATTCCATAGGCACCTCTTTTATATAACCATCCAGTCTGACTAAATGGATGTCTCTCTGATCTTTGTATCAAATAAACGCTGGAAACCGGACCACTCCTGGCCTTCCTGTTTTTTCTCGATAATCTCTGAAAATGTCTCCATCTTAGCGTCAAAATTATCTGCCTGGCTCAGTGCAATCGCCTCTGCCAATGCAGGTTTTTTCGGGGAGCCAAACTCCAGCTCTCCGTGATGGGACAGAATGCAGTGCTTAACCTCGTTGGCAAGCTTTGCGGGGAATCCCGGGATCTCATCCATCAGCTTGGAAAGCTTGATGGTCCCCATGACAATATGTCCCACTAACTGGCCTTCATCTGTATAGTCATTTTCCGGAAATGCGGACAGTTCCTCTGCCTTTCCGATGTCGTGAAACAGGGCTGTGGTGACAAGCAGGTCTCTGTTTAACTGCGGGTACAGGACTGCATACTGTTCACACAGCTTTGCTACACTTAAGGAGTGCTCTAAAAGCCCTCCGATGTATCCGTGATGTACGCTTTTGGCCGCAGAGTGTATCTTGAATTTCTTGGCAAATTCTTTGTCTTCTACGAAGACCCTCAGGGCAAGCTTTTTCAGGAAGGGATTCTGCACCTTTTCGATCATCCCTAAAAGCTCGTCAAACATTTCATCAATATCTTTTTTTGTAGACGGCATGTAATCGGAGATTTGGTATTCTCCTTCGTCTGCTTTCCGGATCATCTCAATATTTAACTGGTTATTCCCCTGGAAGTTTGTAACCTTCCCTTTTACCATGATATAATCCATAGCCTCGAAATGGCCGATGGCATTGTTCAGTTCCCATACTTTTCCGTCGATCATTCCGGTTTTATCCTGGAGCGAAAGAGAATAATAGGTCTTTCCAAACTTTGATGTGCCCGATGTCTTTGTCTTGCACAAAAATACCTCTGAAACCATATCTCCTTCATGCAGCTCACTTATATATCTCATAATTTAACCTTTCTAGGGCCGCCTTAGAGCCCGCACCTCTTTTACTTTCCCTATTATTACATAAACTCCCCTGAAAATCCACTGTAAAATTGCCGTCTGCCTCGTTTACATGCCCCATATTTTATGCTACACTTTTTCTGAATCAAAAAAGGAAAACCTTCTTTAATAATGGTTTTCAATGAATCTGAGGGAATAATTATGAATCAAAAAGTTTTAAATACATTAGAATATGACAAAGTCATCGAACGGCTTGCTGCCTATGCGACTACCGAGCTTGGGAGAGAAGCCTGCGAAACTCTCCAGCCGATGACACAGGAACCAGAGATCTCTCTGGCCCAGGAACAGACCCAGGATGCTCTGACCAGGCTATATAAGCAGGGGAGCATTTCTTTTTTCGGCGTCCAGGATCTGGGTGCTTCTCTGAAGCGCCTGAAAATGAAGGGAACATTAAGTGCCGGGGAACTGTTAGAGATTGCCGGTCTTTTGGAGGCGGTGAAAAACGCTCTGGCTTACGGGGCGCAAAAGGATGATATGGCAGATGCCGATTCTCTGGATTCTGTGTTCGAGTCTCTTGTGCCTATGGACGGTCTTTTGAAGGATATCAGACACTGTATCATTTCCCCTGAGGAGATCAGTGATGATGCTTCTTCGGCCTTAAAAGATATTCGAAGGAGCATGAAGCTGACCAACCAGAAGATCCACAGCCAACTGACAACGATGGTCAGTTCTTCTGCCAACAAAGACATGCTGCAGGATGCCATTGTCACCATGAGAAACGGCCGATACTGTATTCCGGTCAAACAAGAGTACCGGGGACAGTTTAAAGGAATGATCCATGACCAGTCCTCCAGCGGTTCTACTTTATTTATCGAGCCGATGGCCGTGGTCACACTGAACAACCAGCTGAAAGAACTGGAGGGACAGGAACAGACTGAGATCGAGCGTATTTTATCCCTGCTGAGTGAACAGGCTTCCTACGATCTGGACGGACTGGCCCAGAACCAAAAGCTTTTGATTCAGCTGGATTTTATCTTCGCGAAAGCCAAGTATGCCAAAGATTATAACGGCAGCAAACCGATCTTTAGGGAAGACGGTGTCATTAATATCAAACAGGGGCGCCATCCTTTGCTGGATTCTAAGAAGGTGGTGCCTATTAACGTAACTCTCGGCGACGCCTTCTCCATGCTGGTCATTACCGGTCCCAATACCGGGGGTAAGACTGTATCCCTGAAAACCGTGGGTTTGTTTACACTCATGGGACAGGCGGGTCTTCATATTCCTGCATTCCAGGGATCCAGCCTGGGAATCTATGAGGAAGTATTTGCGGACATCGGAGACGAGCAGAGCATTGAGCAGAATTTAAGTACCTTCTCCTCTCACATGACCAACATTGTCTCCATCATTCAAAATGCCCACAAGAATTCTCTTGTGCTACTGGATGAACTTTGCGGGGGAACCGACCCGGTGGAAGGCGCCGCACTGGCTATTTCTATCCTAACGGATCTACATGACCGGGGCGTCAAAACTATGGCAACGACCCATTACAGTGAGCTCAAGATGTTTGCCCTTTCCACTGAGGGTGTGGAAAACGCTTCCTGTGAGTTTGACGTGGAGACACTGTCTCCAACTTACAGGCTGATGATCGGGATTCCCGGCAAGAGTAATGCATTTGCTATTTCCCAGAAGCTTGGGCTGGATGATCACATCATTGATCACGCTTCCGGCCAGATTGACCAGTCGGTCAAAGACTTTGAGACCATCCTTGCTGACTTGGAAAAGAGCAAGCAGACGATTGAGCAGGAACAGGAAGAGATTTTTGAATACAGAAAAGAGATTGAATCTCTCAGGCAAAGCCTGAAAGAGCGGCAGGAAAACATCAAGGAAAAACGAGAGAAGCTGCTCAGAGAGGCAAGGGAAGAGGCCTACCGCATCATTTCTGAGGCTAAGGATACTGCCGATGAGACTATTAAAGAGTATAACAAGTTAAAGAAACAGTCTGGGAAAGATGCAAACAGAAAAATGGAGCATATGCGAAGTGACCTGCGTGGCAAGATGTCCGGCCTGGAAAAAGATATGGCCTACCGCTCCAAAAAACGGGCTTCTAAAAAGCATGAGCCAGGCGATTTCCAGATTGGGGATGAGGTCTATGTGACCAGCCTGTCTCTGAACGGTACTGTCCAGACACTGCCCAATTCCAAAGGGGATTTATATGTACAGATGGGCATGATGCGCTCTAAAATCAATGTAAAGGATCTGGAGATCACGAAGAGCGTAAAACAGGTGAAGCGGGAAAATGCAAGAAACGAAGCCAGAAACAGCGGGCGGACTGCCATCAACAAGTCCTCCAGCATCCGCCCGGAGATCAATGTACTGGGCATGACTGTAGATGAGGCTATTTCCCAGCTGGATAAGTTTATTGATGACGCCTGTCTGGCAAACCTTGGACAGATTACCGTCATTCACGGAAAGGGAACAGGAG